>Ga0272446_1000396_pt1 | contig 69059 bp, 69 predicted proteins | sample YNPCB0061_FD_194587 | JGI IMG/M metagenome (GOLD analysis project Ga0272446, IMG submission 194587) | Hot spring microbial mat communities from Yellowstone National Park, WY, United States - YNP-CB-006-1 | ecosystem: Environmental > Aquatic > Thermal springs > Hot (42-90C) > Sediment | place...
CCGGCGCCGAAGTCAGCCACGAACCCCCGGGGCCGGCCGGCGAAGGCCGCCTTGCCGTAGAGGTCCTTCTCGAAGATCACCTGGCCCTGGAACTGGGGCAGGGTGGATCTCTGACCACTCAGGCTGGCAGAAGTGCCGCTGTAGTTGGCGGTAGCCCCCGAGCCGACCAAGTTGTTAAAAAACGCTGTATCATTGTCCCCCGATGGGTCATAGGGGGCGCCCACCAGGCCGGAGAAGGTCCAGGGGCCGGTGGTGTAGGTCAACCGGGCCTGGGGAATCCGCTGGGTGGCCTGACCATGGTTCTGGTAAGGACCGTCGTTGATGGTTTCCGGGTAGAAATCGCAGAACACGCCCCAGTATTGACCCATGAGGAGCTGCCAGCCGCCCGGCCAATCCATCCGGAACCAGGCGTGGCGCAACCGGGGTGTGTAGGCGTTGGAGGCACTCTGCCGGACGTCCTGCTGGGGATCAAAGTCGACTTCGATGTAGCCCTGGGTCTTGGCGCCCAGCACTTCGGGGCCGTTGATCTTGAGGCCGAACCGGGACGACTGGGCCGTGAAGCGGATGCGCCCGATGTTTTGCGGTTGTGCGGCATTGCTGCGGAGCAGCGGCCCGGCAAGATTCTTGTTGACCGAGACGCTGTCCCAGTAGGTTTCCAACTTGGTGTAGCCCACCAGTTCCCAGTCACCGGCCTTAACCGCCATGGCGGAGACGGGGATGGCCAGCAAAGCCAGCAAGGTAAATAACGCGATACACTTTTTCATGGTTATCCCCCCTTAACAGGTTGTGTAATGAGTTACCAGTTCCCCTTTCTACTAACCTCTGATAATGCCTGATATTTCCGTGAGCTGCACCACCTCCTTTTTGCAGTTTGTCTGTTTATGCGAGATGGTAAATGGGTTCGACATGATTGTCAATAAAAAAATTCAAAAAATTTTTCCCGCGGTTCAATTTTTTGTATCGGTCTGCACTATCCCCGCGGGGTTAGGCCTGCAGCACCGTGGAGCCGCGATTCAGCGGCCAATCCATCCCTCTCCGGGAATAATCGTCTCTTTTTTACCTTTCCTTGATAGTCCGGGGAATTTTTTTTGACGGTGGGGCCGGGGATGAGCGGCGGGCAGTCAGCCGTGAGCCGTGGGTATTTGGCTAATCGGTGTCTCAATTGAGCGATTTCATGGAAGACTTACTTGTAGCCGAGGGCTTCAGCCAACGCTTTCCATACCCCGCTAGGTTAGCGGTTACCGGCGCACCCGAAAGGTTGCGGCTGGAATTCGCTCATTTCAGGTGCTCATTTAGGTCAGGTGCCGGCAGATTTCCAGCAAAGCCTGGAAAGGACCATAGTGAGGGTCCAGCAGGAAGGCCAGGAGGCCCGCCAGGATCATGTTGCCCTCCACCAGGGATTCGAGAAAGAGGCCCGACTCCATGAGGCCGAAGCGGTAAAGGGTGAGGTAGACCAAGGCATAAACCCCGCAGAGGGACAGGACGAAACCGAGGGAGGGAATCACCCCGGCAGAGGCCGCGGCCAGCAGCATGAGTATCAGGCTGACCGACCCTGCGGTCAAAAGATCCAGGGTAAGCCGCCGTCCCAAGGCGATGGCCAGGGTCTCTTTGCCCACCACCCGGTCGCCCTCGATGGCCAAAATCTCAAAGAGGCCGGTGCGGATGAAGACCAGGCCGGCCACAAAAAAGAAGGCCACCGCGGTGGCCGCGGACAGCCGTTCTTCGGAGCAGACCACCGGAATGAGGGCCGCCAGCACCCCCCAGGCCACGGCGGTGAAGACAGTTTTGGAGCCCGGGATTTCCTTGAGGCGGGCGATTTGGGTGGCCGCGGCTAAGCGGCCGGGAATGAGTTTCAGGTTGTAAAAAATTCCCAGAAAGCTCATGGCCAGAATAAAGGCGAAGGGCTCCCAGCCCAGGTAGAGGCCCAGGGCCAGCGAGCTCACGGACGACAGGGCGCCGCTCACCAGGAGAAATCTGCGGTGGCGGCCGTAAAACATGGTCTGCACCGGGTCGTTGAGCTTACTGGCCACGTCGGTGAAATGGTTCAGGATGTGCATGGCGTACACATAAAAGAAGGCCACAAAAAAATAGGCAAAGTCAGGCCAGACCCCCTGGAGGATGGAGGACACATAGCTCAGGCAACCGGCGCCCAGGGCCACGTAGAGGTTGGACTTGAGGAAAAAGCGCCAGACCCGGAAGAGGTAGCTGGTTAAGGAACCGGGCCGAAAAGCCCAGGCGTGCTTCAAGCTGCTGACCACGTTGCCGATCAGCCAGTGGGGCGTCGAGGCCCCGGCCGTAACGCCCACCGTCTCATAGCGGCTCAAGGCCCTGAGGTCCAGCTCCTGCTCGGTCTCCACGTGGAAGGTGGGCAGTCCGGTGGCCCGGGAAATCTCCACCAGACGTTGGGTGTTGCCGCTGTTGCGGCCGCCCACCACCACCAGGGCTTCCACCTGGCGGGCCAGTTCTTCGATCTCGCCCTGGCGGGAGGCGGTGGCGTCGCAGATGGTATTGCGGATCTCGGCATTGGGGAAGCGGGCCGTGATGTAGTGTACCAATTCCTGGAAATGCTCTTCGCTCTGGGTGGTCTGGGCCACCACGATGACCTCGTTCAGCTCAGGGAGGGCCGCCACGTCCTCCGGGGTTTTGACCACGAACCCCCGCCCCCGGGTGTGTCCCATGAGGCCCCGCACCTCCGGATGATCGGCGTCCCCCACGATGATGGTGGCATAGCCTTTGTGGGCCCAACGCCGGATAATGGCCTGGACCCGGGCCACCCTGACACAGGTGGCGTCAATGATGCGGACCCCGGCGGCCTCCAGTTCCTGGCGCTCCTGGGGAGGGATTCCGTGGGCCCGGATAACCACCAGCCCCGCTTTCGGGACCTCCCCTTCTTTGAGGATCTTGATGCCCCGTTCCTTGAGGAGGTCCATCACCTGGGGGTTGTGAATCAGGGGGCCGTAGGTATAGATATGGGTGTGATTTTCCTGGATGGCCCGGAGCACCATCTCCATGGCGTTTTTCACACCCATGCAGAACCCTGAGGTCTTGGCCAGAACGACTTTCATAAAAGACAGTTTTCAGTTTTCTGTTTTCGGTTATATGATAACCAAATTATAGTAACCCTCAGCTAAGCATAAGCGAAGGGGCAGTCAGTAACATGCCGATCTTTCAACGCTTTGGCCGCAGGATACCATATTCCTCAGTTATTTTATAGTATGAGCTCCGAGATGCCAATGAGTCTGCTCACAAACAGAAAAAAGAGAACAGAAAACCGAAAACCCGGATGCACTATCTGACTCTCCTCTGGGACACCCTGGTGCTGCGCCCTTACGTCTTTGTTTTTCTGGCCTGCTACCTGGTGCTGGCCACCTGGCAGTTCGGCCTCGGGCGCACCCTGGCCTTCCTGGTGGCCGGCTATCTCGTATCCTGGCTGGCGGAGCTCAGCTCCATCCACACCGGCTTTCCCTTCGGCATCTACATCTATATTCCGGCCACCCTGGACCAGGAACTCTGGGTGGCCGGCGTCCCTTTCATGGATTCTCTATCCTATGTATTTTTGGCCTTCGCCAGCTTCACCATGGCGCTTTTGGCCCTGGGCCGGGGCCGCTGGGAGGGCCGGCGGTTTTTTCTCGAGGACAGGGGGGTCCTTTATTCCTGGCGCAGCGCAATCCTCGGGGCCGTGCTCATGATGACCCTGGACGTGGTCATCGACCCGGTGGCCCTACGGGGCTATCGCTGGTTTCTCGGTCAGATTTATGGTTATCCGGCGGCTGGCGTCTATTTCGGCATCCCGCTGGCCAATTTCGCGGGCTGGCTCATCGTCTCCTTCATCCTGATCTGCCTCCTGCAAATGCTCCTGGCCCGCCTGCCGCAAGGCCCCTTCTGGGATTGGGGCCGCCGGGATTTCCCCGGCCGGGCCCTCTTGGGACCCGGTCTGTATGGAGGCATCCTGGCCTTTAACCTGACCATGACCCTGTGGATCGGCGAACCTACCTTGTTTTGGGCCGGGGTTTTCATCTATCTCCCCTTTTTCACCTGGCTGTTGTTCAAGGTCTGCCGGGACGACAGCTTGTAACTCCCATCTCCCCCTGGACACGTCACACCGGCGAGGTGACGGTCGCTTACCTGATGACGCTGGCCATCGTCAGCTATTTTATTTTTACCGGAATTGGATATTATCGATGTGGCGGTGGAGATGCTGTTCACCGGCCTCCTGGCGGGCCTCAGCCTCATCCCCTCCGCTGCCTCTTTACACACCACCCTCCAGGGGAAGTCGCCACGGCCGGCCTGGGCAGGGCCTGGTTGGCCCTGATCATCCGGCCAGCCATCGCCATGGCGCTGCTGTTCAGGATTTTTGGGAAGGCAAGGTAAGCCACAATCTTTCAGTTTTCAGCCTGAGACCTGACACCTGAAAGCCAAACCCAGAACCAGAATCCTCATACCATATCCAGCACAACTTCTAAAGCCCGGGCCAGGTGCTGGGCGGCCAGGCGGCTGCGGCCCCAGAGATGCAGCAAGGCGGCGAGGCGGCGGGGGTCGGCGGCCAGCCAGGCCAGGGCCGCGGCCGCGCTGGGCGACTTTCCCTCCCGAACGGCCTGAGTGATAAAGTCAGGAATCTCTTCCCCACCGGTATCGGTAACGGCCCGGAGCGCCAGGAAGGGGATCTGCTGAGGCCGCAGGATGGCGGCCGCGGCGCTGGTTTCCAGGTCCAGCACCGGATAGGGGAGGCCTGTCAAGAGGGTTCCATGGCGGGCCTTGTGGATGATAACCGGGGTGGTGACCACACTGCCCGGATACGCCGGCATGCCGGCAGCCATGAGCCTTTCCAGCAGATGTGCCGCCGCGTGCGGCAGTGGCGGAGCAGTGAGTTTCTCAAGTGCGCCCGACTCCGGATCAAAGCGCCACAGTGTCTCCCCCACCACCAGAGCCCCATGCGGCAGATCCGCAGTAAGGCCCCCCCCGAACCCCAGGGAAATGAACACCTGCGGTTGATAGTGTTCAATAAGGAAGGCGGCGGCCCGGGCCGCAGCAGACTGGCCGATGCCGGACAAGGCCACTACGCCCTGGCCGCCTCTCAGGGGAAAGTCCCAGAGAGGCAGGGGAGCTTCCAGAATCCGCCGGGCCCTGACCCGGCGCAAAAAAGGCTGCACTTCCCGGGAAAGTGCAGCCAATAGAGCCGCCGAAATTTTGGCCTGGGACATCAGGGCTTGGGGGCCGGCAGCTGGGAAGTGCTCTGGGAAGTCAACATTTCGGGCTCCTCGGGGGAGACCGTGACGGTCTGGCTGTCCTGGCCGACGGCGGCGGCATTTTTCGCCTGCCTGGGGCGGCCCCAGCGCTTGCCTTGGACCAGCAGTTGGCCGTTTTTGTGGATGACGGTGCGGTCGTCCAGGATAATGAGGCCATGGCGCTCGGAGATCTGGCTGTAATACTGGTACTTCATCTGGCGCTGATTAAGGCGGTATTTGAAAAACAGGAAGAACACCATGTAAATGGTCACCACCACCCCGGCGCCGGCCAGGACCCAACTCAGAAAGGTAAAGGTGCTGGCTGTCAGGGAGGACAACCAGTACATGATGTGGTGCATGTTGTACAGCGCCAGGATGGTGACCAGCAGCAGAAACAGGATAGCCAGCAGGGGCAGTCGCTTGAGCTGACCGAGGAGCGGCAGATCCTGTCCGTCGGCTTCCATCTCTTCCTGTCCGGCCATGACGTCCTGGCCTAAAAAGTAATTGAACCCGGTGACGATAACCCCCAGGAGAAAGGTGAGCATGATGGGGAAGGCAAAGGCGACGAAGAGATATTCTTTCCAGGGGAAGGGCGTGTAGACGCGATGGTATTTATCGTCCGCGGACCACAGGGCGACAACAATAAAGATGATAATCTCCAGGATGCCGACCAGCTTCAGGTAGTCGAAAAAGAGCTTTTTGCGGTCGGCCTTGGAGAAATAAGAGGCGATTCTGGACATATGGACCCCTTGGGGCAAGTCTGCTCCTTTAAAAATATCAGACCGGTCCTCAAGGGTCAATGATTATCTCCTGGTCCCGCCTTTCTGAAAGCCCCCGCCACGCAGCTTTTTGAGGCCGACGCCCTCATTAGGAGCAGACCTGTCGCCTGTGCCAGCGCACGTTGCCGCCTCCGGCTCCATGGTGCAGGAGGTGCAGCCGTTAAAACGTAAAGACCTTATATTCCGGGCTGACCATCATCTCCACCAGGGTTGATCCCGCGGAAATGAAGGCGCCTTCCACCAGCTCATCTTCGGCCACCAGCCGTTTGTCGGCGCAAGCCTTGCACACGTGGATGGGAGTCCGGCGCGCGATGATTTTTTCCAGGAGTTCCTTCATGTGCTCGCCGGTGGAAGAGCGAATGCCTTCGGCCATGCCGATCTGGGCCCAATGGATGGCGTCATCGATCAGGAAGATCTCCACGGGTTTGCCCATTTCGGCGGCAATGGCGGCGAACTGCATGGCCCGGGTGGCGCCCCCGGCCTTCTCGAAGCCCTTGGACATAATAAAAAGATATTTTTCCATTTTGAACATATACCCTAATCTGTGGTCCTAAACAAGCCGGTTACAATGAGGGTGGCTCTGGCCCAGCCCGCATCTGTCACGGTTTATTCCCCTCTTTCGGATTGTTCTCCAGGTTTCTTTAATTGGTTTTTTAATCATTATTTCCTGGCCGGAAGCGGTAGCGTTCAATTATGATTTATCTCTTGCAAATTTCTTGCCACAGTTTTTTTGATTAATCGCTTTCAATTTCAAGGAGAAATATAAGTCTTGAGCTTATTGTTGACAGTTGTTAATATATAGTTAACAGATGTTTAGCATATCAGGTTAACCTGCCAAGATCTGGGTAAATTCTGAGCCTTCAAGGGAAAGAGGAAAAGGTGAACAGCCATTCACGCCAAACATCCGGAGCCGCCCCCGTCTTATCCGGACAGTGCGAGCGGTACTGGGAGACGGTTATCCACACCATGATGGACGGTCTCATGGTGGTGGACCTGTCGGGGACCATCGTGGCCGTCAACCCGGCCATGGAACGCCTGACCGGCTACCGCCGGGAGGAACTTCTCGGGCAATCCTGCACCATTCTCAACTGCGACCGTTGCCGCGGCATGAAGCCCCAGGATGCCAACCGGCAATGCAGCCTCTTCAGAAACGGCGGCGTCCACCAAATCCGCTGCAGCCTCACCAGAAAGAACGGCACCCATCTCCCCTTCCTGAAAAATGCCGCCATCCTGAAGGATGATGAGGGCCGGGTCATCGGGGCCGTGGAAACCCTCACCGACCTCTCCGAGGTTTCGGCCCGGGACCGGGTTATTTGCCGGCTGCGCCAGGAGTTGCACCGGGATGACTCCTTCCACGGGCTGTTGGGGCGGTCGCCGGCCATGCTCCAGCTTTATCAGCTCCTGACCAGCGCCGCGGCCTCCGAAGCCCCGGTGGTCCTGTACGGCGAAAGCGGCACCGGCAAAGAGTTGGCCGCCACCGCCCTGCACAACCTGAGCTCCAGGAGCAAAGGCCCGTTTATCAAGGTGAACAGCGCCGCCTTAAATGAGTCTTTGCTGGAGAGCGAACTTTTCGGGCACATCAAAGGGGCCTTCACCGGGGCCGACCGCACCCGGGTAGGGCGCTTCGAGGCGGCCCACACAGGCTCAATTTTTCTCGATGAAATCGGCGACCTGCCCCAGGCCACCCAGGCCAAGCTGCTCAGGGTGTTGCAGGAAAAAATCATCGAAAAAGTGGGAGACCACCGTCCCATTCCGGTGGATGTACGCATCATCAGTGCCACCAACCAGGACCTGACGCTCCTCATGGAGCAGGGGCGCTTCCGTGAGGACCTGTTTTTCCGCATCAATGTCATCCCCATCGTTCTCCCCCCCCTGCGGGAGCGCCGGGAGGATATTCCCCTGCTGGTGGAGCACTTCCTGAAACGAAACGCCGCCAAAACCCAAAAACCCATCACCGGCATGAGCCGGGAGGCCATGGAGATTTTCTACCGCTATGAATGGCCGGGCAATGTCCGGGAACTGATCAATGTCATCGACTACGCCTTTGTTCTGTGCAACGAGGGGGTGATCGGGCCTGATCATCTGCCGAGCCAGCTCACCGGCAAACGCCTGACGCCGGCGCGCCCCCGGCCGCAGGTGACCCCCGGCCCCCAGCGGATCTCCCGGGAAGAACTCTTAAACGCCCTCCAGGCCGCCCACGGCAAAAAGACCAAGGCCGCCGAAATGTTGGGGGTCAGCCGGGTCACTCTGTGGAAATGGCTCAAAGAGCACAACGTCCAGGTGGAGGCCGTAGTGAGGGAGTAAGGGGAAGTGAGCCATCCTGCAGGGCGGGCTCTGCCCGCCGAAGAGCATATAGGGCGGGAAGACCAGGCGCATCCCGCCTTTTGTTTTGCCTGGGCTGCAAAAGGTCGGCGGCACCGGCGGCCTCACCGGCGCCGGCACAGGCTGATGCCTGCGGTTACAGAACCGCAAGGCGGTGCCAACGTATCATCTTTTGGGTGTTCGGTGGAACCTGAGCGGCCGGTTCCCCCGGAAAATCTTGCAAAATCCTTGGCCTTGACCGCTAATTTGTGGTAAAAAGCACATAGTCTGAACAGGGATAAACATGACGCAAGTACGCACTCGTTTTTCGCCCAGTCCCACCGGCGCCCTGCATCTGGGCGGGGCCCATACGGCGCTCTTTAATTGGCTGTTCGCCCGCCATCACGGCGGCGTTTTTATCCTGCGCATCGAGGATACCGACCAGGAACGCAGCAAAGAGCATTTTGTCGATGAAATCATGGAATCATTGCGCTGGATGGGCCTCGATTGGGACGAAGGCCCGTTTTTCCAGTCCGAGCGCCTGGATATCTATAATGACTTCGTGAACCGGCTGCTGGCCGCAGGCCATGCCTATTACTGCGACTGCGACCCCGAAGACCTGGAGGAGCGCCGCAAGAAGGCCCTGGCCAAAGGGGAAAAGCCCCGTTATGACGGACGCTGCCGGGACCGGGGCTTGCCGGCCGGACCCCGTACCGCCGTACGCTTCAAAACCCCCCAGACCGGCACCACGCACTGGGAAGACCAGATCAAAGGGCACATCGCCTTTGAAAACCAAGAACTGGACGACCTGGTGATCAGGCGGGCGGACGGCATCCCCACTTACAACCTGGCGGTGGTGGTGGACGACATCACCATGAACGTCACCCATATCATCCGGGGGGATGACCACATCAGCAACACGCCCCGCCAGATCCTCATCTACCAGGCGTTGGGCGCGCCCACTCCGCTGTTCGGGCACATGCCGCTCATGCTGGGCAAAGACCGCACCAAGCTGTCCAAGCGCCACGGCGCCATGCCGGTGCTGGCTTACCGGGATCGCGGCATTCTCCCCCACACCCTGAACAACTATCTGGCCCGCCTGGGCTGGTCCCACGGCGACCAGGAGATCTTTAGCAAAGAAGAGCTCATCCGCTACTTTTCCCTGGAGCATGTGGGCAAGGCCCCGGGAGTGCATGATGACGAAAAACTCCTGTGGCTCAACAGCCATTACCTGAAAACCAGCGACGATCACGAACTGGCCGGGTTATTGCCGCCCTTTTTGGCGGCCCTGGGGATAACCGCCCCTGATCCTGATTATCTGGCCAAGGTCGCGGCGACGCTGAAGACCAGGAGCAAAACCCTGGTGGAGATGGCCGAGGCGGCCCGCTTCTATTTTCAGGACCCCCGGCCCTACGAGGCCAAAGGGGCCCAAAAATTTCTGACGACAGAAACTGCCCCGATCATCAACAAAGCCATGGAGGCTATCGGGAACCTGCGGGAGCTTAACGAGGAGACCCTCTCCGGTATGCTTAAAAGTCTGGCCGAGGAGTTCGGCGTCAAAATGGTGGCCGCGGCCCAACCGCTGCGGGTGGCCCTGACCGGACGCACCGCCAGCCCCAGTCTTACCGATGTCATGGCGCTTCTCGGCAAAGAAGAAAGCAACCGGAGGCTGGCTTGGGCCCTGGAGTATATCGCTCAGGGCAAAGAGGCAGTGGAAACCGCTCCGCGTTGAAAGACCGGGGAAAAAGAGGGAAAAAGGCGGAAGGAAAAACTCTGATCATTTTCTTACCAGTAATTAAGCACCTATACCAGGGGACAATCCGTTGAGGAGGTTATCCTTTATGGCAGCGCATCATGACACCCATGAACACCATGACCAAGCCGCACCGGCTTACCGGAAAAAACAGGCCTTTCTGGTGCTGGGCGTGTTTGCCTGCATCGCCGCAACCTTTGCCGTTCCCGGGGCCTATGTGACGCTGGGCGCCATCCTGGTCGCCTGCACCCTGATTGCCGTGGCCGCCAAACTACAGCCTGAGCCACCCGAAGACGAACACCATTAGGTAGTGAGCAGTCAGCAGTCAGTGTTGTGCGGCACTGTTCTGCGCATCACTTTTAACTGCCCACTGAGTTGTCGCCGGCACCTGGTAACGGCTCGCTGTTACCGCTCACTGCTCACTGGATAAGGAGGCAGCCATGCGGAATGTGTTGATTGGGCAGGCGACGTTTGGCGCGGATGTGTTAAAGGGTTTGCTGGCCAAGGGGCATGCTGTGGTGGGGGTTTTCTGCCCGCCGGACCGGGGGGGGAAACCAGACCCCTTAAAAGAGGCCGCCCAGGCTGCAAACCTGCGGGTTTTCCAGCCCCGGCACCTGAGGGACCAGGAAGCCTATGACCGGATGGTGTCCCTCAAGCCCGACCTGGCCGTGCTGGCCTTTGTCACCGACATCGCCCCGGCGAAGTTCCTGGCCGTCCCCAAGCTCGGCGCCATCTGCTACCATCCTTCCATCCTCCCCAAATACCGGGGCTCCTCGGCCATCAATTGGGCGGTCATCAACGGGGAAACCCGCACCGGCCTCACTATCTTCTGGGTGGACGAAGGCATCGACACCGGGGACATCCTGTTGCAGAAGGAAGTGGAAATCGGCCCGGAGGAAACCACCGGGGAGCTGTATTTCAACAAGCTCTATCCCCTGGGTGTGGAGGCGGTGATCGAAGCTGTAGACCTCATTGCCGCCGGCAAAGCCCCCCGCCTGCCCCAGGATCACAGCCGGGCCACCTATGACCCGCCCTGCGACGAGAAGGTGGCGGGCCTCGATTGGCAGAAGCCCGGCCGGGAGGTCTTTCATTTCATCCGGGGCTGCGACCCTCAACCCGGGGCCACCACGACATTTCGGGGAGAAAAGGTGAAGCTGTATACTGCCAGGTTCCTGGAGGAGGCCCATGAGAAGGCGCCCGGCGAAATTGTAGCGGTGACCGACACGGGCCTCAAGGTGGCGGTTAAGGGCGGTGCGCTGCTCATTACCCGCTTCCGCACCAAGGAACTGGGCAAAGTCAAGGCCCCGGATTTTATCCAGGCCCGGCAACCCAAGGCGGGGGAGCGGTTTGGCTTTTAGCGGTCAGCCTTACCATACTAAGAGTCAAATTTCGCACCCGCTTTCCCCGGGAGACCGCTGATTTTCAGGAGGGACCCCAATTTCTGAAAGAAAAAGGTAGCCACAGGCTTCAGCCTGCGAAATATTGCTTTCATCCTGCCATACCTTGAAGCGCAGCCTCAAGGCTGCGGCTCCATTTGGTCTCCCGGTTTCGGCCTGGTTTTTCCTATGTCTCTTGAATCTCCAGGTAAATTTGGCCATAAGGAGTGCGAAACTTGACATATGTAGAATGAAACAAATATCTCAGTTCAAAACCAAAAACCTGGAACTTTGCACCTTAAATTTTCCACGACTGAGGGTTGTCTTTGGACGACGCCAAACTGAAAATTCAGTACCTTAAAGTCAATTTCATCGGCTTGGCCCTGATCGGCTCGGTGTTTCTGTATGCGGGCGCGGTGGAAGTCGTCAGATGGACCATGGCCCCCTTTGCCGGTTTCGCCGGACTCCCTGTGGCCCAAATGATGACGTTGAAATATGTCTTTGTGGCCCTGGCCATCGGCGACTTTTTCCTCATAAAATTCATCCAGAAGATTTTGGGAGGCCGTTCGGTGACGCAAATCGTGCAGGCCGCCATGGTTACCTTCGCCCTGAGCGAGGCCGTGGCCGTCCTTGGCCTGGTGCTGTTCCTGTTGGCCGGCCACGCCATGGATTTTTACACCTTTATGTTCCTGTCCCTGTTTTATTTCTGGTTCTTTTTCCCCAGGTATCAGGATTGGGAAGACCGATTGGGGGTGCAGTCGCCAAGCGGAGACGCCCACCCTTGAAAAAACCCTCATGAAACAGGTCGGCATCTATTACCACCCCTCCTTCAGCCGCAAGAGCTACATGACGGTGGGCAACCGCCTGCGGGACTTCCCCGAGGCCCTGGAGGGGGTGCTGGCGCTCCCCAATGTCCGCCTTTTTACGTCCCCTCGGGTCGCAGAAGAGCTCATCCTCAAGGTGCACGCCCCGGAAATGATCCCCAAGGTGGCTGCCGACGGTATGTGCTCCACCGCCTACGAGTCGGTGGGCGGGGTGGTGGCGGCCATGGAGTCCCTGGCGAAGGGCGAGATCGACCGGGCCTTCTGCTTCATCGGGGCCGGCGGCCATCATGCGGGTTACCGCCAGTTCTGGGGGGCCTGCTGCTTCAACGACGTGGTCATCGCCCTCACCCGCGTGCGGGAGATCAGCTTGTGGCGGCGCTTTGCCATTGTGGACACCGACGCCCACCACGGCGACGGCACCCGCCAGCTCGTGGCCGACGATCCCGAGGTGCTGCATCTGTGCTTCTGCGGCGCCAATTACCTCTCCCCGGACGGCACCAAGGTGGACGTGGACGTTTACCGCCTGGGCTGGCAGGCCGACGTCAACCAGCTCTACGTGGACACGGTGCGCCGGGAGTTGCCTCGCGTTCCCCGCTTCGGCCCGGACCTGTTGGTCTGGTATTACGGCTTCGACACCCACGCCGACGATTATGGCTCCATCGGCTTAAGCGAGTCCTGCTTTTTTGAGATCTGCGACCTCATGATCCTCGTAGCCGATGAGTTGGGCATTCCCCTCCAGGTTGTCCTGGGGGGCGGTTCCATCTCCTACCTGGCCAAAGAAACCATCCCCGAAATCATCCGCAGATTAGCGGCCGACTGACCGCCTAACCCGATTAACTGGCAACCTGGCCGGGAGTCGGGACGAATGACCTGTCTTCCCGGTCCGGGCAGGGAGCAAGGGCTGATTTTAACCCGCCCCTGACCGCTTCCCCCGCTCATCTGTAATTATGGATTTTGCCGAGCACAAAACAGAATCGTATAAAGTTTTTTCCCCGCAAGGCCGATTATGTCAACGGTATGCAGAGCTTAACGAAGCGACAACCGGGGGGCAATCGCCCGCAGCAGGGGAGTTCTGCATTTTTCGAAGAACTTCTCGACAACCTCTATGACGGGGTCTATTACGTCGATCTTGACCGGCGCATCACCTATTGGAACAAGGCCGCCGAAACCATCACCGGCTACAGTCGCCAGGAAATTTTGGGAAAGAAATGCTCCGACAATATTCTCAGGCATGTGGATGAGAGGGGCACCTGTCTCTGCCTGAACACCTGCCCCCTGGCCCACACCATCGCAGACGGCCAGCCCAGGCAAATCTCGGTTTACCTGCACCACAAGGAAGGGCACCGGCTGCCGGTCTTAGTGCGGGTTTCCCCCCTGCGGAATGGTAGGGGCCGTATTCTGGGCGCGGTGGAGATATTCAGCGACAACTCCGAGATGGTGGCGGCGCTCCAGCGCCTCCAGGAGTTGCAGCATCTGGCTTACCTGGATACCCTTACAAGCATCGCCAACCGCCGGTACCTCGAGGTTTTCCTTGAGGCCAGGTTCAATGAGCTGTCCCGCTTTGGCTGGGTTTTTGGCCTGCTTTTGGCGGATATTGATCATTTCAAAGAAGTAAATGACCGGTACGGTCACCAGGCAGGCGACCTCATGCTCCAGGTGGTGGCCAGGACCATGGCGAAAAATTGCCGTTCCTTCGACCTGGTGGGCCGCTGGGGGGGAGATGAGTTTATGGGAATTTTCAGCCACCTCGGCAAACTCCAGAACCTCAAGACGATGGCCGAGCGCCTCCGCACCCTGACGGCGAAATCTTCCATCCCCTGGCGCGGCCATTCCATCTCGGTGACCCTTTCCCTGGGAGCCGCCATGGTCCGTCCTGAGGATACCGCCGACTCCCTGACCCAGCGGGTTGATCAACTGCTGTACGAGAGCAAACGCGACGGTGGTAACTGCCTGCATCTTTTATAAATCCCCCTTAACAAGCCGCGCTTGTTCCAGCCTGCGCTGGCACAGGTGGGGATACCTGTGCCACCGATTTGTTCAGCTCATTGATCTTTTTCAGCACGACAATCTTCCCTGGCCATATTGTTTTTCTCTCATTCGTGCCTAGCTTAAAAACAAGCTCACTTCAGGGAGGAACGAAACATGGCTGGTCCGTCAGTGGAAAAAATTCCCCATGGGTACAAGGTGGACGGCATCGAACTGATCAGGAAGAACTGCGGCTGCGGGGGCCTCTCCGGGCCGGGAGGCGCCGGGATCGGCGATTGCTGCATGACCTACTCCACGGTCAAACATGAGGGCAACGTCTATTACTTCGTGGCCAAATACACCACCCCCAATACGGTCATGAATATCGAGTATGGCTATCGGGTGAAAAAGGACGGGACCGAAGTGGACGTGCACGTCTATGACACCAAGGGCCCCAAGACCTTCCAGTATGGCGGCGCCCCGCCTCCGGATATAAAAGCCTTCCAGGACAAGGGCTGGGAGGTGATCCACCGGTTTGAGCGGAACATCGAAGGCACCGGCGAACCCATGCCCGAGTGGTGCAGCCCCGAGGTCTGCGTGCGTCCGGACATCGGCCGCATGTCCCCCCACGGGGAGAAGAAACCATAATAAGGGGAGACGGGGCAGGGGCTTGAAGTTATCAGCTACCTGCCACCAGCCGCAGCAACTCTGCTCACTGCGAAGTGCCCCCTGCCCTGCCCTTCCTTATCCTGCCTTGCTGACCTCCTGCTGTGGCACGATGAGGGCAATGTTAAGCCCGGCCCCGAGCATTGCCAGAACAGGATAATCCCTTTATAATTATAAGGATAACTCTTGCCCCTGCCAGGCGGTTGCAACGCCTTCAAAAGAAGGGATTTGTCAGGCTGAGCGAAACGAATAATCGTGTATTTTCATACAGTTGAGCTCATTCACTTCGTTCACGCTGACAAGTGCACAGTATTTTTCATCAAGAATTAGAGTTCATATATGCTTAGCCATCGACTGGAAAATTTGGAAAAGCAATACCAGGACATAGAAGAGCGCCTGGCCGACCCGGAGGTCATCCGGGCCCAGGACGTCTATCAGAAGCTCATGAAGGAGCACGCCGAATTGGCCCCCCTTGTCCAGGCTTTTCGGCGTTATAAGCACCTGGAAAAGGAGTTGGCGGACAGCCAGTCCCTCCTCAGGGAAGAATCGGATGAGGCTCTCAAGGCCATGGCCCGGGAGGAGGTGCAGTCCCTTAAGGAGCAGATGGGGCAGGTGGAAGAGGACCTGAAGGTGTTGCTCCTCCCCAAGGACCCCAACGACGACAAGAACGTGCTTCTGGAAATCCGGGCCGGCACCGGCGGCGAGGAAGCCGCGCTCTTCGCGGCCGATCTGTACCGCATGTACACCCGTCTGGCGGAGCGCCGGGGCTGGAAGCTTGAGGTCATGAGCCATTCCGCCACCGGCTTGGGCGGCTTAAAAGAACTCATTGCCCTGATTTCGGGGAACCGGGTTTACAGCCAGCTCAAGTTTGAAAGCGGCACGCACCGGGTGCAAAGAGTGCCGGAGACCGAGTCCCAGGGGCGCATCCACACCTCCGCGGTCACCGTGGCGGTGCTGCCCGAAGCCGAGGACGTGGACGTCCAGATCACCCCGGAGGAATTGCGCATCGACGTGTACCGCTCTTCCGGACCAGGAGGCCAATCGGTCAATACCACCGATTCTGCGGTGCGCATCACCCACCTGCCCACGGGGCTCGTGGTCACTTGCCAGGACGAAAAATCCCAGCACAAAAACAAGGCCAAGGCCCTCAAGGTCCTCCAGGCGCGCCTGCTGGATCTGAAGCAGCAGGAGCAGCAGCGCCAGATCGCCCAGGAGCGCAAGACCCAGGTGGGCAGTGGCGACCGCAGCGAGCGCATCCGCACCTATAACTTTCCCCAGGGCCGCATCACCGACCACCGCATCGGCCTCACCCTGTACCGCCTGGAGTCTGTCCTGGACGGCGATCTGGACGAACTCATCAGCGCCCTCACCACCCACTACCGCGCCCAGGCCTTGCAGGGTTAATTGGGTGCTGGGTCTCAGGTTTCAGGTTCAGCGTGTCAGAAAGGATACCATAATGGCGCCGAAGATACTTATCAAACCACCGAGTCCCACCCGGATCATGCTCTGGGCTCAGATAATTATCGGCGCAGTGTTTTTGCCCTTCGGGGTTGCTTTGCTGTTGACGGCTGAAGGGGAGGCCCGGCCATTTGCGATGATATTTTTTGTGATCTGGGTAGCAGGATGTCTCGCTATCATAGCGAACGCCGCCAAGTGGTTGAGGCTGATCAAAAAAGGCGCAATTGAAGTCGGGGAAATCTCCGATGTCGATGGCGGGACGACAGATGGCTTTGCCGTTAAGTTGCGTAACTTGGAAGCCCTGAAGAAAGAAGGACTCATAACTGAAAGCGAGTATCAGAGAAAACGGGCTGAGATAATTCAGGAAAAATGGTAAGAACGTCATGGTTTACCAAGAAACAATCAGAGATTTCCCATAAATGTCAACCACCCAGCTCCCTTGGACAATCCTCTCTCTGTTACAGTGGACCACCGGCTATTTTGAAGAAAATGGCGTTTCTGAGCCCCGGGCCTCGGCGGAGATCCTGCTGGCCCACACCCTGGGCCTAAGCCGCCTGGACCTCTACCTGCGCCACGACCAGCCCCTCACCCCTGAAGAACTGGCTCGTTTCAAGGCCCTCATCGTGCGCCGCCGCCTGGGGGAGCCGGTGGCCTATCTCACCGGCCATAAGGAATTCTGGTCACTGGATTTTCTGGTTACGCCCGCCACCCTCATCCCCCGCCCGGAAACCGAAGTGCTGGTGGAGGCGGTGCTGGAGGTGTGTGGGGGGAAGGCGGGGGAACCGCGTTCCCCCGGTCCTCCCCTCAACCCACTCCTGGCCCTCGACGTAGGCGTGGGCTCGGGTGCGCTGGTGGTGGCCCTGGCCAAGGAGTTGCCGGATCTGCAATGGCTGGCGGTGGATATTTCCGCGGCGGCCCTGCAGGTGGTTCGGGAAAATGCCCGCCGCCATGGAGTGGGGGAGCGGATTGCCTTTCTACAAGGAGACCTGCTCACACCATTTAAGCCCGTCCCTTGTCTCAGGCTGCTGGTGGCCAACCTCCCCTATGTCCCCCGGGTGGAATGGGAGCAGTTGCCCAGAGAGATTCGGGATTACGAACCCCGGGGCGCACTCCTGGGAGGCGAGGATGGCCTGGATTTAATAAAACAGGTGTGTGCTCAGGCCCATCACTATCTACAGGCGGGGGGCTGGCTGGGCCTGGAAGTGGGGGCCGGCCAGGCCGGGAGCGTCATGGGTTTTCTGGATAACACCAAAGCCTACGACACCCTGAAAACAGTGGATGATTATCAGGGCATTCCCCGGGTGGTGCTGGCTAAGCGGAGTAAACGGAATTGATGAAATGGCCGGGAGAACCGGCATCCTGCCTGTTCCTGACAGGCCGGAAGCCCATTTTCCCAAATTGCCGTTGGCAGCCCCGGCATCTTGCCCGGGGAGGCACGGACTAAAAGCCCGTGCTACCGCGTTAAGGGGTTGGGGGCGGGAGCTTGAGGGAGGGGGCAGGGGTCCGCGCGACTCCTGGCCCCCTCCCTCAATTTTATCCTCCCCCGATATTCTCTACGCCGCGACGCGGCCCAACACCTCCTCGGGGTGGACGATGCGCCCGGCTATGGCGCTGGCCGCGGTGACCGCGGGGTTGGCGAGATACACCTTGGACTGGGGATGGCCCATACGCCCGGTAAAGTTGCGGTTGGTGGTGGCCACAGCCACTTCCCCCGGGGCCAGGATGCCCATATGGCCGCCCAGGCAGGGCCCGCAGGTGGGCGGACTGATGACGGCCCCCGCGTCCAGGAAAATCTTCAGGAGGCCTTCTTCCATGGCCTGGGCGTAAATGAGGGGCGTGGCGGGAATGACGATAAGCCGCACGCCTTTGGCCACCTTGCGGCCCTGGATTACCCTTGCGGCCAGGCGCAGGTCCTCCAGCCGCCCATTGGTGCAAGAGCCGATGACCGCCTGGTCTATGGTGACGGTGCCGAGTTCCCGGACGGGGGAGACGTTTTCCGGCGAAGGCGGCGCGGCCACCACCGGCTCCAATTTGCCGGCATCATACGACTTTTCGTAGGCATAAGACGCGGCCGCATCACTCTCATAGACCTTATAAGGCCGCAGGGCCCGGCCCGCAACATAGGCCAGGGTGGTCTTATCCGGGGCGATGATGCCGTTTTTGCCGCCGGCCTCCACCGCCATGTTGGCCATGGAAAAGCGCTCGGCCATGTTCAGGGCCGCAATGGCCTCGCCCACGAACTCCATGGCCATATACCGGGCGCCGTCCACGCCGATGTCCCCAATGGTGTGGAGGATCAGATCCTTGCCGGTGACCCAGGGCGGGCAGAGGCCGTGGTAAACAAATCGGGCGCTTTCCGGCACCTTGAACCAGCACTCCCCGGTGACCATGGCCGCGGCCAAGTCCGTGGACCCCACCCCAGTGGCAAAGGCCCCCAGGGCACCGTAGGTGCAGGTGTGGCTGTCCGCGCCGATGATGAGGTCGCCGGGGACCACGATGCCCTTCTCCGGGAGCAGCGCGTGCTCCACCCCCATGTCCCCGCCGTCATAGAAATGCACCAGCCCCTGTTCCCTGGCGAAATCCCGCAGGATCTGGCACTGAATAGCCGAAGGGATGTCCTTGTTGGGCGCGAAATGATCCGCCACCAGCACCACCCGCTCCCGGTCAAAGACCTTCTTGGCGCCGGAGTCCCGAAATTCCCTGATGGCAATAGGCGCGGTGATGTCGTTCCCCAGGGCGATGTCCACCTTCGCCAGGATCAGCTCCCCCGGCTCCACATATCCTTTGCCGCAATGGGCCGCTAAAATTTTCTGCGTAATCGTCTGAGCTTTCGCCATGTTGTTCTCCTGTGGGTATGTTTGTGGGGGAGGAAAAAAGGGGGCAGTGGCCCCTTTCCCACACCCTCACCCCCATCCCTTAAGCTTTTTCCCGTGCCAGGCAGGGCCGCTAAAGGGGGTTGGGAGGGGAGTTTGAGGGGAGGGCGGGGGGGCCGCTGCTCCCCCGGCCCTTCCCTCAAATTACTTTACAACTCCTCGGGTTTCCCCATTTTCGGCCCCATTTCCTTGGTGAATTTGAGGCGGTTGAGGCCGTTGATGTAAGCCCGGGCGCTGGCGGTGACCACGTCCGGGTCCACGCCCTGACCGGTGACGATGGAACCTTCGTCCTCCAGGCGGACCGACACTTCGCCCATGGCCTCGGTGCCTCCGGTGATGGAGGACACGGCAAACTTGAGGAGCTTGCACCTGGACTGGGCGAGCATGGTGATGGCCCGATAGGTGGCGTCAATGGGGCCGTCCCCGAAGGAGTGGGTGGTCTTGACTTCGTCGCCGATCTTCATTTTCACCGTGGCATTAGGCTTCACCGTGGTGCCGGTGACCACCACCAGTTCTTCCAGGCGGAAGTGCTCCGGCACCGATTTATAGATGACTTCAGTCTCGACGAGGCTGACCAGGTCTTCGTCGTAGACGGTTCTTTTGCGGTCGGCCAGGTTTTTGAACCGCACAAAAACCCGGTTCACTTCCTCGTCCGTGAGGTAATAGCCCATTTCCTGGAGCTTGGTCCGGAAGGCATTGCGGCCCGAAAGTTTCCCGAGCGGCAGGCTGGACTTCTTGAGCCCCACGGTGGTGGGGGTCATGATTTCATAGGTGCTGGCTTCTTTGAGCACGCCGTCCTGATGGATACCGGACTCGTGGGCAAAGGCGTTGGCCCCGACCACGGCCTTGTTGGGCTGCACCACCACCCCGGTGAGTTTGCTCACCAGGCGGCTGGTGGGGCAGATATATTGGGTGACTATTTCGGTATAAAAATCAAAGAGATCCTTCCTGGTGGCCAGGGCCATGACGATTTCTTCCATGGAGGCGTTGCCGGCCCGTTCGCCGATGCCGTTGATGGTGCATTCCGCCTGGCGGCAGCCGTTGACTATGGCCGCCAGCGTATTGGCCACGGCCAACCCCAGGTCGTTGTGGCAGTGCACCGAAATAACGGCTTTATGAATGTTGGGGACATGATCCACCAGGTACTTGATCTTGGCGCCGAACTCGTGGGGAATGGTATAGCCCACGGTGTCAGGGAAGTTCACCGTGGTGGCCCCGGCATCGATGACCGCCGTAAACATCTGGGCCACGTAGGCAAGATCGCTCCGGCCCGCGTCCATGGCGGAGAATTCCACATTGCTGCAATATTTTTTAGCGTGCTTCACCGCGGCCACGGCCTGCTCCAGGACCTCCTCCCGGCTTTTTTTGAGCTGGTACTTGAGGTGGATGTCGGAGGTGGAGATAAAGGTGTGGATGCGGGGTTCGGTGGCGTCTTTCACCGCCTCCCAGGCGGCGTCGATATCCGGAAACTGGGCCCGGGCCAGTGCGGCGATTTGCGCTCCCCGGATCTCCCGGGCCACGGCTTGCACCGCTTCGAAGTCTCCCCGGGAGGAGAAGGGAAACCCGGCCTCGATGACATCCACATTCAGCAGTTCCAGTTGCCGGGCGATCTGCAGCTTTTCGTCCACATTGAGGCTGGCCCCGGGGGTCTGCTCCCCGTCCCGGAGCGTGGTGTCGAAGATATATACTTTTTCAGGCATGATGCGTCCTCCTCGAAAACAGGTCAAATATATCAGGACCGTAACTGCTTGTCACAGCCAAACACGTCTTCCAGTAATGTCGGGGTAATGATCTCGGTCGCCTGCCGCCTAGCAGGCTAAGAGGAGGACCAGGGACAGGCCGGCGGGCGCTGCCGGGTGGGATGTCCGGGTGAGGTGGTGCCTGTAAGAGTTCTTATACATTTCAGCAAATTATTTTATATTTTTTTTCGGAAAATACAACCGAAAAGATAAGGAGTAGCTGAGCGATGAGCTTTCTCCTACTCCCCCAAAGAAAACTTCTGTTTCAGAACCTGTTCCATGCGATCCGCCACGATCCCATACCCTTTTTCCGTCATGTGCACCAGGTCCACATAACAGGGTTGGGTCCTGCCGCTTACCGCATCGGTCAAATTATAATAATAGTGACCAGGGGGATGTTGGGCCAGGTACCGGTTGGTGAATTGATAGAGCCTGGCGAAATTTTCGTCCTCCTGGCGCGCATCCAGCCGCTTCTCCTGGGGCAAAACCCTTGTTTCAGTGAACAGGGCCGGTTGCCAGAAACAGACGTACTTGAAGCCGTAAGCCTGGGAAAGGTGGTCCAGAAGAGCCAGGGAGCGGCTGTAATACTGGACGGTTTTTACTGCCAGGGCCTGAAGCTGCTGGTCGGTGAAGCCCGCCCCCACCTCCCGGAAGCGTTGCTGCGGCGGCTGAAAAAATCGGCAAAGCACCTTGCTGTACAGGAAAATATGCTCCTCCCACCAGTCCTTGACGGCCTGCCAATACAACTGCCGGGGTTTGCTCGTAAGCTTCTCCCGGATTTGAGCCAGGTTGTGCTGGGCGCCAGGCTCGCCGGACTGGTAGGAGCCGTAAACATCATTAAAGCCGTCGTAAAAAATAACCAAACTGGGCCGGGCCCCATCCCGCAGTTTGGTGATCAAGTAAAACAGCCCCTGGGTGAAGGTGTAGCCCGGCTCGGCATAGTTATAAACCCGATAATGAGGCTCCTGGGAATTGAGCCGACAGGACAACTGGGACGGAATGGTGTAGTCATCCCGGGCGCCATACCCCCAGCAGGCGGAGCCGCCGAACAGAAAGACCGTGCTCACCGGGGGCTTGAGGTTGGCAGGATTCCAGGTCTTGCGGCCCGTGTCCGGGTCGATATTGACGAAATGGCCCTTCTGGGGCTTGGAAATCCAGGTCAGATATTGGTGATAGTCCTGCGCCCGGCCATCCGACTCCCGGGCCAACGCCGGAGCCCAACTCTTCCCCTGGTACAGGCCGCGCCAGGGAATCCTTTCCGGGTTTGGCGAGACCTTCATCGCCACCCAGTTGATGGCGTGCAGGCCCAGTTCTACGGTCACCAGACCGATGAACATGGTGATGATGGTAAAAAGAACGTTTTTCCCGCGGCTGCGAGGCTGAGGCATGGGCGTGACTCGAAAAGTGAGGTAGCCTCAGGGATTGGCAGGCTTGGGGTGGTGGATCTCTTCCTCGGTCTTGTCGGGAACCACCCTCGGCCGGCTGTAATAATAATAGGTGCTGAGAGCTCCGGAGACCACGTAGGCTGCGGTCAGGATAAAGCCCATACAATACGGCTCCATGGCTACCACCACAAAGATCAGCACCAGGGCCACCAGGGTTTGGAAGGGATGACGTTTGAACAGGTCAGGCTGCTTGAAACTGAAAAATTTGAGATTGCTCACCATGAGGAAGGAAAGCACGTAGATGGTTACCAGCACAGAGACGTGGCGCATGGAAGTCCAGTCTCCCAACCTCAGAGAGAACAGCACCCCGGTGGCCACAAAAGCGGCTGCCGCCGGGATAGGCAGGCCGTTGAAATAGCGGGGGTCAATGGAGCCGGTCTGCACGTTGAAGCGGGCCAACCGCAAAGCGCCGCAGGCCACAAACAGGAAGGCCGCGACCCAGCCGAAGCGGCCGAAGTCCTTCAGGGCCCAGAGATAAATCAGCAAAGCCGGCGCCACCCCGAAAGCCACCAAATCGGAGAGGGAATCGTACTGGACGCCGAACCCCGAAGTGGTTTGGGTCAGCCGGGCCAACCGGCCGTCCAGGCCATCCAGGACCATGGCCACCAGGATAGCCAGCGCCGCGGATTCGAAACGGCCGTTAATGGAGGAGACGATGGCAAAAAAGCCGGAAAAAAGGCTGGCAGTGGTGATGAGATTGGGAATGAGAAACGTCCCCCTGAACTTGCGCCGGTCTTTTCTTTTCCGTCTTTTTCTGAAGCTCATTCGTCTCTTTTCCCTTTCAGGAACAGCGGCCGACAATGCTTTCTCCGGCCCTGAGCCGATCGCCGATCTTTACCAGTATATCACAACTGCGGGGAATGTATAGATCAACCCGTGAGCCGAAACAAATCATGCCGAAGGGCGCGCCCTTGGCCAGCACGTCCCCCTCTCCAAAAGCAGGCACAATCCGGCGGGCCAGGAGGCCGGCAATCTGCACCGTCAGCACCCGCAGGCCCTGGGGAGTTTCCCAGAGGACGGCCTGCTGCTCGTTCACCCTGCCGGCTTCTTCGTGAAAGGCGGCCAGGAAACGCCCGGTGCGGTGCCGGGAGGCTATGACCCGGCCGGCCACCGGCGCGCGGTTGACGTGGACATCAAAGATGTTCATGAAGATGGCCACCCGGCGGGCCGGACTTTTGAGAAACTCGTTTTCCAGGACCTCATCCACCAGGATGACCCTGCCGTCCGCCGGGGAGACAATGGCGTTCAGGTCAGCCGGCGCGGTGCGGGGCGGGTTCCTGAAAAAATAGAGCAAAAAAAGCGTAAGGAGCATACAGATGGAAGCCGGAAAACTTAGATTCAGGAGCCAGAAGGCCAGGGTCAGCCCGCCGAAAGCCAGGATAAAGGGATAGGCCGGCTTGGCGAGAGGCCCCCGGCCCAGGACGGAAGATGGTGACATGGCAGAAGTGTACCAAGTTCTTTACAGAAAGTTCAAGGTTCAAAGTTCAAGAAATATCCCGGACGCTGCCGATGGACCTGATGGCGGGCACGGAGTCCCGCCCGCAGGTCTTTTCATTGAGCCCCCTGCAAGACTACTTCCTGTTACCCATTGTCATGCCGAGTGAAGCGAAGCATCTCGTAATAGTCTGGCTGGTCAGCGTGGTATCCCTGACTGCCTCCGTGGCAGCGGCCCTGATCCGGACCTGAGGCGGGCGGCCGGTGCACCTCTGCCGGGGGGGCCTTGAGAAATTTTTTCCTTGCATTTATCTCAATATCTCCTAATATTCGAAGTTAGAGATCGGAGTAAGAAACTCCGGGGCAAATAAGCCACCAACAAACGTATCCAAAAAAATTAAAAAGCCACGAAGGCTGGGGAGCTGGCAGGCTCCAGGGCGCGTGGCTTTTTTTGTTGCCGGCGTCAGAGACCCCCTGATGGCTGAGGTCATTGCCTCTTCTCCAGCCTTCACCGGAGAGCCAGGATGGGGATTGTCGGGCGTTATTCCAGAGCCGCCGCAGCCAGGTGGAGCAGGTGGTCGAACAAGCCAAGGAGATATTGCAGATGTGTGAAGCAAGCGCCTATCTTCTGAAAAACGGTCAGGAAGAATTGGTGTTATCCGAAGTTGACGTTATCGAGCCTGAGGGCGACGGCCTGCGCCTCGTCAGTATTTTCGGGGAGCAAAAGGTCATCAGGGCCGACATTCACAGCCTCAATCTGGTGAATCACAAGATTTTTCTGAAAGAGAAATAAACAGGCGCTCTTGCAGGAATGATCAAGGAATCCGGCTGCCTGCCCTTGGTGAGATTTTTTTCTTGAATTTGTTCAAGATTTCCTATATACGAAAGAACCGGTCGGGGTAAGAAGCTCCGAAGCAGTTTAAGAAACAGCAAAGTTGCGATCCCAAAGCCACGAAGGCTTGCCTTCCCTCCTCTAAGGGAGGGACTCCTTCGTGGCTTTTTTTGTGGTTCGCTGGTACGAAAAGGTCCGATTGCTGCTTGAGGGCGTGCCGTACACGCCGAAACCACGGCGGCCACAGGCCGCCAGGCAAAAAAGGTTCGACACAGGAAAACCATGCACATTTCAGAAGGAGTACTCAGTCCTGCGGTGTTGGGTGGGGGCGCGGCCCTGGCCGCAGTGGGCACCGCCATCGGCCTCAAGAAACTGGACTACGAGGCCATCCCCCGGGTGGCCATCCTGTCCGCGGCGTTCTTCGTGGCCACCCTCATCCACGTGCCTTTAGGCCCGGTGGCGGAGCACCTGGTCTTAAACGGCCTCATGGGCCTGCTCCTGGGGTGGCTGGCGGTCCCCGCCATCCTCATCGCTTTGTTTTTGCAGGCCCTGCTTTTTCAATTCGGGGGCCTGACGGTGTTGGGGGTAAACACCGTCACCATGGCCGCGCCCGCCGTCATCTGTTTCTATGTTTTTCGCCCCTTGTTGCGCCGGGGTGGAGTTCTCGGCATGGCGGCGGCCTTTGCCTGCGGGGCCACCGCCATCATGCTGAGCGGCGTCCTGGTGGCTGCGGCCCTCCTCTTCACCGGGCAGGGGTTTCTTCAGGTGGCCGAACTGGTCCTGGTGGCCCATATCCCGGTGATGATCATCGAGGGCATCATTACGCTCTTTGTCTTTTTGTTTCTTGAGAAAGTTCGGCCGGAAATGTTGGAGGGAATTTATGCCTGAACTATTTTTTCGCACAAGAATGCTGACGGCCCTCGGCGTGCAGGGTCTGCTGGCGCTGCTGGTTCTCTGTGTCTTGGCCGCCCCCGCCCAAGCCCATCGGGTGTTGGTCTTCGCCTATGCCGAGGGGGACACCATCTTCACGGAAAGCAAGTTTATTCCCAACGATCCGGTGCGGCAGGGCAAGATCGAGGTCCTGGACGCCAAAACCGGCCAGACTCTCTTGACCGGCACCACCAATGACCAGGGGAAATTTTCCTTTAAGATCCCTGACCAGGCCATAGCCCAGAAGATGGATTTGAAGATTGTGGTGGAAGCGGCCATGGGCCATCGGGGGGAATGGCTGCTCAAGGCTGCCAACTATTTGACCGGGGCGCACACCGCCGGCATTCCTGCCGCTGGGCCGGCAGCAACCCCCGCGCCGTCCGCGACGGCTGCCCCGGCAGCCGCGCCGGCGGCCACGGCCGGAACTATCAACCAACAAGGCCTGGAGGCCGCCTTAAACAAGGTCCTGGAGCGCCAACTGGGCCCCATTAACGAGAAGCTCACCGATCTGACCATTCACCGCACCACACTTCCCGATATCCTCGGCGGCATCGGCTATATCCTGGGATTGTTCGGGGTGGCGGCATATTTCCTGAGCAAGAGGCAGAAAAATACGTGAGCGCCATTCAGGAATCCTTTTCAGAAGGGGCCTCTCTGGCCCATCGCCTGGACCCCCGGGGGAAAATCGTAGTGGCCGCCCTTTTTTCCATCCTGGTGGCGGTAACCAAGAACTATGCGGTGGCCGTTGCCGGGCTCGTCCTGGCCAGTGTTTATCTGGCCCTGGCCCGGTTGCCTCTGAAGCGGGTGGTGGTCCGGTTGCTGGTGGTGAACAGCTTTATTTTTTTTCTCTGGCTGGTGCTGCCATTTACCTATCCGGGAGAGGCGGTGTGGCGCTTCGGGCCGCTCACCGCCAGCCGCCAGGGCCTTATCTATGCCGGCTTGATAACGATCAAATCCAACGCCATTATTATCGCCCTGATCGCCCTCGTCGCCACGGTGCCCATCGTCACTCTGGGGCAGGCCATGCATAATCTCAGGCTCCCCGACAAATTGTGCCATCTGCTCCTGTTTACCTACCGCTACATTTATGTGTTCGAGCAGGAATATCGCCGCCTGGTCCAGGCCATGAAAATCAGGGGATTTCGCCCCCGCACCAATCTGCATACCTACCGCAGCTATGCGTACCTGGCGGCCATGCTCCTGGTCAGGAGCTTCGACCGGGCCGAGCGGGTATTTCAGGCCATGCTGTGCCGGGGCTTTCACGGCACCTTTTACAGCCTCAAGAGCTTTTCCTGGCAACGCCGGGACCGGATTTTCCTGGGAGCCTCCCTGCTGGCTCTTCTGGTGCTCCTCTGCCTGGAATGGGCAAGGCCCATACTTCTTTAGGAACCCGTATGAGTCAACCGCTGATTGAGCTGATCAATATCACTTTTACTTATCCCGGCGCTCCCCAGCCGGTGTTCCAGGACTTCAATTTCGAGCTGTTGCCCGGCAATCACCTCGGCCTCGTCGGTCCCAACGGCAGCGGCAAGACCACTATGCTGCACCTGATCATGGGCCTTCTGCGCCCCCAGGCTGGAACCATCAGGATTTTCGGGGAGGAAGTCAAAAAAGAAAAGGATTTCGTCCAGGTCCGGCAAAAAGTGGGCCTGTTGTTTCAAAATGCCGACGATCAGCTCTTCTGCCCCACGGTTATCGAAGACGTGGCCTTCGGTCCCCTGAACCTGGGGAAGCCCCCGGCCGAGGCCATCCGGATCGCTCGGAAAACTATGGAGAAGCTGGGCCTGGCCGGTTTTGAAGACCGGGTGACCTACAAACTCTCCGGGGGGGAAAAAAGGCTGGTGTCGCTGGCCACGGTCCTGGCCATGGAGCCGCAGCTGCTTCTGTTGGACGAGCCTACGACAGGTCTGGACGAAGCCACCCGGCACCGCCTCATCCACATCCTGCAGGACCTGGACATCGCCTACATGATCGTCTCCCATGAACACGATTTTCTCCATCACACCGTGCAAGAATGCTGTCATGTCCATAAACACTGCTGTCAATCGGCATCAAATTCATCCGGGAGGGAATAAGGTATGAGAAAAATAAGTTCCGTTCTGATTCTCCTGCTATTGTTCGCCCTTACTGCGCCCATGCCGGGATGGACAAGCCGGGAGGCCGGCGCCGCGGCGGAGGAAAAGGTTTCCGTTTCCCCAGAGAATGTGGATGGTCGCGGGGAGGGCTTTCAACCCGAGGAAAAAGAAGAACCCAAGGAAACGGCTAAGGAGGAAGCTAAAGAGCAGGAGTGCCCCGCCACCTTCGGGCCCATCATCACTGACACCGCCATCCCCATCGAGAAGGGGAAGTTCGCCGTCCAGCCCACCTTCGGGCTGAGCCTGGTCACCGACATCTTTGACAAGGACTGGCGCCGGGTGTCGGCGGGGGGCGATTTCCAGTCCTTTAACATGAGCTGGAAGTTTACCTACGGCCTTATCAACAACCTGGAAGTGTACCTGGTCATCCCCTATATCCACAATTGGGCCAGTAACGTGGATGAACCCGGCCCCGGCGGGGAGCGCTCCGCCCAATTCGGCGGTCTGGGGGACATCAGCTTTACCCTGAAATACCGCTTGTTGCAAGAGACCGAAACGCTGCCCACTATCAGCGCCATTTTTACTCCGTCATTTCCCACCGGCCATTTTCGCCACCTGAATCCCAGCCGCCTCGGGGTGGATGCCATCGGCAGCGGTTCCTATATCTTCACCACCGGCTTCAACATGTCCAAGTACCTGAAACCTTTCATTCTGTACGGCAATTTCTGGTACTCCATGGAAACTGCGTACACCGGTGATGAAGGGCGGGTGTATCCCCGGGATTTCGTCACCGTGAACCTGGCCGCAGAATATCCTTTCACCAAGAAGTGGGTGGGGCTCCTTGAGCTCACCAGTTACTGGGATGGCGGGCGCCTGTTCGGCCAGAAGGCCAACACGCCGCCGGGGGCTCTGGTATCCATCTTACCGGGCCTCGAATTCATGGCCACGGACAAATTCTCCCTGGCCTTCGGGGTGAATGTCGATCTGGCGGGCAAAAACACCAACGCCAACGTGACGCCGGTTTTATCCATGGTGTATGCTTTTTAAAAATCCGAAAGGAGGACCGTCCGTATGAAACGGTGGCAGCCAATTGGAGCAGGCATTTTGATCCTGATGCTCTGGTGCGGCGGGGCGGCGGGGCCGGCTTGGAGCCAGGGCCGCGGCCAGGGCTTCCGGGCCTGCCCGTATTCGCCCTATCTGTGTCCGGTGAAGGATACCTGCCAGCCCTTTGACGGGAGGGGCAAGGTGGTGCAGGTGCTCACCGAGAGCCTGGGGCAAGGCATGTATCCGGGCATGGCCTTGATGGTGGACACCAAAAACCAGGGACAGGTGCACGTCAGCCTGGGGCCGATCTGGTATCTGGAGCGCCAGGAGTTTGAGATCGCACCCGGTGATGAAGTGCAGGTCAAGGGGATGTGTGACAAAGAACCCGACGGCAAGCTTCGCGTCATCGCCTATGAAATCTCCAAAGGCGATTATCTCCTGGCTCTGCGGGATTCCCAGGGACGCCCCTACTGGGAGGCCTGGCGGAAGAGATAGTGTGGCAGTCAGTGACCAGTGAAGTGGTGAGAAATTAATACCCAAACCGGAAAGGAGAAGGTGATGCGGCGTTCTTTCGTGCTTTGTGGTTGTCTGCTGTTTGTCCTTGGCCTGGCCAGCGTCTGCCAGGCGCATTTCGGCATGATCCTGCCGGACAAGTCCATGGTCATGCAGGGCGACAACCCCAACCTGGAATTGACCCTGGCCTTCTGCCATCCCTTTGAGCAGAAAGGCATGGACATGGCCAAGCCCAAGAAATTCGGGGTGCTCGCCAACAAGGAAAAAACCGATCTGACGGGCACCCTCCAGGAGACCAAGGTCCTGGACAAAGAGGCCTGGAAGACCACCTATGACCTGAAAAAACCGGGCATTTACGCCTTTTATTTCGATCCCGCGCCTTACTGGGAGCCCGCGGAAAACAAGTACATCATCCACCAGACCAAGACCTACGTGGCCGCGTTCGGGGCCGAGGAGGGCTGGGATGAGGAGGTGGGTTTGAAGGCAGAGATCGTGCCCCTGTCTCGGCCTTACGGCCTCTATGCCGGCAACACCTTCCAGGGTGTGGTGAAATTCAAGGGCAAGCCCGCACCCGGCGTCGATGTGGAAGTGGAAATGTGGAACCCCGGCGGCAAGGTGACTGCGCCCAACGAATATTTCCATACCCAGGTGGTGAAGACCGACAAAAACGGGGTCTTCACCTTTGCGGTGCCGAAGGCCGGCTGGTGGGGCTTTTCCGCCATCAACGAAGATAAAAAATCTATGGACCACGAGGGCAAAAAAGTGGACGCCGAATACGGCGCGGTGATGTGGGTGCAGTTTACCGATTTTCCGGCGGCGGCGGCGGCGCCTGCTCCATCGGCGAAATAAGTTAAACCTTACGCTATATCCCTTAAGCCTGAGTATGAGCCTTGAGCTACGGGAGCAGTGTCTGAACAAGGCAGGGGTGCGTCTCTTGGCTGCCATTGGTGCGCCAGACGCACCCTTTTTCTTACTTATCCCCTGCCCTCCCCCTCCGCCTCTGCAGAGGCTTGATTTAAGCCCCTCATGTCGCACTGAACGGCGCCCTCCCGTGGGGGGCTGCGGGGTAAGAACTTGAGGGAGCAAATGAAGGTCCGTTCCTCCTCGCTCCCAGGTGAATTCAGATTGACTCAGACCTGATCATGGTTATAATATTAAGAAAATAAAAAGAAAGGAGGGATGACGAATGTGCTGCCACACCAAGGACAAGCATGAGCATGAGCACACCCATGAAGCGGTTACTCATACCCATGATGGCCATGAACACTGCCATGAAGCCGTGACCCATACCCATGAGCACATCCACGGCGAAGGGCATCATAGCCACGAGCATAAGTGCTGCCATTAACGGAAAGCCACGATTCAGCTAATGAATAAAGCCACGAAGGCCTTCTCCGGTCTGAAGACTGGAAAAAGAGCGTTCGTGGCTTTCCTGTTTTTATCAGAGCCGCAACCCCTGCCTACTTTTTCTGCAGCCAGGACATCATGCCCCGGAGCTTTTTGCCCACTTCCTCGATGGGGTGGTCCGCTTCGATGCGGCGCAGGGCGTTGAAGACCGGCCGGCCCGCCTGGTTCTCCAGGATCCACTCCCGGGCGAATTCGCCGGTTTGGATCTCATCCAGGATCTGGCGCATCTCTTCCCGGGTCTCCTCGGTGACAATGCGTTTGCCCCGGGTGTAGTCGCCGAACTCGGCGGTGTCGGAGACCGAATAGCGCATGTAGCTGATGCCGCCCTGGTAGAAGAGGTCGACGATGAGCTTGAGCTCGTGCAGGCACTCGAAGTAGGCGATCTCCGGCGCATACCCCGCCTCCACCAGGGTGTCGAAGCCCGCCTTGACCAGCTCGGAGACGCCGCCGCAGAGCACGCACTGTTCGCCGAACAGATCGGTCTCGGTTTCTTCCTCGAAGCTGGTCTCCAGCACGCCGGCCCTTGTGGCACCGATGCCCTTGGCGTAGGCCAGCGCCGTGGCCAGGGCCTGGCCTGAGGCATCCTGGTAGATGGCCACCAGGGAGGGGACGCCGGCGCCCTTCTCGTATTCGGCCCGCACCAGGTGGCCGGGGCCCTTGGGGGCCACCATGACCACGTCAATGGCGGGGTCCGGCACGATCTGGCCATAGTGGATGTTAAAGCCGTGGGAGAAGAGCAGGGTCTTGCCGGGCTTCATGTGCGGCTTCAGGTCGCTTTCATAGAGTTTGGCCTGCACGTGATCCTGGGTGAGGATCTGCACCACCGTGGCCTGTTGTGCGGCCTCGCCGGCCGACACCGGCTGGAAGCCATACTTTACCGCCAGCTCATAGTTGGGCGTGCCCGGCATTTCCGAGACCACCACGTCCACCCCGGAGTCCCGCAGATTCAACGCCTGCGCATGTCCCTGGGAGCCGAAGCCGATGATGGCCACCTTCTTGCCCTTTAAAACGCCTAAATCCGCATCTGCATCGTAGTAAATTTTCATGAATAACTTTTCCTTTCAGGTAGAGCTGTCAGCTATCAGCTATCGGCTGTCAGCTTTATTTGGGTGATCGCGAGGCTGGAATCCGTGCCTCTGGTTTCTCATGAGTACTCGATTGCTTAAGTTAGGGACAAGGTATACCCGATATTTTTCGTGCCGGAGGAACCCAAAGTCCCCCTTTCTTAAAGGGGGATTTAGGGGGATTTGGAAAGGGCCGGCCACCCCCCTGACCCCCCTTTAGAAAAGGGGGGAATTGTCGTTCCCGAAGAATGCAACGCCAATTTCTGCAACCAGGTACCAGCCCCGTGTCGCAGTCTGGAGCCACGCGGCTACATTGTTTCCTGGCTGATAGCTGATAGCTCATAGCTGACAGCTCTGTATCACTCCTTCTTGGCCCGTTGGATGGCCAGGGCGCCGGAGCGCACCACGTCCAGGATGCCGTGGACCTTGAGCAGGCCCAGCACGGCTCCCAGCTTCTCGTGGGTGCCGGTGACCTCCAGGGTATAGGTGGTGGGGCTGACGTCCACCACCCGGCAGCGGAAGATGTCGGCGATGCGCAACACCTCGGCCCGGGATTTGTCCTCCGCTTTCACGGTCACCAGGGCCATTTCCCGTTCCACGTGCTCCAGTTCGCTCAAATCCACCACCTTCACGGTGTTGATGAGTTTGCGCAACTGCTTGATGATCTGTTCGATGATCTGTTCATCGCCGCTGCTGACGATGGTGATGCGGGAGACCTCCGGATCCATGGTCTCCGCCACGCACAGGGATTCGATGTTGAAGCCCCGGCCGGAAAACAGCCCGGTGACCCGGGACAGGACTCCCGGAGTGTTGTCCACCCACACGGAAATGGTATGCCGCCTGACATGTTTCGCGGGATTCATCTCGTTTCTCCTTATGCCAGAAGCATTTCGTGGGTGGCTTTCCCCGGCGGCACCATGGGTAAGACGCATTCTTCCCGGTCCACCACAAAGTCCATGATCACCGGCCGGGGCGTTTCCAGGGCTTGGCGGATGACCTTATCCACTTCGTCGGGCTTTTTGGCCCTGAGCCCCACCGCGCCGAAGGCCTCGGCCACCTTGACAAAGTCGGGCTGGGCCGACAGATCGGTGGAACTATAGCGGCGGTCATAGAGGAGTTGCTGCCACTGGCGCACCATGCCCAAAAAGTTGTTGTTCAGGATGGCGATCTTCACCGGCAGGTTGTTTTCCACCACGGTGGTAAGTTCCTGGATATTCATGAGGATGCTGCCATCGCCGGCGATGTCGATGACGGTGGCGTCGGGTTTGGCCACCTGCACCCCCATGGCCGCAGGGAAGCCGTAGCCCATGACGCCCAGACCGCCGGAAGTCATGAACTGGCGGGCCCGTTTGAACTTGAAGAACTGGGCCGCCCACATCTGGTTCTGGCCCACTTCGGTGGTGATATAGGCGTCACCCTTGGTCGCCTCCCAGAGCCGTTCCACCACAAACTGGGGCTTGATGACGTCCTTGGACTTTTGATACTTCAGGGGGTATTTCTTGAGCCACTCCCTGATTTTTTCCAGCCATTCCCGGCGTTCGGCGGCCCAGTCCCGGGGCTCCTCCTTCTTCACCAGATTGTTGAGCTGATGCAGGGCATCCCGGCAGTCGCCCACGATAGGAATGTGCACCACCACGTTTTTACTGATGGAGCTCGGGTCCACATCGATATGGACAATCTGGGCATGGGGCGCGAAGGCGTCCAGGCGGCCGGTGACCCGGTCGTCGAAACGGGCGCCCACCGCGATGAGGACGTCGGACTGGGACACGGCCATGTTGGCGGCGTAGGTGCCATGCATTCCCAGCATCCCCAGCCACAGGGGGTGGATGCCTGGAAATCCTCCCAAGCCCATGAGAGTGCTGGTCACCGGAATTTGCAGGGCTTCAGCGAACTCGAGGAGCTCATCGGAGGCGTTGGCCGCGATGATGCCGCCGCCGGTGTAGAGAACCGGCTTCTTGGCCTCCTGGATCACCTCCAGGGCCCGTTTGATCTGCCGGGGATTGGCATGGAGCGTGGGCTGGTAGCTCTTGATCTTAATTTCTTCGGGGAACTCCGGCTTGATGCTGGCCTGCTGGATATTTTTGGGCAGGTCCACCAGCACCGGCCCGGGCCGGCCGGTGCGCGCGATGTAAAAGGCTTCGTGAATGGTGCGGGCCAATTGGTGGATGTCCGTCACCAGGTAGTTGTGTTTGGTGCAGGGCCGGGTGATGCCCACGATGTCCACTTCCTGGAAGGCATCGTTGCCGATGAGCGCGGTGGGCACCTGGCCCGTAAAGACCACGATGGGGATGGAGTCCATGTAGGCGCTGGCGATGCCGGTCACCGTATTGGTGGCCCCGGGCCCGGAGGTGACCAGGGCCACCCCGACCTTGTTGGAGGCCCGGGCGTAACCGTCCGCGGCATGCACCGCGGCCTGCTCGTGCCGCACCAGGTAATGCTTGATCTCCGGGGTGCGGGAGAGTTCGTCGTAGAGGTCGATGACCGCTCCTCCCGGGTACCCGAAAATGTGCTGCACCCCTTCCCTTTTCAGACATTCAAGGATGATTTGGGCGCCGGTCATTTTCATGTTTGATTTTCCTTCTGGCGATATTTGGCCAGGATCTGTTCGATTTTGTCCCGGCCGGCGAGTTTCAGCTTCTGGAGCCGTTTCCGCTCCAGGGTTTCTTCGGCGGTGAGGTAGGGCCTGCGGTTGAACTCTTCCAGGCGCCGCTCGAATTCCTCATGCTCTTCAACCCGTTGCTTCAATTCCTCGTCCTGATGAATCCAGGTCTTGATCAGGGCCAGATCCCGCTCTTCCATACCGCACCTCGAAGCACAATTTTTTCATAATAATAAGGGAATCTTTAATGAAAAAAAGCTGTTTTGTCAACGTCGGGGAACTCCAATCGACAGAGGTAGGCCCTTGCGGGCTTTCCCTGTCACCCCACCGGGCCTGCGGGTCCGTACCCGGCGGTTCGGTGGGGTGAGCAATCATCCAGGGTCTCAAATATAGATTCCCGGATGATGCCGGGCTTGCGAACACAGGCGTCGTTAACGATGCTTCCGTCCCTACACCGCCAACCCTCGGGGCTTCACCCCTACCTTTGGAAGTGAGGCGGGAACTATCCCGATTTGCCGCTGCACTGCATCGATAAGACGCAGAGCCTGATTGCCGCTCCAACCGTTCGGCCCTTCGGTGAGAGTCCACCTGCTCTGGCCTCTGCAGACTCCTGCACCGCGCGGTCAGGGAACCTCACGACCCCCTCAGTCCCGAATCCGGGACACGGCCCAGGCCTTTCGGGGTAAGCTTCGCCGCCTTCGCCACACACCTGCCGGATTTACAGCCCTGGCCCTTGATGGCTATGGACTTCGCGATCATTTGCCCCCTCGTCCGGCCGGACCTGCCCCGTATCCGGTTGCTGTCCATCAGGTCACGCCTTTGCTCCACGCTTCCTGCAGACCCCGCCTTGCGAGGACGCCCTGGGGCGCAACTCCACCCTTCATCGCCATCAGGTTGCCGGGAGGACTTGCACCTCCAAGCTGCGAAGCATGCCCGGCACACTAAAAAAGGCGGCCCGCGGGCCGCCTTTGGCGCGAAATTCGCCCGCAGATCACCGTCGCCAGGATGCTACTACACCTAAACCGCTTTCCCGCCGGGGAAGCGCGGCCCGCTTTCTTAAGGCAGGGCTGGTAAGAGAATGCCTGGGCACTGGTATCCACCGTCTCTTAAGGGTTACTACATCATGCCTTTTTTCCGAGATTGAGTCAAACAAAAAATAACCCATCAGACGCTCGGTTCTCACAGACTGTTCCAACATGCTTTTCATGTGGGCCTCTGACAAAAAAGAAGCCGCAAGCGGGTCTCAATTTTCATGGGTGTGGGTGTTCTGTGGAACATGAGCGGCTCGTTCGGCTGCCCTTCAACAGTTCCAATTCTGGTCAGTTGCCGCCGGCCCGGGCCTGGCAGTCCCCTTTGGACACTTCCGCTTTGTTCAGGCGCTTGCCACCCGGAAGGAGCGTAATATCCACATTGCCAAATGTGCCTACCTGGGTCTGGGCCTTGGTGGGAACGCCGTCGCTGTCCAGGTAGGCATAAACCACGCTGCGTTCGTCCTTGTGGATACGGTTGCCCAATTCCAGCATGATTTTGCGGCCTTCACCGGTCTTGTCGCCCACCCGCAGGGTAATCGGGTCTGGCTTAGGATAGGGGATTCCCTGGAATTTCAGGTTCTCGCCGCCTTTTTCGGCCAGCGACTGTCCCGTAATGCGGCGGTTGTAAAAGAAGGTCAGGGGATCATACATGGGCCCGGTCAGATCGGCTTCCCAGTGTTTTGCCAGGGGGCCGTCCCCTTCCTGCTTCCAGAGCTCCACCTTTTTGGCGGCATAATTGAAGCGGTATTCCATCACCCGCTTTTTACCCTTTTTATAGGAAATTTCTTTATAAACCAGGGGCCTGAGCCCACCCTCGGCATATTCCATGTCGGTGGACAACCTGCCCCGCCAGCCGCCGGTCACCAGGGCCAAAAGGCCCTGGCTGCGACCATCAACTTCGGCCTGGTAGCGACCGGGACCCGCTTCCCGGAACACCACCTGGGCATCCACCGCGTCGCGCCAGATCCAGACATCAATCTTATAATGCAAATTTTCCAGGATCTTCCCCGGACTGGAGGCGGCCATCGGGGCCGGGTCTGCAGCCAAAGCCGCCGGCGGCAGGGCGAGGGCCAGAATCAGGGCCATGAGGATAGAAACCATGGCCAAACGGGAAAGGGAGCAACCCAAGGACTGCGTCTTGATCTTGTTCATCAATCGTGCCATATGGTTATAAAGGGCGCTTCTTGCAAGATGGAGCAGCAGGTTGACATCATCGATTTTAACAAGTTTTGTTCTTTCGGTCTGATTTATTTCAGAGTCGATCCGTTAAGGGTGCGGCTCATCTAAAGTCTCTTCGTCCGTTTCCGGCTCCAGGGCCAGGGCGGCCCGCCAGTCCGTCAGAATCTTCCGGGCCCGCCTTTCATCCTCGGGAAAAACGATAAGCCGCACTCCGAGGTGCTGCAGCGGTGGATAAGTTCCCCCCGCATCATCAGCCGAGATAAGCGTATGAATCCCTTCGGCTTCAAGAAGGCCCGCCGCCATCTGGGCTTCCATCCGGGTGGAAAACTTCTCCACCACCACGGCCTCATCCTGAGTCATTGCGCACCTCTTGGGGAAAACCTGTGGGCTATGGGAAATCTCTCCGGGGACGTGGGAAGGTTCAAGAAGTAAGGTTCCCGGTGCGAAGTTCGGGCGGTTGGCGAACCTTATCGGGGCTTGCCGGGTTTAGCTTTTCCCATATCTGTTGGCTCAGACTCCTCGTCCCCGGCAGACGGCATCTTGACAGGCCGGCCCCAGACCCCGGTGTAAAACCGGTCCCGCCACCACTCCTCCACGTCTTCGCCGGTTTCAGTATCCTCCAGGCGGAAGCGGTAATGCTCCAGAAAGTCCCGCAGACGCTGGTAGGCGGCGTTCACCTGTTGCATGCGGCTGCGATATTCCTCCTCCCGGTTCGCCGGGGCCCGGTCCGGGTGCCAGCGGCGGGCCGCCCGGCGATAGGCCCGGGTGATTTCCTGGCGGGTGGCGGTGAGGTCCAGCCCCAGTATGTCCCGCGCCTCTTTGACTGTCACGGCTCCCCTGTTCTCTCTTCTTGAGGAATTATCAGTTACCTGAATTGAGCGATTTGCAGCCGCAACCTTTAGGGTTCGCTGGTAACCGCCAACCTACCGGGGTATGGAAAGCCCAGGCTGAAGCCTGCGGCTACAAATAAATCTTCCATGAAATCGCTCAATTTAGCAGTTATTATCTTTGGTAAATTATAAGCCCGATGAGGTGAGGAGCCAAATGTTTTCCTGACAGGGGCCGGGGCGAGGGAGGATCGGCTTTGGCAGGCTGGCGAAAAATCCCTTTGACTTGGTATGCTCAACAATATAACTGATCTTAATACCTTGAAAATACGAGATTTACAGCAATGTTCAGCATGACCAGTTCGCTTTTTGGTTGCACCTTGCGGCGGGATGCGCTTCGCCTTCCCACCCTGCGGCTTCTCACCCCGAGGTGGGGTCTTCCTCACCCTCGCCTTGTCTTCTCTGTTTCCACATGGTAAGGTTAAGTAATCCTTGCAAAAGGGGCATTCATATCATGAGCTCCCAGAAACATATTGTTCTTTCCGCCGGTGAAATCGGGCACACCCTGGACCGGATGGCAGAGGAAGTCCTGGCCGGGCACCGGAATCTGGACAACCTGGTGGTGGTGGGCATCCGCACCGGCGGTGCTTTCCTGGCCCAACGCCTGGCCGACCGCATGAGCCGCCGGGTCGGCAAGGCGTTTCCCGTGGGGGTGCTGGACATCACTCTATACCGGGATGACTGGACCCGCATCAACCACAAACCCCTGGTGGGCAAAACCGAACTGCCGCGCTCCATCGACGACCAGGAGGTCCTGCTGGTGGACGACGTGCTCTTCACCGGCCGGACGATACGGGCGGCGCTGGATGCCCTCATCGACTACGGCCGCCCCAGCCGCATCGAACTGGCCGTGCTGGTGGACCGGGGAGGCCGGGAGCTGCCCATCCGGCCTGATTTTGTGGGCCTGATTCTGAACCTCCCCGCCGCCCAGCGGGTAAATGTCTATCTCACCGAAATGGGGCAAAAGGACGAAGTGGCCATTGAAGCAGGACCCCCGGAACGATCATGAATGACCGCCATAAAAAATCCCGGCGGGGAGGGGCAACCCTCACTCCCCTTGCTCCCGGCGACGCCGCTGCCCTGCAGGAAACCCTGGCCCGCCTGCAGGAAGCCCTGGCGGCCGGAGCCGATCAGGAATCTCTGCACAATCTGGTTACCCCCCGGCCCGATGATCTGGCTTGGGATTTGCATCTCATACAGGCGCTGGGAAAAATCCCCCAAGCGGGCATGCCTGCGCTCCTGGCGGCCCTGTTTAAGACAAGCCCTGATAAGGAGCGGCACAAGGCCGTAAAAAAGGCGCTGCACGCCCTCAAGACCCGGGGGGTGCCGGTTCCCGCCGAGCTTTTTTCCCGGCAGGAGGCAGAAGGCACGGGCACGCCTGGGGCCGCGGCTTTACAGGCCCGGGTTTCATCTATCCTTGGCAACGGCGAACGCTATGTCATCCTGGAAGGCCCCCGGGAAATCCTGGGCGGCAATCTCCTGGTGGCCCGACTCAGCGACGTCCACGGCATCAGAGAATGCCACCTGTTGGTGCTGACCCGCAAGCGGCGGGAGGAATTCTGGCAGGAACTTTCCAGCCAGGGCCTGGACGCCTGGGCAAAGACACCGCCGGCCTACGTGCTGCGCCTGCTGGAAGAGGCCCTGGCTTTAACCCCGGACGGCGAGCCCAGCCGCGACGATTATCTCCCCGTGCGGGAGACCCTCTGGCGCCGCCTCGGGCGGCCCGAGGATACTCCCGCCCTGGAAGAGGTCCTGCCGCCTCTTTCTCCGGCGGAGCGCGGCGCTTATCTCGAGCAATCCCGCAAACTGGCCGTCAGCGACCTGTGCCGCACCTTTCTCCCCGGACCGGAGAGGATCTTCCCCTGGATCGAGAAGCTCAAAGCAACCCAGGACAGCCCCCTGATTTTGTCCGAGCAGCAGCAGCGCCTGCGCCAGGAAGGAGTGCTGGACGCTGCCACCGCAACGCTTTTTCCCAAGGAACAAAGGGCCCTGTGGGGCCGCCGTCTCCTGGAGCTGGCCCACTTTCTGGACCTGTCGGGCCGGAGTGAGGAGGCCCGGGCCGCCCAGGCCGCAGGTGAGGACCTGATCCAGGGGGAAAGAAGCGCGCTTGCCGGGGAAAACCCGTTTCTCCAGGAACTGGTGCGCTATTCTTTGATGCTGGCCTGGGAATTCCTGCAGCAACAGGAGCCTCAGCCCGAGACGTCGCGGCTGCTGCCGCCCGCCGAACCCCTGATCCGGAGGTGACCATGCCCACCACGCTTGAGGTGCGCACCGGCAACAAAACCGAATTGATCGACCTGACCGGCCAGGTTCAGAAGGTCGTGTCGGAGAGCGGGGTTGCCGAAGGCCTCTGCCATGTCTTTGTGCCCCATACCACGGCTGGCGTCACCATCAACGAAAACGCCGACCCGAGTGTCAAGGCTGACATTCTCATGGTGCTGAACAAAATCATCAGCGACCAGGAGCCGTACCGCCACTCGGAGGGCAACTCCCCGGCTCACATCAAGGCAACTCTTACAGGCCCCCAACTCACTGTTTTTGTGAGCCGTGGCCGGCTGGTGCTGGGCACCTGGCAGGCCATCTATTTCTGCGAATTTGACGGACCCCGGAACCGCAAGGTCCACGTCAAGGTCACCCCCGGCTGATGTCCAGAAAAGGAAATTTTTTTGCCGAGGCCAAGATCAACGGTATCCCCTTGAGGAAGTACCTCAAAGGGGAGGTTGTCATCGATGACCGCTCTGTGCTCAAAGATTTTCTGGAATATGTCCACATGAAAAAGGGCCTCCTGGAGGCCTATTCCCCTTCCTATCCGCTGGTGGAGGCCAGGGAGCTTCTGCCCTCCTTTGAAAAAAGTTTTTCGGAGCATCCCGAGTTGCCCAGTTTCAGCCTGGTGGCCCTGAACCGTCCTTTGTCCTATCAGGAAGAGGCGTTCCAATTCGATCTTTTGCATCCGGCCCGGGACGATAAAAAAATCCTCCGGGAGAGCCTGGAGAAGATCTCTCCCCACCTGGACAAGGAGCGCCGCACCCAGTTCCGCAATCGTCTGGGCCAACGGGACCTGACTGATTTAGGCGTCTATGAGGAAATGCAGGAGTTTCTTTTCCACATGGACCGGGCCCAGGTGATCGCCCGGGATGAAGAAGGGATGTTCCGGCTCCTTGGAGTCTACGCCTCCTTCCCTTCGAATCTGGACGATGAAATCAAGACCCTGGGCCGCCAGATGGGCCGCTTTAAGAAGCTGGACAACGCTGTCTATGAGCGGGAGCGTTATTTCGTTTATCAATTTCTCATGGAGTTGTACGGCTTCCCCATCGCCTCGGAGCGGCGCACCTCTGCGGCCCTGTTCGCCCGGAAATTGAGCCGGGCCAAGGAGCAGTACCTCATCAAGGTCCTGGGAAACTCCGACCGCACCATCACCAGCCTGTGCGGCTTCGAGCAGAAAAAATATCCCCTGGTGGAAAAGGTGGCCCTGGTTTCACTGCCTGCGGCCTTCACCGAAACCCACTCCTATCTGACGGATCAGGGCTTTTTTTTGGACCCCGGCCGGCGGGTGGTGCTTTTCAAGGCGACGTATAAGCAGCACAAGTATAACCCGTTGAATGTTCTGGAAGACCGTGCCCTGTCGGTGGTGAGCCAGGAAATCATTCACCCCGTGCATGGAGGGCGGGACACCGGCTTCAACCTCCTCAAGGACACGCTGCGCTCCCTGAAAGACCTCACCGACATTGTCCGGGGTGAATATCTCGGTTCCATCAGTTACCGGCGCCAGGAACTCATCGCGGCGCCCAAGACCCACGAGGATCGGCTCAAGTTCCTGTCAGCCTGGCTCACCAAAAATCAGCGCCGTCTGGCCACCTACAGCCCGGAGAATTTTCAGGCTGCCAGAAAGGTCTTGAACAGCTATTTAATCAATAAGGATTATAAAGAGGTTTTTAGCAAATACCCGGACCTGCATCGGGAGGCCCTGCGGCAGGTGGCCATTCTCAGCCAGGCGCATCAATTGCAGACCCTGGAAAAACTTACCCAGAAACATGCCGACCGACGTCGCCTGGGTCCTTACCAGCGCATCTCCCAGGCCGTGTCGTTTTTGGAAGAAAACCGGGAGGAGTTGCTGTATTTTTACCCGGACATGTTTCAGAAGCTCCTGGATTTATGGAAAAAGCTGATGGATTACCCCTACTTCCGGCATCTGCAGAAAGACACCTCGCCTCCGGCCCTTCCCTTCCGGCGCCGGGTCTGGCAGATTCTGATGCTGGGCGAACGGCTCGTCCAGGAGCTGATCAAGCAGAACAGCCAGATACAGGAGGAGGTCAGGCGCGGGGTGCCCTTCCCGATGGTGGCGGCCTCGGCCCCGTCAGGAGAGGCGAGGGGGGAAGAGGGATGAGGAGCATTCCAGGCGACTGGGGAATTTTTCAATGTGGAGCACCTCCAGGATACTGACTGACAGACTCTTGCAAAAGGCTCACTGGTAAGAAAAAAATTGCAGCCCTGGGGATACCATAATGCTTTGTGCCGGCCTGAGCGTTGAAAAAAGCCGGAGCAGACATCTCCCGGCTGTGGGGAGTTGCAGAAAGGATCGGGGGCGGCCCGCGGAGAGGAAACCGCCCCCCTTGGTATTCGGCCTACAGGCCCTTCATCCGGCACTTTTCCAGGGCCTTATAGCCCATGGCGGTGCAGATGGATTTGCAGGAGGCGCAGGCGATGCACAGGTCGGTGTCCACGTTGATGGCTTCCGGTTCCTCGTAAATGGCATGGGTCGGACAGACGCGCATGGCAAAGCAGTCCTTACAGAAATTGGGGCAAATGGTCTTCTTGTGGGCGGCTTTTTGATGTATCGTCATGGCTTCATTTCCTTTCTGACTAGTTTGAAACACGATAGCTTCGCTCTGTTCCCAGAATCCGGTCCACTTCTTCCCGGTCCGCGTCCATGACATAGGGGATCCCGGAGATTTCTGCGGCTTCCCGGGTCAGGGCCACCAGATCATCCCGGGAGATATACTGCAGGGAGAACTTGCGGGCCCCGGCCATGAGCTGCTGCAAACCTTGACGGAGGCGGTCGATGTAGGAATACATGCCGATGGCGCCGGCCGGAAGTTTGGCGAAGTCCTTGCCGAATTTCTTCCTGAGTTGGGCTCCTACCGCAAAGAGCCGTTCATAGCCTTCTTCCGGACTCATGCCCAGCTTCTCCATCTTGGTGGCCATGAGTTTCCCGTGGGTTTTCCCCACCATGGCCGCGGTCATAATGGCACGGCCCAGGCAGACGGCCTTGACATAGGGCGCGCCCAGGGCGATGGCCTTGAAGATATGGTCTTCGAGGCTTAAGCCCCCGGCGATGGCGATGGGGGGAATATAAGCGCCCTTGGCCCGCAGGGTCTCGCACATTTGGTAAGCCAGGGATTCCAGGTGCACGGTGGGGATGCCCCACTCGTTCATCATGCGCCAGGGGCTCATACCGGTGCCCCCGCCGGCCCCGTCGATGGTGAGGAGGTCGATCTTGGCCACGGAGGAGAACTTGATGGCCCGGGCCAAATCCGCCGGCCGGTAGGCGCCGGTTTTCAGGGTAACATACCTGGCCCCCAGGTGGCGCAGGCGCTCCACCTCCTTGTAAAAGCCCTCTTCCGTCACCATCCCCAGGCGGGAATGGCGCTCAAATTCGCTGATGCCGCCCTTGGCGAAAGCTTCCTGGGCCTCAGGCTCCCGGGGGTCGGGCAGCACAATATAGTTGCGCTCTTTCAGTTGCAAGGCGCGCTCCAGGCTGGGGAGCTTGACCTCGCCGCCGATATCCTTGGCTCCCTGGCCCCACTTGAGCTCCAGAATCTCCACCCCATGCTTGTCGATGACGTACTCAATGGAACCTAAGCGGGTGTCTTCCACGTTGGCCTGGACAATGATGCCGCCCCGGCCGTTGGACCATTGTTTGTAGGTGTTGATGCGGCGGTCCATTTCCGGCGATTTCACCACCCGGCCATGCCTGACCTGGAGGTGGGGGTCCATGCCGCAGACGTTTTCGCCCACAATGACGATAATGCCGGAGATGGCCGCGCCCACCGCCATCTCTTCCCAGTTGACGCGGGCGATCTCGGTGGAGCCCACGGCGCCGGTGAACACCGGAAAATCCATGACGATGCTGCCGTCAGCCCCCAACCTGGTGGTGCAGTCCACCGCCGGGAACACGGCCTTGTCCGGGTCGGCCTCCAGGCCCACGGCCCCCACACAGGTGCCCTGAATGTTAAAGTGGGAGAAATCCACCGGGTAATCTTTATCGGCCCCGGCGGTTACTTTGCCGAAGGGTTGGGGGTAGATGACCTCCCGGCCTTTGAGGGCCGAGCGGCCAATTTCACAAGGACCTTCACAGCCGTCCAGGCACGTGACGCAGATACCCGAAACGGGGGCGGGTTCCACCCGGTTGGTGGTGATGGTGGCGGCACTACGGTTCGGTTTACTGAAAGACATGCATTCCTCTCCTTTCCCTGGGGAAATCCCCAAATATCCGCTAAGTTTTTTTTGCTGGTTGGAAATAAGGAAAATGAGGCCCGATATTAATTAAAAATGCAGATTTTGGGCCAATTGTTAGTTAAACTAATATTTATCGGCAAAATTAACCTGTTATGGCAGGAAGATTGGAAGAGCATTACTTATATTTTTTACATATTTGTTAGTTTAGCTAAATTATCAGCAAAAAATTTAACCAGAATACCAAGACTTGGTCCGATAAGCTTCTTTGATCCCTAACGAAGAACACAACTTTCCCTCTGCGCCCCCGGCGTCTCTGCGGCGAACCTTTTTACCAGCAGAGGCGCAGAAAATTTCCGCCTGAAGGGCTCCGGAAGGTGCTTGACGCCACCTCCGCCGTACCGTAATATTGAGGCAAATTCACCGGTTGACCAGAGATATCTTCCTCATGCCCATCGCCAAGCAGCGTGTTCCCTCCGGGGTAAATCGCCTGGACCTGCTCCTCGGGGGCCTTTTTATCGGCGACAATGTGGTCTGGCACGATGACGCCGGCTCGCTGGCCCCCATCTTCTGCCAAAATTTCATCAAGGCCTCGGAAAAACAGGGGAAACCCATCATCTATGTGTGCTTTGACCGCTCCCCGAAAAGCCTGTTGGAAAAACTGGGGCCCTTGGCCGACTATCCGGCCCTCACCCTGCTGGATTGCTTTACCAGCGGCAAAGGCAAAGAAGCCGGTACCTTTGTCAAGTTTTACGAGGAAGGCGAGCTTCCCTGCCGGGTCATTAAGGTGCCGCGGCCCCAGGAAGTCCGGGAGTTCGAGAACGTCCTCTACCAGACCCATGGTCAGTTGACCGGGGATGTGCGGTTCATCTTTGAGAGCGTTACCGGCATGCAGGAACTCTGGGGGGGCGAAGAACGCTTCCTCGATTTCTATGCCCATTCCTGCCCCCGCCTGTATGACCTCAACACCATCGCGTACTGGACCCTGGCCAAGCACGCCCATTCCCCCCGTTTTCGGGCCACCATCAACCAGATCGCCCAGGTGGCCATCGAACTCACCATCAAGCGGGGAACCACCTCGCTTACCATTTTGAAAGCGGAGCAGCGCAATCCCGAAGAGTTCGACAAGCCCCACATCTACTGGACCAAAGACCAGACGGTGATCTTCGAGGAGGAAAAGGGCACCTCCGGCAAAATTACCCTGGGCCTGCGCCTCAAGGAATTCCGCCGCAGGCGCGGGGTGTCGCAGGCTGAGCTGGCCAGAATGGTGGGGGTCACCGCCAGCACCATTTCCCAGATCGAGGGTGAAATCATTTATCCTTCTCTGCCAGCCCTGTTGAAGATCGCCGAAGTCCTGGCCGTGGAGGTGACCTCGTTTTTTGAAGCCGCCGAAGAAAGGCAGCAGCGCGTGGTGTTCACCCCTCAGGATGCCATGGAGGTGAAACTGAAAGACCTGCCGGAAGGGGCAACCTCAGCCAAGCTCCTGCACCCCGTGGACGTCAGGGTGAAGGCTGAACCTTACCTCATCGATATTCCCCCGAAACAGACCCTGCCCGGACACTTCTTTTTCCACAAGGGGGAGGAAGTGGGGTATGTCCTGTCCGGCCGCCTCCAGGTGCGAGTGGGGCAGACGGTACACACCCTCAAGGCCGGCGATGTCATTTATCTCACCACGGAAATCCCCAGCGAATGGAAAAATCCCGGCCCCTCCCCCGCCCGGCTCTTCTGGGTCAACCTCAAGTAAAGCAAACTGTAACGGGCCGCTCATGTTCCCCAGCCGCCGGCGATCAGGAAAATTGCGAACCGCCCTCGGCGGTTCGGTAGCCGCAGGCTTCAGCCGGCCCTGGCAGAGGCTGGAAAATCTGAGCCACCAGGGATTCATTCGGCAGCCGGGAAGAATCTTCAGCCCGTTGCAGGAGGCTCGCCGGATACCCAATCTATTCCTGCCCGAGCCTTTCATGTTAGCATGGCATAAGCGAAGCCGGTTCAGGCCTCGACTCAACCCCTCGAAAGGTTCGCCTGTGCATACGGATGAATACGAAATATCTCTCGGCAGGGAAATCACCCTTTGCCGGAACCGGGTGAGGAAGTTAAAGAAGTCGCTGGAGAGACTGGAGAAGCAATACGGCATCACCACCGCTGGCTTTCTCCAGGCCTTGGAGACAGGCGACCCCCAGGCACAGTCTGCTCTTCAGATCTGGAACCGGGATTATCAGGCGTTGCAGTATTGGCAAAACATGCTCAGCGATTACGAGGCAGCCAGGGAAAGCCTCAAGTCGCTTTGAAGCCCGGGGCCTTGGCACAATCTCCCAGATTCATCAGGGATGTCATGGTGAGCGAAGCGAAGAATCTTGTGCTTTCAAGCAGTTAAGCACCCTGTAACCTGCTGCCTTCCAGGGAAGTCACCAGGGTTTCCAGGTGGTCGGGGTACATGATCTCGTCGTCGTTCAGATAGGCGAGGTACTTTCCCCGGCTGATTTTTCTGCCGCTGTTGCGGGCCGCGGCCAGCCCCCGGGGGCGGTCGTGGCGGACATATGTAATATTCTCCTGGTGCTTGAGCCAGCCCACCATGGGGTGCGCGCCAGGGACGCCGTCGTTGACCACGATGATTTCATGGCGCCGATACGTTTGGCCAAGAACGCTTTGCACCGCCGTCACCAGCCTCTCCGGATGGTTTTGGGTGGTCACGATCACCGAGACCAGGGGAGGAGCTGCCGGGGATGGAGTCGCCTCAGCCTCGGGAAGGACCGGGGCTTGGGTTGTTTTCAGCCCCCGCCTGACCTCGGCCGGGGCGGAGCAGGCCGGCCACCGGACCCCGTAGCGCCTGGTAAAGCAGGATTTCGTTTCCTGCACCAGCCGCTCTTTTTCCGCTGCCGAGAGGGAACTGCCTCTGACCAGGGCCAGGCACTCTTCCCCAAGCTGCCGCCAGAGCTCCATCATGGACATGGCCAGCATTCCCTGGGAATCCTTGGGGTCCAGGGCCAGCGGCACTGTTTTTTTGCGGTATTCCATGCTTTCATCGCGGATTTTGCGCCAGAAAAAGAGGGGCTCGGGCAGGTGGGCGAAGGAGCCCTGCAGGGCCAAGCCGGCAAGAATGGCCTGGTCCACGCCCCAAACCGTCTTGGGGTTCAGCCGCCGCAGGGCTTGCCGGCGGATCAGGCCGTAGATCATGTCGCCGCCGCTGATGTTATTCAGAAGATACACATAGCGCCCCACCGCCGACAGGCCCCGGGTATCCATGGCGTTGGCGGCCAGCCCCAGAGAATGGCCCTGGCTGTCGATGCGTTCGGCCCGGGGATAGCATAAGACCACTTCCGGATCGTCTTCCAAAACGGCCGCGGCCCTGGCAAGCAAGGTGGATTGCCAGAGGTCATGATCCGAGGCCCACATGAAATATTTGCCGGAGGCCAGGCTCAGGACCCGCAGAAAATTATAGGTTGCGCCCCGGTTCTCGTCATTGGCAAAAAATTTGATCCTGGCATCCTTCTCCGCATACTCCCGGCAGATGTCGGCGGTGCCGTCGGTAGAGGCGTTGTCGGAGATGATGATCTCAAGGTTCTCATAGTTCTGGGACAGCAACGAGTCCAGGGTCTGGCGCAGAAAGGTTGCGCCGTTGTAAGTGGGCACGCCGATGCTGATAAGCGGCCCCTGATCTTTCCGGGAATCTTTTTTCTTGGGGCTGATGGAAAGAGTGGATTTGGCAAACAGTGCGACATTTTCCCGGGCAGCCCTGTCGATGGCTTCAAAAGGTTGACATATGGAGATCAAGTGCAATGCATGACTCATGCATTCCCCGCATAAGGGATGGACGCTCTTGCATGTCTGCAAATCCTCCTGGGAGACGTCCAGAAACTGCGCAGCTATGGTGTATTTTTTATCAAAGGTGCCACAACATAACGCCACGCTGCCATCGGCATTGATGACGTTTTGGGTGGAACGCAATAAACAATCCGTCTCAGCATATGGCAGACATATTTCTCTTAGTTGATCCGGTTTGACGGCCAACAGGTCAACGAGTTTCATGTCTTTTTGGGGGAGGGCGCCTCTGAAATAATCCAGATTCTTCTCCAAAGGCATGAGGTAGGCCCATACGGTCAGCAAGGGGAAGCCTAATTCCCGGCAAAAACTGGACATCTGAGATAATTCAGCGCCGGTGTTGTCCAGGTATTGGTGATAGCAGACCTCCACCCTGGTCGGCGAAGCGCCACAATCCAATATCCGGCGCAGCGTGCGCATATTCGCTTTTACTACTTCTATATTTCCTTTTTTATGAGTCCTTTGATACCTATCCTGGGAGAATCCGGAGACGGAAATTCTGAGCTGGTCGGGCCGGGCCGCGATAATTTCGTCAAGGTTGTGGATATAATTGAAGTTGCTGGATACGTTGCAAAGAAAATTATGCGCTTTGACAATTTGAATCAATTCCGGCAAGCGCGGATGCAGGAAGGCCTCTCCCCAATTATATAAGGCCACCGTCTGCACAGAAACGGGTTCATGGGCTATCTTGTCTATGATCTGCCTGAAAAGATCAACATCCATGAAACCCTTGGGATGGCCGACCTGCGGCAAATTTCCCTGGGGGCAGGATGGACACCTCAGGTTACAGGACCCGGCGACTTCCACGATATACGTGAAGGGCTTCATAGTACGGCTCTCTTTTCTTCAGGCGTAACTGGCTGATAATCGGGGACGACTGCCAACGACACCAATCTCTTGAGGGTTCGGCACACATACGCGACCTTTTCTTCATCCATATTGAGGCCCGAGGGCACATTAACGCCCCAGGGGCTTAAGCCGTACGCCACCCGATTACGCCGGCGCGCCTGCCGGGCCTGGGGCAGATGGGCATAGGCCGGGAGCAGGCTGAGCGGGTGGAAAAAAGGGCGTCCGTCAATACCCGACTCCCTCAACTGCTCCAGGAGATTCTCCTTGGTCAGGCCCAGCTTCGGGTCGATGACGGCGGTCACCATCCAATAGGTGTTTTTCGTGCCGGGGGCTTCATAATTGAGGGTGAGGCCGGCAACCCCGGACAGTTCCCGGCGGTACCAGGAGAAAATGCGGCGCTTGCGCGTCACCAGTTCCTCGAGGCGCTCCAGTTGGGCCAGTCCCAGGGCCGCCTGCAGGCTGCTCATTTTGTACTTAAAGGCGACCTCGGTGTTCCAGAACATCTTGTCTTCGGGCCGGCGGCCGTGATCCCTTAAGGTCAACACTCGCTGATACAGGTCCTCCCGGTCCGTCACCAGCATACCGCCTTCCCCGGTGGTCATGGTTTTACTGCCATGGAAGCTGAAGACGCCCACGTCCCCCAGGCTGCCGGCCTTGCGGCTGCGGTATTCCGAGCCGATGGCTTCGGCCGCATCTTCAAGCACCGCCAGATCATGGCGCCGGGCAATGGCGCGGATGGCATCCATGTCCGGCACATTGCCGTAGAGGTCCACCGGTATCACGGCCCTCGTCCGGGGCGTGATGCACTCCTCCAAGGCCGCGGCAGACAGGCACCAGGTCTGAGGATCGATATCTGCAAAGACCGGTGTGGCCCCCACATACGAGATGGGCGCCGCGCTGGCGATCCAGGTAATATCCGGGACAATGACCTCGTCACCGGGGCCCACCCCCAGGGCCAAAAGGGCTAAATGGATGGCGGAGGTGCAGGAGGGCAGGCACACCGCAAACCTGACCCCCAGATACGCGGCAAAATTCTGCTCAAACAGATCGTGGTACTTATTGGCCTGGCCGTACCAGGCAGTGGAGACCGCGTCGGTAACGTAGGCCACCTCCTTTGCCGTGATCCAGGGACCGGAGACGGGAATCTGTTCCATGATCAAACCCCGCTGCTGCTGCTTAAGGTGGAGCCGGGCTGCTCCACCAGGCTTTTCACTTTCTTGGCGGCCGACGGCGAAAACTGCAGCCTCGCGTTAAAAAGATACTTATTCTTCAAGAAGTTCCACACCTCCTTGAGAATGGCCGGAAGAAAGAAGGTGCTGATGATAAGTAAACTTCAGGGATTCCCGCAGGTCGCACCCCTTGACCGCCGCGGACAGTAATCTCACGCCATAACACATTTCATCATCAAACCTGATAAAGAGGACCTTTTTCATGATGGCTCGCCGTTTCCAGAATCTTCATCAGCGATGCATTTCAGATAACCGCCCGGCGCCACGGTGATTAACAGTTTGCTTTCCAGGTCCCGATCCTCGACAAAGCGCGGGTTGGCCGCCAGAAACTCGGCCACCGCAGTTCTCAGGTTATTGCCCTTGTCCCAGGGGCGGTCATGGAAGTAGCCGGGCGGGAAATCCTCGATAATGGTGTCAAACACCACCAGGTAGCTGTCTTTCCTGACCAGGGGCGAATAGAGCTGCAACTCCTTGAGCACATGCGCATGGGTATGATGGGAATCCAAAGCCACGAGGATGGGCGTTTTGCCCTCGGCCAGCCCGTAAACTTCTTCCACCACCGCAGGCTCGGTGGAATCCCCCTCGATGAGGCGGATGCGCTTGCACATGGAGTGGGCCTCGATTGCCCTTCGGTTGTGGGTTCGGATATCGATGTCGATCCCCACCGCCAGGCCGTCTCCCCCCAGAAGCTCCAGCATGGAGGCGTAAAAAATGAGGGAGCCGCCGTGGGCGATGCCGGTTTCAACGATCAGCGCCGGCTTAATCTGCCAGATCAGCTCCTGCATGGCCATGATGTCCTGGGGAAATTGAATGATGGGCCGGCCCAGCCAGGAAAAATTATAGGAATACTTGTACCGGGAAACCGCGCTTAGCCACTGGTGAGAAAGTGACTTGAGCTCCGGGTGGCTGCCCAGTTCCTGGATATGGCGAAGTCGTTCTGCGGCAAAAGAGGCCTGCATCGTTTTTATCCTTTGTTATGATGGGTTAAGCCGATCGGCGCCGCAACACCGCCATCCTGATGGGGCTGAAATTTCCCGTCCAGGGCAGTTCCACCGCCAGCTCATGCAGGGGATGACGGTAATCGATTTCTTCCCCGGTTTTCCGGCAGAGCGCGGTATAGATGACCCGGGTGGCGAAATAATAGGCGCTGGAAAAATCCTTGAACTCCAGGAATTCAAACTCCGGTTCGGCAAACAGGGTAAATTCCGCCTCAGAAAAGTACAGGTTATGCCAGCGCACCGGAATCTCCGGCAGTCCCACCGCGATCCGGGCCTGGTTCATGGCGGCCTGGCCTTCCTCAAAATTTTCCACCGCCAGGTAATAGCCCCCGGGGGCAACGTGCCGGGCGATTTCCTTGATGGCGTGCTCTTGATCTGCTTTGTCCGCTAAATTGATCAGACAGCGGTCGCTTATCACCGCGTCAAAAATGGTTTCGCCACACGCTGCTCCCAGGTCCAGGACATCCCCCACCTTAAACGTCAGTCTCCTGGTCAAACTCGGCAGGCCCGCCAGCCTCTCTTTGGCCAGGCGGATCATATTGGCGCTGTAATCTATGCCGGCAAAAGTGAACTCCGGGAGCTTCCGGGCCACGTTCAAAGTGGCATACCCGTCGCCACACCCCACATCCAGGACCTTCGCCGGCCCGGAGCCCAAGAGTGCCCTTAAGACCTTGGCTATGGTCATGATTTCCAGCTCCCGCAGATACACGTCATGGGTGGTGGAGGCTGGATCAGCCAGAAAATGCTCGGCTCGCTTTTCCCAATAGGCTTTGATCTGTTCTTTCACGGCTGACTTTCAGTACTGGTTGGCAATCAAGGGTGCATCCGCCGCCCTGCCCTCCCCTGAAGTTTCCCAGGTTCGGACCTCTCCAAAAGACAGGTCCCTGGGGGACATTATCGGCTGGGGCAGCGGCCAGGGAATGTTCAGCTCCGGATCATCCCATCTGATGCCCCGGGCTGCGTCCGGATGATGGAATTCCGACATTTGATAGAAAACTTCCGTGTTGTCGGCCAGCGTCTGAAAACCGTGGGCCACACCGGCGGGAATATAAAGCATTCGATAGTTTTCCGCACTCAGCTCCACCGCCAGCCATTGCCCCCGGGCCGGGGAATCCTGGCGCAGATCGACGATCACATCATAGAGCGCCCCTTGGGTGACCCGCACCAGCTTGGCCTCCCCGTAAGGGGCAGCCTGATAATGCAAACCCCGTAATGTGCCCTTCTTTTTGTTAAAGGAAATATTGCCCTGCACGAACGCAGTGGTTAAGCCATGCGCCGCGAACTCCCGCTGACACCAGGCCCGCGCGAAAAACCCCCGATGGTCTTCGTGTTTTTCCGGTTCAATGAGCCAGGCTCCCGGAATGCTGAGTTCTTGAAAAATCACGTTTTAACCCGGTAAATACTGCAGTTTCTAAAGTTGTGTCCCAGGATTACCTTCAAGAAATTAACCCCGCCTTCCTGTTGACCGAAAACCAGCACACGCGGTCGGGCGGCGGTCTCCGGCCGCCACCACTGGCGGGTGCGGAAGCCCGCCCCACCTTGTTTTGCAAGATATATCCGGGACGCCATAAAAGCATAACCACTTCAAACAATGCACGGCTTCGGTACGGGAATAATAAAGCGCCCGCCGTTTTTCCGGTAATCCGCCTGCTGTTCCAGGATCTCTTCGGCAAAATTCCAGGTCAGCAACACCACGTAATCGGGCCGCAAAACGTGCAGCATTCGGGGCGGATAAATGGGCAGCCGCACCCCCGGCATGTGGCGACCCTGTTTATACATGCTGCGGTCCACCACAAAGTCCAGGGTCTCCGGGCCGATGCCGCAATAATTGAGGAGCGTGCTCCCCTTGGCCGCAGCCCCGTAAGCCGCCAGCCGCAAGCCCTGCTGCTTCAGCTCTTGGAGCAGGTGATGTAAAGCATTTTTAAGGTCTTCCACCCCCCGGCCGAATTCCCGGTAAAACTCTTCCCGGTCCACGCCCCAGGCAGCCTCTTCGGCCATCAGAGCGAGCACCCGCTCCCCGGTCCGGCACCGGCCGGCCTGGGCGACCAGCAGCCTGAGCGACCCGCCGTGAATGGAAAGACGTTCCACAGCAAAAATGACCAGGCCGTGGCGCTGGAACAGTCGGTCCAACGCAGTAAGAGAGAAATAACAGAGATGTTCATGGTAGATGGTGTCGAATTCGCAATGATCAATGAGGTCTTTGAGATAGGGAACCTCGATCACGGCGATGCCGTGGTCGGGCAGAAGCCTCGCCAGACCCCGGACAAAGCCGTTTACATCCGCCACGTGGGCCAGGACATTGTGGGCGTGGATGACATCAGGCCGCAGACCCTGGTTCCAGAGATACTGGGCCAGCGCCTCGTCAAAGAATTCGCACAACGTCTTGATACCCCGTTCTTCTTCAGCGACCCGGGCAACGTTCGCGGCCGGCTCAATGCCCAAAACCGGGATGCCCCGCTGCTGGTAATATTGCAGCAGATAGCCGTCGTTGCTGGCGATTTCCACCACCAGGCTGTTGCCGTTCAGGTCTCGAGATTCTGTGATGCTTTTACTCAGGTCCGCGGCATGGCGGAGCATGGTGTCAGAGAACGAGGAGAAATAAAGGTATTCCCGAAAGAGCTCTTCCGGCGGCACCGTTTCGGTGATCTGTACCAGCGTACACCGGGGGCAGAAGGCCAGGTCCAGGGGATAGGCCGGTTCGCTCTCCCCCAGTTGCTCCGCGGACAGCAGGGCGTTGGCCAGGGGCATGGGACCCAGGGACAGGATCAGCCTCAGATCCTGGCAACCACAGGAACGGCAAGCAGGGACTGACGCACTCATCCGGACCCCCTCAGGAATTGTTCATACCAGTTGATGGTTTTCAACATGGCCGCATCCAGGGAATAAAGCGGGGTCCAGTGGAGGGTCTCTTTAGCTTTGGTGGCATCCAACTGTTGATAATGAATTTCGTGGCTGGCCTCGTTCCTGATGTCCGGCGCGAGGGTGGAGCCCATGAGCGAGAGAATCCGCTGCACCAGCTCCATGACCGTCAGGGTGGTGTCCTGGGCGAAATTGAAGGCCTGGCCCTGCAATTCCCGGTTTTCGGCCAGTTTTTCGGCCAGCAGCATGTAGGCGGCTGCGGCGTCTTCTATATAGAGATAGTCCCGGACGAAGCTGCCGTCGGAGCGAATAACCGGCCGCTGCCCCCTGAGCACGGCGCGGATGCTCCCCGGCACCAGACGGTTCCAGTTCAGATCACCGCCGCCGAAAAAATTGCCGCAGCGGGTGATGGCCACAGGCAAATCATAGCTGGCCGCATACGACTGGGCGATAAGATCGGCACAAGACTTGGAGACATCATAGGGATGCCGGCCCCTTAAAGGCAGGTCCTCGGTATAGGGTCTGCCGTTGTGTTCCCCGTAGGCCTTATCGGAGGAGGCCAGAATAATCTGGCGCACCGCGGGGCTGCGCCGACAGGCCTCCAACACGGTCCAGGTGCCGCCGATGTTCGCAGCAAAGGTGGATACCGGGTTGCGCTGGGCAATCCCCACGATGGTCTGGGCGGCCAGGTGAAAGACGGTGTCGATTTCGTACTCTCCCAGCACCCGTTCCAGGAGATTCCGGTCCTGAACTTCGCCCCGGACTGCCGTGACCCGGTCAAGATAACCTTTGGAGATCAATTCACTCTGAGGCACCCAATCCCGCACCAGGCAGACCACCTCGGCGCCGGCCTCTAAAAGACGCGCCACCAGCCAGCCTCCTAAAAACCCGGTGGCCCCGGTCACCAGCGTCGGCCGGTCCTGCCAGAAGCGGGAAGCGTGCCCTGTCGTCATTGCCACACCCTCCAGGGGGGGTTCCCCTTCTCCCAGAGACTCTCCAGCAGCCGCACATCCCGCAAGGTGTCCATGCACTGCCAGAAGTCATCATGTTTATAGGCCGCCAACTGGTCCATGGCGGCCAGCCGTTCCAGGAGATCGGCCTCCAGGCTGGCCTTATCGCCAGCCAGGTGCTGGAAGATCCCCGGCTCAAAGACCAGGTAGCCCCCGTTGATCCAGCCTTCGCCGATCTGGGGTTTTTCGGTGAATTCGGCCACCATGTCGCCGTTAAACATGAGGCCGCCGAAGCGGGCCGGGGGGCGCACCGCGGTCACTGTGGCCAGGCGACCGTGAGAGCGGTGAAATTTCACCAGGGCCGGCACCTCCACAGTGCTCACGCCATCCCCGTAGGTCACCAGAAACGTTTCATTTTTCAGATACGGCTCCAGGCGCTTGATTCGACCGCCGGTATTCACCTGCAAGCCCGTGTCATGCAGGTGCACCACCCAGTCTTCGGCTTTTTTGCGGTGCATCAGGACATCGCCGTTCCAGAGATTGACGGTCATGCTGCCGTTCAGGCGATAGTAATCCAGGAAATAGCGCTTGATGACGTCCCCCTTGTAGCCCAGCGCCACGTAGAATTCGCGAAAGCCGTGGTGCGCGAAGTGCTTCATGATGTGCCACAAGATGGGCTTGCCGCCGATTTCCACCATGGGCTTGGGCTTGATTTCAGTCTCCTCCGCCATCCGGGTGCCCAGGCCACCGGCCAGAATGACTACCTTCATGTGTCCTCACCTCTTGTGAACGCTCCCCGCAGTCTTCAGGACGCATCTTCTTTCAACCTCAGGAGAACAACCGTTTTTGCCCGCGAGCAAAGCGGTTGGCACCGAGCAATGCAATAACCAGGCCACTGCATATCTCATTTGATTCATTAATAAAATATGGATAGGCGACGGCTATGGCGGCAGGAATTGCCTACTGCGGCAAAAAGCCAAAGGCGGGGCAAGCCTCCGGGCCTGCCGGCCCGGGCGTCAGGAAATGCCAGGGAGTGGCTTCCCTGAAACCTGAGAACAGATTGTCCTTTCTGGTGAATAACCCGGATGAATCTTATAGAATGCCTGCATGGGGAGAAGAGGTCCCGGCTGCGCCGGGAGACGAGGAGAATGTCATGCTGCGCCGCACCGGCTACATTTTTGCCCTGCGCTACGCCCTACATGATCCGGGGTCAGAGCATCCGGAACACCTGGCCAGGTTGAAGGCCATCCAGAAAGATCTCGAGTCGAGCAACGTCCTGGAACTGCTGGTGCGCCTCAGGCCGAATTATGCCCCCCTGGAATGGGTGGAGCGGCTCCACGACCCGGGTTATGTCCAGCGGTTTAAGGAAGCCTGCGAACAGGGCCGACTCACCTTTGATGATGAGGACTGCGGCATCTCCAGGGATTCGTTTGAGACCGCTCTGTTGGCCGCCGGCGGGGTGATGCTGGCTGTGGACGTGGTGATGCGCGGCCAGGTGGACAACGCTTTCTGCGCGGTCAGGCCCCCCGGTCACCACGCCGAACGGGACCGGGCCATGGGCTTTTGCTTCTTCAACAACGTGGCCATCGGCGCGGTCTATGCCCTGGAAAATTATGGTTTACAAAGGGTGGCCATCGTCGATTGGGACGCCCATCACGGCAACGGCACCCAGCACCTGTTCGAGGAGGACCCCCGGGTATTTTTCGTGTCGCTGCACGGAGACCCGCACATCTGTTACCCCGGCACCGGCTATCGGGACGAAGAAGGCAAAGGCGCGGGGAAGGGGTTCACCCTGAACCTGCCCCTGCCGCTTCGAAGCGGCGACGCCCAGTACCTGGAGGCCCTTCAAAGCGAGGCCCTGCCCCGCTTGCGAAGGTTTGCCCCCCAGCTCGTTTTTATCTCGGCGGGGTTTGACGCCCACGAAAAAGACCCCATGTCCCCCATGCGGGTGACCCGGAAAGGGTATCGGCGCATGGGGGAGCTGATCCTGGAGTTGGCCCAGGAGACGGCGCAAGGCCGGCTGATCACCGTGCTGGAGGGCGGCTATGCCCTGGGGGTGCTGGAGGAATGCGTGGAAGACCACGTCAGAATGCTGCTGGGAATACCCTATGACCATTTTTGAGGGGCGCTTCGGCTTATCCTTTCCTTGGCAATTGGTGTTCCTCTCTGTCAAGGTGGCTTATGAGAATTCATCCAGGCCGGGATTATGCCGCAAGAATGAGCTGAAACAAGCCTCACTCTTTGAAATAGGAAGGGTAGATGAGCGATCCGGGAGCTTCCCAGGCGCTCGCTGGCAGTGAGAGCCAGAACGAGGCCAGCAGGCCGGATTTTTCCCGCCCCACCGGGATCGATTTCCCGGGCGCCGCCATCTCCCCCCATACCGGGTTCATCCTTCTGCATGAAGTAAATGAGCTTCAGTATCGGCGAACCCATGCAAGGTTGCCTGGAAGGTTTGAGGCCCCCTGCTCATACGAAACACTCATTGGGCCAGAGCAGCATTCGCCAGGACCTGGTTCAACCGGTTGACACTCTTGCCCAGGCCGGCGTAAAGTTTTCGGCTGATCACGGGGTGTGGGGGAGGGCAGAGAGCCGCCGCTTTCTGGCCCTCCCTCCACGCAAGATTCATCATGTTCTTTGCAGGGCAATGGGCAGAATCGGTTGCCATTTTTGACACAAGCAGTCCACGTCGTCTGATAATCCTTAAGTTGCCGGCAGGATAGCGGGTGACGCCGCAGTTTGTCCGGCGCGAGGCAAAGAAAGCCGGCTGAACATCATAAGGCCTGGCTGGGCCGGGGTCCCGCGGCCAGGGCGCTGGCCACTTTTTCCTCCAATTCACCTTTATCGATGGGTTTTATGCAATAATCGAAGGCGCCGAATTCCTGGGCTTGGCGCGCCGTTTCCAGGGTCGGGTAACCGGTGAGCATAATAACCCGCGTCCGGGGGGAAATTTTATGGATTTCTTCCAGGACATCCACCCCGCTCATTTTTGTGAGCCTGATATCCAAAATCGCCACGTCCGGGACGTGTGACCCTGCAAAAACCAGGGCCTCTTCCTCGTTGGTGAATACGGTCACCTCATGACCCTTGCGTTCCAGAATGCGCTTAATCACCACGCACGCATCCAGCACATCATCCAGCACCAATATCCGTCCCATATAATCCCCCTAAACTTCACACTAGGCGGTGGCCCATTTTTGGCTGTTTAAGTTGAGGCTCATCAGTTCCTCGCAGGAATCCACGGCAGGCTTCTGCCAATCCACCGGCAGCAGTACGACAAACAGGGCGCCGGCTCCCCCGGGTTGTGAAGTTTTTTCTAAAAACTCCGGGGGAGCCGGGCTCACCGCAAAAATTTTCCCCTGGTGTTCCCGGACAATCCCGGAAGAAACCGACAACCCGAGGCCAGTGCCGATGCCCGGTGCCTTGGTGCTGAAAAACGGGTCGAAGATTTTTTCCAGGTCCTTGTCTTGGATTCCGGCCCCGGTGTCAGCCACGGTCACCACCACGTGGTTGCCGTGGGGGCACATCTTGGTGGTCACCCGGATGGTGCCGTCCCGGCCGATGGATTCAAAGGCGTTGTTCAGGAGATTAAGCCACACCTGTTTGAGCTTTTCCCGGTCTCCGCGGATGGGCGGCACGTGCGGATCAAGAGAGACATCCATGACCACCCAGTCCTGCTTGAAAATAATCCGCACCAGGTCCAGCACCTCCTCAATGGATTGATTGATATCCATTTCTTCCATGCGGCTTTCGCTGACCCGGGAAAAATTCAGCAGGTCCGCCACGATGCGGCGGCAGATCTGAACATGTTTTTCAATAATCCTCAAAAATTCGTGACCTTCGCTGTCGCCAGGCAGGTCCTCGAGGAGCATCTGGGCATATCCCAGAATGATGCCCAGGGGCGTGTTGATTTCGTGGGCCACGCCCCCGGCCAGCTTGCCCAGTTCCTCCATCTTGACCGTCTGGATGAGGGCTTCCTGGAATTTCTTCATTTCGGTGATGTCCCGGGCCGTGAGCAAAAGTCCGACGATCCGGTCCTCATCATACACCGGCACTTTTACCGCGTGAAACCAGTGCCTGTCATTCCCGTTGCTGATCAATACTTCCTTGGAAAGCGGCACTCCGGTCGCCAGAATCTCCAGGTCTTCGGCCCGGGAGATTTCGGCCCTTTCCGCAGGAAAGATCTCGGCGTCGGATTTGCCGATAACCTCCGCCTCAGTTAAAGAAAAATAGTGGCAGAAGGCCGGGTTCACGGCCCGATAGCGCAAATCGGCATCCTGGAGGCTGACCAGGTCGGGGGTGACGTCCAGGATGGTCTTCATCACCTGTTGCTGCCTGGCGATGCTGGCCTCCGCGTCTTTGAGGCTATTGATGTAGGAGCGCAGACCCAGGGCCATGAAGTCGAAGGCCTCGGCCAGGGCCTGGATTTCATCGCCGCTGGTTTCCCCAAAAACCTGGCAATTCTGACAGGCCTTGATTTTTTGTTCAAATCCTCCCCCGGCGCACTCCGGACACAAGGTGTCGGACAGGTACCAGCAGCGCCGGAGGGTGTCGCCGTAGGCCGGGCATTCCGGCTGCCGGCAATTTTTGATCTCCCAGCAATTGCGTTTGAGTCGGGGTCCGGTCTGGACGTCCAGGTTTCCTTTGACAATTTCTTCTGCGGATTTCCGCAGGATATCCAGGCGGCGGGTGACGGTGCGGGCATACAGGGTGCCCAGCATGACGGCCAACAGGCCGGCTCCCAGGGAGGCGCTGAAAATAATGAAAAGCAGTCTTGAGACCGCGGCCTGAGCTTTAATCTGGGAAAGGCCGATCCGCACCGTGCCGAAACGCTCGTCGCTGATGGTAACCGGTATGGCGAAATCGTAAACCCGCTCCCCCTGGGCGATGTCCAGAAGTTGAATATGGGCCGCGGCGCCCGGCGGCGCCTGGTTGGCATCTTTCAGACTGACCGGGAAGCCGCCCTTGAAGGTATGGGATAACACCCGGCCGCGTTTGTCCTGAATAAAGACATAGACGATGTCGTCACTTGATTCTTTGACTTCATCCACCATATTTTTCAGGCGCAGGAAGTCCAGGGCCAACATGGGGTCGGCGCAGCGGCCGGCGACGCTCAGACCCAGACTCAGGCCCCGTTTCTTTATTTCCTCCAGCATGGCGTTGCCGGCGATACGGCTGGCAAACAGGGCCGACAGCACCCCGAAAAGCAGCACTATCGCGGTGATCCCCAAGATTATTTTGCTGCGAAACGACAGCCTGGCTAACCAACGCACTATTTTCATCTAACCATGATTTCTGGCTATGGTCTCTTCCCGGTGACGAATTCGCCTAACTGCCGCACCGGGTTGAAGTCCTCATCTTTGGCCGCAATCACCTTGATGAAGCCAGCCTTTTTCAGGATGGTGGCATCGGCGGGATTATCTATGTTCAAGGCCAGCAGGGCTGCCTTGATTTTGGCCACGACAGCCGGGTCCAATCCCCGCCGGGCCGAATACACCCACCCCGGATACCAGCGGGAATCGGCCAGCACCCTGATTTGCTTGGGGTCGATCTTGCCTTTCTGCGCCATAATGTCCAGGGTCCCCTCCCGGATGGTGCCCACGTCGTACTTCCCCGACAACACCGCCATGACCACCTTTTCCTGTTTGCCTCCCGGCCCCGGCGCAAAGGCTATTTCCGCCAGATCTTCCTTGCGGATGCCGTGCTCCATAATCAACCCCCAGGGATACAAAAAGCCCCCGGCCGAAGTTGGGTCCACGGCAATGAGACGCTTCCCCTTGATGTCCTCCAGGGTCTTGATCTGGGTATTGTCGGCCCGGCAAATGATTTGACCGCGGAAGTTTTCCTTGCCCTTGGCTTCCACAATGCGGGCAAAGGCCCGGGCCCCGTAAAGGTCGGCGATTTTCACGTAGCTGAAGGGGTTGCTGAAGGTGATGTCAATGAGCCCCCGGCCCACCATGTGCATGTGCTCATCAAAGGTGTCCGGAAACACCTGCCGGAAGGCCATTCCGGTGGTGCGGCTCAAATAATCCACGACCAGATGGTGCCGTTCATAGGAAACCGTGTGGGCATATTGGGGCAGATAGGCATAGGTTATAGCCTTTTCAGAACCATAGACCGTGCTTTCCTCCCGCTTGGACAAATCAACCTTCTTAACCGGCTCGTTATCGCCGCAGCCCCCTACCCCCAAACAGGCGCACAGCAAAAAAACCAAAAGGTATGCACTCATCTTCCTGCCCCGCAAGATGCACGTCCGGGAACCTGCCTATCCCATGGAAGACACTCAGGTGTTTGCATTGATGGTACAATTTTTCAACCAGGTACACAAGGGAACCCCCGGGCGGCCGCAACCGCAAGGTTGCGGCTACAAATCGCTCAATTCAGGTTGAATATTGTGCCCAGAGATGTTTTCCATCCGCTATGTGAAGGTGCTGCATCAGGATACCTGTCGTGAACATATCGATGAAATGAGAATAATGGGGCATACCTCCAGCGAATGGATCTTGGACACAGAAGGAAAGGACCCCTGTTTCCTGAATATGGAACTTTCTCCGGGACGCACATGCAGTGTTTTGGAATTCTGCCTGGGAGAGATTGGCAACCCGGATTTGCGGACTTGGGCAAAAAGTAAAATCACCGCCGATGGATCATCATCCACCTAAGCCATCACGATCAACAGGGTCGAAGCCAAAAAAGCCTTCCGGCGGGTGGAATTTCGAGTCAGGACTGAGACCGAAAAGCATATCGGCAATATTCTTAAACTGCACATTCTTGACGAGCGTTATTTTGATCATAGCCGGTAATTGGATCAGGGGGCAGACCGCGCCGCCACGATAAGAAGGGGGATGTTGGCACACCTATCGCTGCCCCCCGTCAGGCAGACGACAGATCTTTTTGGTGAAAAAATCTTCAGGTGGCTTGCTCCTGACAGATAAGGTCTCATATTTATGGAAAATGGGGGTGAAGCCAAAAATCGGCAGAGTATCCCAGCGAACGAACCAGGAGGAATCGACCTGAAGATGCTCCGGAATTCCGGTTTATTTCCAGAAACCCCTGGCAATCCTTTGTCGCCCAAGGGAGCGGTACAGCATGGCGCCGCATGAAACCACGCTGGTTTATCTCGGTTTGATCGCTTTAGGCTTTGTGGTGGGCACTTATGGCACCTTGATCGGCGCCGGCGGCGGTTTTGTTCTGATGCCGCTGTTGCTGTTGCTGTATCCCCATGAAGATGCCAACCGCCTGACCGCGATTTCGCTGGCGGTCGTCTTTTTCAACGCCCTGTCCGGCTCGGGGGCTTACGCCAAGATGAAGCGGATTGATTTTAAATCCGGCTTGATGTTTGCGGCGGCCACGATTCCCGGGGCAATTTTCGGTGTTTTCAGCACTCTTACGTTTCCCGGTTGGCGTTTGACGTCATCTTCGGCGCGGTCATGATTGTGGCCGGCCTTTTCATGGTTTTCAAGCCCAAATCGGATGAAGAAGCCCACGTGAGTCCCCACAAAAGATCGGCCCACGAAGTTACCCGAATCTTGATGGGTGCAGACGGCATCTCATATGAATACTCCTTTAATCCCATCCTGGGCATCGTGCTGAGCGTTTTTGTGGGATTTGTGTCGAGCTTTTTGGGCATCGGCGGCGGCATCGTCCATGTCCCGGCGATGGCCTACCTGTTGCATTTCCCGGTCCATATCGCAACAGCTACCTCGCATTTCGTCCTGGCAATCATGACCTTTACCGGAACGCTGGTCCACATCTGGACGGGTTCCTTCCATCATGGGGCTCACCGCGCCGCCGCCCTGGCCATAGGGGTGCTGCCCGGAGCCCAGTTGGGGGCTTACTTGTCCAACAAAATCAAGGGTTCCTGGATCATACGCGGCTTAGCCCTGGCCCTCGCCCTGGTAGGAATACGAATTCTCATCGCTGCCTTTTGGTAGGAGTGAAGCATAAGCTCCCTGGCAGCAGATTCAAGGGACGCAAGGAGCATTCGATGTCCATTGTCACCATTTCAAGAGGTTCCTACAGCCATGGCAAAGAGGTGGCGGAAAAGCTGGCCCAGCGGCTGGGATATGCCTGCATTTCCCGGGAAATTCTCCTGGAGGCCTCCCAGCATTTCAACATTCCTGAAATCAAGTTGAGCCGCGCCATTCATGACGCCCCCTCGATCCTTGACCGTTTTACCTATGGCAAAGAGCGCTATATCGCCTATATCCGTGAAGCCCTCATGCACCATTTCATCAAAGATAACGTGGTCTATCACGGGTTGGCGGGGCAATTTTTTGTGGTTGGCGTTCCCCACGTCCTCAAGGTCAGAATTCTGGCAGACATCAACGACCGGGTGGCCGAAGAAGTAAAACGGGAAGGTCTGTCAGCCGATAAAGCGCGGGCCCTGCTCCTGAAAGACGACGAGGAACGGTATCGCTGGAGCAATTATCTTTATGGTATTGATATCCGCGACCCAAGCCTCTATGATCTGGTTATCCATTTGAGATCCCTCGATATCGATGAAGCCGTGGACCTCATTTATACCACCGTGAGATTGCCGCGGTTTCAAACCACCCCCGAATCTCAGCAGGCGATGGCCACCTTGATGTTGGCCGCCCAGGTGCAGGCGGCTCTGGTCGAGCAGATTCCCTCCGCCAAAGTCGGGGTGGAGGGGGACAAAATCGTGGTCACCATCAGGGGCCCGTGGGACGATGACAAAAAACTCATCGCCAAGGTCGAGGAAATCAGCGACAGCGTGGGTGGGGTCAAAGTCAAGGTGCGCCTGGTCAGCCCTTGATGTCTCCACAACTTTCATGGCGAACTTCCCCTGCTGAGCCGTCCGCAATCCTGCCGGATGGTTCAGGAGATGGAGAGAGATCCTCAGGAATGCCTCTGGCGCGGCGAAATTAAATGAATGCCGGCAAAGGGATAGCCTGTCGTGATTCAAAATCCGTTGGCACTCCCTGGCCGCGCTGATACAATAAGGCTGAAGCGAATTACCTAATCCAAACTGCGGTGGGGCTGCCCTGGGCGGTCCCGAATGAGGCTGGTGAGAAACGGGGCGCTGTCGGGGGAGTGGTGGCCGGGAGCCAGGCACCAGAGGGACTGCGGACCATCTCCTTCAGAAAGATTACGACGGCCTGGAGTATCTTCATCCCCCGAAATAATATCTAAAATCCCTCTGCAAGTTTCCTTTCTCTGCCGATTTTCCTCAACTTCCCGACAAGACGCCCCGGAGAGCGATCCTGAATAGTAAATAATACCAGGTACTTGTAACTGGTGAGGATATCCTATGGTGAATGAAAATATCACGGAGGTTTTGTCCCCCAATTCATATGCCACGAAAATCTTCGAGATCAGCGGCACCAAATTCGATCCCGAGGTTGCCGCGGAACTCTGGCCCAGAATCCTGCAACATAAGTGGCTGATGTCAGAAAAATTGGGGAGAGATGTCGGCCTGCGGGTGGCCTGCATTGATTTTCTGGAAAATATGGAACAGGCCGATAAGGAGTATCTGGCTTACCAGCGAAAAGATCTTCTGGAAGAAATGGGGGCGCAGACCATCGGCCGGGAGAGATGGGAAACCATTGCTGATTCCCAACCCCCCAAGCAGATTGTGCAGCGGAAAATCATCCTGCCGCTCACCGAGCCTGATCTTTCAAGAAAACATGGGGTTGTTCCTCCCAAGGCGATTATCTTCTTTGGGCCTCCGGGCACCGGCAAAACGCATTTTGCCAAGGCGATAGCCGGAGCCCTTTCCTGGTGGTTCATTGAGATCGCGCCCAGCATGCTCATGATTGATGGAGCCGACAAGGTGGGGGCGAATCTGCGGCATGTCATGGAAAAAACCCGCACCCTGGATGAAGTGGTGATTTTTATTGATGAATTTGAAGAGATCGCCGGCAGCCGCGATGAAGCCAGCCGGATCGACAAGTCCATTACCAACGAATTTCTCAAGCAAGTGCCGCTGCTCAAGCAGGAGGGCAACAAAGTACTCCTCGTGTGCGCCACCAATTACATCAGGCAGCTTGATGCCGCACTCCTGAGGCCGGGCAGATTCGATTGCATCATCCCGGTGGGCGGTCTGACCGAAGATGAGAGGGCCACGATCCTGCAACATTACCTCTCCAAGCTGAACACCGGGGAAGTCGATCTTCAACGTTTAATTGCAATGACCTCCAGATTTACGCCCGCCGATATGGAATATCTCTTCCAGCAGGTGGCCCAATACGCCTTTGAACAAGAGGTTCTCACCAAAAAAGATTATCGCGTCACCTCGGACACCATTTTCAAAATTTTGCCTACGGTGCCTCCTTCCTTAACCGAAGAGGTCCTGGTGGAGTTTGAAAAAGACTGCAACGCCTATTCCCGCTATTGAGGGGCACGGCTGGGGGGAAGCTCTTCTTCAGCGAAGACCTTTGTCAGGCAACCGTCACCCTCCACTCCCCCGGCCTGGAGTCCCCTGCCCCCTTCGGTATTCCTGGCAGTCGGTTCGCCGGTACCTATCCGGTGACCGAAAGGGGCAATTCCAGGGATGATAGTTATTTGATTCAAAGAGTTGACTGGCGGAGGGAGTAGGATTCGAACCCACGGACCTTTCGGTCAGCGGTTTTCAAGACCGCCGCCTTAAACCACTCGGCCATCCCTCCTTGCCTAAATATAGCTTGCATATCCGCCACCTGTCAATTTTCATTAACCGATTATGCCCTTTGCTCTGCAAAGAGAATAATGATTTTTCCGTGGGGGGAGGGCCAGGGAGCGGCGGCTCCCTGCCCTCCCCGCCATAAAAAGTATTCTTCTCCGGGCAAAGCAAAGGGCATGATCGGAAATTTCTTGCGAAAATTATTTTGCAACTCAGTTGAAAACAGGTATGCTGCTAGCATGAGTGATCGATGCAATTTCCAAGCGGCCCTGGTCCATCGCCGTCTCCGGCCCACGCCCCTGCGTCTCCAGGTTCTGGAGACTCTGGGCTCCGAAAACCGGGCCTGGCAGGCCCGGGAGGTGCTGGAGGCCATTCGGGCCCGGCGTCCCGTGAATAAAGTAACGGTGTATCGCATCCTGGACGACCTTGTACGCCTGGAGTTGGTCCGCAAACTGCCCTCGGACAGCCTTGCGTCCCACTATGAGCTGGCCTGCGAGCATCACCCACCGCATCCTCATTTCCAGTGTCAGGTCTGCGGCGAAGTGCAATGTCTCGAACCCGTGCCCCTGGAGCACCTCTGGCGGGAGATCAAAGGTCCGTTAGGCAACCGGGTTGACCGCCTGGAAATTCGCGCCGCCGGACTCTGTCGCCGGTGCCAGGAAAGCAATAGACGGTAATTCATCTTAAAAGGACCGCGGTTATGAAACGCTGTTGCGGGATCAGACTGGTTCTTTTGCTTGCCTTCATCCTGATCAGCCTTGTGGGTTGGACGGCTGCGCCGGGACTGGCCGCCGGTTCTCCGGTCGCGGATAAGATTCCGGTTGTGGCCAGCATCCTGCCCCTGGGCGATTTCTGCCAGAAGATCGGGGGAAAGTATGTTGACGTCAGCGTACTGGTTCCTCCCGGCGCCAGCCCCCACGCCTTCGAGCCCTCCCCCACAGCCGTGGCCAAGGCTGCGGAGGCCAGGGTTTTCGTGTATGTGGGGGCGGGCCTGGACCCCTGGGCCGAGCGATTGCTGGCGGCCCAAAAAACGCCGGGACAGGTGGTCGTCAAGGCGGTGGCCGGGATTCCGCTCCTCAAGGACACAGATGACCATGAGCATGAGGAAGCCGACGCCGGGGTGGCGAAGGAGAGCGAACCTCAGCACCATCATGAGGCCGGCAATCCCCACGTCTGGCTGGACCCGGTTTTGGCCGAGGATATCTGCCGCCGCATCGCCCAGGCCCTGATGCAGGTTGATCCCGCGCACAAGGACGCCTATGAAGTGAACCTGGCGGAATACCTGGGTAAGTTACAGACCCTGAACCGGGACATCAAAGCAGTGGTGGCAACTTTCCGCCACAAGGATTATGTCACCTTTCATCCCGCCTTTGCCTATTTTTCTCAGCGCTATGGCCTGCGGCAGCTGGGGGTGATCGAGGCCTCCCCCGGGCGGGAACCTTCCCCCGGGCATGTGCAGAGGATCATCGCCGCCATTAAAAAGAGCGGGGTCAAGGCGGTCTTCGCCGAGCCCCAGCTTAATTCCCGGGTGGCGGAGGTCATCGCTCAGGAGGCGGGAGTAAAGGTTCTTATCCTTGACCCCCTGGGAGGCCGGCCTCCTTACGGGTCAGACTATATCAAGCTCATGCGCTATAATTTGGCAGTCTTAGTGCAGGCTATGCAATGAGCCCGGCAGCCATCCAGATTCGGGACCTGTGGGTTGCGTATAATCACCAGCCCGTGCTGGAGGATATCACCCTGGACATCGAGGAAAACACCTGCGTGGGCGTCCTCGGGCCTAACGGCGCCGGCAAGAGCACGCTCCTCAAGGTCATCCTGGGCCTGCTGCCGCCCACCCGGGGGAAGATCCTGGTTTTTGGCGAAGACCCCCGGGTCAGCCGCAGCCGGGGCAGCCTCATCGGCTATCTTCCCCAGCGGCCCCTGTCCAACCCCCGTTTTCCCGTGAGCGTCCTGGACGTGGTCCTCATGGGCCGCTACGGCCGTCTCGGCCTGGGACGCCGGCCCGGACGGCAGGACCGGGAAGAGGCCCTGGCCCTCCTGAAGCGCCTGGGCATTTCCCATCTGGCCCAGAGCCCCATCGGGGAGATTTCCGGGGGGCAGCAGCAGCGGGTCTTTATCGCCCGGGCCCTGGCCGTGAACCCGCGCCTCCTTATCCTGGACGAACCCACCATTTCCCTGGATGCCTGCAGCCAGGACGAAGTCTATGACTTGGTGAAAGGGCTGAAAGATGAGTTGCAGTTGACGGTGATCATGGTGTCCCATGATATCGGAGCGGTGGCCACCCACGTGGACGATATCATCTGCCTGAACCGCAGGGTCCATGTCCATGCCCCGCCGCCCATCGGCCGCATAGCCCTGGAGAACACCTTCGGCTGCGCCGTGGAATACCTTTTTCATGGGGAGGTTCCCCACCGCGTGGTTCGGGGGCATGATGATTGAGGCGCTGTCCCTCGGGTTTTTCCAGCGCGCCGTGGCGGCCGGGGTGATCCTGAGCCTGTTGTGCGGGGTGCTGTCCGTATTCGTCATCCTGCGGCGCATGGCCTTCATCGGCGTGGGCATTTCCCATTCCGCGTTCGGGGGCGTGGCCCTGGGCTTCCTCCTGGGTCTTGACCCCTTAAAGAGCGGCATCGGCTTTGCAGTGGGCATCTCCTTTCTCATCGAGTGGGCCCAGGAGCGGGGCCGCCTGCAGGAGGATGCCGCCATCGGCATCTTTTTCGCCGTGGCCATGGCCCTGGGGGTGGTCTTTCTGTCCCTTTCCCGCACCTACAATGTGGACGTTTTCGGCTTTCTGTTCGGCAACATCCTGGCGGTGGGCCCCACCCAACTCTGGGAGATCGCTGTCATCGGCCTGGCCGTCCTGGCCATCGTGACCTTTTTCTACAAGGAACTGGTTTTTTTAAGCTTCGATGAAGAAATGGCCTGGGTGAGCGGTGTGCCGGTCCGGGCCCTGCGCTACCTGTTCCTGGTGCTGCTGGCCCTGGTGATCATCATGGCCATCTATCTGGTGGGCATTATCCTGGTGTCCGCCCTGCTGGTCATTCCCGGGGCCGTGGCCAGAAACCTCACCCGCCATATCGCCACCATGCTCCGGGTGTCGGTGGCTGCGGCGGTGGGGGCCACCTTGGCGGGCCTGTTTCTCTCCCTGGCCCTGGACTGGCCTTCAGGGGCCACTGTGGTCCTGGTCCTGGGCCTGATCTTTTTCGCCTCCCAGGCCTTGCTCTTCCTGCCCCTGAGGGAAGAATCGTAAGTTTTTGCCGAAAGCCCCCATAGTCACTTATGACCATTTTGTCTCGGTGATTCCCGGGAACAGGTTTTTCCTCTATCTTGATCAACAAGTTAAGAGCGAAAATATGATCATCACTTGCAAGGAGAATGTCAATGAAACGGTGGGTTCTCGTGATGCTTGCCGGAATGGTGACACTCTGCCTGGGATGCGGCAGCCAGGAACAACCGAAAAAGCCGGTTACCTCGGGAGAGGTGAAGCAAAAAGTCGGAGAGGCGGCCAAGGCCGCCAGGGAATACCTGGCCCAACAGCAGGAAGAATACTTTAAACAGGCCCAGGAAACATTGAAAGACATGAATCAAAAAATTAATGACTTGCGACAGCAGGCTGAAAAACAAACGGGCGATTTGAAGAAGAAGCTTGAAAATGAGGCGGCAGCCCTACAACAGCAGATGGACGACAACAAAACCAAACTCGGCGCCATGAAAGAGGCCAGCGGCGAGGCCTGGCAGAAAATGAAGTCCAGCTTGGACAACGCCATGCAGGATCTGCAAAAAGCCTATAAGCAGGCGGAATCGGAAATGAAAAAACCATAATCGATTATGTCTTTTGCTCTACAAAATCTATAATCGAAGATGAGCGGGTGAGGGGGCTAAGGGCCA
>Ga0272446_1000397_pt1 | contig 69049 bp, 49 predicted proteins | sample YNPCB0061_FD_194587 | JGI IMG/M metagenome (GOLD analysis project Ga0272446, IMG submission 194587) | Hot spring microbial mat communities from Yellowstone National Park, WY, United States - YNP-CB-006-1 | ecosystem: Environmental > Aquatic > Thermal springs > Hot (42-90C) > Sediment | place...
TCAACTACTGCCTGCCCACGATGAAGCTGGAGCGGAAGGAGCGGGTGGGCCGCCAGACGGTCAGGAAGTATGGCCTCACCTGCACGCCCCTGGCGCGGGTGCTGGCCTGCGCGGAGGTCAGCGCGGAAACCAAGGCGCGGTTGCGGGCCGAGCGGGCGGGGATGAACGCCTTTGCGGTGCGCCGGGAAGTGGATCGGCAGTTGAAGGCGATCGAGGCGGCGCGGCGCTGGACGGCGCCTTGACGGGGCGGGAGGAAAAAGTCAGAAAGCGGCACCCCAAGAAACGGGAGCGAGGGAGGCCGGCCGGAGCCGTGCCGGCGGCTTCCTTCGATCTCCCATTTTGAGGGGTCGTTGGGTAACACCCCTTTTGAGTCAACGGGCCCTCCGCCCGCCTCAGCTTGGGTAACACCTATTTTTGAGTTACGGCGAGGCAGGCTCGCGTGGCGGCGCATTTCACTTTTCGAGCAACCCGCAACATTCCGAGATTGTCGCCGGTCGGAGCCGCGGGAAGGTCGGGAGATAATGGCTTTTGGGTGGGCTTCCTTTCGCCGGCGCTCAAAACGTGAAATACGCCCTTTGCGAGGAACGGCTTGAAACCACCTTGCCGTCGCCGGCGGATTTCTTCCAAGTTCACGCCATTGAATGACACACCCGTGCGCCGCATCGTCTCGCCGGGCCTTCACCCTCGTGGAACTGCTGGTGACCCTGGCGGTGATAGCGCTGCTGGCCGCCCTGCTCCTGCCCGCGCTGGGCCTGGCCAAACGCCAAGCCACCGCCACCGCCTGTCGCGCTCACCTGCGCCAAATGGCCCTGGCCTGGGAAAGTTACCTCGGCGACCAGGCCGACCGCTTCCCCGACCGGCGCGACCTCAAGACCGCCCTGCCCGGCGGTTACAGGCCCTGGACCACCTGGCCGCGCTCCGACCCCCGCGCCGGCTGGGCGCGCCTGGTCTTGAGCCTCGAACTCCCCGCCGCCGAAGTCTGGCAATGCCCGGCCACGCGACGCCCGCCCTGGACCGGCGTGACCGCTGTGTGGCAGGCCGGCGCCCCCGCGACCAACGCCCCACAGGTCAGTTACTGGATGTGGCGCTTTGACCGGGCCGATGAACCGGTACCCCTCGACAACTTCTGGGCCAAGACCCGCGCGCAGGCCGTGGCCGACCTCGCCGCCGCCAACAATCCGCTGGTCGGCGCGGTCCACGGCCCGGCGGACGTGGAACTGGTGACCGACGTGTACTTTCCGGCCACGGCGCCGGGCGTCGAGGAAGCCCTGGCCGGCCGCGCCCCGCACCCGCGCGGCCGCAACCGGCTTTACTTGGACGGCCACGCCGCCTGGTGGCGCGACGCGCGGTTGCATTGACCGGAGGCAGTGCCGCGACGCCGCTCGGGCAGCCCCGACTCAAACCCCGGCCACCCCCGGCCAATCCGTCAACGCGGCGTACCGCAAGCTCCGGGTAGTCACGCGCAGCGTCGCAAAACCGAACGTCGCCATGACCGTGTCGTAAATGAGCACGCCGGTCAGAATCACGTCGGCGCGTTCGGGCGGCAGGCCGGGAATTTGCCGCCGCCGGGCCAGCGGCAGGGACCAAAGCCGCTCGAGCCACTCGGCCACCTGGCAACGGCTCAGGAGGCAACCGTCCACCCGCTCGCGCTCGAAGCGGGCCAGGCCCTGCGTCATCATCGCCAGCACGGTGGCCGTGCCGCCGGTGCCCACCAGCCCAACAGCGTCTCGCGCCCACTCCGCCAGCCGCGGGCGCAAGGCCGGCGCCAGCTCCGCCTCCAGTTGCTCGCGCACACGGCGCTGCCCGCGGGCCAGGTCCGCGGCCGCGGGCGGGTCGGCGGGCGCCAGTTCGCTCCAGAGGCGCACCGCGCCCAGTGCCAGGCTGTGGTGGAACCGCAGGTCGCGACGGCGGCCCAGGGAGAACTCGGTGCTGCCCCCACCCACGTCCAGCAACAGGAGCGGCTGGTCGTGCAGATGCGGGTCGGACGTGACTCCCGCAAAACCCCAGCGCGCCTCCTGGTCGCCCGTGAGGATTTCGATTTCCAGTCCGCTGGCGGCCCGAACCGCCCGACGGAGGTCCTCGGGGTTGACCGCCTCGCGCGCCGCGCTGGTGGCAATGACCCGGACGGTCCCGGCGCCAAGTTCACGCGCCCGCCGGTGGAAGTCCGCTACGGCGGCGGCGGTCTCGGCCACGGGTCCGGGTTGGAGGCGGCGGTGCGGGTAAAAGTCGCGCCCCAGGCGGGTCTGGCGGCTGAGTTCGAGCACGGGAACGACCTGCTCGCCGCTGACCTCGCCCACGAGGAGTTTGACCGAGTTGGTGCCGAGGTCCACGACCGCGCGGCGGACCGGCGCCGGGGCGTCTGCCGGACAGGAGGCGGGCGGCGCCACGGGTCACTTTTTGATCTCGCGCCGGGCGAGGACGGCGCCGCCGGTGATGCCCGCCTCGTCGCCGAGTCGGCTGGCGATGATTTCGATGCCCTCGGCGGTGCCGTTCATGGCGTAGTCGTGCGCGGTCTCGATGATGATGGCCAGCATTTCGTCCTCGAGCGCGTCCATGACGCCACCGCCCAGAACGATGACCTCGGGGTTGAGCAGGTTGATGACGTTGGCCACGGCGATGCCGGTGTACTCGGCGGCCTCCTCGACGATGCGCTCGACCAGTTTGTCGCGCCGCTTGATGGCCTTGCGGAGGTCGCCGCTGCGGAGGTCCTCGAGGTTGGCCCCGAGCATCTCGGTGAGCACGGTTTTCTGGCCGTCCTTGAGGGCGGCTTCGATGCGCTTGAAGATGGCGGTGCGGCTGGCCAGGGCCTCGAAGCAGCCTTTGTTGCCGCAGCCGCACTTGGGGCCGCCGACTTCCAGGACCATGTGGCCGATCTCGCCCGCGGTGCGGTTGAACCCGCGGTAGAGTTTGCCCTCGAGGATGAGGCCGGCGCCGATGCCCGTGCCCAGGAAGATGCCCACCACGTTGCGTGGCCGGGCTTTGAGCTCTTTTTCGTACACGCCCAGGGTCTGGATGTTGCAGTCGTTCTCCACGAAGACCGGGAAGGGCAGGCGTTTTTCGAGCTCCTTTTTGAGGGGGAAGTTTTTCCAGACCAGGTTCGGCGCGAAGATCACCGTGCCGGTGTCAGGGTCGCAGGCGCCGGGCGCGCCGATGCCCAGGCCGCGGATTTGCTTGGGCTGGAGGTCGCACTCGTCAATGGCCTCGAGCACGGTGGCGGCGATCCGCTCGACCACGGCCTCGGGGCCGCGCTGGGCCTTGGTGCTTTTTTTGGCGCGCCCCAGGCACTCGAGTTTGTCGTCGAAGACTCCGGCAAGGATTTTGGTGCCGCCCAGGTCCACGCCCATCACGTAGTCTTTGTCTTTGGGATTGTCGGCCATGGCGGGAGGAACCGGCCGGGGTCACGCGGCCAGGAGTTCTTCGATTTTTTGGCGCAGTTCGGCGTTGATCGCTTCGATCGAGCGGGTGCCGTCCACGATGGTGAAGTCGTAAATCTTTTGCAACCGCTGAAAGGTCTCGGCCATCCGCCGCTGGTAAAGGATGAAGCTGTCGAACATGTCCCGGGCCAGGCCCAGGTCCATGCCGCTTTCCCAGTAGTCCAGGGCGTGGCTCTTGGCGAAGGTGCGCTGGACCAGCTCCTCGGGCGGCACTTGGAGGTAGAAGACCGCGTCCGGCACCAGGGCGATGCCGTAGAGGTTGCGCAGCCAGGCCTCGTCCGAGCCGCGCACCAGGTCGCGCGCCATGAGGGTGTAGATGTACCGGTCGGCCAGGACCATGAAGCCGGAGCGCAACGCCGGCAGCATGACGTTTTCGAGCTGGTCGGCGAAGTCCGTGGCGTAGAAAAGGCTCAGCGTGGTGTGGCTGAGGATGTTGCCCTGCTGGGCGCGCTCGAGCTCCTCGGCCACGAGGGTCGAGCGCTTGAGGCCTACTTCGACCGTGGGATGGCCCTGGCTTTCGAGCCATTGCACCAGCCGGGCAATCTGCGTGGAACGGCCCGAGCCGTCTGCGCCTTCCACCACGATCAGCCGGCCGGTCAACGTGCGGGGGTCCACCCCCGGGATGCCGTGGCCGTAAAAGCGCTTGGGATGCGGCACCGGCACTCGCACCTGCAACCCCGGCAGTTCGGACCGGGCGGCGGCGGGCGGGCGGGCGGGACCTCGGGGCGTGGCTGGGCGGCGGGTCATGGCGGTCAAGCACGGGTCGAGGCCCGGAATTGCGCGAAGGGAATGCGGTCGGCCACGATTTGCCGCACCACGCGCTGACTGGCCTCGACCGGTTGGTTGGCGTCCACTTCGTAAAACTTGAACTCGGCCGACATCGCCAGGTACTGCTCGAGCAGCCGGCCCTGGAAAATGCGGTAACTCTCCTGCGGGTCCGACGCCAGCCGCAGGTCCATCCCGGCCTCGAAATACTTCAACTCCTCGCGGCCGCTGAGGATGCGCTGGAGGGACACCTCGAGGTGGGCCTTGAAGAAAAACACCAGGTCCGGCATCGCCGCGAAACTGTAAAGCCCGCGCACCCACGCCGGCGGACAACCGCGCACCACGTCGCGCGCAAAAGCGGTGAAGACGTACCGGTCGCACAACACCAGGTAGCCCGCGCGCAGCAAGGGCAGGAGCTGGCGCTCGTAGCGGTCGGCAAAGTCCGTGGCGTGAATCAGGCTGAACGTGGTGGGGGTCAGCAGGTGGGCCTTTTTGCCCCGGGTGGTCGCGCTCTTGACCAGTTCCGAGGAGTTCCACGCGCTCAAAAAGACCTTCAGCTCCAGGTCCTCCAGCCAGCGCCGCAACAAATGGACCTGGGTGCTCTTGCCCGAGCCGTCAATGCCCTCGACGGCAATCAGGCGCCCGGGAAACCCCAGTTCGGCAAAGGTCTTCATGCGCTCCGGTGCAAGGCTACGAACCGCCCGCCGCTTGACAACTTTTTTTCCCCAAGCCGGCGGTCGCGCCGCGCATCGGCCAAGCGCTCGTGGTTGCCGGCGCCGCACCGCCCGTGTAAAAAAACGGCCATGCACACCACGCGACGCGAGTTCCTCCGCACCCTGGCCGTCGGCCTGACCGCCGCCGGCACCCGGACCGCCCCGGCGGCGGAAGCAGCGCCCCCGCCCCGGGTGGGCTCGCAGCTTTACGGCTGGGGCCAGTATTACCAGCGCGAGGGCAAAAATCTGAACGACCACCTCGACGAAGTCTTCTCCGCGCTGCGCGACGCTGGATACGACTTCGCGGAAGGCTTCCTGGACGTGGCCAACCCGGAAGCCAACCTGCGGTTCGCCGAGCGACTCCGCGCCAAGGGCCTTCGCCCGGTAACCCTCTACACCGGCGCGCGCCTGCACGACGAGCAGGCCGGCGAGGTGGTCCAGCGCCTCCTGACCGCGGCCCGGGCCTGCCGCGAGGCCGGCTTCCAGGTCATCAACTGCAACCCGGACCCCATCGGACGCGAGAAAACCGAGGCCGAACTGCAACGCCAAGTGGCCGCGCTGATCGAGTTGGGCCGGGGCCTGCAAGCGCTGGGCCTCAAACTGGGCATCCACCACCACACGCCCGAACTGGCAAACCAGGCGCGCGAATTCCACTACAATTTCCAGCACAGCCCCCCGGAACTGGTGGGCTTCAACATTGACACCCACTGGATGTACCGCGGCGGCCTGCCGCCGTTGGAAGCCCTGCGGACCTACGGCACCCGCGTGGTGTCCTGGCACTTGCGCCAGAGCCGCGACGGCGTGTGGTGGGAAGACCTGGACACCGGCGACGTGGACTACACCGCCATCGCCCGGTACGCCCGCGAACACCGCCTGGCACCGGTGTATGCCGTGGAACTGGCCCTGGAAGCCGGCACCCGCATCACCCGCAGCGCGGTCGAAAACCACCGGCGCAGCCGCGACTTTGTGCGCCGGGTCTTCGGGGTCTGAACGCGGAAAAAATTCACAAAGAAAGGGTTGACGTCCAACGGGCGTTCGGCTTTCTTGGCAGCGTCTTATGAATCCAAAGCAACTTGTTCCCTTGGTAGTCTTGGGCGCTTGCGCGGCGGGTTGGGCACAACCGGCGCTGGAACCGTTGTGGAGCATCGCTCCGGGCACGACACTGGCAACCGGCGTGACCTTGGGCGGTGCCGGCTCCAATACTGAGCGTGGGCTGGCCTACAACCCCTTCACCGGCCACGTGCTGGTGGTCAGCCGCAACGAGAGCACCAAAATCATCGTGCTGGACGGCGCCACCGGCAGTTACGTGGGCACGATGGATGTGACCGGCGTCTCGGGCGGGACGTTTGCGCTGAACATGATTGATGTGGCCGAAAACGGCCAAATCTACGCCGCCAACCTGACGACCAGCTCCAGCACCAGCCCCTTCAAGGTGTACCAGTGGGCCTCCGAAGCCGCCGCACCCGTTTTGGTTTACTCCGGCGACCCGGGCGGCGGAACTTACCGCTTTGGTGACTCGTTCCGGGTCCGCAGCGGCAGCGTCATGGTCGAGGTGATTGCGGGGGCGGGTGGCACTGCCGCCAACTTCGACAACATTTTGGCCCACATCCCCTCTTTCGACGACGGCGCGACTTTTGACCCGGATGACGTCAAAGGCATTCCCATCACAGGAATCGGTGACGGCGACATGCGGCTGGGATTGTCCTTCGGCCCGGAGTTCACGATCTACGCCGATCAGAACAACACCCTCCGCTACATCGCCTATGACCCCTTTGCAGGGACGGGCAGTTTACTCGAATCCTACACCTTGGTGAGTGGTGCAGGCACCACAGGTCCCAACGCTTACCACCACGCCAGCAAGCTTTTCGCCAGCCTGACCTTTCGCGGTACAGCCGGCGAGCAGCGAGTCAACCTGTACGACGCCACCCAGTTCGTAAACGGCGGTTCGGTGGACCCGATTGACTTCGAGGCCCTCCCTACGCAGAACGCCAATGCCAACGGCGTGGGCAACCTGGACTTCTCGCCTGACGGCTCAATGCTGTTCGTGGTCAGTCCGAACAACGGCATCATGGCCTTCAAGGTCATTCCCGAACCGGCACCGCTGGCCCTGCTGGCCTTGGGCGGGCTGGCCCTCTGGCTGCAACGCCGTTGCTGAGGTCAAATCGGATTTCTCGGTCCCCTGCCAAAACCGGTCGCGTCTAGCGGCCGGTTTTTTTTTGCTACCCCAACGGATAAAGCTTGGCGCGGCCCGGATTCGATCAACCTGCCTGCACCCGTAAGTGCAACCCGGGAACACCCACAGCCAGTTTCGCTCAAATCGCCAGCCAGGCGACCCGTGGGTGGTCGTGGACCGCACCGTCGCCGTACGGAAAGTAATCAGGCCGCGGTGTCTGTCCGGGTGTGGGGGCATTCCCAAACCGCCTTTACCGGCACGGGTTGGATTGGGGAACCGCGCGGGTCATCTCGTGGCCGGACTGGCGTAGCGGGCGCATTTTCTGAAAGGCGTGCCGGAAGATTGGGCTGCGGGCTGCACGGACCGCGGACGAGGCCGTTGACGGAGCTGCCAGTTGCCGTAAAGTAATTGCGGTTTTGGGGGCGTACTGGTTTCGACCTGGGACGTACGCCAGACGCGGCATGCCGAGGACGATGCGTTGGCCTCGTTAAACATCGCATCAAACAAAACTGCTAACGAAGAGTTGGCTCTCGCGGCCTAAAGTACCGCGACGTTCTCCGGCGGACGCCTGCTAGGCCGGAAGAACGCCACAGCAGGCAGAGGCGGTTGCGGAGTCAGCGCGTAATCGCCCGACCAAGCCCATGCTGGCTGGGCGGCGGAACAGCAGGCCGGAAGGCGTTTCCGCCGCCGAGATGAACTTCCGGCTAAGCATGTAGGCGCGGCTGGAGTTCGTTTCAGGGACAGGGGTTCGACTCCCCTCGCCTCCACCATTTCCAGCCGGAGTCCACAGGAGGGCGCTTCGGCATATTCCCCAGCGCACGAACCCCGGCTTCCTGCTATACCACCAAGGGTTCGCAGCGCGAAAGCTGGCGCGGTTTGCTGGAACGCCAGCCTGCTTCGACAGTCCCTTGTAGCCCCGACGCTGCCTGCTGTAACGCCGCAGTAACGGATTCCTACGGTTTGGCGGCGCCGACGATGTTGCCCATTTCCCAGCCTCCTAGCTGAGGAAACGCCTCCGATCCGTCCTTCGCGCCTTCCGTTTACCTGGCAACCGCGTGCGGGCGGATCAAACAACCATACAGGAATCCAACCTCGCCAGTCTCGTTAACCTTCGGAAGCCTCGGCGTCACCACTTTCGGCAGCGGCTTCCGGTTCTTCGTAAACCAGTGGCGGGGTTTCAGATTCCTCAGCAGCTTCAGTCACCAGGACATTTCCTTCGGCCGCAGGCGCGGGCTCTTCCTCGGCGGGCAGCTCGACCAGCGGTTTGACCTGGATATTGCGATGCAGGCTGTAGCCGGTGCCGGCCGGGATGATGTGGCCCATGATAACGTTTTCCTTGAAGCCGCGCAAGTAATCCACCTTGCCCATCGTGGCGGCCTCGGTGAGCACCCGCGTGGTGTCTTGGAAAGAGGCAGCACTGAGAAAGCTTTCGGTCTCGAGCGAGGCCTTGGTGATGCCCAACAAGACGGGCTGTGCCTCGGCGGGTTTGCCGCCCTTCTCTTCCACGCGCTTGTTCTCCTCCTCGAAGACGAGCTTGTCCACCTGTTCGCCCCACAAGAACTGGGTGTCGCCCGGCTCGGTGATGCGCACCTTGCGGAGCATCTGGCGGATGATGATCTCGATGTGCTTGTCATTGATGGTGACCCCCTGCATCCGATACACCTCCTGGATTTCGCTGACCAGGCGGGACTGGAGTTCCTGCGGACCGCTGACCTCCAGAATTTCATGGGGCACCACCGAACCCTCGGTGAGCTGCTGGCCCTTGTCCACGCGATCCCCCTTGAAGACAATGACGTGCTTGCCAATCGGGATCAGATGCTCCTCCTCCATCCCGGTCTGCGGGTCGCGGATAATGATGCAACGCTTGCCGCGCACGCTGGGACCGAAGTCCACAATGCCGGCAATCCGGGAAATTTCGGCGGCGTCCTTCGGGCGGCGCGCCTCGAACAATTCGGCCACACGCGGCAGGCCGCCGGTGATGTCCTTGGTTTTGACGATGCGCCGTGGCGTCTTGGCCAGCAACGCGCCGGGCTGAATCTTGTCGCCCTCATCCACGGTCAGGTGCGCACCGGCCGGGATGGGATAACTGGCCGCCACGCCGGTTTTTTCGTCCTCCACGATGACCTGCGGGTGAAGATCCTCCTTGTGCTCGATGATCACCATGGACTCCTGGCCGGTGGTTTCATCGGTGACCTGCTTCATGGTCACGTTTTCGATGATGTCGTGGAAACGAATCCGGCCGGCCTTCTCGGAGATGATCGGCACGTTGTAGGGGTCCCACATCACGTAGGTCTCGCCCTTGCTGACCTTCGCGCCATCGGCCTTGGAGATCACCGCGCCAATGACCACATTGTGGCTTTCCAGCTCCCGCCCTTGGGCATCCACAATGGAAACGGAGCCGTTTTTGTTCAGAACGATGTTCGAACCGTCCGCGAGAGGCACGTGGCGAATGTCGTTATAGCGGACGATACCGTCGAACTTGGCTTTGATCTGCGGCAGTTTGAAAACCTGGGAGGCTGTGCCGCCGACGTGGAAAGTGCGCATGGTGAGCTGGGTGCCCGGCTCGCCGATGGACTGGGCAGCAATGATGCCCACCGCCTCTCCGAGTTTCGCCAGGGCGCCAGTGGCGAAGTTCAGCCCGTAGCACTTGATGCACACCCCGTGCTTGGACTCGCAGGTCAGCACGGAGCGAATCTTGATGCGATCCACACCCGAGTTCTCGATCTCGCGCGCCAGAACCTCGTCTATGTACTCGTTGGCGCGCACCAGCATCCGGGTGCCGTCGCGCGGGTCGGGCATGTCATCGCAGGCAAACCGTCCCACGATACGCTCGCTCAGTTTAACAATCTCGTCCTCTCCCTGCTCGATCGCCCGGACCCAGATGCCATTGGTCGTGCCGCAATCTTCCTCGCGGATGATGACGTCCTGCGCCACGTCCACCAACTTGCGGGTCATGTAACCGGAGTCGGCCGTTTTGAGCGCAGTGTCGGCCAAACCCTTGCGGGCGCCGTGAGTGGAGATGAAATACTCGAGGACCGAGAGGCCCTCGCGGAAGTTGGCGAGAATGGGTTTCTCGATGATCGAGCCGTCGGGCTTGGCCATGAGCCCTCGCATACCGGCAAGCTGGCGCACCTGAGCCTTGTTGCCGCGAGCGCCGGAATCCACCATGAGGTACAGCGGGTTGTACTCGCGCTTGTTCTGGTTCTCCTGGAGGGTGCGGAACATGACGTTGGAGATCTGGTCGGTGCAGTGCGTCCAGATGTCCACGATCTTGTTGTATCGCTCGCCCGGGGTGATAATGCCTTTGCGATACTGCTTTTCCACCTCGGCGATCTGTTTCTGCGCCTCGCGGATCTCCTGGTCCTTTTCCTTCGGGACAATCATGTCCTCGATACCGATGGAGACCCCGGCCCGTGTGGCCTCGCGGAAGCCCACTTCCTTGAGTCGGTCCAGGCTCTGAATCGTTCGTTCGTGGCCACAGTGCTTGTAGCAGTTCCAAATGATGTCCCCGAGCTGGGTCTTGCCGGCCACCTTGTTGAAGAATCCCAGTTCCGACGGCCAGATTTCGTTGAAAATGACCCGGCCAACGGTGGTTTCAATGACCGTGCTCTTTGGATCGCCGAAGACCGTCTTGCGTCCGCGGTCGGGATTGGCCAGGAGGATGCGGTCGTGGGTCCGCAATGTGCCTTCGGCATGGGCAAACAGGACCTCGTGCTTGTCGCCGAAGAGTTGAAGCCGCTCCCGTTCCTTGCGCGGGGTGCGCGGCTCGGCCGTGAGGTAGTAACAACCCAGGGTGATGTCCTGGGTGGGCGTCATGATGGGCCGGCCTGACGAGGGGCTGAAGAGGTTCAGGGAGGCCATCATGAGCAGACGCGCCTCGAGCTGGGCTTCGACCGAAAGCGGCACGTGAACGGCCATCTGGTCGCCGTCGAAGTCCGCGTTGTAGGCGGTGCAAACCAAGGGATGGATGCGGATGGCCTCGCCCTCGATGAGCACGGGCTCGAAGGCCTGAATGGAAAGCCGGTGGAGCGTGGGCGCGCGGTTGAGCAGCACGGGATGGCCCTTGGTGACCTCCTCGAGCACGTCCCACACCTCGGTGGTCTGGCGTTCGATCAGTTTCTTGGCCGAGCGCACGGTATGGACCAGGCCTTTTTCCTTGAGGCGGCGGATGATGAACGGCTCGAAGAGCACCAGGGCCATTTTCTTGGGCAGGCCGCACTGGTGCACCTTGAGTTCGGGCCCGATAACAATCACCGAGCGGCCGGAATAGTCCACGCGCTTGCCCAGCAGGTTTTGGCGGAAACGGCCCGACTTGCCCTTGAGCATGTCGGACAGAGATTTCAGAGCGCGGTTGCCGGCGCCGGTAACCGCACGCCCGTGACGACCATTGTCGAAGAGCGCATCCACGGCCTCCTGCAACATGCGTTTCTCGTTGCGGATGATGACTTCGGGCGTCTTGAGCTGCAGGAGGTTCTTCAACCGGTTGTTGCGGTTGATGACGCGCCGGTACAGGTCGTTGAGGTCGGAAGTGGCGAAGCGGCCGCCCTCCAGGGGCACCAGCGGTCGCAGGTCCGGCGGGATGACCGGCAGCACCGTGAGGATCATCCATTCCGGGCGGGTCTTCGAGTGGAGGAAACCCTGGAAGAGCTTGATACGCTTGGCGAGCTTCTTGCGGATTTGCTTGCTCTTGGTCTGCTGCATCGCCAGTTGGAGCTCCTCGATGCTCTTGGCGAGGTCAATTTTCTCCAGGGCATCGCGGACCGCTTCGGCGCCCATTTTGGCGACAAAAGCGTCCGCGCCGTAGGTCTCCCGGGCCTCGCGGTATTCGGTTTCACTGAGCAACTGGTGCTTTTGGAGCGGGGTATTGCCCGGGTCAATGACCATATAGTCTTCGTAGTAGATGACCCGTTCCAGCGCCCGGGCCGTCATGTCCAACATGAGGCCGATGCGGGAAGGCATGCACTTGAAGAACCAGATGTGGGAGACCGGCACGGCGAGGTCAATATGTCCCATGCGCTCCCGGCGTACCCGCGAGAGGGTGACCTCGACGCCGCAACGGTCGCAGACAACGCCGCGGTGTTTGATCCGCTTGTACTTGCCGCAGGAGCATTCCCAGTCCTTGACCGGGCCGAAGATGCGCTCACAGAACAAGCCGCCCTTTTCCGGCTTGAAGGTGCGGTAGTTGATGGTTTCGGGATTTTTGACTTCTCCCTTGGACCAGGAGCGGATGGTTTCGGGCGAGGCGATGCTGATCGCCACGTAATCCACCTGGTTCACCTTGTCGAGCCCGAGCAATTCGCGAGTGGTCTCTTTCGAGTTCATGGGTTTGTGACCGGAGGCTGAGGTTGGTGGTGGAGAGTTAACCCAAAAGGCCCAGTTGACTGGCCGCGCTGGTGGCCGTGGTGGCCGGTTGTTCCGTCGGGTGAGCGTAACCCACCTTCACGTCCAGGCCGAGGGATTGCATTTCCTTGACCAGGACGTTGAAGGATTCGGGAATGCCGGCTTCCAGGGCATTGTCGCCCTTGACGATGCTTTCGTAGATGCGAGTGCGGCCCTGGACGTCGTCGGACTTGACGGTGAGCAACTCTTGGAGCGTGTAAGCCGCCCCGTACGCTTCCATGGCCCAGACCTCCATTTCGCCGAAGCGCTGGCCGCCGTACTGGGCCTTGCCGCCCAGGGGTTGCTGAGTGACCAGGGAGTACGGACCCACGGCGCGAGCATGAATCTTGTCCGCCACCAGATGTCCGAGTTTCATCATGTAGATGTACCCAACCACCACTTCCTGATCGAACGGCTCGCCGGTGCGGCCGTCATAGAGGACGGTTTTTCCATTTTCGCCCACCAGCGGCATCTGTCCGTGGCTTTTTTGATGCTCGGCCGCCTGGCGGAGGTACTGGCGGATGTCCTTCTCCTTGATGCCGTCAAAGACCGGCGTGCAGAACTTGAGCCCCAAAATTTGCGCCGCCCAACCGAGATGGGTTTCGAGCACCTGGCCCACGTTCATGCGCGAAGGCACGCCCAAGGGGTTGAGCACGATGTCCACCGGCGTTCCGTCCGCGAGGAAGGGCATGTCCTCCTCGGGTACGATCTTGGCTACCACGCCCTTGTTGCCGTGGCGGCCGGCCATTTTGTCGCCCACCGAGAGCTTGCGCTTGGAGGCGATGTAAACCTTGACGGACTTGATGACCCCGGTATCGGTCTCCTCGCCCGACTCGACGCGCTCCATCTCCTCGTCGTGTTGCATCTGGAGGTCGTCGAACTTCTTTTTGAAGCCGGCGATAATCTCGTTGATCTTGTTCCGGATGGGCGAGGGATCAATTTCGATCTTGTCATAGACCTGCGCCAGCTTGCGCAGGAGGGTCTTGGTGATCTTGCGGTTCGCGGGAATGATGATTTCGCCGGTCTCGCTGTTGACCACATCGAGCGGGATTTTTTCACCCAACAGGATGTTGCTGAGGGCCTCGGTCAACTGGTCCCGGAGTTCTTCGTGCTTCTTTTTGTACTCTTCTTCGACCTGCTTGGCGTGTTTGCGGGCGTCGCTGCTGGCGGTGCTTTTCTCTTTTTCACGCTCGGAGTCCTTCTTCGAGGAAATCTTGACATCCATGACGATCCCGTAGGTGCCCGAGGGCACTTTGAGGGAGGTGTCCTTCACGTCCGCGGCCTTCTCGCCGAAGATGGCACGCAAGAGACGCTCTTCCGGCGCCAGCTCGGTTTCGGACTTGGGCGTAATCTTGCCCACGAGGATGTCGCCGGGTTTAACCTCGGCGCCCACCCGGATGACACCGTCGAGGCCGAGATTTTTGAGGGCTTCTTCGCCCAGGTTGGGAATGTCCCGGGTGATTTCCTCAGGACCGAGCTTGGTGTCGCGGGCGCTGACCTCGAACTCCTCGATGTGAATCGAGGTGAAGACGTCATCCTTAACGATGCGCTCGCTGATCATGATGGCGTCCTCGAAGTTGTAGCCGTTCCAGGGCATGAAGGCCACGAGCACGTTGCGGCCCAGGGCCAGTTCGCCGTGGTGGGTGCACGGTCCGTCGGCAATGACCTGCCCCTTCTTGACCGTGTCGCCCTTGTGGACGATGGCGCGCTGGTTGATGCAGGTGGCCGCGTTCGAGCGCATGAATTTGCGCAGCGAATACACGTAGATGCCGGCGGCGGGGTCGTGTTTGATCTTCTTTTTGCCCTCGGGCAGTTTGCCGTCCGGAGTGATGATGATCTGGTTGGCCGTCACCGAGGCCACCTTGCCGGCTTCCTCGGCCACGACCACGGCGCGGGAGTCGCGCGCCACGCGCTCCTCCAGGCCGGCCGCCACCAGGGGCGGCTCGGTTTGCAAGAGGGGCACGGCCTGGCGTTGCATGTTCGAGCCCATCAACGCCCGGTTGGCGTCGTCGTGTTCGAGGAACGGAATCAGGCCGGCCGCCACCGAGACCAACTGCTTGGGCGAGACATCCATGTAGTCCACCCGCTCGGGCTCAACATCCAGGAAGTCGCCCTTGTGGCGGCAGGTTACCTTTTCGGTGAGAAAGTGGCCCTTCTCGTCCAAGGGCGCGTTGGCCTGGGCGATGATGAATTGCTCCTCGCGGTCGGCCGTGAGGTACTCGATTTCGTTGGTCACGCGCCCTTTGACCACCTCGCGGTAGGGCGCCTCGATGAAGCCGAAGTCGTTGACGCGGGCGAAAGTGGCCAACGACGCGATCAGTCCAATGTTTGGTCCTTCCGGGGTTTCAATCGGGCATATGCGCCCGTAGTGCGAAGGATGCACGTCCCGCACTTCGAAGCCCGCCCGGTCCCGCGACAACCCGCCCGGCCCCAGCGCTGAGAGGCGCCGCTTGTGGGTCAGTTCGGCCAGCGGATTGATCTGGTCCATGAACTGGCTGAGCTGGCTGCGCCCGAAGAAGTCACGCACCACCGCCGAGAGCGCCTTCGGGTTGATGAGCTTTTGCGGCGTCATCGTATCCACGCTCTGGTCGAAGAGGGTCATGCGCTCCTTGACCAGGCGCTCGGTGCGGGCCAGGCCCACGCGGCACTGGTTGGCGAGCAGCTCGCCCACCGTCCGCACCCGGCGGCTGCCCAGATGGTCAATGTCGTCCACCGAGCCCTCGCCGCGCTTGAGCTGGATGAGGTATTTCGTGGCGGCAACCAGGTCGCGCTTGGTCAACACCCGGGACTCCTCCTTGTCACTGAGCCCCATTTTCTCGAGCTTCTGGTTGATCTTGTAGCGGCCGACCCGGCCCAGGTCGTAACGCTTGGGATCGAAGAAAAGTCGTTTGATCAGCGCCCGGGCGTTGGCCGTGGTGGGCGGGTCACCCGGCCGCAGGCGGCGGTAGATTTCCTTGAGGGCATCGTCCTCGTTCTTGGTGGGGTCTTTCTTGAGGCACTTGATGATCAGGCCATCGTCCAAGGAAGTGTCCACCACGCGGATTTTGGTCAGCCCGGTCTCGGCAATCTGCTTGAGCACCGTCTTGGACAGCGGCTCAAAAGCGCGGGCCACCACGAGATTTTTCTCCGCGTCCGTCACATCTTGGATCAGCACCAAGTTGGGCAGGTTTTCAAGGCTCTCGGCCTGTTTGAGGCTGATTTCCTTGATCTCGTAAAAGAGCTTGATGATGTCCTCATCGAGCCCCCGGGTTTTTTCGATGTCCTTACCCTTGGTTTCGCCATCCAGGAAAGCCAGCGCCCGGAAGAAAGTGGTGGTGAGAAACTTGCGGCGCCGCTTTTTGCGGTCGAGGTAAACGTAAAGCAGGTCGTTCGTGTCGAACTGGGCCTCGTACCAGGAACCTCGGTCCGGGATGATCCGGAACGAGTGCAACATTTTGCCATTGGCGTGCTGCGTGGCCTCGAAGGCGATACCCGGCGAGCGGTGCAACTGGCTGACAATGACGCGCTCGGCCCCGTTGATGACGAAGGTGCCCTGGGGGGTCATCAGGGGCAGTTCGCCCATGAACACGTCCTCCTCCTTGGAGCTGTTTTCTTCCCGCAGGCGGAACTTGACGTGCAGGGGCGCGCCGTACGTCAGCCCCTCGCGCAAACACTCCAACCAGCTCACCTTGGGCTCGCCGATTTCGTAGCTGACAAATTCGAGCCGGGTTTTGCCGTCGTAGCTTTCGATCGGGAAGACCTCGGTGAAGACGGCCTGCAGGCCGATGTTTCGGCGCTTGGCCGGCGGCACGTCTGCCTGGAGGAACTCCCGGTACGAGTCGCTTTGGATTTCGATGAGGTTCGGCGGAGGAACCACTTCGCGAATCCGGCCGAAATTGATGCGTTCTGTTCCTTTCGCAGGCATAGGCTTGTTCAACTTACCGCAGGTTCAACGAACGGTCCGCTCCGGACCAAAAACAAAAAACCACCCTTGCGCCGCGGGGCGCCGCGGCCAACTCCGGCTCAGGTCCAAACCGGTGGTGGTGTAACGGTGTCTTGATGTCGTTGGGCAAAACCGCACGGGGGCGACGGGGAACGGCCCCGACGGGCCGTTCCCCGTTCCCGCCACGAGATTACTTGATTTCGACCTTGGCGCCGGCGTCCTCGAGTTTTTTCTTGGCCGCTTCGGCGTCCTGTTTGCTGGCGCCCTCGAGCACGGGCTTGGGCGCTTCTTCGACCAGTTTCTTGGCTTCGGCCAAACCCAGGCCGGCCTTGATTTCGCGCACCGCCTTGATGACGGCGATTTTCTTGTCCGCCGGGGCGGAGGCCAGGATCACGTCGAACGTGGTCTTGGCTTCCTCGGCCGGTGCCGCTGCGGCGGCACCGCCGGCAGGGGCGGCGGCGGCCGCCACGGCCACCGGTGCGGCGGCTGTGACGCCCCAGGTTTCTTCGAGTTTTTTGACCAGCTCGGCGGTCTCCAGGACCGTGAGCTTGCTCAACTGATCCACCAACGCTGCGATGTCTGCCATGTTCTTGCCTTTCAGTCTCGTCGCCCTCCGCGGCCGCGAAGGCTTTCAGCCCGCTGCCCGCGGGCCCGACGATTTACTTTTTTGGGTTCGTGTTGTGCTCGCCCCCGCGCCAAAAGCGGTGGCGAAATTCGCATGGGACTAGGCGCCTTTCTCGACGCGCGCCTGGAGCACCCGGGTTAGTTGCGTCGCCGGGGTATTGAGCAGGCGCACCAGTTGGGCGGCAGGCGCCCGCAACAGGCCCAGCAGCCGCCCGCGGAGCACTTCCAGCGAGGGCAGTTCCGCCAGGGCCAGGAGGGCATCCCGGTCCAGCCGTTGATTGCCCAGTCCGCCAAACTGGATTTTGGGTTTGTCGAATTCGGCCTGAAAGGTTTTGAGCACCTTGGCCGCGGCACTGACGTCGCGCTGGCCGGTGACCACCGCCAACTGGCCCACCAACAGGCCGTTGAGGTCCGGCAATCCCGCCTCGCGCGCGGCAATGCGGAAAATGGTGTTTTTGACCACGTGGATCTCGGCCCCGGCTTTGCTCAGGCGCCGGCGCAGTTCGCCAAATTGGGCCACGTTCAGGCCCTTGTACTCCACCACGATGAAGAAGGGCGAGGCGTTGAGGCGGGCGAGGTATTCGCGGGTCAGGAATTGTTTTTCGGGTCGCATGGCATCCTCCGGGTTCAGGCGTGGCCAAGGGTCCGCACATCCAGGCGAATGCCCGGATTCATGGTGCTGGTGAGCACGCAGGAGCGCAGGTAAGTCCCGCGCACGCTGGCCGGGCGGGCGCGCAAGACGGCGTCAATCACGGCCTGTGCGTTTTCCACGATTTGCTGCGGTGTAAAGGACAACTTGCCGATGGGCACGTGGACGTTGCCGGCCTTGTCAATTTTGAACTCGACACGCCCGGCCTTGACTTCGCGCACCGCCTTGGCGGTGTCGTCGGTCACCGTACCGGTTTTGGGGTTGGGCATGAGCCCGCGCGGGCCGAGCACTTTGCCCAGCTTGCGGACCTCGGTCATGGCCTCGGGGGTGGCAATGGCCACGTCGAAGTCAGCCCAGCCTTCCTGGCACTTTTTGATCAGGTCTTCGAACCCGACGTACTCGGCTCCGGCGGCCCGGGCGGCATCTGCCGCGGCCCCCGGCTTGGCGAAGACGACCACCCGGACAACCTTGCCGCTGCCGTGCGGGAGCGGCACGGTGCCGCGGACCATTTGATCCGACTGCTTGGTGTCCACCCCCAAGCGGAAGGCCAGTTCGACGGTTTCGTTGAAACGGGCGCGTGGAAAGGCGACCAAGAGGTCCACCGCTTGGGGCAGCGGGTAAACCTTGGCGGCGTCGTACATGCTGAGCGCCTTGCGGTAGCGTTTGCTGGGTTTTCGAGGCATAAGCGTGGCGGTGCTGGCGAGCCGGCCGGCTCTCCCGCGTTGCGGTTAGTTGACCACCTCAATGCCCATGCTCCGGGCGGTACCGGCAATGATCCGAACCGCCGCTTCTTCGCTGGTGGCATTGAGGTCGGCTTGCTTGATCTTGACGATGTCGAGAATCTGTTTGCGCGTCACCTTGCCCACTTTTTCCTTGTTCGGGGTTTTGGAACCGGTGGCGATCCCCGCCGCTTTTTTCAGCAGGACGGCGGCCGGCGGGGATTTGGTGATGAAACTGAAGGACTTGTCCTGATAGACCGTGATGACCACCGGGACGATCATGCCGGCCTGGTCCTTGGTGCGGGCGTTGAACTCCTTGCAAAAGGCCATAATGTTCACGCCGTGCTGCCCCAGGGCCGGACCCACCGGCGGGGCGGGATTGGCCTGTCCGGCGGGAATCTGAAGTTTGATCTGGCCGACTGCTTTTTTTGCCATGTTGTGTGGAAGCGGTTGCTGGTTTCTCGGCGGAGGGAGGCTCCAAGGCGCGGCTCACACTTTCTCGAGCTGCCAATACTCCAACTCGACGGGGGTGCTCCGGCCGAAAATGTTTACGGTGACTTTGACCTTGCCGCGTTCGGGGTCCACTTCCTCGATGACCCCGTTGAAATTCAGGAAAGGACCGTCGTTGATTTTGACCGTCTCGCCCACCTCGAAGCTGACCTTCGGCCGCTCGGACTCCTCGGACTCCGAAATCTGGGCTTTGATGTGGTCAATTTCCTCCTGGCTGGTCGGCGTGGGCCGGTCCCCGCCCACGAACCCGATGATGCCGGGGGTTTCGCGGATGAAGTACCAGGGCTTTTCAATCAGGCGCTGATTTTCGTCCAGAAGGACCATGTTGATGAAGACGTAACCGGGATAGAGTTTGCGCGAAGTCACGGTCTTCTTGCCGCCCCGGACCTCGGCTACCTTTTCAATCGGCACCAGGACCTCGTGAATGTACTCGCCCATTTCCTCGGCTTTGAGGCGCTTTTCGATGCTTTCCTTGACCTTCATTTCCTGGCCGGAAAGCGTATGGATGACAAACCACTGGCTGCGCATGTTGATGGGGGTTGGCGTCGCGCCGTCCGGGCTCAAAGTTTGGGCAGTATCCCCCGCACAATCTTCAGGATGATGAAGTCCGAGACCATGGTGAAAACGGCCAGAAGCGCAATGGTGATCATCACCACCACGGTAGAACCCTTGAGCTCGTCCACCGAGGGCCAGGTGCATTTGCGCAACTCTTCCCGCGTCTCGGCCACGTAAGTGCCCAAGCGCATCAGGTGGCCCTTGCGCCAAAGGTAGGCAAATGCGCCTCCAATGACCAAGACCCACAGAATCAATGTGATGTATTCTCGCACAAACGTTTTCAGTTGGCGGAGGGGGAGGGATTCGAACCCCCGGTGGGCGTAAACCCACAACGGTTTTCAAGACCGCCGCATTCGACCACTCTGCCACCCCTCCGGGCTGGCAGGGCGGGAGGGACTCGAACCCACAACCAACGGTTTTGGAGACCGCTACTCTACCAATTGAGCTACCGCCCTGACTGCCTGAAAACCGCCCGCCATGATGTTGGTTCGGATTGGCCCTTTTGGCAACCGAGTTATTCAAGAATCTCGGTCACCCGGCCGGCCCCAATCGTTCGCCCGCCTTCGCGGATGGCAAACCGTTGCCCGCGCTCCATGGCGATGGGGGCAATTACCTTGACCTCTACCGAGACGTTGTCGCCGGGCATCACCATTTCCACCCCGGGCGGGAGCGTGATGGTGCCGGTCACGTCCGTGGTGCGGAAGTAGAACTGCGGCCGGTAGTTACTGAAGAACGGCGTGTGCCGGCCACCTTCTTCCTTGGAGAGCACGTAAACCTCGGCCTTGAAGTGGGTGTGAGGCGTAATGGTCCCCGGCTTGGCCAGCACCATGCCCCGTTCCACTTCTTCCTTCTTCGTGCCGCGCAGCAACACGCCGACGTTGTCCCCGGCCTGGGCCTTGTCCAAGAGCTTGCGGAACATCTCGATGTCCGTGGCCACGGTCTTGCGGGTTTCCCGCAAGCCGACGATTTCCACTTCCGACATGCGTTCCAAGACCCCACGCTCCACGCGGCCGGTGACCACCGTACCCCGGCCTTCGATGTTGAACACGTCCTCGATGCTCATCAGGAACGGCTTGTCCACCTCACGCACCGGCAGCGGGATGAATTCGTCCACCGCCTCCAGCAGTTTTTGGATGGACTCTTCGCCCTTCGGGTCCCCCGCCAAGGCCGCCTTGGCGCTTCCCCGGATAATCGGGGTCTTGTCGCCGGGGAATTCGTACTTGGTCAAAAGGTCCCGCAGTTCCATTTCGACCAAGTCCAGCAATTCGGGGTCGTCCACCAAGTCCACCTTGTTGAGGTAAACCACGATGGCCGGCACGCCTACTTGGCGGGCCAACAACACGTGTTCCTTGGTTTGGGGCATGGGGCCTTCGGCGGCATCCACCACCAAAATGGCACCGTCCATCTGGGCCGCGCCGGTGATCATGTTCTTGATGTAGTCGGCGTGACCGGGGCAGTCCACGTGGGCGTAATGCCGCTTTTCGCTTTGGTATTCGACGTGGGTGATGGCGATGGTAACCGTCTTGGTTTCGTCGCGCACCGTGCCCCCCTTGGTGATGTCCGAGTACGAAATCGGCGTCGCCAACCCCTTGCGGGCCTGAGTCGCCACAATCGCCGCGGTCAGGGTGGATTTGCCGTGGTCAATGTGGCCGATGGTGCCGATGTTGACGTGCGGCTTGGTCCGTTGGAATTGCTCTTTAGCCATTTTTTCTTTCTGTTGTTGTGTGACGCTGGATCGGTGGAGCCCATGACCAGGTTTGAACTGGTGACCTCGTCCTTACCAAGGACGCGCTCTGCCGACTGAGCTACATGGGCATCGTTTGTCTCGCAAATGTCTTGTTTTGAACGACAACGAACCGTACGCACGGCGCCACTTGCCGTCGCGTACGGCACGTCCGATCAATAACAAGACGCACAAGCTAGAAAGCCCGACCGGGGTTGTCAACGCCTTTTTGCAGGTTTTTGAGGCGGGAATTTTTTGTTGTTACTTATTGGATTCAAACGACTTGCAGATTCAAAGGAAGAATCGAAACATTGGACGCGGGACTTTTGTATCAACGACCTCGCTAACCGGTTCAACTCATCGTGGGGCTTTTTTGCCCGCCAAACAGTCCAACAATTCCTCCGGAACACATTGGTGACCAACTGCCTCAGCGGAATCTGAAGCGTGACCGTGACGCCAAACGGCGTACCGGATGGTGGTGGCTGTCTGCGAAATCAAATCGGGTTGCGCCAAAAAACCCGCCAAGTATCCAGCCAAGATATCCCCGGTCCCGCCTTGGGCCAAAGCCCCATCGCCAGAAGAGTTTACCCAGATTGTCCCTCGGTGTTGTCCGACCAAGGTTTGAAACCCCTTTAAGACCACCCAACTTTCGCCGAAACTTTTCGACAGTGCCCGGAGTGCGGCTGGACGGTCGTGTTGAATTTCAAGTACCGAGCATCCCAGTAGGCGCGCCGCTTCGCCCGGATGCGGAGTAATCACCCTCAAGGCCGGTGCCGCTGCGGAACTCCTTGGCAACCAATCAAGCGCACTGGCATCCACAATCACGGGAATCGGTGCTGTTTGCCAAAGCGTCACCGCCATTTCCCTCAAATCCGCGGGCACATCGCTCGAAGCCAAGCCCGGACCAATCAAACAGGCCGTGGCACGCGGCAGTTTTGCCAAGACCGCGCGCCAATCGTCCACCATCACCGCCTGTAGCTGGCTGGCGACCGGGACATAAACTTCCGGCATTGTGCCAACCGTGATCAGGCCTGGCCGGGCACGCTGAGCAGCCCGGGCAGCCAAGACCGCCGCTCCGTGGTAGCCTCGGGAACCAGCGAAGATCAGAAGGTGCCCACGATGACCCTTGTGGCTGGTCACCGGGGCTGGCGGCGGAAAGTCTGTAAAATCTTCAGGTAATGTCCACCAAAGTTCGGCATCTTGGGGTACCGGTACCAAGCCAATTTCTGGTTCAACCACCAACCGCCCGGTGTAGGGCCAAGCCTCTGGCCGCAACAGACCAACTTTGGGGGCTCCCACGGTGACCGTCAGGCGGGCTTTTACGGCCGTGCCCCAAGTTTCGCCAGTTTGGGCGTTCAATCCCGACGGAACGTCCACTGCCAAAACCGGCCGCTTGGAAGCATTTACGGCTTGGATCAAGTGGGTCCATTCGGGACTTAACGGCCGATTCAGCCCAATCCCAAACAATCCGTCCACCACCCAGGCAGGTCGCCGGGATAGGGCCGAATTCAGGGCGCTTAGTGCGCTCCTAGGGTCATTTACCTCGATCAGGTCAATTTGGCGATCCCCCCAATCCCGGAGTTGCCCCGCTGCGGCTCGCGCATCATCCCCGTTATGCCCCCGGCCTGCGAGCACCAAAATCCGTTCGCCCGGAGCAGACAGCGCGCGAAGTCTGGCTGCCAGCAATTGGCCCACCCGCGCAATGACCTCGGATTCCGTGCGGCCGGCCTGCCAAGAAGCCGCTTCCCAAGCGCGCATTTGAGCCACGGTTAATACCGGTACAGGCATGGCAGTCAGTTTGGTCTCAGCCAGTTCGAGCGGCAAGCTTGCATCGAGACTTTCCCCCCAAAAGAGAACTGGCGGCCCCGTTTCCGGGACCGCCAGGCGACGTTGACAAGGTGGGTCGGCAGCCTTACGGCCGCCGAAAGTAGGCCACAGAGGACCATTTGCGCCTGCGGTGATCGCAGGAGCGGCGGGATTCAGCCGATTTCCGTCGCAGAAACCCGACGCTGGTTCTGACCAAGTGCTTAGCAAATTCGGTGCCGATTTCTGGAACACCTCAAATCTGGCTGTAATACCCGTCAAATCCTGTGACTATCCCGGTTTGAGTGTGCCCCTTGGCGCAAGAATGACGCTTGGGCTGGCTCGTTTTGTCCACACTGGCACAAATCGAGGCAACCAAGGACGTGCCTTCTTATGCGCTGCCTTGAAATTGGCTTTCGGCACAAGACCGAAAATGTCTAGGCTTTGGGCGTCTTGATGCATGAATTTGTCACCGTTTTCCAAGCGGTTCTTCCGGTGTTCATTCTGATCGGCACGGGATTCGTCCTGCGCCGGTTGGGCTGGCTGACCGAGGTGGCCGACACCAGCCTCTTGCGCGTGACCATCAACGTGATGATCCCCTGCCTGGCGGTGGATTCCCTGTTGGGCAACCCCGCCGTGGCCGTCCTGAGCAACGTGGTGTGGGCTCCGGTGGTGGGTTTCGGAACCGTGGGGCTTGGTGTCGCTGCGGGTCTGTGGGTGGCGAAATGGCTACCTTCCGCCCACCCAGCCGGTCGAAGGACTTTTGCCTTCACAGTCGCCGTTTACAACTACGGCTACATCCCCCTCCCCTTGGCCGTGAGCTTGTTCGACCAAGCCACCGTGGCGGTGCTCTTCGTGCACAACCTGGGCGTCGAACTGGCATTGTGGTTGTTTGGCCTGCCGTTATTGACCGGCATGGACCCGCGCCGCCAATGGCGCAAACTGCTCAGCCCGCCCGTACTGGCCATTGTGGCCGCGGTGCTGGTCAACGCCCTCGGCGCCGACCGGTGGATCCCAGCCTTCGCCCGAGAGGCCGCGCATTTGCTGGGGCAATGCGCCATCCCGCTGGGAATGCTGCTGATCGGAGCTACTGTGGCCGACCAGCTCCCGGCTTTGCCCTGGTCCAAAGGGATCGAGACCGTTGCCGCAGCCTGCCTGTTACGACTGGGCCTCTTGCCGCTGGTGTTTTTGGGGTTGGGCTGGTTGTTGCCGCTTTCGGCGGAGCTCCGGCATGTGATCGTGCTCCAAGCGGCCATGCCGGCGGCGGTCTTCCCGATTGTGATGGCCCGACACTACGGCGGCGATGTGGTTACCGCCTTGCGCGTGGTCGTGGCTACCACGGCCCTCTCGCTGCTGACCATGCCCGGCTGGATTCAACTGGGGCTGAGGTGGCTGACCCCATAAAGGCATCGCCCCTAAATCCGCCGTTTCAATGAATCGGCACCGTGGCCGCCACGGGCGGCTGCGGGGCGGCGACTCGGGATAATTCGATCAGGTCCAGCAGCAGGCGCTTGGCTTCCCGCAAGGCCACATCGTGGTTCGCCAATTTGTCCGGCGTTTCCTCCTCGTCGGCATCCTCGGGGGAACCGGTAACAGCGGCCGCCACGGCTTTGGGGTCTGTTTCGACATTCGCCGGGGAGGCGTTGGTGCTGCCCAACGGCGGCGGCAGGCCGGGCTGGTTCGCTTGGCTCAGGGTGATTTCGTAGATTTTTTCCCGGCTGGTGGCCCGGGCCGCCTGGTCGCGTTTGCGGGCCTTGTTGCGAGCCTCCGCCTCCTCGCGTTCCTTGAGGCGCTTTGCCAAATTGAGCGAGATGCTCTTGTCCGCCTGTGCCTTGAGGTAGGTCTGGATGTCCTCGCGGACGTAATCCCAATCCGGGTCGGTCGCCACGCGGGACTCGGCGCGACGCCGCAGTTCGGGCAAATGCGCTTGCACCCGCCCCAGCCGTTCAAACTTCGCGGCCGGGATCGAATCCCAGGCCAGCGCGAACGGCTGGGAACCCTCGCCCACGTCCATTTCGTTGTTGACCGACGGCAAGACAATGTCGGGGGTAACCCCGCGGAGCTGGGTCGAAGCCCCGTTGGCGCGATAGAACTTGCGGATGGTCACCTTGAGGGCCCCGGGGTTGTAGCTTTCCGGGAAGCGCCGGGTGAACCGCCCCAGTTCGTAAATGGTCTGCACCGTGCCCTTGCCGTGGGTGGACTTGTCCCCCACCACCAGCGCTCGGTCGTAGTCCTGCAAGGCCGCCGCCAAAATTTCGGAGGCCGAGGCGCTGAACCGACTGGTCATCACCACCAGAGGCCCGTCGTAAACCACTTCAGGATCGGTGTCCCGCTCGACGTTGATTTCGCCGTTGGCGTCGCGCACCTGCACGACCGGTCCCTCCCGGATGAACAGGCCCGTCAGCTTGATGGCCTCCTCGAGCGAGCCTCCGCCATTGCGGCGCAGATCCAGAATGAGCCCCGTGATGCCTTCGGCCTCGAGCTTCCGGATCAGGCGGGTCACATCCGCGGTGGTGCTGCGCGGCTCGGTTTTCTCACCGGTCTTGCCCAACTCAAAACTGGCGTAAAAGGAGGGCAGGTCAATCACCCCCACCCGCACGGGCGGGCCCTCCCCGTTGGGAATCTCGTACAGCCGCGCCTTGGCCGCCTGGTCTTCAAGCTTGATCTCGTCGCGCACGAGGGTGACGGTGCGCCGCTCGGACGAGTCGGCGGCGTCGGCGGGAATGATGGTCAGGGTCACCTCGGTGTTTTTCGGGCCGCGGATCATTTCGACCACCTTGGACAACTTCATGTCCACTACGTCCACCGGTTCGCCGCCCGCCTGCTGCACCGCGATGATGCGGTCCTTGGGTTTGAGCTTCTTGCTGCGGGCAGCCGGGCCACCGGGGGTGAGGCTTTCGATGGTGCAGTAGCCGTCCTCGGAGCGCAGCAGCGCGCCGATGCCGAACAGCGACAACCGCATGCTGATGGCGAAATTGTCGAGCTGGGCCTTGCCCATGTAATCCGAGTGCGGGTCGTAGGCATTGGCCAGGGCGGAGAGGTAAAACTGGAGGATATCCTCGCGGTCAAACTCGCCCAGCGCCCGGAGCAGGCGTTTGTAGCGCATGGCCAGCTTTTTCACGATTTCCTCGGGCTTCTGTTTGTTGAGCAGCTCCAGGAGGTATTCGTGGCGCAAGTGCTGCCGCCACAGGGCCTGCGCCGCTTCGAGGTTTTCCGGCCAGGGCGCGTCCTTGCGGTTGGGCGTGTAGCGTTCGTCGCCGGAGAAGTCAAACTCCCCCGCCTGCAACAGCTTGGCCACCAAGGTGGCGCGCTGGTCCACGCGTTGCAGGTAGCGGGCGAAGATTTCATTGGCCGGACGGGTGTCTCCCTGGCGCAAGGTCAGTTCCGCCAGGCGCTCCCGGTATTTGCCGAATTCCTTGAGGTCTTCCTGGGTGAAGTGGAAATGCTGCGGGTCGAGCATCTCGAGGTAACGGTTGAAGAACCGTTCGGCGTACTCAGCGTCCAGCGGATGGCGCGAGTAGTGCATGTTCTCGAGGATGCGTGCGGTCAGGCGGGTGATGTCCGCGTCGTACGCCCCCGGCAACAACGGCACCACCTGGTCGTACTTGGTGGTGAAGGTGATGAGGTCCCGCAGGGGATCGCCGGCCGGTTCGGACTGGGCCACCTTGGGGGCGGGGGCATCGGCCGGCGGGGCTTCCGGAGGCGCCACATCCGCGCGCAACAACACCAGCAAACTCAGGCCCAGCCAGGTCGGCAACCCGGGCCGGAGCCACGGCCAGCGCGGGAAACGGGGAGATTTCGATGTTTTCACAACTTGTCTGCGGCCACAGCCGACAGTGCGGCCAAGATAGAGGATTCCCCCGCTCAGGCAAGCCCGGGTCCCGCACTTGGACGCGCCGGCTGTCCCGCTTCGGCCCGCTTGGAGGCAGGACTTCCCCACCCCGGCGCGCCCGGACTTCAAATGACGAAGTCCTCGAACTCGGGTTTCCAGACCTCCCGTGGCGGCTCGAGCATCCCCGCGCCCACGGTGTGGTTGGTGCCTTCTTCGATGAGGATGAACGAGCCGGTGAGCCGGTTGACGCGGTAGCTGTCAAAGACCAGCGGCCGCGTGGTGCGCAGCCGGATGCGGCCGATGTCGTTCAAGCCCAGTTGGGCGGGCGGCTCCGGCTCCGGTTCGAACGTCTCCAAGCTGATCCGGTTTTCGAGCGCGGTGACCACCGCCCGGCAGTTGGCCGTGGTGTGCTTGAGGTAAAATTTGCGCCCGGCCGTCAACGGCCGCGGGTGCATCCAGACCACGCGGGCCTCCAGTTCCGCGCTGCATCCCGGCAGATTTTCCATGCCCACAATCATGTCGCCGCGGCTGCAGTCCACCGGGTCGGCCAGCCGCACGGTGACGCTTTGGGGGCAAAACGCCTCGCTCAACACGCCGTCGTAGGTCCAGATTTCCGCCACCGTGGTCCGCAAGCCCGCGGGCAGCAGGATCACCTTTTGCCCCGCCCGGACGATACCGCCGGCGATCTGGCCGCTGTACCCGCGAAAGTCGTGCAGCGCGGGATCGGTGGGATGGGCCGGGCGGTTGACCCACTGCACGGGAAAGCGGAACTGGGCGAGGTTGTAATCGCTGGCAATGTGCACGCTCTCCAAGTGCCCCAGGAGCGTGGGCCCTTCGTACCACGGGGTGTGGCGGGAAGGCTCGACCACGTTGTCGCCGTGCAAGGCGCTGATGGGGATGAACTTCACGTCCTGCAACACGTCCAGCCGCGGCAGGAAGGCCTCGAACTGGCTGCGAATTTCCAGGAAACGCGCCTCGCTCCAATCCACCAAGTCCATCTTGTTGACCGCCACGACCAGGTGCGGGATGCCCAGCAACGCGGCGATGAAGGTGTGCCGGCGGCTTTGCTCGACCACGCCCTTGCGCGCGTCCACCAGCACCACGGCCAGGTTCGCGGTCGAAGCGCCCGTGGCCATGTTGCGCGTGTACTGCACGTGCCCGGGGGTGTCGGCGATGATGAACCGCCGCCGCGGCGTGGCGAAGTACCGGTAGGCCACGTCAATCGTGATGCCCTGCTCGCGCTCGGCCCGTAGACCGTCGGTCAGATTGGCCAGGTTTACCTGGCCGCCACCGGTGATGTCGGCCGAGCGTTCGAGGGCCTCGAGCTGGTCTTCCATCAGCGCCTTCGAGTCGTACAACAGGCGGCCGATGAGCGTGGACTTGCCATCGTCCACGGAACCACAGGTGTTGAACCGGAGCAGTTCGACAGGGAGAGCTTCACTCATGCGATCAAAACTCAACCACGCGGTAGAAACGGGCCGGCGCCGCAGGCACGTCTTCCACCACACACCCGCCGGCCACGGCCAGGTTGGTGGAGACCGGCGCCCAGGCGCGCAGGTCGCTCGAAGCCTCCAACACGCAAGTCCGGCCCACATGCCCGTGCAAGCGCAGCCGTGTGCCGCCGGGCGCAACCTGCTCCAAGTGCACCAGGGGCAGGGCGGCGTTGGGCAGGAGGTAATTGGCCACGACATAATGCGCCACCTTGGCCCCCGAGCGTTTGCCCTCGCGGTTGGCGAACTCGAAGTGGATGCCGCCGTAGATGCGGCTCATGCCCACTTCGTCCGCGCACGCGGCCAGACTGTGAAAAGTGCGCGTCACGCCGGGAAGCGAGTCCGATGTCGCGGTGAAGGTGACGGCGTCCGTGCCCAGAAACCAGGTCAACACCTCGGCGCTGGCCTTGCTGAAGGTGCTGTGCCCGCTGGTGTACTCGGGGAAGTTGGGCGCCACCAGGTAATGGTCCCACGCCGGGTCGGCCACCGTGTCGGGGTTGCCGTCCTCATCGGCTCGTTGAATGGCGGTGACCGGCCGCCAGAAGTTGTACCGGTACTTGGTCTCCCAACACACAATGCTGGCATCGGCCTGCGCCAGGCTCAACAAGGCAAACAACCGGGTGGTCTCCGGCAGCGACAGGCCCGATTGGGCCGCAATGGTCGCAGCGATCTCGTGCCAGTGGCCGGGCGGCATGGCCGTGTAACTGAAGTCCGACCAAAACACCGCGATCAAGCTCTGCTCGGCCGTGCGCACCGGGCTGTTGCGCTCACCGAGGATTTTGACTTGGTTGAAATCCCGGGCGTACTCCTCACTGGTCAGGGCCGGCGGCGGCGGTGGCACGAACGGCTCGATCTCCGGGATGGCGAACAATTTCACGTAGCGCCAGTGCGGGTCCAGCGGCGGCCGGTAAAACGGCGGGGTGCGCCGCCACTGCCCCGGCTCGTTGCTGGGAATGTACGGGACCTGGGTGCTCGAGCCATCCGCGCCCCGCTCGGCCAAAATCCCGCGCGCCGCCGTCAAGCCCACGGCCACGCCGTCCGGGCCGGTGGCCCCGGGCGGGAAATCGCGTTCCTGAAACAGGTACAACTCCTCCGTGCGCGCCTCGAACGACGGGTACAACGCGCGCATCACCTCGCGCCCCGCCGCCGCCACCGCCGCCAGGGTCGAAGCGCCGGGCGGCGCCGGCGGCTGCAAGCGGTAGGGCTGGTGGGTCCCCTCGATCGCGGCGAGCGCGTCGTATAGAGCCAGGTGCAGAATGGCCAAGTTGCGGGTGGAAAGCGTGGGCGCGGTGTTGCTAACCCGGATGGCCTGCATCATGAGCGCGTTCCACTCGAGAACGGCATTCGCGTGCAGCGGCGCGGCGGCAAGCCAGGCGGCCGCGAGCCATCCGAGGCGTTTGGTAGCGGGTTTCATGGGTTGGTTTCGACCATTGTACTCTTCCGGCAGGGCAGCAAGGAAAAACGTCGGCTCAGAAATACCCGGCCTTCTTGCGGTCTTCCATGGCGGCCTCGCTGGTCTTGTCGTCGGCCCGGGCCCCCCGTTCGGTCACGCGGGCGGCGGCGATTTCGGCAATAATGTCGTCCACGCTGTCGGCCCGGCTTTCGACCATGCCGGTGCTGATGATGTCGCCGATGGTGCGCACGCGCACGACCAGTTCGCGCACTTCTTCGCCGGGTTTGGGCGGCAACAGGTCGGTCACCGGCAACCACTGCCCGTTGCGCCGGACGCAGCGTCGTGTGTGGCTGAAGTAGATGCCGGGGACCTCCAGCCGCTCGCGCTTGATGTATTCCCAGACGTCCATCTCGGTCCAGTTCGACAGCGGAAAGACCCGCATGTGTTCGCCGGGGTTGACGCGGGCGTTGTACAGGTTCCACAGCTCGGGGCGCTGATTTTTCGGGTCCCACTGCCCGAAGGCGTCGCGGAAACTGAAGAACCGCTCCTTGGCGCGGGCTTTCTCCTCGTCGCGCCGCGCCCCGCCAATCAGGCAATCGAACCGAAACTCCTCGATCGCCGCCAGCAACGTGGGAATCTGCAGCCGGTTGCGGCTGACCTCGCCCGGCGCCGGCACGGCGATGCCCTTGGCAATGGCGTCCTCGACCCGGCGCACGATCAGCTTCGTCCCCAGCTCGGCAGCCCGTCGGTCACGAAACTCGTTCAACTCGGGGAAGTGGTGGCCGGTGTCAATGTTCAGCAGCGGCATCGGGATTTCCGACGGTCGGAACGCTTTTTCCGCCAGACGCAGCAGGCAGATCGAGTCCTTGCCCCCGGAAAACAAAATCGCCGGACGCTCGAACTCCGCCGCCACCTCGCGCATGACGTGGATGGCTTCGGTCTCGAGGTACTGAAGATGATCCAGACGATACGAGGTCATCGGTAGAGCCATTGAAGTCGTAAGCGCGCGGGACAACACGGACTATTTCCCGGCCACGGCCGTCGCGCCCCAGGCCACATGCAGGCCGCATTCGCGCTTCTCGTCCCCCTTGGCCGGGTCGAAATAGTCCCATTCGTTGGGCAGGCCGTGTTTGGCCAGATACGCCTCCATCTGGGCGTCGCTCCAGTAAAACACCGGATTGACCTTGAGCGTCCCGAAATTCTCGTCGCGCACCACGATGTCCAGCCCGGCGCGGTGCGGATTCTGCACGCGGCGCAGCGCAGTGAACCAGACCTTCGGGGCGAGCTCGCGCATCCCGCGCTGGAAGGGCTCGAGCTTCATCAACGCGCTGAACCGCTGGATCTGCTCCTCGTTTTCGGGCGTCGGCGCGGGCGGCCCGCCGTAAAGCGCCTCGTAATGCGCGGCGGTCATGCGCGGCACATACACCTTCAGGTTCAGGCGCAGCAATTGTCTCAACTGCTCGGCGTGCCGGTAGGTCGCCGGGCGGTTGTAACCGTGATCGGCCCAGAGCACCGGAATGTCCGGCTGCACCCGCGTGACCAGATGCAGCAACACCGCCTCGTAGGGCCGGAAATTCGTGGACACGACCGCGCGCCCCTCGGCCCGCCCGAGCGCCCATTTCACGATTTCCTGCGGCGACCGGTCGCGCAACGCCGCGTTCGCCTCGGCAATTTCTTCGGGAGTCATGGGAAACAATGGCCTCGCACCCAACCCGCAGCGACGCGCCCGACCGCTCAGGCCGGCACGGCCTTCATCTCCGGCCAGAGCACGCGCGCGGCCCAATCGCCGAAACGCTCGCCGGCTTGGCGTTCCTGCACGTAGCGGGCGAGCAACGGCCGCAGCTCCGCCTCAAAGTCGCTTTCCTTCACGGTGTCTTTCCAGACGCGATTGAGTCGCGTGCCCGCGACGTTGCCGCCGACCCAGACCTGGTAACGGCCCGGCGCTTTGCCCACAAACGCCAGCTCGGCCATGTAAGGCCGCGCGCAGCCGTTCGGGCAACCGGTCGAACGCACGATGATTTCCTCGCCGTCCAGCCCGACCTCGGCGCAGAGCTGTTCCAGCCGGTCCAGCAGACCCGGAAACATCCGCTCCGACTCGGCCAGCGCCAGGCCGCAGGTGGGCAGGGCCGGGCAGGCCATCGAGGCGGCGCGCAGCACGCTGGTCTGGTTCTCGGTCTTGACCCCGTGCGCGGCCAGCAGCGCGGTGACAGCCGGTTTGTCTGCCTCGGTCACGGCGGCCAGGATCACGTTTTGATTCGGCGTGAGCCGGAATTCCAGGGCCGGGAACTTCTCCGCTACTTCGCACAACGCGGTCTTGAGTCGCCGGCCTTCCACGTCCTTCACCCGGCCGGTCTCGACGTAAAGCGTCACGAACCACGAGCCGTCCACGGCGCGATGCCAGCCGTAGAGGTTGCCCATCGTCGTGAATTGGAACGGACGCGGCGGCTCGAGCTTGAATCCGGCGCGTCGCTCGAATTCCGCCCGCGTCCAGTCCACGCCGCGCTCGGCCACGACGTATTTGAGCCGGGCGTGCTTGCGGTCGGTGCGGTCGCCGAAATCGCGATGAATCGTCAGCACCGCCTTCGCCGCGTCCAGCACCCGTTCGCGCGGCAAAAAGCCGATGACATCGGCCAGGCGCGGATACGTGGCCTCGTTGCCGTGGCTGCGGCCCATGCCGCCGCCGACCGCCAGGTTGTAGCCCACGAGCTGGTCGCCTTCGATGATGGCGATGTAGCCCTGGTCGTTGGTGAAGATGTCCACGTCGTTGACCGGCGGCACGGCGAAACCGGTCTTGAACTTACGGGGCAGATACGATTTCCCGTAAAGCGGGTCGGTGAAGTTCTTGTTCGCCTCGTCTTCAAGGTTCAACTGCACGCCGTCAATCCAGATGGCGTGGTAGGCCGGGGTGCGCGGCGCGAGCGCCAGCGCGACGCGACGGCAATCTTCCTGCACCGCTGCGTGGGCCTTGCTCTGGGCGGGCGTGGGCGAGCACACCACGTTGCGGTTCACGTCGCCGCACGCCGCCAGCGTCGAGAGCAGCGATTCGTTGATGCCCTTGACCACCGCGCGGAGGTTGGCCTTGAGCACGCCGTGGAACTGGATGGTCTGGCGCGTGGTGATGCGGAGGGTGTTGTTGCCGTAACGGCTCGCCAGCTCATCAAACACCCGCCACTGCGCCGCCGTCATCAGCCCGCCCGGAATCCGGCTGCGCACCATCATGATCCACGTCTTCTGCGTCTTGCGCAGGTCGCGGTCGTCCTGCTGGTAAACGCCGTGGAACTTGAGGAACTCGTAGTCGTCGTGCGTGAAATGATCCGCCGCCGTGTCGGCGAGCGTCGCGGCGATGGTCCCGGCCAGCGTGGGGATGGCTTCTTTGAGGACCTCGTTGCGGGTCCGCTCCGGCTGTTTTTGCTCAATCATGACTATGTCGCGCAAGATTTGAAAGAATCTCCAAGCCTTCTCCCCACTTGTCAAGCCACTTTATTCCAAATCCGAACCTCACTGCGCCAACAATTTCGTGTCAGCCTCAAGGGCGCGGCTCTGCCCACGACCACTGAAACCAGGTGGTCACCCGGCGGCGTCGAGGCCGCAATCCGTGTCAGCGCGTCGGGGCTTTCACGGCTTCCAGCTCTCCGCGAGTGCCGCGCCTTTGCCGAACATCGCCGACCCACCCATTTGGGGAATTCCGCTTCGAGCGCGGGCTTGCTCGGGCTTTGGAGCTCAGTTTTCGGTTTTCTTCAACGCGGGTCACCCCCGAGGCCTAAATGCCCGCGCGTTCCTCGCGGCCAGAAACCGTTTGACTTGCGCCCCACCCGCCGAATAATCGCCCGCAGTTACCTGCCGTCCATGGCCAAGCTTGTTGTCCTGACAGAAGGGTTTGCCGGTACCGCCCACGAATTGAAAAGTGAGCGGACGACGGTAGGGCGCCTGGAAGACAACAACTTTCAGATTTCCGAGCCTTCGGTCTCCAGTCATCACTGCGAAATCATCCTCCGGGGCGACGAGGTAATCGTCAAAGACCTCAACTCGACCAACGGCACCTACATCAACGACCAGCCCATCACCGAGGCCCCGCTCAAGCCCGGGCAGATTTTGCGGCTGGGCAAGGTCGAGTTGCGCTTGGAGGACGGCCGCCAGCCGCCGCCCGGAGCGCCCGCCGCGCGCAAGCCGGCCCAGCAAACCATGCCCATCGGCGGGGTGAAGCTGGGCGAGCTTGACAAGGCCGGCAAACCGGTGGTCGCCACCGCCTTTGCCAAGAAAAGCGACAAGCTGAACAAGCTTTTCCTCTACGGCGGGCTGGCGCTGGGCCTGATCATCATCGCGCTGATCGTGTACTCGATCATGAACGTGCAGAACTGAGCCGGCCGTCCGCCTCCTCGCGCAACCAGCGCGCCACGTCCACTGCCGCATAGGTGATCAGAATGTCCGCCCCGGCCCGGCGCAGCGCCAGCAGGGCTTCCAGCGTCACCGCCCGTTCATCCAGCCAGCCGTTGGCGGCGGCCGCCTTGATCATCGAGTATTCGCCACTGACCGCGTAAGCCGCGGTCGGGTAGCCAAACTCCGCCTTCACCCGGTACACGATGTCCAGGTAGGCCAGGGCGGGCTTGACCATCACGATGTCCGCGCCCTCGGCCAGGTCCAACGCCACTTCGCGCAACGCCTCGGCCGCGTTCGGCGGCGCCATTTGGTAACTGCGACGGTCGCCAAACCGCGGCGCCGATTCCGCCGCCTCGCGGAACGGCCCGTAAAACGCGGAGGCGTACTTGGCCGCGTAGGCCATGATGGGCGTCTCGGTGAACCCGGCCCGGTCCAGGGCCGCGCGGATGGCCGCCACGCGACCGTCCATCATGTCGCTGGGCGCCACGAGGTCGGCGCCGGCCTCGGCGTGGCTGACGGCCGTGCGCGCCAGCAGCCGCAGGGTCGGGTCGTTCACGATGCGCGCACCGCCGCCGCGGACCGGCTTCACGATGCCGCAATGGCCGTGGCTCATGTACTCGCAGAGGCAGACGTCGGTAATGACCAGCAACTCCGGCAGCTCGCGTTTGAGCAACCGCACGGCCTGCTGCACGATGCCGTCGGCAGCGTAGGCGCCGGAAGCCCGCGGGTCCTTGCGGTCCGGAATGCCAAACAACAACACGGCCGGCACCCCGGCCGCGAACGCCTGCCGGGCCTCGACCAACAATTCATCCGGCGAAAGCTGGCACACGCCGGGCATGGCGGCCACGGGCCGACGCAACTTGCGGCCCGGCCGGACAAACAGCGGCAGCACCAACTGGTCGGCGCTCAACCGCGTTTCGGCCACCAGCCGCCGCAAGGCGGGCGATTGCCGCAACCGGCGGGGCCGGGCCACGGGGAAACGACTCAGCGCATGGTTCATGTGGGTGCGAGCATAGGCCCCCGACCCGGAAAGCGGAAGCGCGGCCTTGTGCGGGGTGCATTTCAGTTTTTGAACCACCCGCAACATTCCCGCGATTTTCGCCGGTCTGGGCCGCGGCAGTATTGAGGGAGAACGGCTGGGGGTGGGGCTTTCTGAGGTCGGTGCTCAAAAAAATGAAATGCGCCCCCTTGTGCGCCCGACGCCGGTTCCGGCTTGGCCGGCACGGGGATTTCGCCGAAGTTGGGGCGAGCTATGAAACGGGTCGCATGGTGGGCGGGCTGGCCGTTGGTGGGGGGGCTGGCGGGCACGCTCATGGCCGCCCAACCGGTGTTGCGCATGGTCAGCAACGGAACCGGAACCAACCTGTTCCGCAACGGCGACTTCGAGCAACGCACCGGCAGCAGCTTTCTGCACTGGTCCGCTGCGCCCCAAGGCTACCAGGTGGCCCCGGGCGAAGGGCGCAACGGCTCGACGGCCCTGCGCTGCACCGCTCCGGACACCACCGGCTGGCGCGGCGCCAGCCAGACGCTAACGCTGAACCGCCAGAGCGCCGCCCCGCTGATCGTTCGCGGTTGGAGCCGGGCCGAGGGCGTCTCCGGCAGCGCCGACAGCGGCTACTCCCTGTACGCGGACCTGATCTACGACGACGGCACCCCGCTGTGGGGGCAAACGGCCAACTTCTCCACCGGCACCCACGACTGGCAATCACGCGAGGTGATCATCCTGCCGGAAAAACCGGTGCGCAGTCTCACCCTTCACTGTCTGTTGCGCGGCCATGAAGGCACGGTGTGGTTCGACGACGTCTCGGTCACGGAAGTCACTGCCGATGGTCCGGCCGTCCTGTTCCAGGGCACACCGATGCTTCCCGTGCCGTCCACGAACCCGCCGCCCGCTGCCACGGCCCGTTTTGCCACGGGCGATGGTCTGCGAGTGGGTCTGACCGGCGCGCGCGTGGTTTCCGTGCAACTGGACGGGCGCGAATTGGCCGGTCCGGCCCCGGGCGGTTTCTTGGTCCGGGATGTGGCTGCCAACTCCGATGTGTTCGCCTTTGCCAACGGCGAATGTCCGGAGCTGGGGCTGCGACTGGAATTCACCGTGCGTGCCCATCCGCACCACCTGACCATCCGGGGTCGGCTGACGAACCTGCGGGGCGGGGACCGCGCCGTCTTGCTGTTGTTTGCCCTGCCCGTGGACGCAACCGGCTGGCTGTGGCACGACAACATTCGAGAAAGCCGCACCATCAGCGGCGCGGCGGAATTCGTCGTGGCCAACCCGGTCGGCGCCGGGACCACCGGCACGATGTCCGCCTATCCGCTGGCCGCGATCAGCGGACCGGACGCCGGCCTGGCGCTGGGGGTGGATTATGATCGGCTGGCGCAATACCGGCTCTTTTACCACGCCGGCACGCGCCAGTTTTGTGCGGCGTTCGATCTGGGACTGGTGCCCGAAAGCGAGCAATTCCCGAACAGCGCCGAGTTCGGGCTGGTGCTGTACCGTTTCGACCCCGCTTGGGGCTTTCGCTCGGCCTTCCAGAAATTCACGGAAATCTGGCCGGAACACTTCGTGGTGCGCGCGCGTCAGCAGGGCATCTGGATGCCGTTCACCGACGTGAGCACCGTGCTGGGCTGGGAAGACTTCGGCTTCCGCTTCCACGAAGGCGACAACGCGGTGGCCTGGGACGACGCCCACGACATTCTCAGCTTTCGCTACACCGAGCCGATGACCTGGTGGATGCCCATGGCGCCCGAATTGCCGCGCACGCTGGCCGAGGCGCTGCGCGTGCGCGACACCTACGCCGAAGGCCCGCCCGGGTTCCACCGCGACATGGCCCGGGTGAGCCGGCACGCCGCCATGTACGACGCAGACGGTCAGCCGGCCCTGCTCTTCCGGAACGCACCCTGGGCCAACGGCGCGGTCTGGAGCCTCAATCCCAACCCCGCCCTGCCCGGCTCGCCCAACGCTGCCACCCTCTACTGGAACGACACCGTCAAAGAGCGACTTTACGGACCCAACGCTTCCGCCCGCCTGGACGGCGAGTACCTCGACTCGCTCGAGGGCTACGTCACCGCCGACCTCAACTTCCGCCGCGAGCATTTCCAGTTCACCACCGTGCCGCTGAGCTTCGCCCCGGACACACGCCGGCCGGCCTTGTTCAAGGGACTGGCCATTTACGAATTCACCCGCTGGATCAGCGCCGACGTGCGGCAGCTCGGCGGACTGGTCTTCGCCAACGGCGTGCCGTACCGCTATGGCTTCCTCTGCGGTTGGCTGGATGTGCTGGGCACGGAAACCGACTGGTTGCCCGGCGGCAAGTATCAGCCCGCTTCCCACGCCCAAATGGCCCTCTGGCGGACGCTGGCCGGCGCCAAACCCTACCTGCTGCTGATGAACACCGACTACGACCGGTTCGGCACCAATGACGTGGAGCGCTACTTCCAGCGCAGCCTGTTCTACGGCATGTTTCCCTCGATGTTCAGCCACAACGCCGCCGACAATCCCTACTGGCGCAATCCCGCTTGGTACAACCGCGACCGGCCGCTCTTCCAAAGGTACATCCCGCTCATTCGGCGCGTGGCCGAAGCCGGCTGGCAACCCGTCACGGGGGCCCGCTCTGACAACCCACGACTGTGGCTGGAGCGGTTCGGCCCTGATGCCCAGGGCGCGGTGTACCTCACCGTGCTGAACACTGACACGACCGCCCAGAGCGGCGTGCTGCGCGTGGAATCCGGGACCGGCCTGGCGCGGCCTCCGGCAGCAGCCACGGAACTGCTCACGGGCCGGCGCCTGCCCCAGGCGGGCGAAGGCTGGCGCGTGGACCTGCCGGCCGAAGGCGTGGCCGTGGTGGCGCTGGAGCCGGGACCGCGCTTTGTCGGCGCCGAATCTGCCGCCGGCGCCGTGCGGTTGCACATCGCCTCGCCGCCCGGCCTGACGCAAGTGCTCGAGGCGTCTCGCGACCTGCGCGACTGGACCCCGGTGGAGACGTGGCAACCTGAGCAGGCGGCCTATGCCATTGAACTGCCGCTCGCCGCGGACGCGCACCGCTTCTTTCGCCTGCGCTGGTAGGCGCACCCAGTGCCGGCCCGGCAAGCGGCGACTGTCCGCCGGCTCACGGCCCGACCCGCAACACCTCGATCAACCCCGTCAACTCCGCCGCGCGGTGCTCGCTGGAAATGGCGAACCGGAAATAACCGCCCGGCGGCCCGCCAGGGTACCGGATTAACGTCGGGTAAATCCCCCGCCCGAGAAGCCGCCGCCGCCAGCGCGCCGTCTCGGCCGAGTCGCGCGGCACCAAGGCCAGAATGGGCGTGTCCGGCTCCGGCGCCGCCCAACCGGCCTCGCGCGCCGCCGCCCGCACCCTTGCGGCCTTGGCGCGCAGCCGGGCGCGCAGGGACGCGTCCCCGGCGATCAACCGCCCGCCCGCCAGCGCCGCGGCCACCGCCGGCAACGGCGGGGGCGTGCTGGCGCCAAAGGCCCGGCTGCGGTCCCGGATGCGCCGCAGGAACGCAGTGTCGCCCGCAACCACGCCGCCGAAACCGCCGAACGCCTTGCTCAACGTGCCGCACACTACCACGCGCGCGTCAGCCGCGCCGCAGGCCTCGAGCGTGCCGCGGCCGTGCTCGCCCACCACCCCCAGGCCGTGGGCGTCATCCACCACCAGCCAACCATCCCCCGGCAGCAGCGCCAGGTAATCGGCCAGCGGCGCCAGCGAACCGTCATGCGCAAACAACCCGTCCGTGAACACCGCCGGCCGGGCGCCGCGCGGCAGCCGGGCGAGCCGACGGCGCAGGTCCGCGGGGTCGCGATGGCGAAAGTCGGCCACGGGACATCCTAGCAACGCGGCCGCATCGCGCAGGCTGGCGTGGGCGCGGGCATCCAGCCAGACGTGGGTGACTTCTCCGGCCAGGGCCTGGGCTACGACCAGGTTGGCGGCGTAGCCCGAGTCCACCACGAGCGCGCCGGGCAGCCGGAGGAATCGTGCCAGCCAGGCCTCGAGTTCCTCGTACAACGGATGGTTGCCGGTGGTCAGGCGCGAGGCCGCCACGCCCAGGCCGTGCCGGGTCAACGCCTCGGCCGCCGCGGCCTTGACCCCGGGATGCACGGACATCCGGTAGTAGTCGCAGCCGCCGAAGTAAGCCAGTCGCCGCCCGCGCCACCACACCTGCGTGGGCGAGGCGGGGCGCAGCGGTTCCGGCAGGTCCGGGCCCCGGGCGCTGGCGCGCGCGCCGCTCATGCAAAGCGCAGGCCCGCCGCTTCGCCCACCTGGCGGATGTGCGCGGCGGCCTGCCGGTATTCGGCGGCGTTGGCCAGGTGCTCGAGCATGAGGGGCGGCTGCTGGGGCAGCGCGGCCAGGCGGCGCAGATAAGTCGCGTAGTCCAGTTGACCGAGGCCGGGGATGACCTCGCGGAAGTGCACGTTCATCTCGACCTGCCAGGCCAGGTCCTTGGCGTGGCAGCTCACGATCCAGCGGCCCAGCTTGTCGAAGCACTCCTCGAGCAGCGCGGTGTTTTGGTAGAAGCGGCTCGGGGAGTTGATCAGGTTGCACGGGTCCAGGTGCACGGCGAAAGCGGGGCGGTCCACGGCCCGGATCAACTTCAGGCACGCGTCGGGACTGTCCGGCAGTGCCCAGCCCATCATCTCGTAGGCGAACTTCGCGCGGCGCGGCTTGACCGCGTCAATGATCTTGCGGGCGTTTTCGACCGCGGCGTCGAAGAAGCGCCGGGACAGGTTGTCCGGGTGGGGGCCGTACCAGACCTGTTCGTTGAACGAGCCGGCGATGTCCACGCAGCAGCGGGCGCCGACCTCCTCGGCCAGCGCCAGACCCTCGGTCACGGTGCGCAAGTTGGCCGCGCGTTTTTGCGGATCGGCGTCGAGCAGGTTCACCCAACGGCCCACCTCGGCGAGCACGACCCCGTGCCGGGCAAAGGCCTCGCGCACGGCGCGCAACCGGGCGGCGTCGCTCAAGGGCACGTTCGGGCAATACGCCGCGGCGTAGCCCAGGGCGCGATGCGCCCGCGCCAGCGCCTCGGGGTCTTCGGGCGCGTCAAACACCGGGCCGCCCAGGTAAATGGGATGCCGGGCGGCGCTGTTGCGACCGGCGGCCAGGGCCAACGGCGCGGCGCCCGCGGCGGCCAGCCCGGCCAGGGAACGTTCCAGAAAGGTGCGTCGGGTGAGTGCTTGCATGGGCCGACCGTACCCGGCCGCCCTGCGCGCGACAAGCCGCGCGGGAGTCGGCAGCCGTCCCGGTGGCGATCGAAGTTGTGCGCCTTGCCGCCGCCGGCTTTCAGTACGGCAGCGGGAAGCGCGCGGTCAGCTCGAGCACGCGACCGCGCACCTGGCGGGCCAGCTCGGGGTTTTGCAGGTCCATGAGCACCTCGCTGATCATGTCAGCGATGGCCGCCATTTCCGGCTCCTTCATGCCGCGGGTGGTAACGGCCGGGGTGCCCAGGCGGATGCCGCTGGCCTGGAAGGGCGAGCGGGTCTCGAAGGGGATGGTGTTTTTGTTCACCGTGATGCCGGCGGCATCGAGCGCGGCCTGGCAATCCTTGCCGGTGAGACCGCGCGCGCCCACGTCCACGAGCATGAGGTGGTTGTCCGTGCCGCCGCTGACCAGCCGGTAGCCGTTGCGCGCCAGCCCGGCCGCCAGCGCGCGGGCGTTGGCCAGAATCTGTGCCTGGTACTCGCGGAAGGCCGGCTGGAGCGCCTCGTGGAAACAAACCGCCTTGGCGGCGATGATGTGTTCGAGCGGCCCGCCCTGGATGCCGGGGAAGACCTGGGCGTCAATCTCCTTCGCGTACTGCGCGCGGCACAAAATCAACCCGCCCCGCGGCCCGCGCAGTGTCTTGTGCGTGGTGGTGGTGACGAAGTCCGCGTGCGGCACCGGGCTGGGGTGCAGGCCGGCGGCCACCAGACCGGCGATGTGGGCGATGTCCGCCAGCAGCAGCGCGCCCACCTCGCGGGCGATCCGGCCCAAGCGCTCGAAGTCAATGACGCGCGGGTAGGCGCTGGCGCCCACGGTGATCATCTTCGGCCGGTGCGCGGCGGCCAGCTCGGCGAGCTGGTCGTAGTCAATCCGCTCATCGTCGCGGCGCACGCCGTAATGGATGACCTCGAAGAACCGGCCGGAAAAATTCGCGCGGTGGCCGTGGGTGAGGTGGCCGCCGTGGCAAAGGTCCATCGTCAGGAGCTTGTCGCCGGGTTTGAGGAAGGCGAAGTACACGGCCATGTTGGCGCCCGAGCCGGAGTGGGGTTGCACGTTGGCATGTTCGGCGCCGAAGAGCTGTTTGGCGCGGTCAATGGCCAGTTGCTCGGTCTCGTCCACGTGCTCGCAGCCGCCGTACCAGCGGCGGCGGGGGTAGCCCTCGGCGTACTTGTTGGTGAGCACGCTGCCCTGGGCGGCCATGACGGCCGGGCTGGTGAAGTTCTCCGAGGCGATCAGCTCGATGTGTTCCTGCTGGCGCCGGCGCTCGCGCTCGATGGCCGCGGCGACGGCCGGGTCCACCACCGCCAGGCGGTGCGAGGCCGCGGCGTCCGCCTCGAGCTTGCCCACGCGACGGGCATGGCGGCCGCCCTTGAACTCGGTGTTCAGGAACCGGTCCAGGATCGGGCCGGCCGCCTCGGGCGGGGTGAACTTGGCACCCAGCGCCAGGACGTTGGCGTCGTTGTGGCTGCGGCTCAGAGCGGCGCCCTCCTCGTTGAAGACCAGCGCCGCGCGCACGCCGGGCACCTTGTTGGCAGCGATACTCATTCCGATGCCCGTCGCGCAGATCAACACGCCAAAGTCCGCCTCGCCGGCGGCGACGCGCCGGGCCACGGCCCGGGCGTAATCTGGGTAATCCGTGGACTCGGTCGAGTGTGTGCCCAGGTCTTCCACCGGGTAGCCGCGTTCGGCCAGGTGCGCCTTGACGGCCTCTTTGAGGGCGTACCCGGCGTGGTCGGCGCCCAGCGCCAGGCGGGGTGTGCGGGGCCGGGCCGGCGCGGCGAGCGCCTCGGTCTGCTCCAGGTGCCGCAACAGCGCCACGATGCCCTGCTCGAGCTTGTCCCGGCACTCGCGGTACGCCTCGAGCCCCGCGCCGATGGGGTCGGGGATGTCTTTCTCGAACTCCTCGAGGGTGTTGTCGAATTCGCGCAGCAGAAAGGTTTTCTCCGCCGCTTCCGGGTAGAGCAACAGGATGGTGTCCAGATGCCCGCGGGTCATGGCGAAGATGTAGTCGGCGCGCTGGACCAGCTCGCGCGTCAGCATCCGGCTGCGCTGGCCGGAGATGTCTATGCCCAGTTCGGCCATGGCCCGGACGGCTTCCGGGCTGGGCGGCTGGCCCTCGACCGCGCCCACGCCGGCCGAAAAGGCCTGGTAGCCCCCGCGCTCGCGGGTGAAATGGCGCAGCAGGCCTTCAGCCATGGGGCTGCGACAGATGTTGCCGGTGCAAACGAACAGAAGCGTCTTCATCGCCCGCAATTAAAGGGTGTGACGTTGCGGGGGGGCCGGCAACTCGTCAACCGCGAAACCGGTTTCGCCGCGCGCGATGTGGCTCGACGAGCGGGTTGCCGAAGCGGCGGAAAGGGGCGCCGGCGGGGGTTTTCGTGCCGGTCGCTCGGACAAGTCCCGACCAGTCAGCAAACGGATCGAACGTTCCGGCCGCCCTCGCCCGACCGCCCGGCTCGGCGCCTCCCCAGGCTCACAGACCTTCAGCGGTCGATCGCTGGCCGTGGCCGCGTCGCTCTACCCATGCGCCCCCTTGGCCCCAAGTCTAGCTCGACTTGTCCATCAGGAAAACGCAGGTTGGTCCCCCATGAAGAACTTCCGGCACCTGCTTCTGAACTTGGTCTTGGCCATACCCGTGGTGGGTGCGGACCCAGGCGCGGCACTGGTGGAGTATCGGCTGGAGCTGGACCGATTCCGCGCGGAATACGGCGGCACACGCCCTTTACCTGAGGTACGGTTTTTCCTGTTCGGCATGGGGCAGCGGCCCAAGTTCATTTACCGGAACGGGCAGTTGCTGGACGCGCGGAGCGGCGCGGTGGTGCGGCAGTGGCCATTGGGCACCGAGACGATTGTGCCGCCGGATTACGTGGTGGCGCTGCAGACTGCCGACGGCGCTCGGGTGCGGATCGTTGAGGACGAAACGGCGGTGTGGATCGAGTCGGCCGAGCGGCGGGAAGCCATACCCGGCACGCGCCTGCCGGTGAAACTGCCGCGCTTCGACGGTCATCGCTACGCACGGGTGTTGCGGGTGCTGCACCAGGAACTCCTGGTCAATATCACGCCAGCCGGGCCGGTCCCGAACTTTTTCGTGTACACCAAGCCGTGGTATCGGGACGCCGCAATGATGGCGCTGGCATTTCAGAAGACCGGCAATCTGGATCTGATCCGCAACTGGGTTTTGGCTCTGCGCGAGCCCTTTGACCGGAACAACGCCGGCGAGACCGAGGCGGACAACCTCGGCCAGGTGTTGTTCCTGGTCTCGCTGGTCAGCAATACCAACCATCCGGTGGTGCCCACAGTGTTGGCCGAGCTGCCGCGTTTCGAGCGGGTCGGACCGCAAGGCCGGTTTATCCAGGGCCGTACTGATTTTGCCGAGCATCCGGTTTATCAGACCAAGTGGCTCAAGTTCGGCCTGCGGGCACTGGGGTTGCCTGACCCTTATGGGGTGCCGTCTGTGCCGGACAGCTATAGTGCATTGTTTTGGATGGATTACCGCGATCTGCACACGCCCGGCAGAGACGCAGAAGACCGGGACGATTACCCGTATCTGGGCTGGGCGTGCGATCATTTCTACCGCACCAAGAAAAGTCCCATCAGCAACCGCGACTACCCCTTGACCTGGGAACGCAACGCCAGCCAGGCGAATTACGCCGGTCTGCGCGTGCTCGATCCGGCCTATGCCGACCAGAGACTGGCCGCGCCGCACACCTGGCACGCCGCAGAGGTATTCCTTTACGTGCTGGAGGAAGAGCGGGCCAGGTGATGGCCGGGCGAAGGGGCGTACCCCGAAACCAACCTGTTTGCTCCGCGCTCATCGCCCGGCGGGTGCGCGGGCCACGGCGGCGTTCATCAGCCGGCGCCACTCCAAGACCCGCGCCCGCTCGCTGGCCCCGGCGGTGAGCGGATCGTAGCGCGACACGTCCAGGTCCACATACAGCGGCCGGTGCCGGGCGGGGTCGAAGTCCGGATTGGGCGTGTTGGTCTGCGCGCCCATCGCGTCGCGCCAGGCCGCCAGCCGGGCGCGCAGTTCGTTCACCCGGGCCGGTTCGCGCGCCGCCAGGTTGTGGGTTTCCCCGAGGTCTTGCGCGAGATTGAACAGCTCGACGCGGCCGTCTTCGTAGTGTTCGATCAGTTTCCAGTCGCCCTCGCGCACGGCGCCAGCGGGTCGGCCGCCCTGGTTGGTGTAGTGCGGGAAATGCCAGAACAGCGGCCGGCGGGGCGCCGGGCCGCGGCCGGTGAGCAGCGCGGCCAGGCTCACGCCATCGAGGTCCGCCGGCACGGGCTGGCCGGCCAGTTCGAGCAGGGTGGGCAGCCAGTCGGTGTTCACCACCGGCGCATCCACCACCCGGCCTGCCGGCACCCGGCCGGACCAGCGGACGAGGAGCGGCACGCGCAGGCCGCCTTCGTAGAGGAACCCCTTGCCGGCGCGGAAGGGGGTGTTGTGGGTGATGGCGGGGTGCGGCCCTTCGGGCACGTGCAGGCCGCCATTGTCGGAGGTGAAGATGACCAGCGTGTTGGTGGCCAGCCCCAGCGCCTCCAGCCGCGCCAGCAATCGGCCGACGGTGTCGTCCAGGGTTTCGATGAGGGCCGCATACACCGGCTCGAAGGCGTCGCGGTTCCTGGCCACCAGGTTGGTCCGGGCGGAGTAAGGGATGTGGGGCGAGTTGTGGGCCAGGTAGAGGAAGAACGGACGATCGCGGTTGGCCTCGATGAACTTTTCCGCCTGCGCGGTCAGGTCGTATTCGCCTTTGCCGCCCTCGGTCTCCGACGGTTGGGTGACGGCCTGGCCGGGATGATAGAGGTCAAAGCCCTGTTCGCGCGGGCCGAAGCCTTTGCCGCCCAAATGCCATTTGCCGATGCAGGCGGTGGCGTAGCCGGCGGCCTTGAAGTGTTCGGCGAGGGTCTTTTCCTCCAGGGGCAGTTGCTGGCGGATGACCGGATGGCGGAGCTTCTGGGAGACGCAATCCGGCCGGCCCGGCAGGTAGGTGGTCAGGTGCAGCCGCGCCGGCTGACGGCCGGTAAGGATGGCCGCGCGCGAGGGCGAGCAGATCGGCAGCGCGCAATAGGCCGAGGTGAAGCGCGTGCCGGCCGCCGCCAGCCGGTCTAGGTGCGGCGTGTGATGGTCGCGCCGGCCGTAGCAGGCCAGGTCGTTGATCCCGAGATCGTCGGCCAGGATGAAGACAATGTTGGGCGGCGGCGCGCCGGCGGCCGGCTCGAGGCAAGACCCGGCCAGAACCAGCGCGGCCGGGAGCGCCCGGCTGAGGCGCAACAAGACTTTCATGGTGGGCTTTCATACCCATGCCCCGAGCGCGCGGGAAATACAAAAACTCAGGCTTGGAGGGCGCCAAGGCGAGTCCAAGTTCCGTGCCGTGCCAGCTTGGATGGCCGCGGGAACGGCTTTTCCGGCCGGCTTGGCACAAGCAATTGCCTCCTTCGGCCCAATGCGGCTCCCGTCCAACTTCCGACCTTCGCCACGTCAAGGCCCGGTGGGTGACGACGCGGCGTCGAGGGTGAATTCCCGGCGGGCCGGTTGGTCGCGGCGCAGCGCAAAGGTGAACCGCCATTGCCGGGCGTTTTCCGCCACGTGCACCTCGTAAGTGCCGTAGAAGCCCCGGAACCGCACGCGCCCCTCAGGGGAAGCGGTCGCAGTGACGCGGGTGGTCCATTCCTCCTTGATCAGCCGCCGCAGCCGCTGCCACGCCGGCTTGGGCCGGTATTGTTCGTCCAGCAGGCACACTTGGGGAAACGCCGGTGGGTCGGCATCGGTCAGGCCGAAGTAGATGATGGCCTCGACCGCCGGGTGGCCAAAGGCGACCCGGTAAAACTCCTCGATAGCCTCGGCCTGACGCTCCGGGCTCCAGTTTCCTTGACGGTGGGCGCCGGTGATCGGTCGGGCGCGATCGGAGGTGTACCAGAATTCGGTGAAGTAAATGGGCAAGCCGGTGCGGGTGCCGAAGACCTCGCAAGCCTCCCAAATTTCTTCAGGTGAAAACCAGTAAGCGCCGCGGTCCGGCTCGTGCGCCTGAATGCCCACCGCGTGAAGCGGCGCGCCATCCTCCTGGAGCCGGCGAATCAACTCCACGTACCGGTCGCGATACCGACCGCGAGGGATGACCCGATAATCGTTGATCAGCAGGCGGGCCGCGGGATTTGCGGCGTGCGCCCAGACGAGGGCGTTGCTCACGTAGGGCACGATGTCCGGGATGGGCTCGTCCACCCATCCGTCCTTGTCCCACGCGCCCCAGCGGCGGCAGTGGACGGCCTCGTTGACCACGTCCCAGACGAGGTCCACCGCCCGGTAATCCCGCGCCTCGCGCTCGATGCGTTGGCGCAGCTTTTGGTCGCGCTCAGCCGGTGAGTATTGGAAAAGCCACTCGGGCAGGAGCGAGCCGGACCGGTCCCGGCGCTGCGGAGTCCACACCAGCATGTGGCCGTAAAAGCGGGTCAGCCCCTGCTCGCGACACCAGCCGTTGATGAAATCCAGCCGCTCGGCCAGGCGCGGTCGGCCTTCCTCCGGCTCGTACTGGCCCCAGTTGAACTCGAGCAGCGAGACGAAGTTGAACAGCTCCCGAAAACGCGCCCGGTACAGTGCGTTGGTGTAGTGCCGGGGCCGAAACACGTTGCCGAACCGAAACTCGTGCCCGATCTGGCGCACCTCCACCCGCGCACCCGCCGCCGGTCGGCCGTCCGGGTGGCGAAACACCAACTCCGCCTCGCCCTGCCGGTGCTCGACCACGCCGCGGGCGGCCAATTCCAAGACAGAAGCGCCCTGCACCACGGGCAGGAGCCCCAAGACCGGCCAACTCAACGCCCACCAAAGCCGCCCGCGCCGGCACGCGGCTTGGACCGCCACTCCAACACGACGCTGGCAACTCCGCGTTGGGCTGCACCCCGCACTTTTAACTATGCGCATGGAATGAGCCGTTTATCAGCCAGCCGCGTCGGATTTCAAGCCTCGGTGGGGCATCCCGCGGATTTTTCGCGGCACGCATCCGCGCGGCCTGACGCCCGGCCCGGCCCGACCGCCCGGCCGGGCCTACCAGTTCCGCAGCACGGCCAGGAGCCGTTCGACCGGCAGACCGACGACGTTCGAGTAGGAGCCCACGATTTCGGCCACGAGCAGTTCGCCGTGTTCCTGGATGGCGTAGGCGCCGGCCTTGTCGAGCGGGTGAACGCGCGCCAGGTAGTCGCGCAGTTGCGCCTCACTCAACGGCCGGAAGGTCACCGCGGTGGCTTCGGCAAAGAGGCACTCGCGGTGGGCGCGCAGGTGCAGCAAGCACACGCCGGTCACCACCTCGTGGGTGCGGCCCTGCAGTTCGCCCAACATGCGCAGCGCGTCGGCCCGGTCGGCGGGCTTGCCGTAGAGCCGCGGACCGCAGGCCACCACGGTGTCGGCCCCGAGCACCAGGCGGTCGGGGTAGCGCTTGGCCACGGCACGGGCCTTGCGGTGGGCGTTGAGCTGGGCCAGCTCGCGCGCGGTCAGGGCGTCGTCGTCCCGCTCGGGCGTGTCGGCAGGCACGACCTCGAAGCGCACGCCGCACTGGCGCAGGAGTTCCTGCCGCCGGGGCGAGGCGGAGGCCAGGATGAGGTCCGGCAGGGTCACGGCGGGACTATGCCCGGGCGCGGGGGGGCATGGCGAGCCGGGCGTTGGCGGCTTGTCTCCCGGGCAAGATTGGCCCAGATTGCGGGGCAGGCTGCGCGCCTGATTGATGAACGCCGCGTCCTCTTCGCCAACCTCGCCCGCGTCCGCCAACGCCGGGCCTTGCCTGGTGCGCAGCGTGGCGGTGGCCTTCGCCGAGGAACCGGCCCTCGAAGCGGTGACCCTCCGGCGGGACGACCACACCGTGTCGCTGGCCACGCTGGGGCGGGTGGACACTGCCGCGATTGAGCAGCGCCTCCAGGGCACCCTCCAGGCCGCCTGCCAGCCCGCCGAGCCGGGCAGCGGCCATTGCCAGTTGCTCGCCGGCGCGCCGGATTGCACGACGTGCGAGACCGCGCTGGACCCGGCGGTGCGCGCGCGGCTGATCATCCGCCAAGAGGGCCCGCGGACCACCATCGCGCGGGTCAGTTGCCCCACCGCGCCGCGGTTCTGGCGCTGGCGCACCTTTGCCCTGCCGCGGGTGGTGCCCCGGGAGGTCGAGCTGCCCGAGGACGAACACGCGCTCCACGAGTGGAAGTGGCAACTGCTGGCGGCGGGGCTGTGCGGGGCGTTTGCGCTCGCGGCCTGGGCGCTGGGCGAAAGGCCCTACGCGCTGGCCGCGCACCTGGCCGCCTACCTCGCCGGCGCTTGGTATGCGGCGGTCGAGGTCTGGGAGCGGCTGCGGCACCGCGTGCTGGACGTGCATTTCCTGATGCTGGCCGTCGCGGCGGGCAGCGCGAGCATCGGCAAATGGGACGAGGGCGCGATCCTGTTGTTCCTCTTCGCGCTGTCCGGTGCGCTCGAGCACTACGCGATGGGCCGCACGCAGCGCGAGATCAAGGCCCTGTTCCGCACCGCGCCCAAGGTGGCCACGGTGCTGGACGCCGCCGGCCGGGAGGTCGAAATGCCCGTGGACCAACTGCGCCCCGGCCAGCGCATCCTGGTCCGGCCCGGCGCGTTGTTCCCGGTGGACGCGGAAGTGGTCCGGGGCGAGACCGCGGCCGACGAATCTACGCTGACCGGCGAGGCGGTGCCGGTGGCGAAGGCGGTGGGCGATCCCGTGCTGGCCGGCACGTTGAACCTGTGGGGCGCGGTCGAGGCGGTGGTGCTGCGTCCGGCCCGGGAGAGCGCGCTGCAAAAAATCATCCGGCTCATCCGCGAGGCGCAGCACCTGAAGGCGCCCTCGCAGCGGTTCACCGACCGGTTCGGCTCCGGCTACACCTACGCGGTGCTGGGCGTAACGGTGGGGATGTTCCTGCTCTGGTGGCTCGGGGCCGGGTATCCGGCCTTCCGCGCGCCCAACCCGGCGCACACGGCGTTTTACCACGCCATGACCCTGCTGGTGGTCGCCTCGCCCTGCGCCCTGGTGCTCTCGATCCCCTCGGCCATCCTCGCCGCCATCGCCCGCGGCGCGCGCCGCGGCGTGCTTTTTCGCGGCGGGGCGGCGGTGGAAAAACTGGCCGAGGTGGACGTCGTGGCCATGGACAAGACCGGCACGCTCACCACCGGCGACCTGCAGATCGAGCGAATCGAAAGCTTCCCGCCCGGCCGCGAGGCCGAAGTGGCCCGCCTGGCCTACTCGTTGGAACGGCTTTCCACCCACCCGCTGGCCCGGGCCGTGACCCGCTACGGCAAGCAACACGGGCTGGAGCCGGTGGCGCTGGAGCAGTTCGAGTCCGCCCCCGGCCTGGGCATCCGGGCGCGCTGGCAGGGGCAACCGGTGGCCCTGGGCCGCCGGGAATGGATCGAGGCCGCCTTTGGCGCACTGCCGGAGACCGGGCCCGCGGCCGCGGACGCCGCCCACTCCGAGGTTTGGCTCGCCGCCGGTGAGCTGCGCGGCCGGCTCTTGTTCCGCGACGACCTGCGCCCCGAGGCCCGCGACCTGGTGGCCGCGCTGCGCCACCTGGGCCTCCAAACCCTCGTGCTCACCGGCGACCGCCCCGGCCCGGCCGCCGCGCTGAAGGCCGCCCTGGGTCTGGACGACGTGCGCGCCGGGCTCCGGCCCGAAGACAAGGTGGCGGCCATCCGCGCGTTGACCCTGCAAGGCCGCCGCGTGGCCATGATCGGCGACGGGGTCAACGACGCGCCCAGCCTGGCGATGGCCCACGTGGGCGTGGCGATGGGGGCGCGAGGTTCGGACGCGGCGCTCGAGCAGGCCGAGATCGTGCTCATGCACGACCGGCTGGAAAACTTCCTGGCCGCCTACCGTCTGAGCCAGCGCGCCCGCCGGGTGATCCGGCAAAACCTGGTCATCTCCCTGGGCACGGTGGTGGTGCTGGTGAGCGCGGCGTTGTTCGGGGCCATTCCGCTGACGCTGGGCGTGCTGGGCCACGAGGGCAGCACGGTGGTGGTGGTCCTCAACAGCCTGCGTCTCCTGCTGGCGGGGCGTCTGCCCGAGCCGGCAAGCGCCGGCGCCCCGGGGGCCGGCCGACCGGCTTAGCCGTAACGATGCAGTTTAAGCGGGGGGGGGGGCCGACCACTGACCCGTGGCGGTAGGGTTACGGCAGGGTGCCGCTGCGTCGGTGCCGCTCGACACGGCCGGGACGCAGCCCGGCCCTACCCAAGGGCGGTTCGAGCGCACCGTTTGGTGGGGCGGCTTGAAAAGTTGGAGTCGGCGGCAGGTTGCCGTCTCCTGCCGGCAGGCAGGCCACTCACGGACAGATTGGCCAAGCCACCCGGAATCAATCGAATCGTTCCGGCGGGGCCTTCCCCGCTCGCGGCTCCAACGGCGGCGGGAACTGGCGCCGGCGGCGCCGGCCAGTTTGGATTGGACAAACCGCGTTCAACCCCTATCAAGTATGCCCTCTTTACTGCGGGTGGTATCCGCTGCCCGCGCTGGCACTGACCGCTGATGAGCAAAGCCAAGCCCAAGCCCGGCCGCGTTGAGCCGTCCGGCACCGCCGCCGCGCCGCCCGCCGGGCGCGTCGAGCCGGTGGCCCCCCTGTTCCGGCGGGTGGACTGGATCACGTTTGGCGCGACCACCCTGCTGACGCTGGTGGTGTACCTGTTCACGCTGGCGCCGGACCTGACGCTGGAGGATTGCGGCGAACTGGCCGTGGCCTCGTATTACCTGGGGGTGCCGCACGCGCCGGGGTACCCGATCTGGACGGTGTACTCGTGGCTGTTCACGGTGCTGCTGCCCTTCTCGAACGTGGCCTGGCGCGTGGCGGTGTCCTCGGCGGTGGCCGCGGCGCTGGCCAGCGGGATGTTGGGGCTGATCACCTCGCGCTTCAGCAGCATGTTGGTCGAGCGGCTGGACCTGTTCAAAGGCCTGGAAAAGCGGTGGGAGGAGGCCTTGTGCCTGGTGAGCGGGACGGTGGCCGCGCTGCTCATCGGGTTCAACGGATTCATGTGGAGCCAGGCGGTGATCGTGGAGGTGTACACGCTGAGCGTGTTGTCGCTGATGGGCGTGTTGGTGTGCCTGCTCCACTGGATGTACCGGCCGGGGCAGCACCGGTACCTGTACCTGGCGGCGTTCCTCTTTGGCATCTGCTTCAACAACCACCAGACGTTGATCGTGGCGGCGATGGGCCTGCAGGTGGCCATCGCGATGGCCGATGAAAAGCTGGGCCGGGACGCGCTGGCGGTGAACGTGCTGTTTTACTTGGGCGGGTTGATCCTGAGCAGCAAGGGCATTCTGACCACCTTCCAGCAGAACCTGCCGCTGGCGGTGATCTTCCACTCGGTGGGCCTGGCCTCGGTGGCGGGGTGTGCCTGGCTCATCCTGCGCACCCGCGGGCTGGGCAGCGAGTGGAAGGTCGTGACCATCACCCTGGTGGCTTGGGTGGTGGGCGCGTCGTTCTATTTCCTGCTGCCGTTGTTCTCGATGACCAACCCGCCCATGAACTGGGCCTACCCGCGCACCTTCGACGGCTTCATCCACGCCTTCACCCGCGGGCAGTACGAGAAGACCAATCCGACGGACTTCCTGAACGACCCGGTCCGGTTCATCCGCCAGTTGCTGATGTACCTGTACGGGGCGGCGGACGAGTTCAACCTGGCCTTTCTGGCCTTCGCGCTGGTGCCGTTCTTCTTCCTGCCGCTGATGGGGCGGCGCGAGCGGGCGTGGATTGTGGGCAACACGGCCATCGGCCTGTGCCTCTCGGTGCTGTTGCTGATGCTGCTCAACCCGCAAATTGACCGGCAGAGCCGCGATCTGACGCGGGTGTTTTTCACCGCCTCGCACGTCATCATCGCCATGTTCGTGGGGCTGTCGGTCACCCTCACGGGTGCCTCGCTCATCACCCGCTACCCGCAGGTGCGGCCCTACGCCTTGAACGGGGGCGCGGCCCTGGCGGCCCTGGCCCTGTACTCGCTGGCCCGCCGCCTGCAGGACGTGTACAGCGACCCCCACACCGGGGCGACCGGCCCGGGGGCGCTGTTGACGGGCCTGTTCCAAGCGCTGGCGCACCCCTCGGCCACCGCGCCGGTCTGGGCCGTTTACGGGCGCCTGTTTGTGTTGTCGCTGTTGTTATGGTTTGTGGCGCTGGTGCTGGTGCACCGCGAGCGGCTCAAGCCGGCCGTGTTAATCGGCGCCTTCGCCCTGATGCCGGTGTACTCGATCAGCGCGCACTGGGCCGAGAACGAGCAACGCGGGCACCTGTTCGGGTTCTGGTTCGGACACGACATGTTCGAGCCGCCCTTCGAGCTGTACCCCTCGATGACGCGCAACGCGGTGCTCTTCGGCGGCACCGACCCGGGCCGGTTCAACCCCACCTACATGATCTTTGCCGAGAGCTTCATCAAGCCGCAGCACCGCCGCAATCCGGCCTTCGACCGGCGGGACGTGTACATCATCACCCAGAACGCCCTGGCCGACGGCACGTACCTCAACTACATCCGCGCCCACTACAACCGCAGTGCGCAGGTGGACCCGCCGTTCTTGCGCGACATGGTCATGGCCATCGAAAATTTCCTGCTGGGCAAGGAGCAGGCCGACCGCCGCCTGCGTGGCGAGCCCTACAAGTCCACCGCCCTGTCCCGGTTCGTGGGCAGCTTCACCAACGTGGTGCGCCCGCTGGACGACGCCCTGTTGCGCTGGGGGGCGCGCGTCGAGGCCCGCCGCCGCGCCGAAGGCGTGTACCCGCCCAAGGAAATCCGCACGCCCAGCCCGCTGGACTTGAACTGGGCCTTCACCAACTACATCGCCGACGTCCAGTCGCGCTACCTCCACGACCAGCAGTTCCCCAACGAACCCAAACTGGTCCGCCCGGGCGAGGTCATCAACATTTCCCCCGACGGCCGCGTGCAGGTGGCCGGCCAGACCGCCGTCATGGCCATCAACGGCCTGCTCACCAAGGTCATCTTCGACCAGAACCCCGAGCACGAATTCTTCGTCGAGGAAAGCTTCCCCCTGGACTGGATGTACCCGTACCTGACGCCGTTCGGGATCATCATGAAGATCAACCGCCAGCCCGTGGCCGAGATCACCCAGGAGATGGTCGAGCGCGACCACCAGTTCTGGCGGCGCTACGCGGCCCGGTTGTGCGGGGACTGGATTGACTACGACACGCCGGTGGCGGACATCTGCGAGTTTGTCGAGCGCGCCTACCTGCGCGGGGACCTGCGCGGCTACCGGGGCGACGTGAAGTTCGTGCGCGACAACGACGGCCAGAAGGCCTTTTCGAAGCTGCGCAACTCGATCGCCGGCCTGTACTACTGGCGCTACACCACCACGGCCAACGCCGCCGAACGTGAGCGCATGGCCCGCGAGTCCGACTTCGCCTTCAAGCAGGCCTTCGCCTTCTGCCCGTACAGCCCCGAGACCGTCACCCGCTACATCCAACTGTTGGCCCTGCTCAACCGCATGGAGGACGCCTTCCGCGTGGCCCAGACGCTTCAGAAGTTCGACCCCGAAAGCGACTTCGCCCGCAGCATCGTGGACCAGGTCCGCGGCTGGAAGACCGCCCAGACCGCGCAGATTCAGGCCGAAAGCCAGTTGAGCGTCTTGCAGGCCCGTTACGCTACCAATCGCGAGGACCTCAAGGCCGCTTTCGACCTCGTGGCCGCCTACGTGCAGACCGGCCGCACCAACGAGGCCTACGCGATTCTCGACGAGTGGGTCGCCCGCACCAACACCGACGCCGGACCGCTGTTGTCCATCGCCAACGCCTACGTCCAGATCGGCCTCTACGCCCGCGCCGAACCCGCCCTCCAGCGCCTGCTCAAGCTCCTGCCCGAAAGCCCCGAAATCTGGTACGACCTCGCCGGCGCCCAAGCGGCCCAGGGCAAACAAACCGAGGCCCTCCAAAGTCTCGGCGTGGCCCTGCAACTGGACCAGCGCCGCCGCGCCGCCAACCCCGGCGCCTCGAACCTCACCGCCCTGGCCGCGAGCGACCCGCGCTTCCTGGGCCTGCGCGAACTGCCCGAGTTCAAACGCCTGGTGGGCCGTTGAGCCGGTACAACCTCCGCCCCGGTCGGCCCGCGCTGTGTCGAGGCCGGCGTCCCGCCGGCTTTTTCGGGTGGGAACGTGCTCTGACTACGCGAAGTCGTACACCACCACGCGGTCGCAGACGCGCTTGAAGACCTTCTCGACAAACTCGACGTGCAGCGGATGCACTTGGTAGGCGTCTTGGGTGGCCTTGTCCGGGAAGACGAGGTTCAAGCCCACCTGGTAGGTCTGGTCCACCACCGGCCGGTGACTGGGCACCATGCGTCCGGCGTGGAAGCTCAGCACCCCGGGGATCGGTCGCAAATACTGCTCCATGCCGGCGAGGAGTTGCTCGACCGCGTCCGGCACCTCCGGTTTGGTCCAGAAAATCACGATGTGCGAAAACATGCCGGCATCTAACCCGGCCCCGGACCCCGGCGCAACGGCGAACCAAGAAAGCCGCCCCGAAGGTACCCCGTCCCCCACCCTGCCCGGGCCGGCGCCGGCCCGCCCCGGGGCGTGACGCAAGCGAGGCGCTCCCCGCGCCGGCGTCAGCCGGTCGCCTCGCGCGCCGACGTGTCCGCGCCGGCGAAACAGGCTTCCAAGAAGTCCCGGATCACGGCCAGCTCTTCCTCGCCGGCGATGGTGTGGGGTTTGTCGAACTCGCGCCATTCGACCTGCAACCCGGCCTGGCGCAGCAACTCGGCCTGTTTGCGGACTGGCGCGATGGGGATGAGCGGGTCCTGGCGGCCGTGCGTCATGAGGAGGCGTTGCTCGCGGGCCACGGGGGAAAGTTCCTGCAACAGCGCCGCCACGTCCTGCAGGTAGCCGCTCACCCCGATGATCCCGGCCAGCCGGTGCGGGTAGCGCAGGCCGGTCTCGAGCACCATCAGGCAACCCTGCGAAAAGCCGAACAACGCGGTCTGCGCGGCCGGGAAACCCCGGGACGGCAGCGCGTCCAGCAACTCGGTCAAGAGCCGCCGGCTGCGCGCGATGCCGGGCGCGGCATCGCCGTAGATGTCGTACCAGGAGTAGCCGCCGAAGTACTCGTCCGGCGCGTTGACCAGCAGGTAGTTCAGCCAGGGCAGGCGCAGTTCCCCGGGCATCCAGCGATAGCCCTCGAGGCTGTCTCCCAGGCCGTGCAAGACCACCAGCAGCCGGCGGGAGGCGGGGTCGCGGGCGGGCAGGAGTTCGTGGGTCAACATGGGATTGGCAGAGCGGTTTCCGGCGCGCGCTAAAGCTCGCCGCGTTCGAGGGCGGCCAGCACCGCCGGGTCGCGCACATCCACCCAGCGGCCCGCGATGGGCAGGCCGGCGATGCGATGGCCGGCAGCGACCATCGCGGAGATGGCGTCGGTCAGCTCGTACTCGTTGCGGGGCGATTTGACCAGCCGGGCGGTGAACTCGAAGAGCACCGGCCGGAAGATGTAGATGCCGGCGTTGTACCAGGCGGGCGCGCCCGGTTTGAGCCAGCCCTCGGCCCGCAGGGCCTCGAGCTGGGCCGGGGTGGGTTTTTCGACCAGCTTGCGCAGGCAGAACTGCTCGTCGAAGAAGTTGATGGCGCCCTTGGTCACGTCCTCGCCCGCGGTCACGGTGAGCAGGCCGCTGAACGGTCCCTCGGCCCAGCGCCGGAGCATTTGCCCGTAGGTCTCGGGCTTGACCAGGATGTCGCCATAGGACAGCAGAAACGGCTCGGCGCCGACGAATTCCCGCGCCAGCTCCGGGGCCTTGCCGGTGCCGTCCTGGACGGTTTGCTCGACGTAGCACAGCCGCAGTCCCAGCCGGGCGCCGTCGCCGAAATGCTCCCGGATGGTGTCGCCCCGCCAGCCGATGACGATGCAGCACTCGCCCAGGCCGGCGGCGCGCAGGCCCGCGAGGATGTGCTCGAGGATGGGGCGGCCCTGCACGCGCAGCATCGGCTTGGGCAGGGCCTGCGTGAGCTCCTTCATGCGGGTGCCCTTGCCCGCAGCGAGGATGACGGCCTTCATAGTGTTTCCCCGCGGAGATGCCCGGACCGCCGGAAGCCGGCGCGCGCCCGCCGGTTCCACCCGGCGACCGGCGGTTTCAGGATCGCGGCATCGGCTCGCACGGGCGCTCCCCGGCTTCAGGCGCCGAACTTGTCGAACATGCGGGCGTTGGCCTGCATGAGGCGGATGAGGTACTTGGCCTCGAAGATGCCCAACGAGCCGAGGTTGGCGCCGGTCTCGGTGAAGCGCTCGAGCTTGTCCGTGCCGCTGAAGGCCGAGTGCAAGAGGACCGGTTGCGGATGCCACGAGTGGCCCTTGACCACGCACGGGGTCGAGTGGTCGCCGGTGATGGCCAGCACGTCCGGCTTTTTGCGGAGCAGGATGGGCAGGGCGGCGTCGAATTCCTCGATGGCGCGCCGCTTGGCCTCGAAGTTGCCGTCCTCGCCGTGCATGTCCGTGTACTTGTAGTGGATGAAGAAAAAGTCGTACCGCTCGTACTCGGCCAGGTAACGCTCGAACTGTTCGGCGATGGTCTGCGGCCCTTCGAGCTTGGTCATGCCCACCAGTTGGGCCAGCCCTTTGTACATGGGATAGACCGCCAGGCAGGCGGGGCGCAGTTGGTAACGCTCTTGGAAGCTCGGAATGGCCGGCTGATGGGCAATGCCGCGCAAGAGGAAGCCGTTGGCCGGCGCCTCCCCGGCCAGCAACGGCAGCGCCTGCCGGTAGAATTCGGCCACGACCTCGGCGGTCTTCTTCTGCCCGGCAGATTTGGCGGACACCGGCTTGGCCGGGGGCACGGCCAGCCCCTCGCGGTGCGGGTCGGCGTCGGTCAACGGGCCTTCCAGCCCTTTGCCCCGGAAGACCACCACGAAGCGGTGGCCCTTGCCCGGGCGGATGATGACCTCGGTGTCGCCGATGCGGGTGATCTGCCGGGCCAGCCGCGCACACAGCCGCTCGCATACCGGCGTGTCAATCCGCCCGGCCCGGCGGTCGGTCACGATGCCCCGGGCGTCCAGCGTGCAGAAATTCGCGCGCGCGGCCACGTCGCCGGCCCGCAGCTCGACGCCCAGCCCCAGCGCCTCGATCACGCCCCGGCCCACTTGGTACTCGAGCGGGTCGTAGCCGAAGAGCGCCAGGTGACCCGGCCCGCTGCCCGGCGTGATGCCGGGCGCCACGGGGATCATCCGACCCTGGGCGCAACCGGCCGCCACGAGGGCGTCGAGGTTGGGCGTGCGGGCCGCCTCCAGCGGGGTGAGCCGGCCCTGGGCGTTGGTGGCCACGTCGCCCAGACCGTCCAGGACCACCAGCGCCAGCTTGGCGTTGGTCTGGAGCGTGAGTTCCGAGTACAGGGTGTCCAGATTCATGCGATGTCGCGATTCAAGGTTTGTTCCCGGCGGCGGGAGCGGGTTGGTCCGCCGGTCCACCCCCGGAAGCCCCAGTCTGAAAGGGCGCTTTCCGGCGCGTCAACGGCATTATCCCGGCCGCCGGTTACTCGCCCAGAATCAGCCGCAACAGGGCCGGGGCGTCGCGGTAATCCGGGATGACCACGTCCGCGCCCACGCCCAAGAGGCGCTGGCGTTTCCACTCGTCCATTTGCCCGGAGCCGTTGTGGGCCTCGTCGCTGGCCACCGCCACGGCCAGGCCGCCGACCTCCTTGGTGTTCTGGATTTCCACGTAGCCGTCGCCAAAGGACAACAAGGCCGCGCCCGGGATGGCGTTCTCGCGCAGGATGCGCTCGATGACCAGCTTCTTGGAAAACTGCTTGTAGTCGTCCAGCGCCCCGTAAATGTGCGGCCCGAAGTAGCGGGTCAGGTCCAGCAACTCCGCCTCCTCGCGCACGTACACCTCGTCCGTGCCGCTGGCCAGGTACAGGCGCAACCCGCGGCGGGTCAACTCCTCGAGCAAGGGCCGCGCCCCGTAAACCAAGAGGTCGTCCGGGCGAAGCGTGCCCCGGCGCAAACCGGCCTTGCGGTCGGCAATGCGCGCATCCAGGCGGCGGAGGTACTCGCGCTTGTACTCGAGGGGGTCGCCCGGCGTGCCGCCGCGCTCGCGGATGCGCTCGGCCAGTTGGATCATCTGGTAAATGGTCTGCTTGCCGTTCAGACGCATGATGTCCTCGAAGGCCAGGCGACGGCGGTCGGCCTCGGTCTCGCCGGGCAAGGGCGGCAACAGCTCGGCAAACAACGGCACCATCACCTCCGGCCAGCCCTGGCGGATCAGCGACAAGGTGCCGTCAAAGTCAAACAGCACATGGCTGATGCCGGGGCGTGGGGCAAAGCTCGGGGCAAACTCGATGCGGCCGGTAAACGCGGTAGTGTCAATCATCCGCGCCCTGCCTACTGGTTTCCCGGGGCGGGGTCAACGCAGCACCTACCGGGGGTTCCGGCGGCTCCAAATTGCCTGGGCTGGCCAATGCGCTGCACGGCTGGCTGGATTCCGAGAACCCGCCGGTTTCCAGGTGGTTTGAGTGAAAAACCGCAGAAGAAAATGGCTCCAGAGACAGGACTCGAACCTGTAACCCGCCGGTTAACAGCCGGCTGCTCTACCATTGAGCTACTCTGGAACCCAAAGGGGCTTCCAGCTAGCCACGCACCGGGCCGAGCGTCAAACCCATTTTGCGCGCCGTTGGGACTTTGAGCGCCCTTTTAGGAAGCTGCGAAGGGGAAAATCCCGTCGCTCGCGGACGCGGGGCAACCCCGGGCAGGTTTAACGCGGTGCCCCGGTTTCAGGCAGAAGCGGCCGCAGCGGACACGCCTCACAGCGCGGCTGGCGGGGGCGGCAGAAGTCCTTGCCCACGGCCACCAGTTGCGCGTGGTAGTCCTGCCAGTAATCGAGCCGCGCCGCCGCCGGCCGGTGGTTCAGAGCCGCTTCGCACAACCGCTGCACCGCGGCGTAGTCCGCGTCCGGCGCACACCAGCCGTGCCGGGCAAAGATGCGGCGGGTGTAGGCGTCCACCACAAACACCAGTTGCCCGCCGGCGTACAGCAACATGCTGTCCGCGGTCTCCGGGCCGATGCCGTGGATGCCCAGCAGGCGGGCACGGGCGGTCGCCAACGGCCCGCCCAAGAGCCGCGCCAGGTCGCCGTCAAACTCCCGCACCAGCACGTCCAGAAACGCCCGCAGCCGGCGCGCCTTGACGTTGAAGTAGCCCGCCGGGCGGAGCAGTTCCGCCAGCCGGGCCGGAGGCAAGGCCAGCAGGCGGCGCGGCTCGAGCACCCCGGCGGCTTTCAGGTTGGCGATGGCACGCTCGACGTTGGTCCAGTTGGTGTTCTGGGTCAGGATCGCGCCCACGCACACTTCGAAGGGCGTTTCCCCCGGCCACCAACCTTGGTGACCGAAGCGCCGCCGCATCAGCCCGTAGGCCCGGCGCAGGGCCGCGGTCAGGGCCCGGTCTGGCGCGCCGCGCGTCATGCCGCCGGAGCGCCCGGGCCAGCCAGCTCGAGCGTGGGGCTGGGCCGGTCCTGGGAGGTGGTTTCCAAGCGCACATGCGTGGCGCCCAGGGCCTGGACCCGCGCGGCCACGGTGCGGTGCGCCAGCTCGGGGCGGTTGCAGTCGCGGCTGAGATGGCCGAGGTACACGTGCCGCAGCTCGGCGGACAGAATCTGGCCCAGCACCTCCGCCGCGGCGTCATTCGAGAGGTGCCCGTGGCGGCTGAGGATGCGTTGCTTGACGCTCCAGGGCCGGCGGGGGTCGTCCTGGAGCAGGCGCACGTCGTGGTTGGTCTCGAGCACCAGCACGTGAGCCGGGCGGATGCGTTCGAGGACCAGGTGCGTGGCGTGGCCCAGGTCGGTGAGGAACCCGATGTTGCCCGCGGCGGTGCGCAGCAAAAACCCCACCGGGTCCTGCGCGTCGTGCGGCACGGCGAAGGTCTCGACGTGCACATCGCCCACGTCGAAGGCCGCGCCGGTTTGGAAGAGGCGGCCGTCCAGGCGCACGTTCAGGGCGTGCTCGACCGCGTCGCGGGTCAGGCGGTTGCAGTAGATCGGGATTTGCAGGCGGGCGCACAGCACCGCCAGGCCCTGGACGTGGTCGGTGTGCTCGTGGGTGAGCAGGATGCCGTGGAGCGTCTCCGGCGAGCGGCCCAGCGCGGCCAGGCGCTGGCGTATCTGGCGGGCGCTGAAGCCGGCATCTATCAGGAGGCGGGTCTGGTCGGTCTCGAGGTAGGCGCAGTTGCCGCCCGAGCCGCTGCCCAGAATGGTGAAGCGCACAGGCACGCGGCGACGTTAGGCGGGCACGCCGGCCGGTCAACGGAATTGCGGGCGCGCGGGCGGCCACGAAGGGTCGGCGCGGCAGGGCACGGTGTCTCCCGGTAACTTTCGGGGGGGGCTCGGGATTCCCCGGGGTCCCTCGGAAGTGCGCGGCGGCGGGCGGGGTCGTTTTCGAGTTTCCCCCGTCGCGCGGGCGGGCTAAGTTGGCGGGCACCTGCCACCGCCCCTCGGGCGGCGCAGACCACGAACATCTATGGCCGGACACAGCAAATGGGCGAAGGTGAAGCATTTCAAGGGCGCGCTGGACGCCAAGCGCGCGCGCCTCTTCGCCAAGCTTTCCCGTGAGGTCACCATCGCCGCCAAACTCGGCGGCGGCGACCCCGACCTGAACCCGCGCCTGCGCCTGGCGTTGCTCAAATGCCGCGCGGCAAACATGCCCTCGGACAACATCGAGCGCGCCATCAAAAAGGGCACCGGCGGCGGCGAGACCGGCACTTACGAAGACCTGCTCTACGAGGCGTTCGGCCCGGGCGGGGTGGCGTTGCTGATCGAAGTGAGCACCGACAACCGCAACCGCACCGCCGCCGAGGTCCGCAGCATCCTCACCCGCCACGGCGGCACCATCGCCACCGCCGGGGCCGTCAGCCGCCTCTTCCACCGCCAGGGCCAGATCATCGTCACGCGCGACGCCGCGGACGAGGACCGGCTCATGGAAATCGCCCTCGAGGCCGGCGCCGCGGACTTCCGCGCCGAGCCGGAGGGCTTTGAAATCCTGACCGAACCGGCGCAGTTCGAGGCGGTGCACCGGGCGGTCGAGGCCGCCGGCATCAAGCCCGCCAGCGCGGCGGTGACCTACCTGCCGCTTTCGACCCTGCCGGTGAGCGACCCGGCGGTCGTGACGGCGTTGGACCAGTTGGTCGAGGCCCTCGAAGAACACGACGACGTCAAGGAAGTGTTCACCAACGCGGCCTACCCCGCCGAGACCTCTTGATGGCCGGCCACCGGCAAAGTCCCGCCCCGGCCGCCCCCCCGGCGGCGGCGCCCCCGCCCGGCCCGCCCGCGCGCCCCGGCCGGGCGGTGCGCTGGCTCGGGGCGCTGGCCGACGCCGTGTACCGGTACCCGCGGCTGTTCTTCTACCCGCAGGCGCTGCTGTTTCTGACTTCGATCCTGTTCACCGTCTGGCGGCTGGAGTTTGACACCAACCGCAATCACCTGGTGGGCGAGGACAAGGTGTACCACCAGGCCTACCTCAAGTACCGGCGCGACTTCGCCGCCCGGGACGAACTGGTGGTGCTGGTGGAAAGCGAGGACATCGAGAAAAACCGCCAGTTCGTCGAGCGCCTGGGCGCGCGCCTCGAGGCCGAGACCAACCTCTTCACCGACGTGTTTTACAAGGGCGACCTCAAGCTCATGGGCCCCAAGGCGCTGTTGTTCGTGACCAACGACACCCTCCTGGTCGAAATGGCCCAGCGCCTGCGCGAAGCCCGGCCGGTGCTGGACCACTTCGCCCAGGTCACCAACCTCAACGCGCTCTTCCTCGCCGTAATCGCCCAGTTCCGCAGCGCCGCGCGCAACCCCCAGCCGCCCGCGCCCACCCTGCTGGAAAGCCTCCCCGCCCTCGAGCGCATCGCCACCCAGGCCGCCGAAGCCTTGCAGCGACCCGGCCCGCCGCCCTCCCCGGGCATCACCGCGCTCTTCGGCGGCGGGGCCCGGGCCGAGGAGGCACTCTACATCACCTTTGCCAGCAACCGCATTTACCTCGTCACCGCCCGGCCGCTGAACGAGCGGCTCAACGAGGCGGCCGTCCACCGCTTGCGCGCACTCTTGGACCAAACTCGCGCCGAAGTGCCCGGCGTCAACGCCGGCCTCACTGGCGGCCCGGTGCTCGAGGTGGACGAGATGGCGCAGTCGCAGAAAGACACCGCGCTGGCCTCGGTCGTGGCGCTGGGGCTCTGCGCCCTGCTCTTCATCTACGGCTACCAGGAGACCGGCCGGCCCATCAAGGCGGTGGCCTGCCTGGTCGTGGGCCTGGCCTACACCCTGGCCTATGCCACGGCCACCATCGGCCACCTGAACCTCCTCACCATCACCTTCCTGCCCATCCTCATCGGGCTGGCGATTGACTTCGGCATCCACCTGGTCAGCCGCTACGAGGAGGAACTGCGCGCCGGCCGTCACGAACGGCAGGCCCTCGAAATCGCCCTGGTCAACACCGGCCGCGGCATCTTCACCGGCTGCTTCACCACCGCCGGCGCCTTTCTGGCCATGGGCCTGACCGAGTTCAAGGGCGTGCGCGAAATGGGCCTCATTTGCGGGGGCGGCCTGCTGCTGTGCCTGGTGCCCATGCTCACGCTCCTGCCGGTCCTGTTGCTGCGCGGCCGCCAAAATATCCTGGACCACGCCCACCCGCCGCCGCCGGACCCGCGCGCCCGCCTCGAACGGCTCTGGCTGGACCGGCCGGCCCTCACCCTGGGCCTGGCCGCCACGCTCACCCTGTTCACCGCCGGGGCGCTGCGCCGCGTGGCCTTCGATTACAACCTGCTCAACCTCCAGTCCGCCGGCCTGCCCGCGGTCACCTACGAGCAGAAGCTCCTCCGCCACGCCGGCCGCTCGGTCATCTTCGGCGTGGTCACCGCCGGTTCGCTCGAAGAAGCCCGCACCCTCCAGGCCCGTCTCGAGGCCCTGCCCTCGGTGGCCGGCGTGGACTCGATGGTCAACTACCTCACGGCGGACCAATCCGCCCGCCTGGCGCTGGTCCGCCAAATCCGCGCCCAACTCGCCGACCTGCGCTTCTCCGAGCTGGACCCGGACCCGGTCAACCTCGCCGAACTGCGGCACACCTTGCGCCGCCTCCAGGCCTACCTCGGCCTGGGCGCCGACCTCACCGCGCGCGAGGGCGAACAGGACCTGAGCGACTCCCTGCGCGCTCTGCGCGCCGCCCTGCTCCGCCTCAACACCGCCCTGGCCGAGGCCGACCCCGAGCGGGCGGCCCGTCAACTGGGCGCCTTCCAACGCGCCCTGCTGCAAGACCTCCAGGACACGCTGCGCGCCATCCAAAACCAGGATGACACCGCGCCGTTGCGGCCCGAGGACATCCCCGCGCCGCTGCGCCACCGGTTCATCAGCAAGTCCGGCGACCGTTACCTGCTCCAGGTCAACCCGCGCGAGAACGTGTGGGAACGCGCGCCGCAGGAAGTGTTCGTGCGCGAGCTGCGCCAGGTGGCTCCGGACGCCACCGGCGAGCCCGTCCAACTCTACGAGTACACCACGCTGCTCAAGGACAGCTACGTCGAGGCCGCCTGGTACGCCCTGGCCGCGGTGGCGGTGCTGGTGTGGGTGCATTTCCGCAGCCTGTCGGCGGTGTTCCTGGCCCTGCTTCCGGTGGGCCTGGGCACGCTCTGGCTGGCGGGTTTCATGGGCTGGGTGGGACAGCCTTTCAACCCGGCCAACATCATGACCCTGCCGCTGGTGGTGGGCATCGGCGTCACCAACGGCATCCACGTGCTCAACCGGTTCGCCGAGGAAGGCCGGCCCGCCATCTTCGCCCGCAGCACGGGCAAGGCGGTGTTGCTCTCGGCCCTGACCACCGTGGCCGGGTTCGGCAGCCTGATGCTGGCGCAACACCGCGGCATCGCCAGCCTGGGTCTGGTCATGGCCCTGGGCACACTCGCCTGCCTGGTCGCCGGCGTGGTCGTCCTGCCCGCCGGGCTGCAATTGCTCCTGCGCCTGGGCTGGCGCCCGCCCGGGCGGATCAAGACGGATTGGGTCCGCCCCGAACCCGCGCCGTGAGGACGCCCCAAACCCGCCGCCGTCTCGGAGCGTTGGTGTCCGCGCCGGCTTACGGTGCGCGGTTTTCACGGCCCCGGCGCGGGGCAATTTCAGACTTCCGCCCCGCGCGCCCCTTCCCTAGCGTTTCCGGCCTTGGGGCCATGCCCAGCGTGTTCATCAAAACCTACGGCTGCCAGATGAACGAGCGCGATTCCGAAGCGATCGCCGCCCGGTTCCTGGCCCGCGGCTTCACCCTCGCCGCCTCGGAGGCGACGGCGGACGTGGTGTTGCTGAACACGTGCAGCGTGCGCGACACCGCCGAGCAAAAGGCCCTGGGCAAAATGGGCGCCCTGGCAGCAGAAGCGCGCCGACACCGGCCGGGCGTGGTGCTGGGCTACCTGGGCTGCATGGCCCAGGCCCGCGGCGCCGCCCTGCTGACCCAAACCCCCGGCGTGCGCCTGGTCCTGGGCACACAGAAAATCCACCGCGCCCCGGAACTGGTCGAGGAACTCCTCGCCGGCCGCCGCGCGACCGCGTGCGAGGTGGACGCCGAGCCGGGCAGCGAGGGCCAAATCCGCGAGCACGTGCTCGAGGCCCCGGGCCGCCCGCGGGCGGTCACCGCCTTTGTGAGCATCATGCAGGGCTGCAACCAGCATTGCACCTTTTGCATCGTGCCCCAAACCCGCGGCGCCGAGCGCAGCCGCCCCATCGCGGACATCGTGGCCGAATGCCGCGAACTGGCCGCCCGCGGCGTGCGTGAAGTCACGCTCCTGGGCCAGATCGTCACCAGCTACGGCCGCCGGTTGGTGCCCGCGCGCGAAGGCCGCTCGCCGTTCGTGCAGTTGCTCGAGGCGCTCCACGATGTCGAAGGCCTCGCCCGGCTCCGCTTCACCTCGCCGCACCCCCGCGGCTACGGCGCGGACCTGGTGGAGGCCTACGCGCGCCTGCCCAAGCTCTGCCCCAGCGCCCACCTCCCCGCGCAAAGCGGCAGCGACCGCATCCTCAAACTCATGCGCCGCGGCTACACCCGGGCGCGGTTCCTCGACCTCGTGGCCCGCCTGCGCGCCGCCCGCCCGGACCTGGGTATTACCACCGACCTGATCGTCGGGTTCCCGGGCGAGACCGAGGAAGATTTCGCGCAGACGCTCGCGCTGGTCGAGGAAGCGGATTTCGCCGGGGCGTTTGTCTTCAAGTTCTCGCCCCGCCAGGGCACGCCCGCCGCGGCCATGCCCGGACAGCTCCCGCGCGAGGTGATCGAGGATCGCCACGCGCGGTTGCTGGCGCGCGTGAGCGAGCAAACTCGACGGCACCTCGAACGGCTGGTAGGGCGGGTGGTGACCGTGCTCGTGGAAGGGCCCAGCCGCAAAAACCCCGCGCGCCTGGAGGGCCGCACGCCCTGCAACAAGATCGTCGTCTTCGACGGCGCGCCGCGGCACGTGGGCGAGTTGCTGCCGGTGCGGGTGACCCGGGCCAGCGGCACCACCTTGTACGGCGACCCCGCGATTTTGGACCCCGATTAACCGGATGAAGGCTTCCCTGCTGGTGACCCTGCTCGGCCTGGGCTACGCGCTGCCGCAACTTTTCGGCCTGTGGCGGCCGGCCGCCTTCGGCGCGTGGCTGCGCCGCTTTCCCCGCTCGGACCTCTGGGGCTACGTGCTCATGCCGCTGGGCACGGTGTGGTTTCTGTGGAACCTCAAGCAGGACCAAATCGCGGACTTCGCCGCGTTCAAGCCTGCGCTGTTCATCGGATTTGCCGTGGTGGGCTTCGGCTCGTGCCTGTTTGTGCGGGACTTCCTGGCCGTGCGGGGGCTGGCGGTGGTCGTGTTGCTGCTGGCGCACTTGACCTTGAACGCCATCCGCTGGGTGGATACCGACTGGCGGCTGGTGGTTGCCACCTGGGCCTATGTGTGGGTGGTGCTGGCCATCTGGTTCACCATTTCGCCCTGGCGGCTGCGGGACTTCATCGGCTGGCTCACCGCCAACGAGTCGCGCATCCGCGCCACGTGCCTGGCCCGGCTGGTCTTCGGCCTGATCGTGGCGCTCATCGGGCTGGTTGCCATCCGCCAGGCCGGCGCCTGAGCCCGCCGTCCCGCGCATGAATGCCGAGCGCCCGCGCATCCTGGTCATTCGCGGCGGGGCCATTGGCGATTTCATCCTCACCCTGCCCGTGCTGGCCGCCCTGCGGGAGCGCTTTCCCCAGACGCAACTGACCGTCCTGGGCTACCCGCACATCGCCCAACTGGCCCTGGCTGGCGGCCTGGCCGACGAGGTGCGCCCCATCGAGGCGCGCGAGCTGGCTGCGTTTTTCAACCCGCACGCCGACCCGCCCCCGGACCTGGCCGCGTTCTTCGCCGGGTGCGCGGTCATCCTCAGTTACCTGTACGACCCGGACGGCCTCTTCGCGCAAAACGTCCGCCGCTGCACCCGGGCCACGTTCATCACCGGCCCGCACCGGCCCGCGGAAACCGGCCCGCGGCATGCCACCGAGGCCCTCCTCGAACCACTCGAACGCCTGGCGATCTTCGACGCCGACCCCGTGCCGCGGCTGTCCGTGGTGGCGGAAGCACCGCCGGCGCCGGGGCGTGCCCGCCTGGTGGTGCATCCGGGCAGCGGCAGCGAACGCAAGAATTGGCCCGAGGCCCGCTGGGCCGAACTACTGGCCCGCCTGGCCGCGCGGCCGGACCTCGAATTGCTGTTGGTGGGCGGCGAAGCCGAGGGCGAGCGCCTGAGCCGGCTCGCGCGCCTGTGGCCGGCGGAGCGTTTGCACCTGGCGCAAAGCCTGCCGCTGGCCACGCTGGCCCGGCGGCTGGCCGCCGGCGGGGTGTTTGCCGGACACGACTCCGGTATCACCCACCTGGCCGCGGCGCTGGGCCTGCCAGGCGTGATCTTGTGGGGCGACACCAACCCGACGGTGTGGCGTCCTCGCAGCGAGCGCCTGCGCCTGCTGCGCCACCCGCACGGCCTGGCGGCGCTGCCGGTGGCCGAAGTCGCCGCGGCATTGAGCGAATGGCTGGGACCGGGGTGATTCCCGACCGCAAACAGCGCACAGGACAGTCTTGCCCTCGGCGTGAAATCCGGCCCGATACGACGCGAGCGCAGAATGAGCTTGCCGCGGCCTCGGCGCGGAGCAAAGTGCGGGAACGAAGCGCTGGAAAGCACGCACCGGCGCAGTCGGGCCCATAGCTCAGGGGTTAGAGCAGGCGACTCATAATCGCTGGGTCGGGGGTTCGAATCCCTCTGGGCCCACCATTCAAGTACTGGCAGGCTACGGCGTTTTTCCTGAGTGCCGGGAAAATCTTCTGTACGGTTTCTGAACGATCTTCACGCCCCCCCCCGAAGTGACTTGGGCTGGCCCACACAGCGGGCAGAATCTACTTCTGTACTGTTCCTATCCATCCACCTTCCAGCGCTACGCTACATCCCCCACGCCACTGCCTCGGAGCGCTGCGTCTTAGCACTGGCGCCGACTAACCCAAGTTCTGGCGATTTCCCCGGTGAGGCGACGGGCGCCGGCGCCCAGGCCTTGGCCGTGCATCCCTGCCCCACATGATGTGGGCCTCGCTCATCTACTGCCATGCCAACGGCCTGTTCAGCTCCCACCGCATCGAGCGGGCTACCTAACTGGAGCTCTCGGTGCGTTCCCTGACTGCCAACACTCATCACGACCACGACACCCTCTGCACTTACCGGCACCTCAACTTGCAAGCCATCGCAGCAGTCCCGCCTGAAAGGTGGGACGGAGGTGTTGGAACTGCTCCGGGAACTCAAACTGCTCAGACTGGGCCTGCTCAGCCCGGATGGGACTCGCATTCGGGCCAATGCCTCCAAAGACCAGAGCGTCAACTACCGGCGGGCCCAGCAGTTGCACGCCCAACTGCGGCAGGAAGTCCACCTCCTGTTGCAACAAGCCGAACAGGCAGATCAAAAGGATGAGGCTCCGCAAAAACTGCCTGCGGACATCGCCCGGCGCGAAGCGCTGCGCCAGAAGATGGACCAAGCATATGCGCGGCGGGAAGAGCGAGCCAAGGCGGAGAAAGCCGAACTCCAAAGACCGACAGGCTCCGGGATAGGTGGCTCGGCGGGAGTCCGACCGGGAACAAAACCCTGTTGTGTCTGAACTCCTTTCTGTCGCAATGAGCGCCGGCACCTGCTCTTCCCTCACACCCGTCCCCCGACCTGTCCAAAAACTGAAATACACGCCGTAACTCAAAAATAGGTGTTACCCAAGCGGAGGCGGGCGGAGGGCCCGTTGACTCAAAAGGGGTGTTACCCAACGACCCCTCAAAATGGGAGATCGAAGGAAGCCGCCGGCACGGCTCCGGCCGGCCTCCCTCGCTCCCGTTTCTTGGGGTGCCGCTTTCTGACTTTTTCCTCCCGCCCCGTCAAGGCGCCGTCCACCGCCGCGCCGCTTCGATGGCCTTCAACTGCCGATCCACTTCCCGGCGCACCGCAAAGGCGTTCATCCCCGCCCGCTCCGCCCGCAACCGCGCCTTGGTTTCCGCGCTGACCTCGGCGCAGGCCAGCACCCGCGCCAGGGGCGTGCAGGTGAGGCCATACTTCCTGACCGTCTGGCGGCCCACCCGCTCCTTCCGCTCCAGCTTCATCGTGGGCAGGCAGTAGTTGAGCAGGTGGTCCAGCGGCCCCCGGCACAGCGCGTTGATCAGCGGCCACACCGCGGGGTGATCGTAGCGCTCGTAGCCGAACCACAATCGCACGTTCGTGAAGTTCTTCTGCTCGATGTGCGCCTGGTCGTTTTTCTGGTAAGGCCGGGAACGGGTGAAGTGAATGGGCGGGGTCTGCGCCCGGCAATAGCGCACCAGTTGATGGTTGATGAACT
>Ga0272446_1000398_pt1 | contig 68899 bp, 66 predicted proteins | sample YNPCB0061_FD_194587 | JGI IMG/M metagenome (GOLD analysis project Ga0272446, IMG submission 194587) | Hot spring microbial mat communities from Yellowstone National Park, WY, United States - YNP-CB-006-1 | ecosystem: Environmental > Aquatic > Thermal springs > Hot (42-90C) > Sediment | place...
TTCTGCACCGCGTCCAGGATGATCTTTCCGCAGTAGGCGGCCACGTCGTGCTTGCGCGGGTCCATCTGCGGCACCATCGCCGTGTTCATCGGCGACAGGCCGATCATCTCCATCACCGTGGCCATGGTGTTGGCGGTGAACTGCCCGCCGCAGGCGCCGTAGCCCGGCGACGCGCACTCCTCGATCTCGCGCAGCTCGTCTTCGGTGATCTTGCCCGAGGCGCAGGCGCCGACGGCTTCGAACACTTCCTGAATGGTGATGTCCTTGCCCTTGTACTTGCCGGGCAAAATGGAGCCGCCGTAGAGAACGAGCCCGGGAATGTTGAGCCGCAGCAGCGCCATCGCAGCCCCCGGAATGGTCTTGTCGCACGCCACCAGGCAGACCAGCCCGTCGAACATGTGGCCGCGCGTGACCAGCTCGATGGAATCGGCGACGATTTCGCGCGAGACGAGCGACGTCTTCATCCCCTGGGTGCCCATGGTGATGCCGTCGCTGATGGCGATGGTGTTGAACTCCATCGGCGTGCCGCCGGCCTCGCGGATGCCGCGCGCCACGTCCACGGCGAGGTCGCGCAGCAGGAAGTTGCACGGCATGGTGCCGATCCAGGTGTTGGCGATGCCGATGATGGGCTTCTTGAGGTCCTCCTCGGTGAAGCCCATGCCTTTGAGTTGGGAGCGCGCCGGCGCACGGTCGCGCCCTTGGGTGATGGTCCAGGATCGCAGGCTCATGGTGAAACGTCTATCTTAACAGCCCCGCCACACGGCCAGCGCAGATCCGGACCGGAAGCTCCGCCATTCAGCCGCCGTATGCGGCGTCGACCTGCCGGCGGAGAAACTCGAGGTCCCGCCCGATCGACGGCAGCTCGTCGCCGTCCGGGTACTCGAGATGCAGCGACAGCGGTCCCGCGAAGCCTGCCTGCGCAAAGGCGCGGAACACGTCCTGCCACGGCACCATGCCCTGCCCGAGCGGGCGCCACGCCACCTGCCAGCGCCCGCCGCGCTTCTCCCACTCGAAATCCTTGATCGCCGACATCTTCATTCGCGGCAGCACGACGTCGAGCGACACGCGCCAGTTGTACAGCCCGCCCTCGATGACGGCGTGGCCAGGGTCGAAATAGAACCCGGCCAGTTGCGGGTCCGCGCCGGCGAGGATCTCGCGGTAGTCCCACACCGCGCAGCCGACGTACGGGCCGGAGTGATTGTGCAGGCCGGCCACGGCGCCGTACTCGCGGCCGAGCGCGAGCAGCCCCTCGAAGCGCCGGCGGCACTCGGCGATGGTCTTCTCCGCCGGGACGCCGCGCTCGTAGCGCCAATAGCCGGGCTTGTAGAGCCGGATGCCGAGCTTCTGCATGGCGGCGAAAGTGGGGCGCGCCGCCGGGTCGGAGGCGTCCTTCAGATCCGTGGTGATCATCGGCACTTGCAGCCCGTGTTTCCGGATCGCTTCCACGGCGCGCGGCAGGTCTTCCGGGACACGCTCCGGCAGGACGTGGCCTTTCGGGCGCACGGTGAGGTCCACGCCGTCGAAGCCGAGCCGCTTCGCTTCCGCGCCGAGCTCGTCCCAATGGAAGCGGGCCATGTGCTTGGAGAAGATGCACAGCAAGGGCTTCGGGCCGGCGGCGCGCAGCGCGAGCGGGGCCGAAGCGCAGCCGGCGAGAAACGTGCGGCGATCCATCGCGTCACCCCAGCTTGTATGGCGGCCTGTAGTCATAGTGGAGGTACTTGTTGGCCGCTTCGTTGTTGGTGAACCGCTCGGCGCGCGCATCCCATTCGAGGTAGCTTTTCGTGCGCAGCGCAATGTGGCCGATAATGCAGGCGGCGGTGGACAGATGCCCTTCGAGCACGTCGCAGCGGGTGCGCTTGCGGCTCCTGATGCAATCGAGGAAATTGCGCGTGTGAGGATACGTCTCGGCCGCCCCGCTGCCGCCGCTGCGGGGCTCCATGGCGGGCTTGCGCGAGGCGCCCCAGGCGCGCTCGATTGCGCGGTTGACCGGCGTGCGCTGGCCGAATTCGAGCTCGGTGATCCGCTCCGGCACGACCTCCCAGCGGCCGCTCTGGAGGTACATGGTGCCCTTCGTGCCGCGCAGTTCCAGCTCCGCGCCGCGCGCGTTGCCCGGCGCGCCGTTGGCGTTGTACTGCGTGAAGACAACCAGCGTGCCGCCCAGGTCCCAGAGCACTTCGCAGGTGTCGGGGATCTCGCGGTTGTCGCGCACGGCGTACTTGCCGCCCATGGCGGTGACCGCCAGCGGCGCCTCCTTGCCGAGGCACCAGCGGATCATGTCCATGTAGTGCACGCCGAAGTTGGTGATCTGGCCGCCGGAGTAATCGTAGAACCAGCGGAAGTTGTAATACATGCGGTTGCGGTTGTAAGGCCGTTTGGGCGCGGGCCCCAGCCAGGCCTCCCATTCTTCCTCGCTCGGCGGCGGGCCGTCGGGCGGCGCGCCGATGCCCGTGGGCCACTCGTTCTGCACGTGGTAGCCCTTGGCCACGGTGACCTGCCCGATGCCGCCGCTGCGGACGAACTCGGCCGCCTCGCGCAGCGCCTCCACGCTGCGGCGCTGGATGCCGACCTGCGTGACGCGTTTCGTCTCCGCCGCCACCTCCACCATGCGGCGGCCTTCGCGCACGGTGAGCGAGAGGGGCTTTTCGACGTACACATCCTTGCCCGCGCGGCAGGCGTCGATGAACATGATCGCGTGCCAGTGGTCCGGCGTGGCGATGACCACCGCGTCGACGTCCTTGTCCTCCAGCAGGCGGCGGTAGTCCTTGTACTTGCGCGGCGCGCCGCGGGACTTCTTCACCGCCAGGTCCATGTAGTCTTCCTTGAGGTCGCACACGGCGGCGGTGAACTGGTCGCCATGCTCAAGAAAGGCCTCGTGCACCTGGTCGCCGCGGTTGCCGAGCCCGATGTAGCCGATGCCGATGCGGTCGTTGGCGCCGAGGATCCGCGAATAGCCGAGCGCCGTGGCCGCCAGGGCCGTGCGCGCAAACTGCCTGCGGTTTTCCGCCATGAGAAAGCAACTCCCTTGAAACAAAGTGCGAACGCATTGATGCTATCTTTTGACCATGGTCGATGCAAGACTGCTGCTGCCCTTGCTCTGCCTCGCGCTGCTTGCCGGCGCCGGCCCGCGCATCCTCGTGCACGGCCACCGCGGCGCGCGCGCGGCGAGGCCGGAGAACACTCTGCCCGCGTTCGAATACGCCATTGCAGCGGGCGCCGACGTGCTCGAGCTCGACGTGTGGGTCACCGCCGACGACGTGCTTGTGGTGCACCATGACCCGCTCATCAACACGGCCATCTGCACCGGGCCGGAGGGGGAGCGCACGATCCGCAAGCTGACGCTCGAACGGGTGCGGCAGTGGGACTGCGGCTCGAAAAAGAACCCGGAGTTTCCGCGGCAGCAGCCGGCGCCGGGCGCGCGCATCCCCACGCTCGACGAAGTGCTGGCGCTCGCCCCGCGCGGCGCGTTCCGGTTCAACATCGAGATGAAGAGCCAGCCGGCGAAGCCGGAGTTGCAGCCGCCGCCGGAGCAGTACGCGAAGCTGGTGGCGGACACGATCCGGAAGCGCGGGCTGGAGGGCCGCGTCATCGTGCAGTCGTTCGACTTCGGCCTGCTGCGCGCGCTGCGCCAGACGGCGCCGGAGCTGCGCCGCGCCGCGCTGTACGCGGGGCTGCCGCGCGAGTTTGCCGAACTGGCGCGCGAGGCCGGCGATGCGCCCATCGTCAGCCCCCACTACTCGCTGGCCACGCCGGAGCGCGTGAAGCGGGCGCACGAGGCCGGCCTCGAGGTGGTGCCGTGGACCGCGAACACGCCCGAGCTGTGGGACCGGCTCATCGAGGCCGGCGTGGACGCCATCATCACCGACGACCCGAAGGCATTGATCGATCATCTGAAGGCGAAGGGACTGCGCTGAGGGCTGCGGCTCGCCATGCGGATCGGAATCGACACCGGCGGCACCTTCACCGACTTCGTCGTCGAGCGCGGCGGCGGGCGGCTCGAGTCCTTCAAGCTCCGCTCGAACCCGGCCGCGCCGCACGAGGTGATCCTCGAGGGGCTGCGCAGGGCCGGGGCGGCGGAAGGATGCGAGATCATCCACGGCTCGACGGTGGCGACCAACGCGTTTCTCGAGCGCAAGGGCGCGCGCACCGCTTTCGTCACCACCGCGGGCTTCGAGGATCTGCTCGAAATCGGGCGGCAGTGCCGGGAAAAGCTTTACGAGCTGGCGCCCGGGCCCAGGCGCCTGCTCATCCCGCGGCGGCTGTGCTTCGGCGTGCGGGAGCGCATCCTGGCCAGCGGCGCCGTGGAGCTCCGGCCGGCCGCCGAAGACATTCGCCAGCTGAGGCTGCGGCTCGAGCGGGCCGGCGTGGAAAGCGTCGCCATCTGCTGCCTGCACGCCTACCGCAACCCCGCGCACGAGCGCCAGATCGCGCGCGGCCTGGGCAAGCGTTTTTTCCTGTCGGTTTCCAGCGAAATTTCCCCGGAATTCCGCGAATATGAGCGGGCTTCGACAACGGCCCTGAACGCTTACGTGGGCCCGCTGATGAGCCGGTATCTGGAAGCGCTCGCCCGCCGCGCGCCCGGCCGCCTCTGGGTGATGCAATCCAACGGCGGCGTGCTGACGGCCGCCGAGGCCGGCCGGCTGGCCGTGCGCACGCTCCTTTCCGGCCCTGCCGGCGGCGTGCGCGGCGCTTCGGGCGCGGCGCGGGCCTCGGGGCTGCGCCGCATCATCGGCTTCGACATGGGCGGCACGTCCACTGACGTGAGCCTCTGCGACGGCGAGCCGCGCGAGACGGTGGAGGCCATGCTCGGCGGGTTCCCCATCCGCGTGCCGATGCTCGAAATCCACACCGTGGGCGCGGGCGGCGGCTCGATTGCGCGCGTCGACGCAGGCGGGCTGCTGCGCGTGGGGCCGGAGAGCGCCGGCGCCGACCCGGGGCCCGCCTGCTACGGCCGCTCCCTGCTGCCCACCGTCACCGACGCGCACGTCGTGCTGGGCCGCATCGCGGCCGACCAGCTCGCCGGCGGCACGGTGCGCATCGACCCGGACCGCGCCGCGCGCGCCGTCAGCGCCATCGCCCGCTCCTTGTCCGTGCCGCTGGAAGAGGCCGCTGCGGGCATCCTGCGCGTGGCCAACGCCACCATGACGCGCGCCATCCGCGTGGTCAGCATCGAGCGCGGCGTGGACCCGCGCGGCTTCGCGCTGGTCGCCTTCGGCGGCTGCGGCGGGCTGCACGCCTGCGAGCTGGCCGCGGAGCTGGGCATCGAAACCGTGCTGGCGCCGGATTACGCCGGCGCGCTCTCGGCTCTTGGCATGCTGGCCTCCGACAGGACGCGCGATTATTCAGCCAGCGCGCTGGGCGCAACCGCCATCGAGGCGCTGTTCCGCGCGCTCGAGGAGAGAGCCCTCCGCGAATCGCCCGGCGCGCGCCTGGTGCGCAGCGCCGACCTGCGCTACCGCGGCCAGAGCTACGAGCTCACCGTGCCGTGGGACGCCGAAGACCCGGCGCGCGCCTTTCACCTTGCGCACGAGCAGCGCTACGGCTACGCGAACCCGGCCAGGCCCGTCGAGGTGGTGCAGGTCCGCGTCCGCGCCGTGGCGCCGGTCCGGCCTCCGCAATTGCGCGCCGCCGCGCGTGGCGGCCGCGCGGCGGCCGCCCGCCGCCGGGTCCATGTGGACGGCGCGTGGGCCGACATGCCGGCCATTCCCCGCGAGTCCGTCAGCGCGCGGTGGAGCCCCGGCCCGGCGCTGATCCTCGACGCCGGCTCCACCACGCTTGTCCCGCCCGGCTGGCGCTTCCGCCTGGATGAGGCCGGCGCAATTGTGATTCACTGGAAGCGATGAAACGCGCAGTACTCATGATGGTTCTGGCGCTCCTGCCGCTTGCCGCGCAGGTGCGCTTCCGGCAAAACCAGGACAACATTGAAATCTCGATCGACGGCAAGCCGTTCGGCACGCTTTATTTCGGCGCGGAGGCGCCGAAGCCTTACCTTTCGCCGCTGCGCAGCGCTTCCGGCATCATCGTCACGCGCCGCTTCCCGATGGAAAAAATCGAAGGCGAAACGCGCGACCACCCGCATCACCGCGGGCTGTGGTTCACCCACGGCGACGTGAACCAGGTCGATTACTGGGCCAACGAACCCGGCGCCAGGGGCCGCAAAGGGGTGGTGAAGCTCGAAAAAATCCTCGCGGTGAAGGACGGGAAGAAGGAGGGCTCCATTCGCGCAGCCTTCCTCTGGGTGGACGACACAGGCGAGACTGTGCTGCGGGAAGACCGCACCATGACGTTCTACTCGCGCCCGCCGTTGCAGATGTTCGACTTCGACGCGAAGCTCACGGCGGTGAAGAAGGCGGTTTTCGGCGATACCAAGGAAGGGTTCTTCGCCATCCGCCTCCGCGACGACATGCGCGAACGCGGCGGCACGGGGCGCATGGTCAACGCCGAGGGCAAGTCCGGCATGCGCGAGGTATGGGGCAGGCCCTCGCCGTGGGTCGACTACAGCGGCACGCTGGAAGGCGAGAAGCTCGGCGTGGCCATCCTCGACCACCCGCAGAGCTTCCGCCACCCCACCCACTGGCACGCGCGCGACTACGGCCTGTTCGCGGCCAATGTTTTCGGGCTGCACGACTTCTACAACGACAAGACGAAGGACGGCAGCCATGCGCTTGAGCCGGGGCAGAGCATCCGGTTCATCTACCGCGTGGTGATCCACCCGGGCGACGCCGCGTCGGCCGGCGTGGCGAAGCTGTACGAGGAATTCGCCAGGAAGAAGTTCTGATGCAGCCGTCTCCCGGGCGCCCGCTGCGGATCGGCATCACCTGCTACCCGACCTACGGCGGCTCCGGCATCGTCGCCACCGAGCTGGGCATGGAGCTGGCCGCGCGCGGCTACGAGGTGCACTTCATCACCTACGCCAACCCGATCCGGCTCGATCCCGGCCTGCCGCGCATTTTTTATCACGAGGTGGAGGCGGCGACCTATCCGCTGTTCCAGTTCCCGCCTTATGATCTGGCCCTGGCGTCGCGGATGCTGGAGATCGCCGAGTGGCAGCGGCTCGATCTGCTCCACGTGCACTATGCGATTCCGCACGCCGCCTCGGCCTGGCTGGCGCGGGCGATGATGGCCGAAAAGCGCCGCCTGCCTTACGTGACCACGCTGCATGGCACCGACATCACGCTGGTGGGCAGCGACAAGTCCTACCTGCCGATCACCCGCTTCTCCATCGAGCAGTCCGACGGCGTCACCGCGGTCAGCGATTTCCTGCGCCGGGAAACTCTCTCCGTGATCGGCGCCCGCAAGGAGATCCGCGTCATCCCGAACTTCGTCAATTGCGATCTCTACCGGGTGCCGCGCGAGGCGCACCCCGGGCGGCCGCGGCTGCTGCACATCTCCAACTTCCGCCCGGTGAAGCGCGCGCCGGACTGCGTGCGCATCCTCGCGCGGGTGCGCCAGACGGCGGATTGCGAGCTCTGGATGGCCGGCGACGGCCCGGACCGCGGCGCCGCCGAGCGGCTGGCCTTCGAGCTGGGCGTCCACGAACACGTGCGGTTCCTCGGCAAGCAGGACCACATCGAGCGGCTCATCCCGCAATGCGACGTGCTGCTGCTGCCGTCGGAGATGGAATCGTTCGGGCTGGCGGCGCTGGAAGGGATGGCCTGCGGCGTCCCCCCGGTGGCCACGCGCGTGGGCGGCGTGCCGGAGGTGATCACGCACGGCGAGGACGGATTTCTCGAAGCGCCCGGGGACATCGAGGCCATGGCGGCGCGCGCCGCCGCACTGCTGACCGACCGCGCCCTGTACGCCAGGATGCGCTGGAAGGCGCGCACCACCGCCGAAGAGCGCTTCTGCACCTCCCTCGTCATTCCCCGCTACGAAGCCTTCTACCGCGAGGTGCTGGAAGCGGCCTGAAAAAGCGCCGGCCCGCCCCGGCGCAAAGCCGGAGCGGGCCGCAGGAGGTTGTCCCGGCGCTTACCGCGCAGCGAGCAGCGCCCGCAGATGGCGGGCCCGCTCGGGCGAGCGGAGCTGGCGCAGGGCCTTGGCTTCGATCTGCCGGATCCGCTCGCGCGTGACGTCAAACTGCTGGCCGATCTCCTCGAGCGTGTGCTCGCGCTCGCAGCCGATGCCGAACCGCAGCCGGATCACCTTCTCTTCCTTGGGCGAGAGGGTCTTCAGGATGGCCGCGGTCTCGTCGCGGATGTTGGAGTCGATCACCGTGTCGATGGGCGAGCCGACCCAGCGGTCCTCGATCAGGTCGCCGAGCGCGGACTCGCCGTCGCGGCCGACCGGGGTCTCCAGCGAGACCGGATCGCGGGAGATGGTCTTCAGCTTCTGGACCTTCTCCACCGGGATGTCCATGCGGCGGCTGATCTCCTCGTTGGTCGGCGCGCGGCCAAGCTCCTTCTCCAGCTCGCGCGTGGCGCGCAGGAACTTGTTCATCGACTCGTTCATGTGCACCGGGATGCGGATGGTGCGCGACTGGTCGGCGATGGCGCGCGTGATGGCCTGGCGGATCCACCACGTGGCGTAGGTCGAGAACTTGTAGCCGCGCCGGTATTCGAACTTGTCGGCGGCGCGCATCAGGCCGATGTTGCCTTCCTGGATCAGGTCGAGCAGGTGCAGGCCCCGGTTGACATACTTCTTGGCCACCGAGACGACCAGGCGGAGGTTGGCCTCCACCAGGTCCTTCTTGGCCCGCTCGGCTTCCTGCTCGCCCTGCCGGATGTCGGCAAGCGACTTCTTCAGCTCGGCATGGGTGGCGCCCGCCTGCATTTCGCGGCGCTTGATTTCCCGCTTGATCTCGCGGATGCGGGCCTGGTTGGCCGCTCGGTTGGCTTCGAGCTGCGCCAGTTCCGCTTCCAGCTGGTTCAGCTCTTCCACCGCCTGCTCGATGGCGGTGGAGAACTGGCGCCACTTCGAGGGCAGCCACGGGAACCGGCGGATGGCCCGCGAGGTCTCCACCCGGGCGCGGTAGAACTTCCACAGGGACTTCCGCTGCGCCTTCTTGTTGGCGGCGGCGCCGGCGCCCAGCTTCTCCCGGAGCTGCTCCTGCTTCTTGTACAGCGCGATGAACTCTTCAAACTGCTGCCGGATTTCACGCAGCCGCTTCTCGTAAGCGGGCGTGCCTTCCTCGACGTCGCCGAGATCCACCAGCGCCTCCGGATTCAGCTCCCCGGCGCGGACCTTCTCGGCGAGTTCGAGCACCTGATGCTGGACCAGGATGGAGCGGCTGGCCGCCTTCTGCATCCGCAGCTTGCCGCGCTCCATCTTGCGGGCGAGCGTCACCTCGCCCTCGCGGGTCAACAGCGGCACGGCGCCCATCTCGCGCAGGTACACGCGGACCGGGTCATCCGTGTAAATGGACTCCTCGGCAGGCTGTGCAGAGGCGAACTCGTCCTCCTGCACATCCTCCGGATGGAAAAAGTTGGCCTCCTCGTCGAATGGCAGACCGAGCGCCTCGGTCGCATCCGTCAGGAACTGATCTTCAAAGTGATCCACTGGCGACAAACCTCCAGGTCCGAACAGATTTTTCTCAGGCATGAGACTTCCTGCCCGGATCCGAAACCATTGCTGAAACAGGAACTGTTGTCCCGCCCTTCCAGGCCGGCTGCCGAAGCCCGCGCCGCGCGCGGCGCCGAGCCTTGCATAACCGCTTCCTGGACAGGCACGCTGTCCCGATTCGCGCGTCCCGATAGCTCCGCCCTTCTGTGCGAACGCGCGGGGCGCAATGCCCCATGCCAATTACGGGTTGGTCATACCGGCGGCGGATGGGAAGACGCTCCGAATCAGGATAGCATGAAATTGCGATCTTGTTAAGCTCCCAAACAATTGGATGCTTGCGAAAGGAAATCGTTACACCAACCCTCCAGGGCGCGCGGGCCGCGGCCTGCTGTGGCGTTTCAGCCACGCTTCTTTTTCATTAACTCCTTGAGCTCGCTAAAGAAAGCCTCCACGTCCTGAAAGTCCTTGTAAACCGAGGCAAACCGCACGTAGGCTATCTTGTCCAGGGCCAGCAGCCGCCTGGTCAACAATTCTCCTATTTCTGAAGTAGAAATCTCCCGGTCCGGCTTGTCCGCCAGCACTCCCTCCACCTCATCGACCAGTTCGGCCAGTTTCGACATCGGAACCGGGCGCTTTTCGCACGCCTTCAACAAACCATTCAGTACCTTCTGGCGGTCAAATTTCTCACGCCGGCCGTCTTTCTTGACCACCATGTACGGCACTTCATCTATTCTTTCATATGTAGTAAAACGGCGGCCGCACTGAAGGCACTCCCGCCGGCGGCGGATCACATCCCCCTCCTTGCTCTCCCGGGAATCGATCACGCGGTCTTCCTTGAAACCACAGAACGGGCAGTTCATGACAGGGTCTCGCTTTCCAGGCCGGACAGCTGGTTCCACCGCAGCCCCTCGCGCAAGGCCAGCAGCAGGCCGAAGGGGACGGCCCCGGCCACGGCGACCAGCCAGTTGAGCACGGCGAGGGCGGTGGCGGTTTCCATGGGCACGCGGAACAGCTCGGTGGTGACGAGGACGGAGGCCACCTGGAAGCCTCCGCCCACGCCAGGGATCTGGATGACGCTGCCGATGCCGACGAAGCCGATGTAGGCCAGCACCTGGGCGGGCCGGAGCGACGCCGTTTCCGGGAAGGCCAGGAACATGAGGTGGAAGCAGAAATAGATCACCGCCCACTCGGCCACGCTCCACAGCAGGAGCGCTGCGATGGCCCGCCCGGAGCGGGCGGCGCGCAACCCGTCCAGCGCGGCGCGCACCAGCCGCGCGGCCCGCTCGTGGTGGCGTTCGCGAAGGAAGCTGAGGCCGTCGATGATGCGCTGCTCGAAGCGCGGCGCCCAGTACTGGAGCATGATGAGGGCGCCCAGGCACAGCAGGCCGATGCCGCCGATCAGCCACCCGCCTTTCGCGATAAGCCAGCGGATCTCCGGCCCGGCGGAGGGGTGCACCTGGATGGACGAGGCGAGCGCATAGCCGAAGAACGCCAGTATCAGCAGCGTGTCGTAGATCCGCTCGAGCAGCCAGGCGGCGATCTGGGAGGCCAGCGGCACGCGCGCCGATCTCGCTATCAGCCAGGGCCGCACCAGCTCTCCCGCCCGGCCGAACAGGTAGACCGCGGTGAAGCCGATCACCGTCGCGGAGAAAACATCGCGGCTTCGCGCCTGCGGCGCCAGGGGCCGGAGCATCACCATCCAGCGCCAGGTGCGTCCCGCGTAGGACAGCAGGCCGACGAGCCACGCCAGCACGATCCAGCCCCAGCGCACCTCGCGGAAGCTGGCGGCGAACTCGGCCAGGTCGAAGCCGGTTTGCCTGCCGCGATAGACGAGGAACCCGACGGCTGCGAGCAGCAGGAGCGAAGCGGCCCACAGGCCGCGGCGGCCGGACCGGAGAGCGGGGCGGGCGTGACTCAGGAGCGTCTCCTGCACAGACAAACCGTCCGGGACGGCAGAGCCGGAGAATTCGACTAAAATGGGAGCCGGCTCTCTCGGGTTTCCGACGGATCGAACTTTTCATGATAAACCCTCGTTGTAATGACTGGAAGCCGGAGCGGACTGCCTCCGGCGCGGGGCTGGCCGGCGGCCCCCGGCAAGGGAGCTTCAGTCATGGCAGCGGGTTTGCAGCTCTGGGACGCGATGCGAGGCGGCGCAGCGGCCATCCCGATGGCGCCGCTGCCTGCCGCCGGCCAGAGCCGGAACGGGCGCCTGGTGCAGGACGTGGATGCTGAAACGGAGCTGGTTGCGCGCTGTCTGAACGGGGACGAGAGCGCCTGGGAGGATCTCGTCCGCACCTACACGCGCCGCGTCTACTCGATCTGCTACCGGTTCACCGGCAGGGAGAGCGAGGCCCAGGACCTGACGCAGGAGGTCTTTCTCAGGGTTTTTCGCAACGTCCGCAGCTTCCGCGCGGGCGAGGGTTCGTTTGGCGTGTGGCTGGCGCGGCTGACGCGCAATCTGCTCATCGATCACTACCGGCGCTCCCGGATGGAGCGCGCCACGGCGTCGATCGAGGAGCAGTTGCCGGTGCTCGAGGAGAAGGCGGCCATCGAGGGCCGCACGGAGGCGGCGCTGGCCGGCCGCGAGGCGAGCGAGGCGTTGCAGAAGGCGCTGGCGAAACTTTCGCCGGAGCTGCGCGAGACGGTGATTCTGCGCGATATCGAGGGCATGGAGTACCGCGAGATCGCGCAGGTGCTGGGGGTGCCGGAAGGAACGGTGAAGTCGCGGCTGAACCGCGGCCGAAGCGAGCTGGCGCGCGTGTTGCGCCAGATGAGGGTCGTGCCATGAGGTGCAGCGATCTCGAGGCCCTGATTTGCGACTACGTCGACGGCGCGCTGACCGCGGCCGAGAAGGCGACGGTCGAGCTGCATCTGGCCTCCTGCGCCTCCTGCCGCGCGCTGGTGGAGGACGCGCGGGCCGCGTTGAGCTTCATCGGGAAGGCGGCCGATGTCGAGCCGCCGCCGGCGCTGGTCAACCACCTGCTGTTCGAGGTGCGGCAGGGCGCCGCGCGCCCGGTGCGCGAGCGGCGCGCCTGGCTCGGGCGGCTGCTGGAGCCGGTCTTGCAGCCGCGCTTCGCCATGGGAATGGCGATGACGATCCTGAGCTTCGCCATGCTGGCGCGCTTCGCCGGCATCCCGGTTCGGCAGCTGCGGCTCGCCGATCTCGAGCCGGCGCGCGTCTGGATGGCCCTCGAAGACAAGGCATGGCGCGCTGCCGACCGCGCCCGGAAGTATTACGAGAGTTTGCGGCTGGTGTACGAAATTCAGCAGACGTTGAAGGAATGGACCGAAGAGCCGGCTGGCGCCGGCGTCCAGGCTCCGGCCAAGGCCCGCCCGAAGAGCGCGGAAGCCGCCGCGCCCGCGCCCGGCCAAAGCCTGGACTGGGGCCTGCCGCAAGCGGAACAGCCCGGGGACGGGAGGAAAAAGAAATGACGACAGAAAACGCACAACAGAAGCCGGTGGCCGCCTACTGCCGGACTTGCGGCAAGGCGCTGGCCGAGGATGAGATCCGCCTGGCGCAGGGAACCGTCTTTTGTGAGGAACACCTCCCGGCTGCGGAAGCAAAAGCGGCCCCGGCGCCCGGAGGCGCGCCTCTGGCGCCCAACCCGGGCGTGTCGCCGGGGCTGGCCTTCTTGCTCGGCATGATTCCCGGTGTCGGCGCGATTTACAACGGCCAGTATGCGAAGGGGATCATCCACGTCGTGATTCTCGGGCTGCTGCTGAGCATCTCCTCCAGCGACGCCGCCGGGGGGCTGGAGCCGCTGTTCGGCCTGCTGACCGCGGTGTTCTGGTTTTACATGGCGTTCGAGGCCTACCATACGGCGCAGCGGCGGCTGCTGGGCGAGCCGGTGGACGAGTTCTCCTCGCTCGTGCAGTTGCGCGGCGGGCAGGGCGCGCCGGTGCTGCCGCTGGTGCTGATCCTGCTCGGCGTGCTGTTCCTGCTGAACAATCTGGAAATCGTCCGGCTGCGCGACCTGCTGCGGTTCTGGCCGGTGGTGCTGATCGCCACCGGCGCCTGGATGCTGTATGAGCGGTTGCGCGGCGCAAACCACGGCGCAGCGAAAGGAGGCGCGCAATGAACCGGAGCGCGGAACTCATCCGGGCCGTCCGCGGCCCTGTGCTGCTGATCACGCTCGGCGTGCTGCTCTCGGCCGACCGGTTTTCCGGCGTGCCGTTCACGAAGACGTGGCCCGTGCTGCTGATCGTGCTCGGCGTGATGAAACTGCTCGAGCGCACCGCGCTGGCCGGCCCGCCCGCGGCGGGCGGCGGCGCGCCATTCCGGGCCTGAGGGGGCGGCGATGAGACGAGGATCCCTGGTCGGCCCCGTGCTGCTGATTTTGATCGGCGTGGTGTTCCTTGTCCGGAACATCCGCCCGGATCTGCCCCTGTTCGACCTCCTGGTGACCTGGTGGCCGGTGGTGCTGATCGCGTGGGGGGCGCTGCGGCTGGTCGAGATTCTGACGACCTACTTCCGCGGCCGGGAGCTGCCGCGCGCGGGCATCCACGGCGGCGAGTGGGCCCTGATCATTTTCGTCACCGTGTTCTTCATGTCCGTCTGGAGCGTGAAGCGCTGGACGCACGAGCTGCCCGGCAGGATCCGCATCGGCGGCGTGGAAGTGTTCGGCGAAGCGTTCGATTACCCGCAGCCGGAGATGGCCGTGCCGGCCTCGCCGCAGGGCCGCATCGTGGTGGAGAACGCGCGCGGCAACACGCGCATCACCGGCGTGGAAGGCGCCGAAGTGAAGGTGTCGGGGCGCAAGACGGTGCGCGCGCTGGACCGCAGCGCGGCCGACCGCGCCAACGATGCGGCCAAACTGAAAGTTCTCCGCAACGGCGGCGTCGTGCGGGTGGCGCACGAGCAGGACTCGCTCGAAGGCGCGCGGATCAGCATGGACCTGGAGATTGCCGCCCCGCGCGGGTCAAGCATCCAGTTCCGCGGCAAGTATGGCGATCTCGAGGTGAAGGACATCCAGGGCGAAGTGACGGTGGAGTCCGACAACGCCGGCCTGCGGCTGGAGTCGGTCGGCGGCCGGGTGAAGGCGGAGCTGCGCCGCAGCGACATCATCCGGGCCATCAAGGTAAAAGGCGACGTCGAGATCAAGGGCCGCGGCCGCGACATCGAAATTGAAGACGTGGCGGGCGGCGTCTCCATTGAAGGCTCGTACTCCGGCGAGACGGTGCTGCGGCGCGTGGCCCGGGCCGTGCGGTTCGAGAGCCCGCGGACGGAGATCCGCGCCGGCGCATTGCCCGGCGAGATGCGCGTCACGCTCAGCCTGCTGACGATCACCCAGGCCCGCGGGCCGCTGCTGGTGAAGGCCGAGACGAAGGATATCCAGCTGGCCGACGTGACCGACACGATCACGATCGACGTCGAGCGGGGCGACATCGAGGTGCGGCAGCCGCGCACGGAGTTCGGCCGCATGGACGCGAGGAGCGGCAGCGGCGACATCGAGCTGGCCCTGCCGCCGGCGGCGCGCTTCACGCTGCACGCCTCCACCGGCCGCGGCGATGCGGTCAACGAGTTCGACCCGCGCCTCAAGGTGGAGCAGGACGACCGGCGGGGCGCCATCCACGGCAGCACGGGCGCGGGGCCGGAAATCCGGCTCGAGACGCGGCGCGGCAAGGTGATCGTCCGCAAGATGACGCCCGCCGAAACCTCCGCGCTGCTCGGGCGGCCGCCGCAGGCGCCTCCGCCGCCGGAGCCGCCCAAGGCCATGAATCAGTAGCGCGTCAGGGCCGGCGGCGCGGCCGTACGAGCATCAGGCGCACATCCATGACGTTGGTGCCCGTCGGCCCGGTCACGACCAGGTCGCCGAGCGGCTCGAAAAAGTGATACGAGTCGTTGGCCGCCAGCATGCGCCGGGCGTCGAGCCCGAGCGCGGCGGCGCGGCTGACGGTGGCCCCGTCGGCCATGGCCCCTGCGGCGGGGGTGGGGCCGTCGGTGCCATCCGTGCCGGCGCTGAAAACCAGCACGCCGGGCACGCCTTCCAGCGCGATGGCGGCGGCCAGCGCGAACTCCTGGTTGCGGCCGCCGAGCCCGCCGCCCCGCAGCGTGACGGTGGTCTCCCCGCCGGATATGACGCAGACGGGCGGACGCGCCGGGCGCCCGGCGGCGACGATCTCGCGGGCGATGGCGGCGTGCATGGCGGCGATGTCGCGCGTCTCGCCTTCAATGGTGGTGGACAACACCAGCGGCCGGTAGCCCAGCTCGCGCGCCTTGCGGACGGCGGCGTCCACGGCGAGCCGGTTCGACCCCACGATGCGGTTCGTCACGCGGCGGAAGCAGGGATCGTCCGGCTTGGGCGTCTCCTCGACCTTTCCGGCCAGCCCCTGCTGGAGCAGCTCGCGAGCCGCGGCGGGGATTTTCCCGGCCAGGCCGTACTTCTCGACCACCGCCCAGGCGGAGGCGAACGTCGACGTGTCCGGCGCCGTGGGGCCGGAGGCGATGACGTCGAGCGGGTCGCCGATCACATCGGACAACAGCAGGGAGAGCACGTGCGCGGGCCAGGCGAGCCTGGCCAGGCGCCCGCCCTTGATCGCCGAAAGATGCTTGCGCACGGCGTTGATCTCGTGGATCGTGGCCCCGCAGGCCAGCAGCAGCCGGGTGGTCTCCTGCTTGTCTTCCAGCGTCACCGGCGGCATCGGCAGCGGCAGCAGCGCCGATCCGCCGCCGCTGATCAGGCACAGCAGCAGATCGCCTTCGCCCGCCTGCGCGGCGATTTCCGCAATGCGCCGCGCGCCTTCCACGCCGCGCGCGTCGGGCACCGGGTGGCTGGCCTCGTGCACGGTGATGCGCGCCAGCGGCGCGCCGTGCCCGTCTTTGGTGTTGATCCAGCCGCCGGTGATGCGCCGCCCGAGCGCCTGCTCGGCGGCCTGCGCCATCGCGGCCGACGCCTTGCCCGCCCCCACGGCGAAGATGCGCCGGAACCGCGACAGGCCGGCCGGCCGCAGCGTTTCGCGCACCGTGCGGCGCGGGTCGGCGGCGGCCACGGCGGCGCGGAAAATCGAGAGCGCGTGGCGGCGGAGGAGTTTCTCGCTCTGCATGGCTCGTCTCAGAAGATCGGGAGCTGAAGGATGTCTTCGACCGCGGCGGCCGAGCCGCCCGGCCCGATTTCAATGCGGTAGTCGGCTTTTTCGTACGCGGGCCGGCGCGCGTGGTACAGCTCTTCGAGCTTGGCCGGGTCCCGCGCCAGCGGCCTCGTCGCGGACTGGCTGATGCGCGCCCGGACGAGTTCGAGCGGCGCGTCCAGCCAGATGGAGACGCCGTTGTCCGAGATCAGCTGGTAATTGCGCGGCTGCGCGAAACAGCCCCCGCCCACGGCCACCACCCAGGGCGTGCCGCGCGCAATCTCGGCCACGCGCCGCCGCAGCGCCTCGTGCTCCATGCCGCGGAACTCCTCTTCGCCGAAGCGGTCGAAAATCTCGTTGATCGACATCTGCGCGCGGGCCTCGATCTCGTCGTCGAGATCCGAGAAGCGCCACCCGAGCCGCCGCGCCAGCATCCGCCCCACGGTCGTCTTGCCGCAGCCCATGAAGCCGACAAGATAAATGCCCGGGGTCCGCTTCAGCTTCAGAATCATCCGGCGGGGTTCCTTTCCGGCGCCGCCGCGCCGCCCGGTGCGGCGCCGCGGCGCGTCCGCCTGCGCGAGTTCGGCATGAAAGGGCTCACAAAGTCCGTATGAGCCATAATACAAGCATGCAGGAGGAGATGCTTCCGCTGTTCCCGCTGGAGACCGTCCTCCTGCCCCGCTGCGAGCTGCGCCTGCACATCTTCGAGGACCGCTACAAGGAGATGATTGCCGATTGCCTGAAGGCGGAACAGGAATTCGGCGTCGTGCAGGCCCGCGGCGGCGGCCTGATGCGCATCGGCTGCACCGCGGCCATCCGGGAGGTGCTCCGCCGCTACGACGACGGCCGCATGGATATCCTCGTCGAGGGAAGGCGGCGGTTCGCCCTCCAGGAGGTCTTCCCGGGCAAGAGCTACCTGCGCGGCAAGGCGGCGTTTTTCGACGACCGCGACGAGCCGCCGCCGGACCGCAAGCTGGTGCGCGAGGCCGTGGCCGCCTGGCTGGATGTGGTCCGGGCCCAGGGGGCCGAGGCGGAGCCGCCCGACCTCGACCACCCGCAGTTGAGCTTTCTGTTGTCCGACATCTCCCCGGACCTGCATTACCGCCAGCGGCTGCTCGAGATGCAGAGCGAGCGCGAGCGGCTGGAAGCCGCCGTCGCGCACCTGAAGCGCCTGGCGGAAAAGCACAGGATCCGCGCCGCCATGGAAAAGGTGGCTCGCTCCAACGGGCACGGCACCCATCTGTACGAAAAGCAGTGACAGCCCGTTCCCATGCAGGAGCCTCAATTCCTTCTCATCGACGCCGACGACACGCTGTGGGAGAACAACATCTATTTCGAGGAAGCCTTCGCGCAATTTGTCGGCTTCCTCGATCATTCGACGCTCGACGCGCAACAGGTGCGCGCCGTGCTGGATGAAATCGAGCTCGCCAACAGCCGCATCCACGGCTACGGCTCGCTGAACTTCGCGCGCAACCTCCAGCAGTGTTATGCGAAGCTGGCCGAGCGCGACATCCGGCCCGAGGACCTGGAAACGGTGAAAGGGTTCGCGCTGCGGATCCTCGAACAGCCGCTCGTGCTCATCGAAGGCGTCGAGGAGACGCTCGCGGAGCTGAGCCGCCGGCACGACCTGACGCTGTTCACCAAGGGCCATCCCGGCGAGCAGCGGATGAAGATCGACCGTTCCGGCCTCGGCCGCTATTTCCGGCACACGGCCATCGTGAAGGAGAAAGACCGCGCCTCGTACGAGGCCCTGGTTCGGGAGCGCGGGCTCGACCCGCGGCGGACGTGGATGATCGGCAATTCGCCCAAATCGGACATCAACCCCGCTCTCGAGGCGGGGCTGAACGCCGTGTTCATACCGCACGCGCGCACGTGGACGCTCGAGCGGACCCGCCTGCGGCGGCCCGGGCCGGGACGGCTCCTCGTCGTCGACCGTTTTCCGGATCTGCTGGAAATCTTCTGACGGCGAACCGCACTATTTCTCGCCGGAGCCGCGCGCCGCGGCGCTCTCGTTCGGCGACCAGAGCACCTCGGCCGCCCCGAGCTGCGCGTTGGCCCAGCGGCTCCACACAAACAGCGCGTCGGAGAGCCGGTTGAGGTAGCGGAGATTGACGGCGTCGATCGGGTCGCTCCGCGAGGCGGCCACCAGCAGGCGCTCGGCGCGGCGGCACACCGTGCGGCAGATGTGCAGCTCCACGTTGAGCCGCGAGCCGCCCGGCAGCACGAAGCTCCGCAGCGGCTCGAGCGGGGCGTTGAACTCGTCGATCTCGCTCTCCAGTTGCGCGATGTCGGCGTCGGTGATGCGCGCCTGCCGCGGGTGGACGTTTTCCGGCGTGGTGGCGAGAATCGAGCCCAGATTGAACAGCTCGTGCTGCACCCGCAGCAGGATGCGCGCCAGCCGCCCGAGCGCCGGCGCCTGCGCCGCGGCCTCCGACGCGGTCAGCGCCGCCGCCCCGATGAACGCGTTCAGCTCGTCCACCGTGCCGTAGCACTCGAGGCGCGGGGCGTCCTTCGGCACGCGCTCGCCGCTGGCCAGCAGCGTGTCGCCCGCATCGCCCGTCTTCGTGTAAATGCGGTTCAGCGCCAGGCGCGGTTCTTCGAATGGGGGTTGATCCGGCATGCAGCGGGTACTTTCATTTTAGGCGGGCGGCGCGCACCCTATTTTTCGAGCAGCGGCTCGAGGTGGCGGAAGACGAGTTCGGCCACCTTGCGGCAGCCCTCGGCGTTGGGGTGGAGGCCGTCGGGCTGCATCAGCGCGGGGTTCATTGCCACGCCCTCGAGGAAGAACGGGATCAGCACGGCGCGCCGCTGCCGCGCCAGGTCGCGGAAGATCCGCTCGAAATCCCGCACGTAGGCCGCGCCGTAGTTGCGCGGCAGCGTCATGCCGGCCAGGATCACCTTCGCACCCGCGCCCTGGAAAGCGTTCAGCATCAGGTCGAGGTTGGCGCGCGTGCGCTCCAGCGGCAGGCCGCGCAGGCCGTCGTTGGCGCCCAGCTCGAGGATCACGATCTTCGGCTTCAGCAGCAGCGCGCCGTCCAGCCGGGCCACTCCGCCGTCGGTGGTGTCGCCGGAAATGCCGAGGTTCACCACCCGGTAAGCGTAGCCGCGCTCGTCGAGCATCCGCTGGAGATGGTCCGGGTAGCTCTGGCCGGGCTCCACGCCGTAGCCCGCCGTCAGGCTGTCGCCGAAGGCGGCGATGACGGGGCGGGTGTCGTCGGCCTGCCGGCTCGCCGCGGGCGGGGCGGGCGGGGCCGCGGGGCGCGGCTGAGGCGCCTGCTGCGGCCGGTTGCAGGCCGGCAACAGAAGGAGCGCAAAAAACCAGCCGCGGCGCGACATCTCTTGCCATCATAAAGGACAGAGTTCAACAACAAATGAACGGGCCTGTATTGTCCCTCCGGGACGTGACCAAGACGATCGACACCGGCACGCACCGCGTCGAGATCCTCCGGGGCATCAGCTTCGATGTCCACAAGGGCGAGTTTGTGGCGGTGATGGGCGCTTCCGGCTCCGGCAAGTCGACGCTGCTCGGCCTGGTGGCCGGCCTCGACACCCCGACCTCGGGCTCCATCCGCATCGAGGGCGAGGAGATCAGCCGGCTCGACGAGGACCGGCTGGCCGTGCTCCGCGGCCGCAAGATCGGCTTCGTCTTCCAGAGCTACCAGCTGATCCCCACGCTCACGGCCGAAGAGAACGTGCTGCTGCCCGCCGAGCTGGCCGGCGAGGACCTGGCCCCGGCGCAGCGGCGGGCGCGCGAGCTGCTGAAGACCGTCGGGCTGGAGCAACGGCTCGACCACTACCCGGTGCAGCTTTCCGGCGGCGAGCAGCAGCGCGTGGCCCTGGCGCGCGCGTTCGTCCGCAAGCCGCCGCTGCTGCTGGCCGACGAGCCGACCGGCAACCTCGACTCGGTCAACGGCAGGCAGGTGCTCGAGCTGATGCTTTCCATGAACCGCAGCGAGGGCGCGACGCTGCTTCTGGTGACGCACGACCGCGAGCTGGCCGCCCACGCCTCGCGCATCATCACGCTGCGCGACGGGCGGATCCTCAGCGACGAACGGCGGGCCGCGGCATGAAGCTGTTCCGGACGCCCGCATGGCGAATGGCGTGGCGCGAGGCGCGCGCCGCGGCGCCGAAATTCCTGTTCGTGATTTTCGGCGTCGCCGCGGGCGTGGGCGCGCTGACCGGCGTGCGCGGCTTCTCGGCCGCGTTCCATGAATCTCTGAAACGAGAAGCGCGCACGCTGATGGCGGCGGACCTGCTCATCCGCCAGTTCGCCGAGCCGAACGAGGAGCAGCAGCGCGTCATCGCCGCATGGGAGCGGCGCGGCGCGCAAGTGTCGCGCATCACGGAAACCGTGTCCATGATGGCGGCCGGCGAGGGCGAGCCGCCGGTGCTCGTCAGCGTGAAGGCCGTCGACCCGGCGACGTATCCCTGGTACGGCAAGGTGAGGCTGGAGCCGGAGGCGCCGCTCAGGGAAGCGCTCACGGCGGACACGATCGCCGTCAGCGACGACCTGATGCTCCGCCTGAACCTCCAGCGCGGCTCGCGCGTGCGGCTGGGCGAGGCGGAGTTCCGCGTGTGGGGCGTGGTGCGGCTGGAGCCGGACCGCATGACCGGCTCGCTCAACGTGGGCCCGCGGGTGATGATCACGCGGGAGGGCCTGGCGCGCACCGGGCTGCTCGTCTGGGGTTCGCGCGCCTCGCAGCGGCTGCTGTGGAAGCTCCCCGCGCAGGGCGTGCGGATCGAAGAGCTGCGCGAGAGCCTGCGCAAAGCCTTCCCCGAGGCGCTCATCACCGACTACCGCGAAACGCACCCGTTCATCACGCGCGCGCTGGACCGCGCCACCACGTTCCTCAGCCTGGTGTCGATGATCGCCCTCATCGTGGGCGCGCTCGGCGTGGCGATGGCGATCCATTCGCACATCCAGCAGCGGCTGGACACGATCGCCATCATGAAGTGCATCGGCGCGCGCTCGGCGCAGATCATGCGCATCTACACGCTCCAGGCGGTGCTGCTGGGGCTGGCAGGCGGCGTGGCCGGGCTGGCCGTGGGCGCGGCCGTGCAGCGGGTCTTCCCGCTGCTGCTCCGCCGCTACTTCCAGCTGGAAAGCGTCGGCTGGAGCGGTTCGTTTGCGCTCGAAGGGATTCTGGCCGGCGTGCTGGTGGCGCTGCTGTTCAGCGTGCCGCCGCTGCTGGCCATCCGCGACGTCAAGCCGGCCCTGATCTTCCGGCGCGAGATGCCGGAGGCGAAGCCGCCGCTGCGGCTGCGCCTGCGGAAGAAGCTGCCTGCGGCGGGCGCGGGCGCGCTGATTCTGGCCGGCCTCGCCGCGATGGCGGCCTGGCTGGCCGGCTCGGCGAAGGTGGGCGCGTGGTTTGCGGGCGGCCTGGCGGCGGCCCTGCTGCTGCTGGGCGCGGTGGCATGGGTGCTGCTGCGCTGGATCAAGTGGCTGCTCAGGCACACGCCGGTGCGGCTGCCGCTGTGGCTGCGCCATGGCGCGGCGAACCTGTACCGCCCGGGCAATCACGCGGCCAGCATCCTGGTGGCGCTGGGCGTCGGCGTGATGTTCACGCTCACCGTGTATCTGGTGCAAAACTCGCTGCTCAAGGAAGTGATGGTGGCGATGCCCAAAGGCGCGCCCAATGTCTTCCTGATCAACATCACGCCGCGCGAGCTCGAGGCAATGCGCGAGTTTCTCGCCTCGCGCCGGGACATCGAGGGGCGCCCCGCGCTGGTGCCGACGGTGGCCGCGCGGCTGGAAAGCGTGAACGGGACTCCGCTGGACCAGTTGCCTCCGCCGCCCGGCGAGGACCGCCGCCGGCGCGGCTTCACGCGGCAGGTCACCTGGATGGACGCGATGCCGGAGGACATGCGCATCCTTCGCGGCTCGTGGTGGAAGGACGGCCGCAGCGAGGCGCTCGTCAGCGTCGACGAGAATTCGGCGCGGCGCTGGGGCATCGAGCCCGGCGCCGTGCTCGAGTGGAGCGCCGCGGGGCGGCGCTTCCAGGCGCGCGTGGCCGCCATTCACCGGTTTGAAAGCGTGCGGCGCGGGGCCAGCGACGAGTTCGTCTTCACCGAAAAGGCTCTGGCCGGGCTGCCCGTGCAGTGGTACGCCACGGCGCGCATCCCGCCGGCCCGGGTGGCGGAGTTCATGCGCGACAGCTTCCGCCGCTTCCCCTCGGTCACGGTGATCAACGCCGCCGATGTCGTCAACATCGTGCAGGACGTGATCGACCAGGTGTCGCTGGTCATCCGTTTCATCGCCGCCTTCGCCATTCTGGCCGGCGCCATCATCCTCGCCTCCACCGTGGCCGGCACGCGGCTGCGGCGGGTGCGGGAATCGGCGGTGCTGAAAACGCTGGGGGCGCGGCGCCGGACGCTCGTGTCGATCTTCTCGGTGGAGTTCGCCATTCTGGGCGCGGCCGCGGGGCTGATGGGCGGCGCGCTCGCCACCGGCTTTTCCCGCCTGCTTCTGGTGCGGCTGCTCGACGCGCGCTTCGACCCCGAGTGGCGCGCCAACCTGGCGACGCTCCTCCTCACCATGGCGCTGGCCGTGGCCGCCGGGTGGCTGGCCTCGCTGCGGATCCTCTCGCACCGCCCGCTGGAAGTGCTGCGGGAGGAGTAGCCGCGCGGCGCGCGCCTCAGCGGCCGGCCTCCGCCCCGGGGGCGAGGCCCAGCCGCGCCAGCAGCGCCTGCGGGTCGGGGTCGCGCCCCATGAAGCGGCGGAACAGCACGATGGGCTCTTCGCTGTCGCCGCGCGACAGGATGGCGTCGCGGAAATCGCGGCCGGTTTTCTCGTTGAAAATGCCCTCGCGGAGGAAGCGCGTGAAGGCGTCCGCATCGAGCACTTCCGCCCACTTGTAGGAGTAATAGCCGGCGCCGTAGCCGGTCGGGTCGGCGAACAGGTGCGTGAAGGAGGCCAGCATGGCGTAGTCTTCCGGCAGCGGCGCGGGGGCGAACTCGCGCAGGATGCGGTTGGCCCAGGCAACCGGGTCCCCGTCGCGCGCCGGCTCGTAGTCGATGTGCAGCGCCAGGTCCACGGTGGCGAAGCCGAGCTGCCGCATCTGCGCGTTGGCGGCGCGGAAGGTGCGCGCCGCGCGCATCTTGCGGAACAGCTCCTCCGGCATCGGCTCGCCGGTTTCGTAATGCCGCGCGAACAGGTCCAGCGAGGCGCGCTCCCAGCACCAGTTCTCCATGATCTGCGAAGGCAGCTCCACGAAGTCCCAGGCGACGTTGGTCCCCGCCAGGGACCGGACTTCGACGCGCGACAGGCAGTGATGCAGGAGATGGCCGAACTCGTGGAAGATGGTCTCCACTTCGCGGTGCGTAAGCAGCGCGGGCTTGCCGTCCACGGGCGCGGTCAGGTTGCCGCAGATGAGGCCGACGTGCGGCAGCCACCGGCCGTCCTTCGGGTAGCCGGTGAGAAACGCGTCCATCCACGCCCCGCCCCGTTTGTTGTCGCGCGGGTGCCAGTCCGTGTAGAAGCCGCCGAGCAGCTCGCCGCCGGCGTCGCGGATCTCGTAATACTTCACCTCGGGGTGCCAGACGGGCACGGCGGGGCCGGGCGCGATCGAGATGCCGAACAGGCGCGAGGCGAGCCGGAACATTCCGTCGATGACCTGTTCGACGGGGAAGTAGGGCCGCAGGTCCTCCTCCTCGAAGGCGTAGCGCGCGGCGCGCAGCTTTTCGGCCTGGTAGGCGATGTCCCAGGGCTCCAGCCGCATGCCGGCGAACTCCTCCAGCTCGCGGTTCTCGCGGCGGAAGGCGGGTTCGGTCTTTTCGCGCAGGTCCCGGATGAAGGCCTGCGCGGCGGCGCCGGTCTTCGCCATGCGGTCGGCGAGGGCGAAGTCGGCGAAGTTCGCGTAGCCGAGCAGGCGCGCCTTCTCGCGGCGCAGTTCGAGGATGCGCGCCGCCAGCGGCCCGTTCTCTTCGGCGGCGCGGCGGTTGTAGGCGCGCCAGAAGCGCTCGCGCACCGCGCGGTCGTCGAGGTAGGTCATCACCGCCAGGTAGGACGGGGCGTGGAGCGTGAAGCGCCACCCCTCGCGGCCGCGGCTGCGCGCGTCGGCGCGGGCCGCGGCCCGCGCGCTCGGCGGCAGTCCGGCCAGGCGGCTTTCGTCCTCGATCCAGTATTCAAAGGCGGCGGTGGCGTCCAGAACATTCTGGGCGAATTTTGTTGTTGCGGTCGCCAGCTCGACGTCCAGCTCCTCCAGCCGCTTCTTGCCCTCCGGCGGCAGGGCCGCGCCGTGGCGGCGGAAATGGTCGAGCGTCTTCGACAGGAACCGCGCGCGCACCCCGGCCAGCTTTTTCGCCTCTTCGGAGGCCGCGTACTCGTTCAGCGCCTTCCACAGGCCCTCGTGCAGCGGGATGGAGGAGTAGAACGCGCTGACGGCCGGCTGCGCCGCATTCCAGGCCTGGCGCAGCTCGGGCGTGGATACGACGCCTTCGAGATGGCGCACGACGCCGGAGGCGGCGTCGAGATCCTCGGTGGCCGTGTCGAGCGCGGCCATGGTGTCCTGCCACGTGCGCACGGGCGAGGCGGCGATCGCGTCCAGCCGGGCCCGCGAGCGGCGGATGAGCTCCTCCATCGCCGGGCCCACGTGTTCCGGGCGCACCCGGTCGAACGGCAAAGGGTGGCTGAGATCGAGCAGCGGGTTTTCAGGGGTCACGTTTCTCAAGATACGAATTTTGCAGGCCGGCGCAGGCGGGCGCCGCTGCGGCGGCGGGTTTGCGATGATGAATGGGCGTGATCGACCTGCACGCCCATGTGTTGCACGGGCTGGATGACGGGCCGGCGTCGCTTGAGCAAAGCCTGGCGATGCTCCGGATGGCCGCATCCGCAGGCACGAAGGAGATCGTCGCCACGCCGCATTTCAGCCGGAAGCACCCATGGCGGCCGGCGCTCGTGCAGCGCCGCTGGGAGGAATTGCAGCATCTGGCCGGGGATGCCATCCGTGTGCGGAAGGGCTGCGAGGTCGAGCTGGCCCCCGAGGCCGTCTCGCGCGTTCTGGCCGCGCCGCAAGGGTTCACGCTCGCCGGGACCCGGTATCTGCTCGTGGAGATTCCCGACGACCTGCATCCGGACCAGGCCGAGCCTTTGCTCGGAGAGTTGCAGGCGGCCGGGTTGCGCGTGATTCTGGCACACCCGGAGATGCACCCGGCCCTGGTGCGGGAACGCCGCAGAATCCGGCGGTGGGTGGAGCAAGGCATTCTGGTGCAGGCCAACGCGTCCAGCTTCCTCGGGTTGTCCGGAGCCGCCGCCGGCCGGACGGCGGGACGCCTGCTGCAACAAGGGCTGGTGCACTTCATCGCCTCCAACGGGCACGACCTGCAATATCGTCCGCCGCGGCTGGATGCGGCCCATCTGGTTCTGGCCGGGGATTCCCCCCCGGAGTTGCTCGACCGGATCTTCGAGCGGCATCCGCAAGCGGTGCTCCGCAACGAACCCCTGCCCGCCGGCCCCGTGCAGGTCCGGGGGCTCGGGCGGCGCTGGTGGCCTTTCTGAGGGCGGCGCGAGCCGCGGTTCACAGCACATTGGCAACGGGCGCACGCCGCCGAAGTCGCAACGAATCAACGCATTGAAGGCTCGCGGCCGGGGCCGGCGGGCGGCGGCGGCCTCTGCCCCGTGGTATGGGATTTCCGGCATGGCGAAGAAGGAGTTGATCCGGCTCCTGGCGGGCGGGGACAAGCCGGAGAGCGAAGCCGCCGACGAGCTGGCGCGCGCGGTGGAGTCGATTCTGAAGCGGCTGAGGCGCGGCGAGCCCGTTCCGCTGCCCGGCGTGGGGCGCCTGGTTCCCGGCAAGGGGCGCGAGGTGCGGCTCGAGCCGCCGGCGCGCCGGGGAGGCGGGCGTGGCCGCCGCTGAAACGGCTTCTGTCCGGCAACTGGCGCGCCTGTTGCGCCGCTGCCTCGAAGAAGGCCGGAGCGTGTACGTGGACCAGCTGGGCACCTTCCGGCCTTCCCCCGATGGCGGGTTTTCCTTCCGGCCGGACGCGAAGCCCAGGGTCTTTCTCGCTTACGCCGTGGAAGACCGGGCCGCAGTGGAGGCCCTGTACGAGGACCTCGCCCGCGCCGGACTGGCGCCGTGGATGGACTGCCGGAAGCTCCTGCCGGGGCAGGACTGGCGGAAAGCCATCGACGGCGCCATCGACACGGCGGATTTTTTCGTCGCCTGTTTTTCCCGGGTTTCGGTGAGAAAACGCGGCAATTTCCAGCGGGAATTGCGCCGCGCAATGGAATGCGCCGAGCAGGCGCCCGCAGGCGACGTGTTCCTGATTCCGGTCCGGCTCGACGACTGCCGGCTGCCGGAAGAGATCCGGCGCCGCTGGCACTACGTGGACCTGTTCCCCGCCCCGCAGGAGGGAACCCGGCAACTCGTGCGGATCATCCGGCAGGAGATGCGGCGGCGCGCGGCCGCCTGAGGCGCATCACGGGGCGGGCCGGCGTTCCGGTTTCGGCGCAGGCAGCTTCTCCAGGCGCTTGCGCACCTCGCCGGCCTCTTTCGAGTCGCCCGCCAGCTCGAGAAATTTCCCGTAGGCTTCGCGCGCGGCGGCGGCGTCCTTCAGCTTCTCCCGGGCCTCTCCAAGCAGCCGCCAGGCTTCGGCCAGCTGCGGGTTCCACTTCGTGGCCTCCTCGAACCGCCCGGCGGCGGCTTTCCATTTCCCGCGCCGCATGTAAAAACGGCCGATTTTCAGCTCGTTTTCCGCCTGAATCGGGTTGAATTCGTAGGTGCGTTCCTTTGCGGTGACGTCCTCCTCCTCCGGCTCGGCCGGAGGCGGCGAGGGCGGCGGCGCCGGGGGCTGGGAAGCCCGCAGGAGGCCGGCCAAAGCAAGCATCAGCAAGATGCGTGCCACAATCAAAGTATAGGGCTTCGACCGGATGTCCCGCATCGACGAGCTGCGCGAGAAGGCGGCCGAGCTGCCGCAGGCCCCCGGCGTCTACATCTACCGCGGGGCCGGCGGGGAAGTCCTCTACGTCGGCAAGGCCAAAAACCTTCGCAGCCGCGTGCGCAGCTACTTCAGCGCCGAGCGGCTGGCCGAGGCCAAAACCGGCCGGCTGATCCACGCCGCCGAGAGCCTCGAATACATCCTTCTCGACAACGAGAAGGAGGCGCTGGCGCTCGAAAACCTCCTCATCAAGCAGCACAAGCCGCGCTTCAACGTCCTGCTGCGGGATGACAAGACCTACCCCTACATCAAGCTGACATCGGAGACCTGGCCGCGCGTTTACGTGACCCGGCGGATCCGCAAGGACGGGCAATATTTCGGCCCGTATTTTCCCGGAAATCTCGCCCACCGGCTGGTGAAATTCATCCACCGCCATTTTCAGATTCCGTCGTGCAGCGTGGACCTGTCGAAGCCGCACGCGAGCCCGTGCCTCGAATACCACATCCACCGCTGCCTCGGCCCGTGCGTGCCCGGCCTGGTGACGGAGCAGGCCTACGCCGAGCGCGTCCGCGACGTCCGCGCCTTTCTCGAAGGCCGGACGCGCGAGCTCGCCGCCAGCCTGCGGGCGCGCATGGAGGAGGCGAGCGAGGCGCTGGAGTTCGAGCGCGCCGCGTCGCTGCGCGACCTGCTGCGCACCGTGGAGGAGCTGGAAGAGCGGCAGAAGATGGCCGCCGCGTCGGGCGACGACGCCGATTTCTACGCGCTCCACGCCGAGCCGCCGCACGTCGCCGTCAACATCTTCCACGTGCGCAACGGCCGCGTGGTCGACCGCCGCGAGCTGTTCTGGGAGGACGTCTACGAATACGACGAGCAGGAGTTCCTCGCCACGCTGCTGATGCAGATCTACAGCGAGGGCCAGCCCGTGCCCTCGCAGATCCACCTGCCGGTGGAACTGGAAGACCGCGAGATTCTGGAAGAGCTCCTGGCTGAGACGCGCGGCCGCAAGGTGGCCATCCACACGCCGCAGCGCGGCGTCAAGAAGGCCCTGCTGGACCTGGTGGAGACGAATGCGCGGCAGAGCTTCGAGCAGCGCTTCCGCGTGCGCAAGCCGCGCGCCGAAGAGATCGCCGCCGCGCTCGAGGAAGCGCTGGGCCTCGCCGAGCCGCCGCGGCGCATCGAATGCTTCGACATCTCGCACATCCAGGGCGCGGAAAAGGTGGCCAGCATGGTGGTGTGGGAAGACGGGCGGATGAAGAAGTCCGACTACCGCAAGTTCATCATCCGCACCGTGGAGGGCAGCGACGACTTCGCGTCGATGCGCGAGGTGATCTCGCGCCGCTACCGCCGCGTGCGGGAGGAAGGCGGCGCGATGCCTTCGCTGGTGCTCGTCGACGGCGGCGTCGGGCAGCTCCACGCGGCGGCGGAGGCGCTGGAGGAGCTCGGCATCCTCAACCAGCCGCTGGCCGCGATCGCCAAGCGGGAGGAGATCCTCTACGTGCTCGGCCGCGAGGACGAGCCGGTGGCGCTCGACCACGCCTCGCCGGCGCTCCATCTGATCCAGATGATCCGCGACGAGGCGCACCGCTTCGCCGTTTCCTTCCACCGCCAGCGGCGCGACGCGCGCACGCTGAAAAGCGGGCTGCTCGAGATCCCCGGCATCGGCCCCAAGACCGCGGAGAAGCTGCTCCGGGAGCTGGGGAGCCTCGCCGCCGTGCGCGCCGCCAGCGAGGAGGAGCTGGCGCGCGTCGCCGGCAAGGCGGCGGCGCGCAGGATCCGGGAGGCGCTGGCGGCGAAGCCCGCCTCAGCGGCCGAGCGCGAGCCGGTGGGCAAGGTTTTCCGGCAGCCCGGCTGAGAGAATGCGGCTTTGCGCCCCTTCGACGTCATACGGCACGCGCCGGAACGCGATGGTGCGCCGCGCGGCGTCCCACAGCGCGTAGGCCGCGCGCGGGTCGCGGTCGCGGGGCTGGCCCACCGAGCCGGGATTGATCATGTACAGCCCGTCGTCGTCGAGCTCGTAAACGCGTTCGGCCTCCGTGCGCCGGGGCGGCTCGAGCTCCGCCAGCCCGCCGCGCGTCCACATCCAGCCGCCTTGCAGGTGCGTGTGTCCGAAAAAGCAGATCTTCCGCTGGAGGAAGTTGTGCATGGGCAGGATGTCGAAGCGCGAGACGAGGTACTCGTCTTCGTCCTCCGGCGAGCCGTGCACCAGCTGGCAGTCGTCCAGGTACAACGGCCCCCGGGGCAGCGCGCGGAGCCAGGCGAGCTGGTCCGGGCCCAGGCGCCCGTGCGTCCAGACAGCCGCCGCCCAGGCGATGCTGTTGAAGTCGTTCCACTCGTCCGGGTGCGAGCAGACGCGGTCGTGGTTGCCGCGGACGATGTGCGCCACGTGCGCGCGCGCCCAGTCGACCACCTCGCCGGGGCTGGCGTTGTAGCCGACCACGTCGCCGCAGCAGAGGATTTCGTCGTAACGCCCCGCCGCGTCGCGCAGCACCGCCTCCAGCGCTTCCAGGTTCGCATGGATATCGCTCAGGATGAGGCGGCGCACAGTCTCACCAATGTTACCTCAGGCGGGGCCCCGAGCCGCACCGGGATGGCCACGGTGCCCAGCCCGCAGGAAACATACAGCCGGCTGCGGCCCAGCTCGTACCGGCCGCGCACATACTCCGTGAACGCGCGCGCGACGTTGATGTTCTCGCTGAGCACGGGCAGGTTCACCTGCCCGCCGTGCGTGTGCCCGGCCAGCATGAGGTCGAAACCCGCTGCCGCCGCCGCGGGGAAGTGCGCGGGGTTGTGCTGGAGCAGCAGATTGACCGCGTCCGGCGAGGCCAGCCCGCGCAGGAACGGCGCCATGCGCGTGCCGTTGCCGTAATAGTCGACGCCCGCCAGGTTCAGGCGCGCGGCGCCGAAGCGCAGCAGCGCCGCCTGCCGCCGCAGGAACGTGATGCCGGCGCGCGCGCCCAGCCGGTCCGCCGCCTCCACCGCGGAAGCGTACTTTTCGTGATTGCCGTGGCAGCCGTAGACGCCCGCCTCCGCGCGCAGCCTGCGCAGCAGGCCGATGCAGCCTTCCAGATCATCGCCGGCGCGCGTGATCAGATCGCCGGTGACGACGGCGATGTGGGCGCGGGTCTCGTTGGCCATGCCGATGGCGCGCTCCAGCTCCGCGCGCCCGAAGAAAGGCCCGTAGTGGATGTCGCTGAGCTGCACGATCCGCAGCCCGTCCAGATCGCGAGGCAGCCCGGGGATGGCGATCTCGGCCTCCACCACCGACAGGCCGTACTTCGCCAGAACGATGCCGAAGCCCGCCCCGCCCAGCGGCGCCGCCGCGGCGGGCAGGGACAGCGCCAGCATGCGCCGCCGCGAGGGGTCGAAGGCCGCCGGCTGCGCCCCGGCGAGCCACAGGTCCAGGGCCAGCACCGCCAGCACCCAGAACAGGGAAAACGCAAGCGCCCAGGCGATGACATCCGCAGGCAGCCAGGTGAAGCTGTGCGAGGTGAGCACCGGCACCGCCGCCACCATCCATGCCGACATGGCGGCGAAGCCGGCGCGAACCAGCCGCAGCCGCCGCGCATCGCCCCCAAGGCCCGGCGCGCGGGCCAGCCGCCGCAGCACGTCGCGGTGCAACAGCAGGGTGACGGCGATGACGGCGGCGATCGGCGCCCAGCGGCGCAGGATTTCCATAAGCCCCTTGTCCCATTGTACGGGGCGCGCCCCGCCAGCCTCCTTCAGGCCCGGCGGGTACAATTGAAACAATGTCGCTTGTTGTTGTTGGATCGGTGGCCTATGACGGGGTGGCGACCCCTGCGGGCAAGGTGGACCGGATGCTCGGCGGGGCCTGCACCTACATCTCGCTTGCGGCCAGCTATTTCACGTCCGTTTCGATCGTCGCCGTCGTGGGCGAGGACTTCGCGCAGGAGGACGCCGATCTGCTCGCCTCGCGCGGCATCGATCTGGCCGGGCTCCAGCGCGCGCCCGGCAAGACCTTCTTCTGGTCGGGCGTCTACTCCGAGGACATGAACGACCGCGAGACGCTCGTCACCGAACTCAACGTGTTCGCCTCCTTCCGGCCGCAGCTTCCCGACTCCTGCCGCGCCAAGCCGTATCTGATGCTCGGCAACATCCAGCCTTCGCTCCAGCGCAGCGTGCGCGAGCAGATGAACGGCCTGCGGCTGGCCGGCGGCGACACGATGAATTTCTGGATCGAAGGCCAGCGCGAGGAGCTGCTGCGGACCATCGCCGACTGGGACTTCCTGCTGATCAATGACAGCGAAGCGCGCCTGCTCAGCGGCGAGCGCAACCTGAAGCGCGCCGCGGCCGCCATCCGCGCCCTCGGGCCGCGCATCCTCGTCATCAAGCGCGGCGAGTATGGCGCCACGCTGTTCCACGACGGCGGCATCTTCAGCCTCCCCGGCTATCTGCTGGACACGCTGAAGGACCCCACCGGCGCCGGCGACTGCTTCGCCGGCGGATTCATCGGCTCGCTGGCCGAGCGGGGCCTCGATGCATCCACGGCCACGCCCGCCGACCTGGCGCGCGCCGTCGTCTACGGCTCCGTCATGGGCAGCTTCTGTTGCGAAGAGTTCGGGGTGAACCGCTTCCGCACGCTGACAAGGGATGACATTGAACGCCGCTTCCGCGAATTCCGCCAGCTCACGGCGTTCTAGCCCGCGGGCCGCCCCCGCCGTGGCGGCGCTGCTGGCGGCCCTGAGCGCGGCGGCCGCGTTTCATGTGTGGCGGCAGGGCTGGACGCTGTATTACGGCGACGCCGAAGCGCACCTCAACATCGCCCGCCGGCTGACGGATTCGCGCGTGACGGGCGTGCACCAGATCGGCACCGTGTGGCTGCCGCTGCCGCACCTGCTGATGGCGCCGCTCGCGCGGCGCGACCCGCTCTGGCACAACGGGCTGGCCGGCGTGTTGCCGTCCGCGGCGGCCTTCGTGGCGGCGGGGCTGTTTCTGTTTCTCGGCCTTCGGCGGCTGAGCGGCTCGCAGGCCGCGGCCGCTGCCGGCACGGCGGTCTTCGCGCTGAACCCCAACCTGCTCTACCTGCAATCCACGCCGATGACCGAGCCGCTGGCGCTGGCCTGCCTGGCCGGGCTGTTCTGGTTTCTGGTCCGGTTTGCCGACTCGCGCCGCACGCTGGATGCCGCGCTGGCCGGCGCGCTGGCCTGCGCGGGAACGCTCACGCGCTACGAAATCTGGTTCCTTCTGCCCTTCGCTGCGCTGTTCGTGCTGTGGCGCGGCGGCGCGCACCGCTGGCGCAGCGCCGCCGCGTTTTCGCTGATTGCGGGCGCGGGGCCGCTGTGGTGGCTTGCGCACAACGCCTGGTTCTACGGCGACCCGCTCGAGTTCTGGCGCGGCGAATGGTCGGCCCGCGCCATTTACCAGCGCGCGCTGGAACGCGGCATGGCGCGCTATCCCGGCGACCACGACTGGAAGCTGGCCGCGCGGTATTATCTGGAGGCGGCGCGGCTGTGCGCCGGGCAGCCGCTGTTCTGGCTGAGCCTGGCGGGCGTGGCGGCGGCGCTGCGGCGGTGGGCCGCGGCGGCCCTGTTCTTCCTGCTGCCGCCGGCGTTCTACATCCTCAGCATGTACTCTTCCGGCACGCCGATCTTCGTGCCGCACCTCTGGCCGTACAGCTACTACAACACGCGCTACGGCATCGCCTGGCTGGCCGTGGCGGCGCTGGGCGCGGCGGCGCTCGTGTCGCTTGCGCCGCGGCGCTGGCAGCGCTGGGCCGCGGCGGCCGTCATCGCCGCCGGCGCGGGGCCCTGGCTGGCGCGGCCGGAGCCGGCGGCGTGGATCTGCTGGAAGGAGTCGGAGGTCAACTCGGCGTCGCGGCGCCAGTGGACGCGCGAGGCCGCCGCCTACATGGCGGCGCGCTACCGCAGCGGCGCGGGCATTCTGCTCAGCTTCGGCGACATCACGGGCATCCTCCGCACGGCGCGCATCCCGGTGCGCGAATCGCTCCACGAAGGGGACCTGACGCTGTTCGAGGCCAGCCTCGCGCGGCCGGACCTGTTCCTGTGGCAGGAGTGGGTGCTCTGCTCGCCGGGAGACCGCGTCTCGCGCGCGATGGCGCGGCTGCGGCCCGGCCCGCGCCGTTACGAATGTGTCAGAATCTATGCTGCCAGGGATTCGCCGGGCGTCGAGATCTGGCGGCGCATCGGGCGACAGCCATGATCCCTTTCACCAAAGCACACGGAGCGCGAAACGATTTCCTGCTGACCTGGGCGCACGAAGCGCCCGCGGAGGCATATCTGCCAGCGGCTGCGCGGGCCATCTGCGACCGGCACGCCGGCGTCGGCGCCGACGGGTGGCTGCTCGTGAAGCCTCCTTCGCAGGGCGCGCCCGCCGCCATCCGGCTGTTCAACAGCGACGGCAGCGAAGCCGAGATCAGCGGCAACGGCACGCGCTGCGCGGCGGCGTTTCTCTGCGACGCCGGCCTTGCCGGACCCGAGGTGGACATCGCCACCGGCGCGGGCGTCAAGCATCTGCGGCTGCTCGCGCGCCATGGCATGCGGTTCGAGTTCGAGATGGACATGGGCGCGGTGCGCATCCTTCCCGGGGAGATCCGCGTGACGCTGGAGGCGGCGGGGCGCGCGCTGGATTGCACCCTCGCCTGGCCCGGCAACCCGCAATGCGCGGTGTTCGCCGGGGAGATCCCGGCCGATTGGGAAAAGCTCGGCGCGGCGCTCGAAAGCCACCCCCGCTTTCCGAACCGGACCAATGTGAGCTTCGTCAAGGTGCTCGACGCGGCCAACCTCGAGGTGCGCTTCTACGAGCGAGGCGCGGGCGTCACCCTGTCGAGCGGCACCGGGTCGGCGGGCGCCTTCGCCGCGGCGCGGGCGCGCGGGCTGGCCGGACCGCGCGTCACCGTGCACACCCCGGCGGGGCCGCTGCGCCTGCGCGAAGAGGGCGGCACGGTGTTTCTCGCCGGTCCTGCGGAAATCGTCGCCGGCGGCGAGTTCTACTTCTCCGGCAACGACGCAAACCAGCGGTAAAGCTCGCCCGCCGCATCGGCCAGCGCGGTTTCGCGCTGCGTGAGGTCGCGCTCGGAACCTTTCAGAAACACCGCCAGGGCGAGCCGCCCGCGCCCGCCGGGCAGGTCCGCCACCGCGGCCACGCTCATGCAGATGTTCTTGCCATCCCAGTAGGCGGTGGAGCCGGACTTGCGGTAGCGCACCGCATCTTTCATGTCCGCGGGCAGCCGCGCGGCGCCGTGCGGCGTGGCGCGCATCCACTGCCGGAGCCGTTCGTGGCTCGAAGGGTGCAGCAGCTTGCCTTCCTCGATGGAGGACATGAGCAGCGCAAAGGCTTCCGGCGTGGCCGAGTCGCGCTCGTCGAGAAGGAAACGCGCCGGCGATGCCGCGTAGCGGATGGCGACGGCCAGATCGGCGAAGGAGCGGTCGATGCGCAGCCCGTCGCCGAACCACCGCGCCATGCGCTTCTGCACGGCGGCGGGCCCGCCGCCCAGAGCGAGCAGCTTGTCCGAGGCGCTGGCGTCGTTGTCGCGCACGGCGGCTTCGAGCAGTTGCCCCACGGTGACCACGCCGCCTTGCGGATACCGCTCGCGCAGCGGGCTGTGGCCCGGGCCGAAGTCGCCCGGCTCGATGCGCAGCATCATGTGGAAGGGCATCTCGCCCAGCTCCATCTGCGCGAAGGCGTGCAGGGCGACCGGCAGTTGCGCCAGCTCGATCAGCGGGAAGCGCTCCTTCGCCCGCCAGCCGGCCAGGCGCCCCGTCTCCAGGTGGAGGCCCGCGGCGCCGAGCGTGCCTTCGACCCGCGCCTCGATGCCGCGCATGGCCGCGGCGAAGGCCGGCGGCTCCTGCGCAGACGCGGGCAGCCAGGCGAGCAGCAGAATGGCGGCGCGCTTCATGACTTTTGCGGCGGCGGCGCGAAGACCACAAGGACCGTCATCGGCGCCCGGCCGGTGTTCTTCAGCCCGTGCGGCGCACCCGCAGGCGCCAGCACCAGGTCGCCTTCGCCCACCTCGCAGGTCTCTTCGCCAACGACCGCCTCGCCGTTTCCCTCGAGCACGTAGTAAAGCTTGTCCTGGCCGGCATGCACGTGCGCGGCGTGCTCCTGTCCGGGGAGAAAACAGTTCAGGCCCGCGTACAGGCGGCTGCCTGCGGCGAGCGTCACCTTGCCCATGCGGTCTTGCGAAAACGAGGCCAGCCGGTGGATGTTCCTCAGCACCATCCCTTCCAGCATCGCCCAAAACGGGCCGTTCCGCGCTCAGAAAGTGCGCACGCCCATCGTCACCAGGTCGTCGACGCGCATGGTTTCCTTCACCACGTAGGGCTCGCCGTACTTCACGCCGATCAGGTTGCCGTAGAAGCGGGCGATCGAGCGAAGCCGGTCGTAGATCTCTTCCTGCTTCGGAAACAGCTCCGCGCCTTCGGCCGCGTCGCCGTACTGCGAGCGGTAGGCGAACAGCGATTCCATGCGGCGCTCGAACTGCGCCGTGATGTCGACCACGAACGTGGGCGGCACATTCGCGTACATCGAGGCGTAGACGACCTTGAACGGGCGGTGCGGCTCGCTCTGGTCGTCCAGTTTGCGGATGCCGGCCAGGAACGACGCCTCGAAACCCAGCACCGAGGCGTAGGCGTGGTCCGGGTGGCGCGCCTCCCAATAGGGAAGGATGACCACGCGCGGCCGGAGCCTGCGGATCACCGCCATCAGCGTCAGCCGCAGGCTGATGTTGTTTTCGAGCCGCGCGTCCGGCATGCGCAGGTTCTCGCGGAAGGCGAGGCCGAGGATGCGCGCGGCCTCCCTGGACTCCTCGATCCTTTGTTCGGGCGTCCCGCGCGTGCCCATGTCGCCCGCGGTGAGGTCGAGCGCGCCGGTGCGGTAGCCCATCCCGGCCATCTTCAGCAGCGCGCCGCCGCAGGTCTGTTCGATGTCGTCCGGGTGCGCCGCCACGGCGAGAACGTCCAGCGGCGGCACGTTGTCAAGATCGAGAGCAGGAGGATAGAACATTCACCACACCAGATCGCGGCGCAACCGCAAGCGGTCGCGCGTTCGGAAGACGTGAATCAGCGCCGCGCCCGCCAGGAACCCGGCCGCGTGGGCGATGAAGGCGACGCCGCCCCGCTGCGCGGCCGCGTCGGCGATCGAGCCGATGCCGCTGAACAGCTGCACGACGAACCAGTAGATCAGCACCACCCAGGCGGGCAGCTCGAAGGTGAACACGAACAGGAACCAGCCGAGCATCACGATGCGCGAATGCGGGAACTTCACCAGATAGGCGCCCATCACGCCCGCGATGGCGCCGCTGGCCCCCACCATGGGCACGCGCGAGTCCGGGTTCGCCGCGTACTGGCCGAGCGCCGCCGCCGCGCCGCACAGCAGGTAGAACAGCAGAAACTTGCCGTGCCCGAGAATGTCCTCGACATTGTCGCCGAACACCCACAGGAAGAGCATGTTGCCGAGCAGATGCATCCAGCCGCCGTGCAGAAACATCGACGTCAGCACGCTGGCCCACGAGAAACGCTCCGGCACCAGCCCGTACAGAAACAGAAAATCGTTCCGCGTGTAGGGGTCCAGCGAAACCTGGTAGAGGAAGACGGTCACGTTGACGGTGATCAGCGCCACCGTCACGAGCGGCTGCGAGTAACTGCGCTGCGAGTCGTGGATGGGGATCATCCGGCCGCCTTCCACCAGGCGCGGAACTCGGGCTTCACGCGCCGCTCGCCCCGTTCGGTGAGCGCGCGCGCCTCGGCCTCGCCGGCGATGCGCCCGCGCGCCCCGAGCGCCGTGCAGTTGATCGCCGCCATCGCGTTGGAAAACTCGAGCGCCTCGTCGAGGTCCATCCCCTTCAGCACGGCGTAACAGAACGCGCCGTGAAAGATGTCGCCCGCGCCGGTCGTGTCGGCGCAGTTGACGACGAAGGCGGGCGAGTAATGGAAGCGGCCTTCGGCGCGCGCCAGCGCCCCGTGCGCGCCCAGCGTCATGGCCGCCACCTTCATGCCGTAAGTTTCCTGGATCAGCGTGAGCGCGCGCAACGGGTCGGACTCGCCGGTCCAGCGCTCCGGAAATTCGCTCGACGTGATCAGATAGTCGACGTTCGGCAGCACCTCTTCAAAGCCCTTGTAGATGGTGTCGACGTCCACGGTGACGGGGATGCCGTGCCGCCGCGCGATGCGCGCCGCATGGGCGACGGCGGGCGTGTCGTGCCCGTCGATGTGGAGCAGGCGCGCGCAGGCGATCTGGTCCGGGGTGATCTCTTCGGGCGTGATCCGGAGCGCCTCCGGGCGGTGCCAGAAGACGGTGCGCTCGCCGGTGCTCTGGTCGATCAGGATGTAGGCGGACTGGTTCGGCGTGCCGGGGCGGCGCTGGACGTGATCGAGGTTGATGCCGCAGCCCTGAAGGCTCTCCCACTGGATGCGCCCGCGCTCGTCGTCGCCGATGGTGCCGATGTATTTCACCCGCAGGCCGAGCCGCGCGCAGCACACCATGGCGCTGGCCACCTGCCCGCCGGGCGAGAGCACCTCCTCAAGGTAAGGCACCTTGCCGCCATACGCGGGAAAGTGCGGGATGAGGATCATCGTGTCGGTGGCGTTCAGGCCGACGCCGACAACGTCGAATTGCGGCTCGCTCACTCGAGTCCTCCCATGAAGCGGAGCATGGCGGCGGCGGTGGCATCGCCGGGCTTGACGATGCTGACGACTTCCGAGATGTGATTCTCGCCCTTGACGAGCGCCAGCTCGCTGCGCACGCCCGCGCGGAGCAGCGCCTCATGCAGGCGCCGGGCCTGCTGCGGCAGCGTCAGGTAATCCCACTGGCAATAGGTGACGAGAAACGGCGGCAAGCCCGGCCGGACGTGAAACAGCGGCGAGGCGTCGCGGCGCGCCTGCGGATCCTCGCCGAAGACGCGCGCGCCGGCCTCGCCGGTCACATCCGGCACGCCGCTCAGGGAGATGACGCCGCGGATCGATCCGGCATCCAGCCCGCGCGCCCGCAGCCATTTTTCGTTTGCCGCCAGCAGCGCCACAAGGTGCCCGCCCGCCGAATGCCCGGCGACGAAGATGCGCCCCGGGTCCCCGCCATATTCGGCGATGTGGCGCACCGTCCAGGCGAAGGCGTCCGCGACATCCTCGATTTGCGCCGGGTGCGGGTGCTTCGGCGCCAGGCGGTAGCTGGGCACGACCACGACATAGCCGGCCTTGGCGAAATGGTTTCCGAAGAACGGATACTGCTTGCGGTCCCCGCGGACCCATGCGCCGCCGTGCACGAAGAACAGCACGGGCCGCTTTGCCGCGCCTCGCGGGCGGTAGATGTCCAGCCGGTGCTTCTCGGCGTCTTCCGGCGCGCCGGCCGCATATTCGATGTCAGCCACAGCCTCCACGTTCGCGTCCAGCTGCTGCGAGGGCAGCGCCATGGCGCTTGCGTCCGGCCGCGCCAGGCGGATCGCGTTGGAATAGATCCACGGCCGTTGCTCGCCGTCGATTTCGAGCCACGCCTCGACGCGGTAGGCGCCCGGCTGCTGCGCCTGCCATGTGACGGTATCGCCCGCTGCCTCGTGCACCACCGCGCCCTCGCGGATGAAGCGCCACCGCGCCGCAACCGGAGCGCGCGCCACCAGCCGCGTCGAGCCGGCCATCGGGATCGTGTCGCCCATTTCGTAGACGCCCAGCGAGTTCACCGCGATGAAGGCGAAGCCGCGCGGGTCGCACAGCCAGTCGTGGGCGACGTAGGCGCGCCCGGCGCGCAGCGAAGCGGCCAGGGATTCGTGCGTCGCCTCAAGCGCCAGGATGTGCGTCACCGTGTTGCGGAATGCGACCTCGTACGGATCGAGCAACACTTTGCCCGCCACCACCGCGTTCTGATGCGCGTCGACGGCCCCGATGCCGGTGAAGAAGCGCGCCGCGAGGATGCGGTCCCAGCGGGCGAAGATTTCAGGCCAGTAGTCGGCGCCCGCGCCGTAGACTTCGTCCGGGTACTGGCGCGCCAGTTCGGCCAGCGCCGCTGCCTGCTGCGGGGACCGCGCCGCTGCTTTCAGATATTCGGCCAGATCCGCGTCGTCTTCATGGTCGGCATGGCGGTTGTAGATTTCCATGCCGTCCCGGCCCTCGGGCGGCGCGTCGAGGTCGCCTTCCACATGGGAGTGGAAACGCAGCGGCGGCTCCGGGCGCGGAAACACGATCTCATGCCGCTGTCCGAATTCGCCGCCCGCGAAAAACAGCACGCCCTCGCGCTCGCCATGCCAGGTGGCGGGCTGCGGCCCGCCGTGGTCGGTGAAGAAGACGGCGCGGATGCCGGTCTTCCTGGCTGCGGCCAGCACCTCGGCGCGCTTGCCGAGCGTGTGCGGCGCGTCCTCGGCGTGGACGTGCATCACGGCCGGGATGTCATCGTAGATGCCGACCGGCGGCAGCGCCTTCCGCTGCGCCGCCAGCTTCTGGCGCGCCTCGCGCACGGCGGCGAGCCGCTCCGCCGACAGCCGCTCCACGGTCGTGTGCTTCCGGCCGGGCCGGAGCCCGGTTTGCGCCAGCGCGGCCAGCGCGAGACACAATACAGCCGCCAGACGTTGCATCACTTACGAGGATATCCTGCCGCGGCGGGAGCCTATTTTTGCGGCAAATGGTAGAGGTAAATCGTGTACGGGTGGCGGTGCGCCTCCACCTTCTCCACGCGCGAGGGCTTCCAGCCCTTGATGCGGAATTCCAGGCTCACCACGCGTGCGCCCGGCTTCAGCTCCCTTTCCAGCTTGGGCCGGAGCTGCTCATTGGCTTCGGTGAGCAGGTACAGGGCCACCACGTCGGCGCCGGAGAGGTTGACGTCCATCAGGTCGCCCTCGATGATCTTCACCTGGTCCCGGAGCCCGAGGCTTTCCACCGCCTGCCGCGCGCGCTGCGCCAGCGCCGGGCTCAGCTCGACGCCGACGGCTTTCGCGCCGAAGTCCTTCGCCGCGGTGGTGACGATCCGCCCGTCGCCACAGCCGAGATCGTAAAGCGTTTCCCCGCTCTTCAGTCCGGCGATTTCGAGCATCTTCACCACGATCGGCTGAGGCGAGCTGACATACGGGGCGAGCTTCTGCGGCTGGATCAGCCGTTTCGGCGGTTGTGCGGCCGCCGCCGGCGCCAACAGCAGCATCGCCGCGGCGACGAGCGCCTTATCTGGGCGGAACCAGATGCGAACCCCTGAACGAAGCATCGGCCGGACGCCTCCCTGACTTCCATTTTACGATCCGCGCCACGACCTCCGTCACCGCCGACCACAGCTCGCGCGGGCGGCTGATGGTGAATTCCAGCCCTTTGAAATAGCGCACCGCCTGGCTGATGGTGTCGCGCCAGGGCGTCAACTGGGGCGTCAGGTTGTAGTTGAGATAGAACACCGGGTATTCGGTCTCGCCCACATCGCGCAGCGCCTCGGCGGGAATGCCCGACGGCAGCATCACCTTCGGGCCGGCGATGATCAGCCCGTCCGGGGGCGGCTCGCCGGCGCGCACCTTGAACTCGCTCTGGATGAGCGAGGCCAGGAACTCCGCGTCGGCGTCCTTGTTCTGGAGCCGGGAAAAATCCACGCGGCCCAGCTGCAAGCCGCGCAGCGCCTCGCCGATGGCCGGGAAGTCGATCCGCTCGCTCGCCTCCTGGCGGTACAGGATCCGCTGCTGCTGCATGTTGAAGGCGACCACCGAATAGCGCACGATGCGCGGATCGCGCTGAATGGTCCGCAGGATGGAGACCAGCGCCGCCGTGTCGGCGGGCTGCAACATGACCGCCGAGCTGTTCTGCGGGGCGAAGTTCACCAGCACTTTCACCGAGAGGCCCCCGGCGCTGTAGTCCTTTTCCACCGGCGGCTCTTCGGCGAACTCGTCCTGGTCGGCTTGCGCCACCGAGCCCGGGGGCAGGGCGAGGGCGAGGTCCTTCTCCTTTGAGGAGAGCGCTGCTTCGGCGCGCCAGAAGCTGGCGCAGACGCGCTCGGTGCGGTCGCGCATCAGCCAGTCGACCTGATACACGCCCTCGCCGAGGTCGAACGAGCCTTGCAGCCAGGCGTCGCCTTTGGCGTCGGCTTCGATCGCCGGCACGCGGATCTTCTGGCTGAAGTACACGGGCTGTGACGGCGAGCCCTCCGGGGTCACCCGGAAAACGACCGTCAGCAGATTTTCCATGCCGGCCAGCTCGCGCATCGGGATGGCGACCTCGTATCCGGCGTGGAACTTGAGGTCGAAGCCGACGCTTGGCTTGACGGGGGTGACGCGGCAGGGCAGGTCGTCGCGCGGCTCGCGCGCCTCAAGAACCGCCAGGTCGCTGCTCGTCAGGGCCCGCCCCGGATCCGCCTCGATCCGGTTTTGCGCCTTCAGCGGCCAGGCGCACCCGCCAATCCAAACTCCCCAGATGGCGAGAAGCGGCAAAATTGCGATCGGGCTCCGCCGTCTGTCCATGCCCCCACTCGTTCGGACGTTATTCTAACGCCGCCGCCGCCCGGCCGGAAGCCGTTTGACGGCTCCTTGGGTTATATAATCGGCATCATCGCCGATCCGATTGAGAAGTGCAAGCCCCCGGGGAAAATTCTCCGCGGAGGTGGCCGCCCGCGGAGTCCGCTATAATCGAAGTCCGGGAGCCACCGGTCATCCGATGGAGGATGTCAAGAAGAAAATCCAGGAAGAGATCGCCGCGCTCGAGTACGAGCTCCGCAATCAGCTTCCGAAGGAAATCCTGAAGGCCCGCGCTCACGGCGATCTTCGGGAAAACGCCGAGTTTCACGCGGCCAAGGAACGGCAGCGCTACGTGGACGCCCGCCTGGCCCAGCTCCGCAAGCGCCTGGCCGAGTTCTCGCTCATCGACATGTCGCGCATCCCGAAGGACCGGGTGGGGCTGGGCTCCACGGTCGTTGTGCTCGACCTCGACAAGGACGAGGAGATCACCTACAAGTTGGTGGTCAGCGAGGAGGCCGATGCCTCCAAGGGCTGGATCTCGACCACGTCCCCGATCGGGCGGGGGCTGGTGGGCAAGAAAGTGGGCGACGAAGTGACCATTCCCAGCCCCGGCGGTTTGCGGCGGCTGGAGATCCTGCAATTGACGACGATCCACGACGCCGCCGGGCAGACCGAGTGAGGCGGCAATGACATTCACGCGCGCCATCGGCATCGGGGCCGGCAAGATCCTTTTCTGGATCGTGCGCGCGCTGGCGCTGTCGAAGATCCACCCCAACCTGCTCACCTTCTTCGGGCTGCTGATCAACATCTACGCAGCCTTCCTGCTCGGCCGCGGGCAGTTCTTTTACGCGGGCCTGGTCATCATCGGCGCCGGGCTCTTTGACATGGTCGACGGGCGCGTGGCCCGGGAGACCCGGCAGGTGACGCGCTTCGGCGCCTTCTTCGACTCGGTGGTGGACCGCTACTCGGACCTCGCGCTGCTGATGGGCCTGCTGGTCTACTACGCCAACATCAACCGGAATTTCTACGTCGTGCTCACCGCCGTGGTGATGACGGCCACGGTCATGATCAGCTACACGCGCGCCCGCGCCGAAAATGTCATCCCCACGTGCAAGGTCGGCTTCCTCGAGCGGCCGGAGCGCGTCGTCCTGCTCATCATCGGGTCGCTGTTCGACCGCATGGCGGCTGTGTTGTGGGTCATCGCGGTGCTCGGCAACATCACCGTCATCCACCGCATGTGGCACGTGTGGGAGGTCACCCGGCAGATGGACTCGGCCAGCCCGCCCCCGGAGCCGTCCGAAGAGACGCGCGCCGGCGCAGCCAGCGCGCGCTGACGCCCGCGCTTACCGCCCCGGGCCTTCCCCCTCCAGAATGACGAACGCCTGCGCCATCGCGGCCGTGTGCGTCAGCGAAAGGTGGACGCGCGCGACGCCCATCTGCCGCGCCACCTCCGCCGCCACGCCGTGCAGCAGCAACACCGGCCGGCCCGAGCTCTGGTTGCGCACCTCGAAATCCTGCCACCGCACGCCGCGCCGCCAGCCCGTGCCGATCGCCTTCATCCCCGCCTCCTTGGCGGCGAAGCGCGCCGCGTAGCGCTCGTAGCGGTTGGCCTTGCGCTCGACGTAGCGGATCTCTTCCGGCGTGAAGACGCGCTCCAGGAAGCGCCGCCCGTACTTGTCCACCGCCTCGCGGATCCGCGCCACTTCCGCCAGGTCGATGCCGGTGCCGAGAATCAACGCCCTCGCCTCCCTCTTATGTGAACACCACCGTCTTGCGCCCGTAGAGCAGAATGCGGTGCTCCAGGTGCCAGCGCACGGCGCGCGCCAGCGCCAGCCGCTCGGCGTCGCGCCCCTTCTCGATCAGGTCCTCCAGCTGGTCCCGGTGCGAGACGCGCACCACTTCCTGTTCGATGATCGGCCCGTCGTCCAGCACGTCGGTCACGTAATGCGCCGTGGCCCCGATCAGCTTCACGCCGCGCTCGAACGCCGCATGATAGGGCCGCGCCCCCTGGAAGGCGGGCAGGAAGGAGTGATGCACGTTGATGATCCGCGCCGGATACCGCGCCACGAACTCGGGCGACAAAACCTGCATGTAGCGCGCCAGCACCACCAGATCGATGCCGTGCTCTTCCAGCAGCCCGAGCTGCCGTCGTTCGGCCTCCTGCTTGCGCTGCGGGTCCACCGGGACGTGGACGAAGGGCACTCCGTAGAACCCGGCCAGCGGCGCGGCGTCCTCGTGGTTGCTGACGACGAGCCGGACGTCGGCGCGCAGCTCGCCCATCCGGCGCCGGTGCAGAAGATCGGCCAGACAGTGAAGGTATTTCGAGACGAACAACGCCACGCGCAGCCGGTCGCGCGAATACGCCACGCGCCAGTCCATGCCGAAGCGGCGCGCCACGGCGGCCTCGAACGCCGCGGCAAACGAGTCCGGGCCGAGGGCGAAGCCGTCCAGGTCCCATTCCACCCGCATAAAGAACTGGCCCGAAGCGTCGTCGCGGTGCTCGTCGGTGGAAAGGATGTTCGCGCCGTGCTCGTAAAGAAACCCGGAAACGCCGGCCACCAGGCCGCGGGCGTCGGGGCAGCTGACAAGGAGGATCGCGCTGTCGTGTTCGGCCATCGGGAACCGCAGATTTTCATGGTAGCGTGGCGGCCGCCGGTAGCACGCCGATGCAGGTTTTGCTACTTTGGTGGCGTCATGCATATCCCGGACGGCTACCTGTCGCCGCCCGTCCTCGGCGCAGCCGGCGCAGCGGGCCTGGCGGCGGTGGCGGCCGCGTCGCGCCGCGCCTCGCGCGCGCTCGAGGAATCCCGCGTGCCGCTGATGGGCGTGATGGGCGCTTTTGTCTTCGCCGCCCAGATGATCAATTTCCCGGTCGCCGCCGGGGCCAGCGGACACCTGCTCGGCTCGGCGCTGCTCGCCATCACGCTGGGCGCGGCGCCCGCCATGGTGGTGATGACGGCGATCCTCGCCATCCAGGCCCTGCTGTTCCAGGACGGCGGCGTGCTCGCCCTCGGCGCGAACGTTCTCAACATGGCCGTGGCCGGCGTGGCTGCTGCGGCCTGGGCCTGGCGCCTGCTCGGCGGGGGCAGGCGGCGCCGCCTGGCCGCGTTCGCGGCCGGCACGCTCAGCGCGCTGGTGGCCGCCTGCCTCGCGCTGGCCGAACTCGGCGCCAGCGGCATCCGCATCCCGCCGGGAGCGCTGGCCGCCGCGCTGGGCATCTTCGCCCTGACCGCGGCGCTCGAAGGCGCGATCACGGCCGCCGTGCTCGCCGCGCTGGAACGGCTCCAGCCGGCGCTGCTCGAACAGCGGCAGCCCGCCGCGCGGCCGCTTCTGTCCGGATTGCTGCTCGCCTCGCTCCTGTTGGCCACGGGCGGATTCCTGGCCGCCTCGGCCCTGCCGGACGGGCTGGAGCGGCTGGCGGAAACCCTGGGCATCACCGGACTCGAGCGCCCGCTGCTGGCCGCGCCCCTGGCGGACTACGAAGCCCCCTGGCTGCCGGCGCCCTGGCTTCAGAAAGCCGCGGCCGGCCTGCTGGGGCTGGCCGCCGCCGCGGCCCTGTGCTGGGCGGGCGGAAAATGGATCGCAAGGTGGCGCAACGCGTAGGGCCGAAGCATTTCATCTTTGACGAGTGGAGCCGCGGCTCGAGTCCGCTGCACCGGCTCGACGCCCGCGCCAAGCTCGCCTCGACGCTCGCCCTGCTGGCGGCCACGTCGCTCTGGAAGGACTCCTGGGCGCTGCTGGCGCTGTATCCGCTGCCGGTGTCGCTGGCCCGCCTGCCGCTGCCCGCCCTGCTGGGGCGCGCCGCGCTGGTGCTGCCCTTTTCCGCCGTTTTCGCGTTGATGAGCTGGTGGGGCGGCGACGCGCAGCGCGCCGTGGCGCTGCTGTGGAAGCCGTATGCATCCGCTCTCTGGGCCGTGTTGCTGATGGCGGCGACGCCGCTCGAAGACGTGCTGGCCGCGGCGGCGCGCCTCGGCGCGCCGCGGCTGGTGCTCGAGGTGATGCATTTCATCTGGCGCTACCTGGGCGTGCTGAGCGAACAGGCGTGGCGGTTGCGCACGGCCGCGCTGGCGCGCGGCGCGGACCGCTCGTTCGAGGTTTCCGCGGCCAGCGTCGCCGTGCTGCTGGCCTCGTCCTGGGAGCGCGCGGCCCGGGTTCACCGCGCCCTGCTGGCCCGCGGCGCCGGGAGGTTTTCTTGAGCTGCATCGTCAACGCCCGCGGACTGCGCTTCGCCTACGAGCCGGGCAAGGAGGTGCTTTGCGGCGTCGACTTCCAGTTGCACCGGGGCGAGACCGTCGCCGTGTTCGGCCGCAACGGCTCCGGCAAGACCACGTTCCTGCTTCACCTCAACGGCATCCTGCGCGGCGAGGGCCACCTGCGCGTGTGCGATCTCCCGGTCGAGCCGCCCCATTTGCCCCTGATCCGGCGCAAGATCGGGTTCCTGTTCCAGGATCCCGAAGACCAGCTGTTCCGGCCCACCATCCTCGACGACGTGGCCTTCGGCCCCTTGCAGGCGGGCCTGCCCCGACCGCAGGCCGAAGAGCGCGCCCGCCAGGCCCTGGCCGCCGTCGGCATCGAGGCCGGCCTCGGCCGGGCCCCCTATCATCTGAGCAGCGGGGAAAAGCAGCGCGTGGCGCTGGCCGGCATTCTTGCGGTGGAGCCGGAAGTGCTCATCCTCGACGAGCCCACCACGCACCTCGATCCCCCCGCCCGGCGCGCGCTGCTCGGGCTGCTGCGGACCTTGCCGCAGGCCAAGCTCATCGTCACCCACGACGCCGCTTTCGCCCGCGCGCTCTGCCCCCGCGCCGTCTTCTTCGAGCGCGGGCGCATCGTCGCCGACGGGCCCTGCGAGGAGCTCATCCGCCGCTTTGACTGGGACCTCGAGTCTCCACGAGAAACGTCACCGGCCCCTCGTTGACCAGGCTCACCGCCATCATCGCCTGGAACACGCCGGTTTCCACATGCACTCCCTGCCGGCGCGCCGCCTCGACGAACTTTTCATACAGCGCCCGCGCCTGCGCGGGCGGCGCCGCCAGATCGAAGCTCGGCCGCCGCCCCTTGCGCGTGTCGCCATAGAGCGTGAATTGCGACACGACCAGGAGGCTGCCGCCCGTATCCTTCAGGCTCAGGTTCATCTTGCCCGCCTCGTCCTGGAACACGCGCAGCTCGACGATCTTTTGCGCCAGCGCCTCGGCATCCTGCTCGGTGTCGGTCTTGCCCACCCCGAGCAGCACCAGCAGTCCGGGCCCGATCGAGCCGGCCAGTTCGCCGTTTACAGTCACGCTGGCTTGCGACACACGCTGAATGACGGCACGCATCGGCAACCTACCAAGGTAGCCGAGCCGCCGCCAGCTGCGCCAGACGCGGCGGCCTCCCGCCGTGCGTCTTCCGCATAAGGTCTTTGCCTGATAGTCAGGGGGCCGTGGCGCGCCGATAATGGAGGCAGGAGAGGGAGGGCACGTAGATTCGATCCTTGGCGCTTCCGTTGTTGCGTGCCGATAGCAGAGGGAGGAGAGCGAGATGATTTTCCGCAAGAGGCGTGCCTTGACGGGGGTCGGCAGCGGTTTTTTCCACTTCCGCGACAGTTCCAACCGCGTTGTTTCCGGGCCGGGCGACGGGGATTACATCCACCTGCGCGACGAGTTCGGCAACGAATGGCGCGGCATTGCAGAGCGCCAGCCGGACGACACCATCCGCTACCGTTTCCGCTCCTCGAACGGCGACTTCATCACCGGCGTCTCCGATGGCTACGGCGTGATTCTGCGCGACCAGAAGGGCAACACCTGGCGCGGGTTCCTCGATTGAGCCGGCCGCAGCCCCGCGCGGCGCGGGCGAACCAAAAATCCGCTGCAAAACACCGCCAAAAGTACCACGAGCGCACGTTGCTGCCGCGATTTCGGCGCAACGGGCGTCTACAATAAGATCGTGCTCCGGCTCGCGGGGGTGATTCTTCTCGCCTGTTTTTCCAGCCAGGCGATTCGCGCCGGCAGTGTCCCCATCGTCCCGCTCAGGGACATCCGCCCGGGCGCGCCCTGCACGGGCAAGACGGTGTTTCAGGGGGGCCAGGTCGAGGAGTTCCGTTGCGAGATTCTGGGCGTGCTGGAAAACATCGGCCCGGGCCAGTCCGTGATTCTCGCCCGGCTCAGCGGCGGGCCGCTCGCGGAAGCGGGCGTGATGCAGGGCATGAGCGGCAGCCCGGTGTTTGTGGAGGGGAAGCTGGCCGGGGCGGTCGCCTATGCGTTCCCGTTTGCCAAGGCGGCCATCGCCGGCATCCGCCCCATCGAGGAGATGCTGCGCGCCGCGCCGCCCGCCCGCGCGGAACGCGAATGGGCCGATCCGTTCGATGTCGCTTCGGCATTGCCCCGCCGGCAGGAGATCGGCCTCGGCCCGGCGCGGCTGGTCGAGATTGCCACGCCGCTCTGGCTGAGCGGGTTCACGCGCGGCGCGGTGGAACACTTCGCGGAGCGGCTTCGCGCGGCCGGGCTCGAGCCGGTCCAGGGCGCGGGCGGCGGGCGCGTCCGCGAGCCGGCGGGCAAGCCGGCCCCGCCGCAGCCCGGGGAAATGATCAGCGTGCAGCTGATGAGCGGCGACATGAGCGTCGGCGCCGACGGCACGGTGACGCTGGTCGACGGGCGCCGCGTCTACGCCTTCGGCCACCGCTTTCTCGGCGTCGGCGAGACCGAAATGCCCTTCGCGCGGGCGGAGGTGATCACCGTGCTGCCGAGCGTGAACTCCTCGTTCAAGATCTCCAACCCGCGCGAGTGGCTGGGAACGATCACCGCCGATCACGCCGCGGCCGTCTCGGGCGAGCTGGAGCGCAAGCCGCGCCTGCTGCCGGTGAGCATCCGGGTGACGGGCGCCGGGCCGGCGGCCCGGCGCCGCTCCTACCGCATGGAAATGGTGCGCGACCGGCTGCTGACGCCCATCCTGCTCCAGATGGCCGTGTATTCGGCCATTGAAGCCACCGAGCGGGCCACCGGGCTGGCGACCATCCGTCTCAACGGCCGCCTGCTGCTGGAACGCGGCGACCCGGTGCCCGTGACGAATGTCTTCGCCGCCGAGCTGGGCGCGCCCTCGATGGCCTCCGCGGCGGTGGCCGCGCCGGTGGCGGCCCTGCTGCAAAGCGGGTTTGAAACGCTCCGGCTCGGCGGGGTCGAGCTGGAGCTGGAAGTCAGCAACGAAAACCGCCAGCTTCAGCTCGACGGGGTGTGGAGCTCGAAGCGCACCGTGCGGCCCGGAGAAACGGTGGAGATCACCGCGTTGTACCTGGGCGAGCGCGGGGCGGAGGTGACGCGGACGGCCCGCTACCAGGTCCCGGTCGGCGCGCCCGCGGGGCCGCTGTATTTCACCGTGACCGACGGCTCTACCGCCAACCTCGCCGAGTTCCGCCAGTTTCTGCTCGCGCCGCCGCGCTCGGCCGATCAGCTCCGTGCGTTCCTCGTCAAGCTCCACCCCAACGATCGCCCCTACGTGCGGGTGTGGCGGGCGGCGCCGACGCTTCAGGTGCAGGGCGAGAACCTGCCGCTGTTGCCGCCTTCGATGGCGGCGGCTTTGCTGCAAAGCGCCTCGCAGCAGGCCAACTCGCTGGTGGCCTCCCTGCGCATGGATCCGGCGCCGTATCTGTTCACCGGCTCGAGGACCATTCAGGTGGAAGTGAAAGAATGAACCGTCTCCGCGTCCCGGTCGCCTTGTGGCTCGCCGCCCGCCTGTGCCTGGCGGGCAGCGCGGCCACGTGGGAGAGCAACACGTACAGCGATTTTCTGAAGGGCCGCTTTCTGGGCGTCTCGCTCACGCGCGATGGCCGCCTGACGCTGGCGCCGCGGCTGGAGACGATCGCCGAGACGGGCGAGGCGGGCGTCTGGAGCCTGGCGGCGGCCGCCGACGGCGCCGTGTATTTTTCCACCGGCCATCGCGGCCGCGTGTACCGCTGGAAGCCGGGCGAGAAGCCCGCGCTGCTGTGGTCGGCCCCGCAGCCGGAGGTGTTCGCTCTGGCTCTGGACGCCAAAGGCGCGCTGTACGCCGCCTCCTCGCCGGATGGCAAGATCTGGCGCATCGAAAACGGCAAGGCCGAAGAGTACTTCGACCCGAAGGAGAAGTACATCTGGGCGCTGTGCGCCGCCGGCGACGGAGCGCTGTATGCGGGCACAGGCCAGGCGGGCAGGATCTGGCGGATCAGCGGGCCGCAGCGGGGCGAGATCTGGTACGAAACCGGGCAGACGCACGTCACCGCGCTGGCGCTCGATTCGAAGGGCCGCCTGCTGGCCGGCACGGAGCCCAACGGCATCCTGTACCGCGTGGAAGCCCGGGGCAAGGCGTTCGTGCTCTACGACGCCAGCCTGCCCGAGATCCGCTCGATCGTGCCCGCGCCCGACGGGTCGGTGTATGTGGCCGCCATGGGCGGCGCCTTTGCGCGCAAGCAGTCGCAGGCCGCAGCGGCGCCGGCCTCGCAACAGGCGGCGGGCATCGTCTCCACCACCATCACCGTCACCGCGGACGCCGACGCCAGCGCGCAGCGCGGCATCGAGCTGCCGCCGAAGGCGGAAGCGCCCAAGCCGCCCGCCGCCCCGGCGATCGAGACGCCGCCCCCGCCGCCCAGCGTGGATCTCAGCGCGGAAAAGTCGGCCCTGTACCGGATCGGCCCGGACCAGCTGGTCGAAACGCTGTGGTCGAGCAAGGAAGAGAACGTCTACGACCTCGCCGTCCGCGGCGCCGAGCTGTATTTCTCCACGGACCTCCACGGCCGCATCTACCGCCTGTCGCCCGATCTGAAGGCCGCCCTGCTGGTGGAGACGCGCGAGGGCGAAGCCACGCGGCTGGCCGAATCCGGCGGCAGCCTGCTGGCGGCCACCAGCAACCAGGGCAAACTGTACCGGCTCAACGGCGCGGCCGCCGAGACCGGAATCTACGAATCGCCGGTTCATGACGCGGGCAACGCCGCCCGGTGGGGCCGCATCGACTGGCGCGCCGAAGCGCGCCCCGGCCAGCTCGTCTTCCGCACCCGCAGCGGCAACTCCGCGCGCCCCGACGCGACCTGGAGCGACTGGTCCGAGCCCATCTCCTCCCCGGCGAACAACCGCATCACCAGCCCCAACGCCCGTTTCATCCAGTGGCGCGTGGAGATGAAGCCGGGCGGCGGCCCCGGGCCGATCGTCGACTCCGTGGCCGTCAGCTACCAGCCGCAGAACGGCCGCCCCGTGGTGCGCAGCATCCAGGTCACGCCGCAATGGGCGGCGGCTCAGGCCAAGCCGGCCGTCCCCGCGCAATCGTCGTCCTCCTCGGTTTCCTACAGCATCACGGTCACCGACACGGGCGACACAGGGCAATCCACCAGCGCGGGCACGCCCACCCAAACCGTGAGCCGCGCCGGCATGCAGCAGATCTATATCTCCTGGCAGGCCGACGACCCCGACGGCGACCCGCTCCTCTACAGCGTCTACTACCGCGGCGAGGACGAGCAGCAATGGAAGCTGCTCAAGGGCGACGTCAAGGAGAACACCCTCCAGCAGGACGGCGAGGTGTTCGCCGACGGGAAGTACCTGTTCCGGGTGGTGGCCTCCGACCGGCTGGCCAACAGCCCGCAGACGGCGCGCGAATCCGATCTCGTCAGCCAGCCGGTGCTGATCGACCAGACGCCGCCCCGGGTGACGCTCGCCGCGCCGCGCCGCGAAGGCAACGACTGGCTCATCGAAGTCCGGGTCCTCGACGACTCTTCGCCCGTCCGCCGGGCCGAGTATTCCGTCAACGCCGGCCCGTGGACGGTGCTCGACGCCGCCGACGGCATCTGCGACAGCCGCGAGGAAAACTTCCTGGTGCGCCTGCCGTTGGAGGGCGGGGAGCGCGCCGTGGTGGTGCGGGCCTTCGACGCCGCGGGCAACCCGGGGCTGGCCAAGGCGGTCCTTCGCTGAAGCGGCCGCGGCCGCTTTGTGACTGAAGTCATCGAACCGGACGCAAAGATCCTTTACTCTGCCAGCAGAGGAAAGGATTCCGTGAGCGAACTCATCAACAACCGCGCCCGCCGCGTGAGCGAGCTGAAGTCGATCATCCGCCGGCTGCATGAAGGCGCGCCGCCGGAGACCGTGAAAGAGCAGCTCCGCACGATCGTCCGCGAAACGGACTATTCGGAAATCGTCGCCATGGAGCAGGAGCTGATGGCGGAAGGCATGCCCGCCGAAGAGATCATGTCCATGTGCGACCTGCACTCGCAGCTTGCCCGCGAGGTGCTGGTGCGCCCGCCCGCCCGCAGCGTGCCGCCCGGCCACCCCGTGGACACGATGCGCCGCGAGAACCAGGCGCTTCGCCAGACGGTGGCCCGGATGCGGCAAACCATGGCCGCGATTCTCGCCTTGCAGGACGAGGCAGGGCTGCCGCCGCTGCTGCTCGAGTGGCGCCAGGAGGCCAACGAGCTGATGGATGTCGAAAAGCACTACCAGCGCAAGGAGCACCTGTTCTTCTCGCGGCTGGAGAGCCACGGCATCACCGGCCCGTCCAAGGTCATGTGGGGCAAGGACGACGAGGTCCGCGCCATGCTGAAAAGCCTCCAGCAGGCCTTGCGGGTGCGGGATGCCGGCCTTGCGGAATGGAAGCTGGCCGCGCAGACCATCGGGCCGAGCGTGGCCGCCGCCATCGAGGAAATGATCTCCAAGGAAGAGGACATCCTGCTCCCGCTTTGCCTGGACGTGTTCACGGAAGACGACTGGGGGCAGATCTGGGCCGATTCGCCCCGCTACGGCTGGTGCCTGGTGGCGCCGCAGGAAGGCTACCGCCCGCCGGAGAGCGTCCTGCGCGAAGGGCTCAGCCTGCAAGGCGGCGAGGCGATCCGGCTGCCCACCGGCAGCCTGACGCTCGAGCAGTTGCTGGCCATCTTCCGCACGCTTCCCGTCGACCTGACCTTTGTCGACGCCGACGACCGCGTCGCCTTCTTCAGCGAGGGCCCCGACCGCATCTTCGCCCGCTCGAAGGCGATCCTCGGCCGCAAGGTGCAGCACTGCCACCCGCCCCGCAGCGTCGATGTCGTCGACCGCATCCTCGAGGATTTCCGCTCCGGCCGCCACAACGTGGCCGAGTTCTGGATCCGCTTCCACGGCCGCTTCGTCCACATCCGCTATTTCGCCGTCCGCGACGAGGCCGGCCGGTATCTGGGCACGCTCGAGGTCACGCAGGATGCCACCCGCATCCGCGCGCTGGAAGGCGAGCGGCGCCTGCTCGAATATGACGAACCCGCCCTTTCAGGAGCCAACGCATGACCACAGCGATTCAGCCCGAAACCCGCATCGCCGTTCTGCTGGCGAGGCACCCCGAACTGGAACAGCGGCTGATGACCGCCCTGCCGGCCCTGGCCGCAATGCAGAACGAAGCCCTGCGCCGGAGCCTGCTCGAGGGAACCACGCTGGAGCAGGCGGCGCGGCTGGCCGGGCTGCCCCCGGCCGAGTTTGTCGCCGTCGTCCGCTCCTGGGCGGGCGAGCAGGAAGAAGAGGCGGGCTGCGGGCCGGGCGGCCACGCGCCGCTGCCTCCGGCGCCCCGCCCGGAGTGGGCGAGCCGGTTTGCCGCGCGGTTCCGGATCGATGCCGATGAGATGCTCGCCACCGGCGTTCATCCCGCCGCCAGGGTGAAGCAGTGCGCCACGGCGCTTGGCCCGGGCGAGATGGTCGTGCTGTCAAGCTCGTTCTGCCCGTCGCCGCTGATCCTGATGATGCGCCAGTCCGGCTTCGAAGCCTGGACCGGCGAGACGTCGCCGGGCCGGTGGGAGTCCTGCTTCTGCCGCAAGCAGGACGTCGCCGCTACAGGCTCTTGAGCCACCGGAAGACCGCGGCCGGGTCCTGCGCCTTGCAGATCAGCGAACCCGGCACGATGCCGCCGGCGCCGGAGGCGCGCAACAGCGGGACGGTCTCTTCGCGGATGCCGCCATCGGCCAGGAGCCGCACGGGCGTGCCCTCGAGCAATGCGGACGCCTCGGCCATGCGGTCGCAGGCGCGCTCGTCCAGTCCGCAGCCCTTCACGCCGGAAGGCGTCCCCATCAGCAGAATGTGCTGCACGCGGTTGCGGAAGCCGCGGATCATGCCGACCGGCGTGTCCAGCTCGAGCGAGACGCCGGCCCGCGCGCCGCGCGCCTGGGCCTGCTCGATGGCCTGCCAGACGCGCTTGCCCGTCTCCACCGGCATTGTCACCCAGTCGGCGCCCGCTTCGAGAAACAGCGGCAGCAGGTCCATCGGGCGCGTGGCGAACAGATGCACGTGCAGCGGCTTCCGCGTCAACTCGCGGATGCGCGCCACCAGATCGGGGAAAAACAGCAGGGTGCGGATGTAGTGCCCGTCGGCGGCGTCCAGATGGAAGCTGTCGGCGAACGGCTCCAGCCGCCGGATCTCGCTCTCGAGGTTGGCCAGGTCCGCCGACCACAGGGAAACGTCGAGCCACAACGGCTCGGCCATCGGCTGGAGGCTCATCGCGTCGGCCCCGGCAAGCGCCCGGCGGCTGCGCCGGCCTGTGTCGAAACGCGTGAAAACCGCATGCTACCTTAAGGATAGATGAAACGTTCCTGCCGATATCTGCTTGTTGCGCTCGCCTGCATCGGGGCGTGGCCGGCCGTCGCGCAGCCCGCCGCGGCTGCCGCCGACTCCGATCCGGTCGTCGTGGTCATCGAGGGCAAACCGTGGCGCAAGGGGGAACTCGAGGCCATGGTGCGGGCCCTGCCGCCCAACGTCATGCAGAACTTTTTCGCCGACAAGCGGAATTTCCTGCTGCAATACGCGCTGGTCCAGCGCCTGGCGAAGCTGGCCGAACAGGCCGGCGTGCCCGAGCAGGAGCCGCACAAGACGCGCCTTGATTATCAGCGGCTGGTCTATCTCGCCCAGGCGGAGACCGAAATTGCCGCCAACTCCATCACTCTGACGCCGGAGGAGCAGGCGAAGTACTTCGAAGAGCACAAGCAGGACTTCTCCCGCGCCCACGTCAAGGTGATCTATCTCGCTTTCAACGATAACCCGCCCCCTTCGAAAGACCCGAGGGCGAAGCGGCCGCGCACGAGCGCCGAAGCCGAAAAACTCGCCCGCGAACTGGTGCAGAAGGCGCGCGCCGGGGCCGACTTCGGCGCGCTGGCGCGGCAATATTCCGACGACGAAGAGACCCGCGCCAGGGACGGCGACTACCGCCCCATCAAGCCGAACGACACGAACCTGCCGCCGGAAATCCGCACGGCGATCTTTTCGCTGCGGCCCGGCCAGGTCTCCGATCCGGTGCGCCAGACCGGCGGCTTCTGGATCTTCAAACTGACCGACTTTGTCGTGCCGGCCTTCAACGAAGTGCAGAACGACGTCTATCAGGCGCTGCGCGAGGAGCGCTTCCGCGCATGGATCGAAGGCCTGCAAAAAGACCTGAAGATCGAGATCCGGGACGAGTCCTACGTGGGCGGCGGCTCGCCGAAGAAATAGGCGTGCGGCCGCGCGTGCGGCTCGGCTTCGAAGGCCGCCCGGTGCGGCTCGCCTGGAGGCGGCATCTGCGCGCCTGGCGGGGCAAGCTCCACTACGGGCCCGGCCCCGGGCAGGAGATCCACGCCGCCAGCTTCATCCGCGCCCGCCGCATGGTGCTCGACGCCGCCTTGCGCCGCTCGCCCGGCGAGCTGGCGCGGATCGCGTTGCACGAGCTTTTCCACTTCGTCTGGGTGCGGCTCGGCAACGGCGAACGGCGCTCCTGGGAGGAGCTGCTCCGGCGCCAGCTGGCCGAGGGGGCGCAAGGCGAGCTGGGCTGGTCGGCCGAGCAGCGCCTCCGGGCGCTGCGGCCTTCCGACATCGGGACGCGCTCCCGCCGCTGGCGCGAGTATGCGTGCGAGAGCTTCTGCGACACGGCCGCCTGGGCCTTCGGCCGCCTCCGCCGCCACAGCGAATTCACCCTGGCGGCAGCCTGGCGCCGGCAGAGGCGGGAGTGGTTTGACGAATTCCTCCGTCACCGGAACGGGGTCTTGCCCATCTAACCTGATAGAATCTGACCAAGGATCGCGCCCTCTTCATGCCTTTTCGCTTTTCCATGTTCGCTACGGTCGCGCTGGCCGCCTCGCTCGCGCTCGCTGGTTGCGCCTCCCAGATCTCCAAAGGCGAGCCGGCCGCCCGGCGGGACAAGAACCAGGCCGAACGGAAGCCCGCGCCGGACTTCGAGCTCAAGGACATCAACGGCAAGGTGATCCGCCTTTCCGACTACCGCGGGCAGGTGGTGCTGCTGAATTTCTGGGCCACCTGGTGCGGTCCCTGCAAGATCGAGATTCCCTGGTTCGTCGAGTTCCAGCGCACCTACAAGGACCGCGGCTTCACCGTCATCGGCGTCAGCGTGGACGAGGACGGCTGGGAGGCCGTGCGCCCGTTCCTCGCCGGGCGGCAGGTGAACTACCCCGTCGTTGTCAGCACGCCGGAAGTCGAGCAGAAGTACGGCGGCGTGGAGGCCTTGCCCATGTCGTTTCTCATCGACCGCGAGGGGCGCATCGCCAGCACGCATGTCGGGCTGGTGGCGAAGAAGACGTATGAAGACGAAATCCGCCAGCTTCTGGACTAGCGCGCTTGCGGTGTGGACGCTCGCCGCCGCCTCGGCGCAGGCGCCGCAGATCCTCGCCATCCAGGAGCCGCAAAAGGTCGCCGTGCCGCGCCAGGGCGAGGTGCGCATTGCGCTCAAGGCCAGCATGCAGCCCGGCTATCACGCCAACTCGAACACGCCCTCGGAGAGCTATCTGATCCCGTTGCGGCTCACATGGGACGCGCAAGCCCCGTTGCAGGTGGTGGAGATCCTGTACCCGAAGCCGAAGCTCGAAAAGTTCGCTTTCGCCGGGAAGCCGGTTTCGGTGCTCGACGGGGAGTTTGAAATCGTCACCCGCTTCCGCCGCGCGCCCAACGCCATGCCCGGGCCGGCCTTTCTGCAAGGCAAGTTGCGCTACCAGGCGTGCAACGACAAGATGTGCTTCCCCCCGAAGACGCTCGACGTCAAAGTGCCGCTGCTGATCCAGTAGAGGCGCCGCGAACGCTGGTCATCCGGCCCGGCGCCATTGGAGACGCCATCGTCAGCCTGCCCGCGGTGGCCTGGCTCGCCCCGGCCGAAATCTGGTGCCCGGAGCAGAACATCCCGCTGTTTGAGCACCTCGCCCCGGCGCGCTCGCTCGTCGCCGAGGGGCTGGACTCGCTCGTGCTCCCGGAGCGCACGCTCGCGCGGCTCGGCGCCTTCGGCCGCATCGTCTCCTGGTACGGCGCGCAGCGCGAAGACTTCCGCGGCCAGGTGCGCGGCTTGCCGTTCACCTTCCTGCGGGCCATCCCGCCCGAGGGTGCGGGCCGGCATGCCGTGGACTATTACCTCGAGCAGGTGGGAGCGCCGCCCGGCGCCGTGCCGCGCCTCCCCGTGCACGCCCCGCCGGCAGGCTACGCCGTCATCCACCCGTTTTCCGGCAGCCCGCGCAAGAACTGGCCGCTCGAACGGTTCCGCTCGGCGGCGGAGATCCTGCGCCGGCACATGCCCGTCTACTGGTGCGCCGGCCCGGAAGAGGAGCTGCCCGAAGCCGTGCGGTTTGACGACCTGCGCGCGCTGGCCCGCTGGCTGGCGGCGGCGAGCGTTTACATTGGCAACGACTCCGGCATCAGCCATCTGGCCGCGGCCTGCGGCGCGCCGGTCATCGCCCTGTTCGGCCCCACCGACCCGCGCGTCTGGGCCCCGCGCGGCCGCGTCTGCGTGCTGCCATTTGAAACGCCACCGGCCGATGTCGCCCGGGCGGCGCTGGGCTTCGCCCGCCAGGGCCGCTGGACGCCCGGCGGCCGCTGATCGTACACTGGCGTTTGCGCCTGGCTGCCGCAACCGGCGCGGCAGGCCCCGATGAAAGCCATTCTCCGCGATCTCGTTCTGCTGACCGTCTTCGTGGCCGCCGCCCGCGCGCCTTTCTTCCACCACCCGCTGCAAGGCGACGACATTTACTACCTGAAAGGCGCCGCGCAGGCGCGCATCGACCCGCTGCACCCCCACCATGCGCAGTACGTTTTCCACGGCCGGCTGGTGTCGATGCTCGGCCACCCGCACCCGCCCCTGAACGCCTTTTTCCTCGGGCTGCTGCCGGACTCGCTCCCCGTGCAACGCGTCTGGTACGGGGCGCTGATGCTGGCCGCCGTGCTGGCCTGTTACGCCCTGGCGCGGCGATACACCCGCCACCCTCTGGGGGCGGCGCTGCTGTTTGCCTCCACGCCGGTGCTCTGGGTTTCGGCCAACACGTTCGACTCCGACGTGCTGTTTCTCGCCTGTCTCCTGACGGGGATCGCGCTGTTTGTCTACGGGCGCTACCGGCTTGCCGCCGTGGCCCTGTTTCTGGCCGGGCTGGCCGCCTACCAGGCCGTGGTCTTCATCCCGATCCTCTGGCTGCTCGGCCGCGGACGCCTGGCAGCGCTGGCCCCTGCCGCCTCGGTCGCCGCCTACCAGGTGTTTGAACGCCTCACGGCCGGCCAGTGGCCGCTGTTGATGACCGCGCAGTACTTCAACGATTACGGTCTGCAACGGTGGTCGAACAAGCTCGCGAGCGCCGCCGCGCTGACGGCCCATCTGGGCTGGCTGACCGGGCCGGTGGCCGAATGGCATCTCTCCTGGCCGCTTCTGGCCGGCCTGCCGGCCGCCTGGCTCGACCCGCACCCGCTGTTCTGGGCGTCTTTCGCTCTCGGCGTGCTGGTTCTCTGGCGCGTGGAAGGCTGGCTGGGCTGGTGGGTCCGCATCTTCTTTGCCGCATCGCTCGTGCTGTTCTTCGCCGGCGCGGCGCGCTACCTGCTGCCCGTCGCGGCGCCGCTGGCGATTCTGGCGGCCGGCCGCCTCGGCCGCCGGCGGCTGGCGGCCGCCGTGGCGGCGCAGGCGGCGCTGGCCTTCGCCCTGGCCTTTGCGGCGATGAAGCACTGGCAAGGGTACAAGGACATCGCGGAAAAGGCGCCGCTCGGCGAAAAGACCTACGTCGCCGGCGAGTGGAGTCTTCGGTACTATCTGGAGCGGCGCGGCGCCGTGCCCGTCCTGGCCGGACAGCGCATCGGCCCGGGCAGCGTCATCGTGCGCAGCGAGCTGGGCTTTCCCGTGCACTACTCGATTGGCGGCGGCCGCGCCGAGCAGGCTGCGGTTTACGAGATCCGCCCCGCGCTGCCCCTTCAGTTGATGGGGCTCGAGGCGAAATCCGCGTGGATGACCTGCGCCTTCGGCCTCCGGCCATTCGACTGGAGCCGCGCGCCGCTGGACCGGGTCACCGTGACGCGGGTGGTTGCCGTGCCGGTGGAACGCACCGAGCTGCCGATGAACGCCGACGACGCGGATGCGTATCTGTTGAGCGGCGTCTATGGTCTCGAGGGCGGCCGGTACCGCTGGATGGCGCAGCGCGCCGAGGTCGCGCTGAAGGCCCGGCCGGGCGTGCTGGTCCTGGCCGTCTTCCTTCCCGACGCTTCCCCGGCGCGCCGCCTTGCCGTCAGCGTCAACGGGCGGCGCCTGGGCGAGTTCGCCCTGAGGCCGGGCATGCAGACTCTTCGCGCCGGGCCCGTGCCTGCCTCCGGCGGGCCGCTGGCCATCGTGCTCGAGGCGGACCGCTCCTTCCGCCCGCCGGGCGATGCGCGCGAGCTGAGCGTGATCCTCGAATCCATCCGCATCGAGTAACGGGAATCCCTCTCCCCCCATCCGGTGTTTCCCCGGCAGCAGTCCGCGCAGGAATCGCCGGATCCGGCGAACAGGCGAAATCCCCTAAAGTATTTCGCCGATTGTTCCGAAAAGCGACTAGTACGCAAGATGGGGTTGGAACCTCTGCGCGTACGGCTGAGACTGGCGTGCGACCTGACTCATGGAGAACCGGAGCATGGCGGATGCGGCGTGGGTGAAGCCGCAGGTCGCGTTGGCGGAAGCGATCACCGCGGCCAAGCTGGGCCAGCTACAGCTGGCGCGCAAGCTCCTCGGCGAGCTGGTGGAGCGGGACCCGAACAACGAGAGCGCCTGGCTGTGGATTGCGGCCTTGAGCGAGGACAAGCAGGCGGCCATGGAGGCGCTCGACCGCGTGCTGAAGATCAACCCGAACAACCAGCAGGCGATGAACGCCCTGGCGCTGGCGCGGCTTCAGGAAAGCGGCCTGCGCTACACGCGCAAGCCGGCGGCCAGGGCTGCCGGGGGGAACGGACACCTTCCGGCGCAGGCGGCGCAGAGCGCGCCGGCCGCCGCGCCCGCCGAGCCCTCTCCCGCGACGCTTTCCTGGACCTGCCCGGTGTGCGCGGCCGGCTCGCCGCGCGCCGAGCGGCGCTGCCCGCGCTGCGGCGTGCTTGCCGTGCTGGCCGCGCCCGAGGAATACGCGCAAAACAAAGGGGTGAACGAGGATGCCGTCCACGAGGCAATGCAGCGCGTCCAGGCGCGCCTGGCCAAACACGACGGCTTCGCCGACCGCGTCCTGATGGCCATCTGCCTGCTGAATCTGAACCGTTCGGCCGAGGCCCTGCCCCATCTGAAAAAGGCGGCCGAGTTCCAGCCTGGCCACGCCGGCCTCCAGCGGCTGCTTGAGGCGTTGAAGTCGCGCCGGCTGATCCTCGCCGTCGACGACAGCCTGACGGTCCGCAAGATTGTTTCCATCACGCTCGAGCGGCTCGGCTACCGCGTGCTGACAGCCGCCGACGGCATGCAGGCGCTGGCCCGGCTCAACGAAGAGACGCCGGACCTGGTGCTGCTCGACATCACCATGCCGCGCATGGACGGCTACCAGGTTTGCAAGGTCATCAAGCAGGCGCCGCTGACGAAATCCATTCCGGTGGTGATGCTGTCCGGCAAGGACGGCTTTTTCGACAAGGTGAAGGGGCGCCTGGCAGGGGCTACCGATTACATCACCAAACCGTTTCGGGAGGCCACGCTGGCCGAGGTTGTGGAGAAATACATTGCCGCCCGCGCCGGCTAGCCGGGCGGCTGCGTGAGGTTGAGCGGAAATGGCAAAGCGAATCCTGCTGGTCGAAGACAGCCCGGCGCACCTGCAACTGATGCAGGATGCCCTCGCCAACCGCGGCTATGACCTGCTGGTGGCCGAGGACGGCGAGCGCGCGCTCGCGCAGGCCCGGCTGCACAAGCCGGACCTCATCCTTCTGGACATCGTGCTGCCCAAGGTGAGCGGCTTCCAGGTCTGCCGGCAGATCAAGAACGACGCCGAGCTGCGCACGATCCCGGTGATTTTCGTCAGCAGCAAGACCCAGGAATTCGACCGCTACTGGGGCCTGAAGCAGGGCGCCGACGGCTACATCACCAAGCCCTTCCGGCCGGAAGAGCTCGCTGCGGAGGTCGAGGCCCGCCTGCATTGACGCCCGGAGGAAAGGAGAAGCCGCCCATGCCGGAACCGTGGGAAGACCCAGCCGAGCCGCCCGAAACCGACGGCGGAAATCTGCCGCTGGCCGGGCTCCTGGCCGAGCTTCTCGCCAGCGCCGACGTGCAGCCGGCCGGGCCGCCCGCGGAAGACGAATCCTGGATGGAGGCCGGCGCCGGTTCGCCGGCGGAAGTTTCCGGCGGGGGAGTCCCGCTCGAGCCTGAAGCCACGTTGCAGGCTCTGGAGGGCGCGGGGCAGCAATACCGCGAAGCCGGTGAGCCGCAGCCGGCTGCGAACCCGCTGTTGGCGCGGCTGCTCGCCGAGGAACTGACAGCCGGGGAGTCCTGTTGCCCGGATGCGGCCGCTGCTTCGGGCAAGGTTGCGGAGGAGCCAGGCGCTGCACTGGCAGGGCCGCCTTCTCCGGTTGCGGCGAAAGAGGAAACCGAACCCCGGGCTTTCTCTCCCGGCGCTTTCTCCGCGCAGCAGGGCGCGCCGGCTCCACCGGCAGAACCCACGCCGCCTGAGGCGGCCGGGCGGGAGCCGGTTTCCGCCATCGCCTCCACTGAGGAGAAGCAAGAGCCAGGATTTTTGTCTTCGCCTCCGGCCCCGACGGATACGGCAAGGACGGCCACGTCCATGCCCGCCTCCGATGCAGCACCACCCGGCGCCGCGGCGTGGTTGGCGTGCGAACCGCATCCGGCGCCGCTGCCGGCCGGGGTGGACGCGCAGCCGCAGGTTCCTGCCCCCGAGCCGGCCTGGAGCGCTGCCACAGCCGGGGTTCGGATGCCGCCCGAGGGCGGGGCGGACCGGTTGCCGGAACTTCCGGCTTCCGGGTTCCCCGCAGGAACGGCGCCGGAGGAGGCGAAGGCCGATGCCTCGGGGACTGTGGAGGCGGAACCCGCCCGGAGGCTGCCCGAAATCGCGCCCGCCGCTGCGCCGGTCTCGGCGCCGATCGTGTCTCATGCCTCTGGCGGCGCGTCCGAGGAGGACGAATTCGAGCTGGTGGATGCCGAAACGGCGGGCAAGATGCTCGACCGGCTTCTCGACGCTGCCCGGAGCGCCATCCAGTCCTCGCTTTCTCCGGTGCTCCCTGCGGAACCTGAGGCGAGGCCTGCCGTGCCGCCGGAAGCCGGCGGCAAGCCCGCTGCCGGCACGCCTCCGGCAGGGGGTGTGGCGGACCGTTCCATCCCGGGAGATCCGGAACCGGTCGGGACAACTGGGCCGGCGCAAACCGGAGTGGAGCATGGCGCGGCCCTGCCGAGGCAGGAAGGGTTCGGGGGGACATCGGAAAGGGAGCGCCGGAGCCGGCGTGAGGAATCTCTCCAGGAGGCCTCCCCGCTGCCCCCTGCGGCGGCGCTGCTGGCCATGGGGCTGCCCGAGCGGCTGCGGGCGCGGCTCGAGCAGCTCGGGGACGTGGACCGGGTGCTGGCCCTGCGCGCGGCCGCGGCGCCGGAGGCGGCGCCGGTCCGGCAGCGGCGGCTCCTGGTTTTCCGCGTCGGCGCCGAGTGCTACAGCCTGCCCATGGAGTGCGTGCGCGAGGTCGAACGGGTGGGGAAGGTGACCCCGGCGCCGGGGGCGCCGGCCTTCGTCCGGGGGCTGGTGAACCTGCGCGGAGAAATTCTGCCGCTGCTCGACCTGCGCCTGTTGCTGGGGGCTGACGGCGCGGAGCCTCCGGCCTCGCCCCGCCTGGTCGTGGCGCAGGCATCGCCGGAGGAGCCGCCGCTGGCGCTGATGGTGGATGAGCTCAACGGGCTGGCGCCTTTCGGTGGCGGGCCGTCCGGGGAAGGCGGGCGCGAGGAGGGGCTGCCGCCGCATGTGCGTGGCAGCATCGAGCACCGGGGGCGGCGCGCGTGGCGGCTCGATGCCGCCGCCGTGTTCGGGTTGGCGGCCCTCGAACGGCTGGCGGAGAAGGCATGAGCGGGCGGCTGGCCAATGCGAGGAGCGCTGCCGCAATGCGGCAGGGGAGGTAGCAGGAGATGTTGGGCAATCTGAAGATCTGGCAGAAATTGCTGTTGGCCGGATTTCTGGCCGCGATTCCCGTCGCGACGCTGTTGTATCTGTTCTTGCAGGCGCAGGACGAGCAGATCGCCCGCACCCGGGCCGAGCGCGAGGGGCTGGAGTATGTGATGCCTCTGCGGAGCCTGCTCGAGAGCCTGCCCCAGCACCGCGCCGCCGCCAACGCCCTGCTCAATGGCGACCCGGCGGTGGCGCCGTATCTGGAGCGCACCCGCGCGCAAATTGCCGAGGCGGTGGCGGCGGTGGACAAGGCCGATGCGCGGCTGGGCCGGCGCCTCGGCACCACACAGAGCTGGGAGGCCGTGCGCGCATCCTGGAACGACCTGCGCGACAACTACGCGAAACTGAAGGCCGAGGACAGCTACCAGCGCCACACGCAATTGATCGCCCAGCTCATCCAGCACATCCGGCTGGTGGGCGACAAGACCGGGCTCACCACCGACCCGGAACTTGAGTCCTTCTACCTGGTCGATTCGATCCTCCAGCAGATTCCCTGGACGGTGGAATACCTGGGCCAGCTCGCCAGCCACGGCTCCGCCGTCGCCGCACGGCGCTCGATGACCGCCGCCGAGGAGGCGCAGCTGCGCTACCTCGTCCGCCAGGTGAGCTCTTCGCTCGACGCCTTGCAGCGCAACTACCGCTCCGCGTTCGGCTACAACGACGAGGTGCGCGAGAAGCTCGACGAAACGCTGGCCACGGCGATGAACGCGGCCGGGTTTCTCCGCAACCTGACCCAGCGCGAGCTGCTCGAGAAAAGCTCCATCGACGTGCAGCCGGTGGCTTACATCGAAAACGGGACCTCGGCCGTGCAGAAGCTGTTCGCGCTGCATGACCAGACCGCGGCCGCGGTGCGCGCGCTGTTCGACCGGCGGGTGAGCCGGCTGGCGGCGCAGAAGAACTCGCAGCTCCAGACGGCCCTCCTGCTGCTGGCCGCCTCGGCCGTGCTGGCCTTTCTCATCCAGCGTGGGATCACGCGGCAGATCCGTTCGATGCGGGAGACGTTCGAGCAGATCAGCGTGGGCAACTACGACGCCCGCGCCGAGGTGTACAGCCGCGACGAGCTCGGCATGATGGCGCAGACGACCAACGTGATGCTGGCCAACACGCTGTCGCTGATCCAGTCGCGGGAGGAGCGCGACCGGATCCAGAAGAGCATCCTGAAGCTTCTCGACGACGTCAGCGGCGTCGCCGCGGGCGACCTGACCAAAGAGGCCGAGGTCACCGCGGAGATGACCGGCGCCATCGCCGACGCCTTCAACTACATGCTGTCCGAGCTGCGCTCGATCATCGGCGCGGTGCAGGACACGACGGCGCGCGTCAACCGCAGCGCCTTCCAGGTCCGCGAAGTCACCGAGTCGCTGGCGGAGAACAGCCAGCAGCAGTCCCAGCGCGTTCTGATGGCCTCCAACGCCTTGCAGGCGATGGCGCAATCCATCCGCAAGGTGGCCGAGCAGGCCAACGCCGCCGCCAAGGTGGCCGAGGACGCCCTGGCCGCGGCGCTCGCCGGAGGCGACTCGGTGCGCCGCACCGTGGCCGGCATGGACAACATCCGCCGCCACGTGCAGGAGACCGCACGCCGCATGAAGCGGCTCGGCGAAAGCTCGCAGGAGATTGGCGAAATCGTGCAGCTGATTTCGGAAATCTCGGACCGGACGTCGATCCTCGCCCTGAACGCCTCCATCCAGGCGGCCGCCGCGGGCGAGTCCGGCAAGGGCTTCGCCATCGTCGCCGAAGAGGTGGAACGGCTGGCCGAGCGCGCCACCGAGGCGGCGCAGCGCATCACCGTGCTCATCCAGTCGGTGCAGAAGGAGACCAACGAGGCCATTTCGGCCATGGAAGCGACGACCCGCGAGGTGGTGGAGGGGTCGAAGGTCGCCGGCGAGGCGGGCGAACGCCTCAGCCTGATTGAAACCGTTTCCCAGCACATTTCCGACCTGGTGCGCGGCATTTCCGAGGTCGCCCGCCGGCAGGCGGACAGCTCCGAACAGGTGGCCGGCGCCGTGGCCGAGGTCTCCCGCGCCACCCAGACCACCGCGGCCGGCGCCTTGCAGGCGGCCGAGGACATCCGCCGGCTGGCCTCGATGGTCACCAGCCTGAACGAGTCGCTGTCGCGCTTCCGCGTGCCGCCGCGGGAAGCGGGTGCGGAGCAGGAACCGGCCGAACGCGTGGGGGCGGCCTGAGCCACGCCCGGGAGGCTTTGCCATGAGTCACTCGCTCGACCCCGCGGTGCTCCACAGCTTCCTTGAGGAAGTGCGGACCTACATGCCGGCCCTCGAACAGGAAGCCGCGCGGCTGCGCGGGATTCCGCAGCCGCCGGAGGCGCTGGCCGAGATCCACCGGCTTGCGCACTCCATCCGCAGCGCCTGCGAGATGATCGGTCTCGATGGGCTGGCCGCTCCGGCCCGCGAGGTGGAAAAGCTGGCCGAACCGGCGCTGTTCGGGGATCACACGCTGGATGAGGAAGGGCTGGCCCGGCTCGAAGCCGCGCTCTCGGGGCTCCGCCACGGGCTGGGCGAACCCTCGGCGCCCCAGGCGTCCGCCGCGCCCTCCCCTGCGCCGGTTCCTTCCGTGGCCCCGGCCGAGGCCGCCGAAATTCCCGACCGCGACCCGGTGGCCGAGGAGCTTGTCGACACCTTCCTGTCGGAGGCCGAGCAGCTGCTCGACCGGATGGACCGCTCGCTCGAGGCGCTGCGCGCGCGGCCGGCCGCCGCCCCGCAGGCGCTTGCCGACCTGCGCCATCACGCCCACACCCTGAAGGGCGCGGCCGGCATGGCGGGACTCGAAACCGCCTCGCGCGTCGCCCACCGCATGGAGGACCTGCTCGATCTGCTGATCGCCGGACGCCTCCCGGCCGAGGCCGAGATTCTCGATATCCTCCAGGCTTGCCACGACTGCCTTGCCGACCTCGCCGCCGCGCGCGGGGACAACCGCTCCTTGCGGCCGCGCGTCGCCGAGCTGCTGGATCAACTGGCCGGGCTGCTCGCCCTTTGCGCCGAGCAGGAGAGCCAGGATGCCCGGGCGCCTTCGGCCGAGGCCGCCGACGAGCTGTCGGCGGCGGAGGAAGCCGATGCGTTTCTGCTGGAAACGTTCCTCGCCGAGGCCGAATCCAACATGGGCGCGGCCGAGGCCGCGCTGCGCGAGCTGACGGCGAAGCCGGCAGACCCGGGCCCGCCGCTGGTGGCGTTCCGCCGCGCCGTGCACACCATCAAAGGGGCCGCAGGCATGGTCGGCCTGGGCAGCGCCAGCACGGTCGCCCGCAAGCTCCAGCTCCTTCTGGACGGGATCCTTTCCGGAGCAACGCCCTACACGGAGGGCTGCCTCCGCGCCATGTCGTCGGGCTTCGATCTGCTGGCCGATCTGATCGCCGCCCAGGGCAATAACGCGGATCTGCTCGACCGGGCCCGCGAGGTGCTCGCCGAGATCGACTGGGCCGCAGCGGCGAAATCGCCCCAGCCCGCTCCGGCGATCCGCCCGGCCCGCGCCGCAGCCGAGCGGCCGAAGGAGGCCGCGCCGCAAGCCGAATCGCAGGCCACCGTGCGGGTTCCGGTCGAGCGGCTGGCCGGCGTTGCGCGCATCCTGAGCGAGATCTTCATGAACGCTTCGGGGTTCGAGCAGCAGATCGAGGCCTTCCGCAGGGAGCTGGACGAACTGGCCCTCAACCTGGCGCGCATCCGCAGAATTTCCAACCAGCTTGTCGAAACGCAGGAGAGCGGTGCGCCCGGGGCGGACGGGGCGCTCGCGCCGCACGAGTCGACCTCGTCCGCTTCCGAGTTCGACGTGCTGGAATTCGACCGGTATACGCGGCTGAATCTCATCGCCCGGGATCTCGCCGAGGCCACCACGGACCTGTCCGCGCTGAGCGCCCAGTTCCAGTCCATGCGCGCCCAGTTCGACATGTGGGCGGCGCGCCAGCGCGGCCTGAGCGGCGAGGCCCAGGACCAGCTCATGCGCCTCCGCATGGTGCCGCTGGCCAGCCTGTCGAACCGGCTGGACCGGACCGTGCGCGTGACCTCGGCCAAGACCGGCAAGCTCGTCCGGCTGGAGACCGATGGCCTGGAGACCGAGTTTGACAAGACGGTGGTGGAGCAGCTCGCCCCGGCGCTCGAGCATCTCCTGCGCAACGCCATCGATCACGGCATTGAAGCGCCCGCGGCCCGTCTGGCGGCCGGCAAGCCCGAGACCGGGCTTGTGCGCCTCTCGGCAAGCCGCCAGGGGGCGCATGTCACCCTCCAGCTCAGCGACGACGGCGCGGGGCTCGATTTCCGCAAGATCGCCCGCCGCGCGGTGGAGCTGGAATGGCTCAGCCCGGCGCAAGCCCAGGCGGCCAGCGAAGAGGCGCTCGCCCGGCTCATTTTCGAGCCCGGCTTCTCGACTTCCGACACCGTCAGCGAGATTTCCGGCCGCGGCGTCGGCATGGACATCGTCCGCAGCACGGTGGAAAGCCTGCGCGGCCGCCTTTCGGTGCATTCGGTGCGCGGGCGCGGCGCCACGTTCACCATCGTGTTGCCCGTTTCCATGGCGGTCGACCGGGTGATAATTCTCGAAGCCGCGGGCGAGAGGTTCGCCCTGCCCATGCAGGCGCTCACGCGGCCCATGGCCGTGCTCGACTCGCCCCTGGTGGAAAGAGACGGCCAGCCGGGCGTCGGCAGCGGGGACGACTGGGCGCCCGCCCTCTGGCTCGGCCAATGGCTGGGACTGGCGCCGGAAGAGGAGCGGCCGCGGCGGGCGGCCCTGATTTATCTCAACAACGGCGAGCGGGAGATTGCGCTCATCGCCGACCGCGTCATCGAGGCCCGCGAGATCGTCATCCAGCCGCTGACCGGCCTGCTGGCCCGGCTCAGCCGGTTCTCCGGGGCGACGATCCTCGGCGACGGCAGCGTGGTGCTCATCCTCAACCCCTCGGGCATGGATCTCGGCCGGTCCGAGCCGCTGCCGCTGCCGGCGGCGCGCCGCCGCGCCGTGCGCGAAGAGGAAGTCCTGATCGTGGACGACTCGATTTCGATCCGCCGCTCGGTGGCCAACCTGCTCCGCGCCGCCGGCTGGCGTTCGGTGCAGGCACGCGACGGCCTTGAGGCGCTTGAATGGCTCGAGCGCGCCGCCAGGCCGCCCGACGCCATCATCATGGACATCGAAATGCCGCGCATGGACGGCTACGAGCTGGCCGCCACGCTGCGCTCCCGGCCGGAATTCGAGCGCGTCCCCATCCTCATGCTCACCTCCCGCGCCGGCGAGAAACACCGCCAAAAGGCCTTGCGGCTCGGGGTGGACCGCTACCTGGTCAAACCATGCCCGGACGAGCTGCTGGTTGCCGAACTGCGCAACTGCATCGACTTCCGCCGCGGAAGCCGCCTCGCCGCAGGCTAAGAACGGGGTCGGAAAACGGGGACTGACACCTCTGTCCCCTTTTTCAGCGAAAAATGGAGTCTGACACCTGTGTCCCCCGTTGCAGGAATTTGCCCGGGCGGGTTGGGGGTCCGGGAAAAGAGACACGGGAGCTGCGGAGGCACAATGCGGCTGCGGCGGGCGGAGACGCACTCGCGCTGCGGCAGATGCGGCGGAAGGAATTGACGGGAGCGGGGCCGCGATCCATTCGAGGAGTCCGGCCCCGCGAAATCCCGCCGGTGTCAACCGGCACGCGCTTCCGTGCGCAGCCCGGCCGCGCGTCCGGCCCCGCCAGGGGGCGCGGCGCCGAATGGGCCGTATTTGTTCGGGCTCATCAGGTCTTACCTTGGGACATCCGCTATCCTGCCGCCGAAGCGGCGAGGCTGCCTGGT
>Ga0272446_1000399_pt1 | contig 68889 bp, 52 predicted proteins | sample YNPCB0061_FD_194587 | JGI IMG/M metagenome (GOLD analysis project Ga0272446, IMG submission 194587) | Hot spring microbial mat communities from Yellowstone National Park, WY, United States - YNP-CB-006-1 | ecosystem: Environmental > Aquatic > Thermal springs > Hot (42-90C) > Sediment | place...
CACAGCGGCCGCGGGCCGGCGCCCCGCGCACCCAGGCCCCGGCCCCTGGGTGGGTTTGGGAGGGCTACGCCCTCCCAAGAAGAACCTATGTTCATCCTGTCGTTGTGCGGCGCAGCCGCATGGAGGGCTAACGTGAACATAGGCTGCTGGAGCAGGGGGGTGGGGAAACCGGGTTTCCCCATACCTCAGCGGACGCGGGCCGGAGGCCCGCGCACCCAGGCCCCGCCCCCTGGGAGGGTTTGGGAGGGCTACGCCCTCCCAAGAAGAACCTATTTTCATCCTGTCGTTGTGCGGCGCAGCCGCATGGACGGCTGATGGGATGAAATAAGGTTGTTCTGGGAGGGCTGCGCCCTCCCGCGGGGGGGTATGCAAAGGCCACCTGCGTGGCCTCGCGAGCCGGCGCAGGCGGGCGTTGCAGGACGGTAGCCCGCGGCTTATGAAGATTGAGCCTGATACAAGGGAGGCGGATGCGGATAGGCTGTCAGACCCCGCGCTTCTGCCAGTAGCGTGCCAGGCCACGCCAGCTCAACGCCAGGTCGCCCGTCTGTTGGGCCAGCACGGCCCGTTCGGGGGCGCTGAGGCTGGCAACCTCGGCGGCGCCGAGGGCTTCGAGGGCGGCGATCTGCTCGGCCTCGCCGCGCCCGTGGCGAAGCCCGTCGCGCACCAGTTCGGCCCAGTGCAGCAGCCGTTCACGAAAGTCGGCGAGGTGGAACCCCACGTCGTTAAAGGCGCCAAAATGGGTCAGGCAGAGCCACTGCGGCGTCAGCGCGGCGATCATGTCGAGGGTTCGCAGCCAGGCCTCGAGATCCACATCGGGGGGGGGCGTGGCCGGGCGGGTGAAGCGCCTGCCTGGCAGGCGCACACCGGTATTGTCGCCCACGAAGGCCGCGCCACTCTGCTCATCGAACCAGACCAGATGGTGCCTGGCGTGCCCGGGGGCATCGTAGGCCCGCAGTGTCCGCCCGCCGAGACGCAGGATCTCGCCACCCACGAGGGTCAGGATGGCCCCTGCCGGCACGGGGATGGTGCGGCCCCAGAGGGTCTCCAGACGATCGCCCCAGAGCATCTCCGCGCTGCTGACCAGCCGGGAAGGGTCAATCAGGTGCGGCGCACCCTTCGCATGCACATGGACCTGGACATGGGGGTTACGGGCGAGGATCATGCCGGTGGCCCCGGCGTGGTCGAGGTGGATGTGGGTCAGCACGATATGGCGGATGTCTTCCAGGGTCAGGCCATGGGCCTGGATCCCGGCCTCAAGGCTGGGCAACGTGCCCGCCGGACCTGGATCCACCAGGGCAGGCTCATCACCCAGAAGGACGAAACTCGCCACCACATGGGCGCGGCCCATGTGATGCGTGTCAATGACGGCCACGCCGTCGGGGTGGTGTAAGGATTCCATGGCCGCCATCATACCATGGTTCGAAGCGTGTGATGTACTGTCTCGCGCGGCGCTTTAGCCCGTCGGGCTCCTGTGAACATGGGGGAACCGGGTTCCCCCATACCCCCGCCCGCGGGAGGGTTTGGGAGGGCCAGGCCCTTGCGCAGGGGTCTGGGGAAACCGGGTTTCCCTACGCCCCCACCCGCGGGGAGGGTTTGGGGGAAACCGGGTTCCCCCATACCCCCACCCGGTGGGAAGGTTTGGGAGGGCCAGGCCCTTGCGCAGGGGTCTGGGGAAACCGGGTTTCCCCACGCCCCCACCCGCGGGAGGGTCTGGGAGGGCGCAGCCCCCCTCCCAACCTCCCCCCGCTGGGGGGAGGCGCCGGACTCCCTCCCCCCAGCGGGGGGAGGGCTGGGGAGGGGGGCAGTCACCGTGCCCGCGTCGCGTCTCCGAGGGCAAGCTGCCCGCGCTCCAGGAGCCATGCGAACACCTACTCCTCGCGCTGCTCATCGGGGGCCGGTTCGCGGCGGGGGCCAGCCACACGGGCAGCGCGGCTCTGCCACTCGCCGAGCAGCGCCCGCGCCTGATCGGCGCTCAGGGCGCCGCTGTCAACCCCGAAACGGCGAACCAGCTCCGCGTCCAGGTCAAGGGCGCGCGAGTGGGCCAGGCGTGCCAGGGCCTGCAACTGCTTCTCGGTGGCCGGAGGCGCGCCGTTGGTGACGGCGCGCACCTCTTCGTGGCCACGGGGCCGCGGTTCGACGGCGTAGCGGGCGCGTTCTTCGGCCAGGCGCTTGAGGCCGTCAATGAAGGTCGAAGCCTGGCCCTTGGTCATGGTGACCAGGTCCACGCCATGCTCGCCGGCAAAGGCGGCCAACTGATCGCTCGTCCAACGCAACTGATCCTGAAGGGTTGCGATGTAGGTACGCTGCTTCTCGCTGGCGGGCGCGTCGGGATCGCGCACCATGATCGCCGGATGCGGCCCCTGGGCCTCGCGCACAGCGGCAACCTGCTGTTCGATCGCCTCGCGTTGCGCGTGGTAGATGCGCCAGCCCAGGTCAACGGCCCGCTGAACGTCCTCATCACTGGCGTCAATGGGCAGGGTAATCGTTTCTTCAAGCGTGATATAGTCTTCGCCCAGGCGTATCGCCGCGCGATAGGTACGCGTGACCGTACGCTCGTCACCACCGGGAGTGGTCATAACTGCGCTCCTTCGAGGGGCGCCATAGGGGGCGCCGCTGCCGGTGTCATGGTCTTTGAATACATGATCCGCTCTCCGCCGCGTGCCTCCAGCGGCTCACGCCGCGGGCTCGTGGATGCGCAGCCCGGCTGCGCGGGCGAGCGCCGTCCATGGGGCTGCGCCGCACTCCGACGGGATGAACATGAAGGTTCTTCGCGGGAGGGCTGCGCCCTCCCACACCCTCCCGCGGGCGGGGGGGTGGGGAAACCTGGTTTCCCCACACCCCGCTCCAAAGGACCAGGGGTAGCGGATGAATTGCTCAAAGACCATTCTATCGCTCCGAGGTTCGGTATCTCCTAATGGTCCGGCCTGCGGGCGGGCGCACAATAAGTATAGCACATTTGTACGCATTCGACAAGGAAACCCAACTTGACAATCTCGCGCCGATCCGCTAGACTGCGCAACTGTTACCATCCAGACATGTATATAATATTTGGTAACGTGTGATGCCGCGACGCATTCCACGAACAACTCTTACGCTCAGAGTTGACGCCTACCCACCGGTGGGAAACACGAAAGGGGGTGGGATGCGCTGGTGTTGCGACGGCGCGCATAGGGCACGGGGTGGCGCCCCGCACGTACTGGCCGATGCGCCTGCCTTCGGGCAAGGCACGCACCCATGGATGCGATGGGTCGTGCCGATGAGGGTTCAAGGTTCGGGCCGGTGACGCCCGACACAGATGCTCTGCAAGTCGTAAGGAGTTCTCACGCCATGATGCGACGATTGAGTTTGCTGATGCTGGTTGCGCTGCTAGGCGCGCTGCTGGCCGCCTGTGGCCAGCCTGCGGCGCAACAACCGACTGCCGCGCCCACCGAGCCGCCGACGGCGGCGCCTACGGAAGCTCCGACCCAGGCCCCCACAGAAGCTCCTAACGCGGCGCCTACCGCCGCTCCCTCGCCCACGGCCGCTCCTGAAGCGGCGTCGGGCACGATTGTTGACTACGTCGGCGAGCAGGCCGCCAGGCTGAGCGGCGAAATCGGCACGATCAAGATCGCTTCGCAAAGCCCGCTGAGCGGCGGTCAAGCCGCCCTGGGCACCGGTATCCGCAATGGGGCCGAGCTGGGTATTACCCAGGCCAACGCGCTGCTCAAGGACGCCGGCATCCAGTTTGAACTGGCGCCCTTCGACGACCAGGCCAAGCCCGAGGTCGGCACGGCCAACGCCAAGAACATCGTCTCCGACGCCGACATCCTCTGCGTGGTGGGCCACCTGAACTCGGGCGTGGCCCTGGCCTCGCTGCCCGACTACAAGAGCGCCTCGCTGCCGATGGTCTCGCCGGCGAATACCAACCCTAACATCACCGAGGGCGGCTATGAAGTGGCCTTCCGCGTCGTGGGTCGCGACGATGTGCAGGGCACGGTGGGCGAGCAGTTCGCGCGCGAAGAACTCAAGGTGAAGTCGGTCTACATTATCCACGACACCACGGCCTACGGCCAGGGGGTGGCCGAGTTCTTCCGCCAGGCGGCCGAGAAGAATGGTCTGGAAGTGCTGGGCTTCGAGGGCACCGAGGAGAAGAGCGACTTCTCGGCCATCCTCACGCCCATCCTGGCCGCCAATCCCGATCTGATCTACTTCGGCGGGATCTACGACCAGGCTGGCCCGCTCTTCCGCCAGGCGCGCGACCGCGGCATCACGGCGCAGTTCCTCGGGCCGGACGGCCTGGATGCCGCCGACCTGGCGAAACTGGCCGGCGACGCGGTAAAGGATATGCACTACACCTCGGTGGCCGCGCCGGTGAGCCAGTTCCCCAACGCGGCAAAGTTCGCCGAGGATTATAAGGCAACCTTCAATGCCGATGCTCCGCCCTTCTCGGCCCAGGCCTACGATGCGTCACACTTCTGTGTGGCGGCGATCGTCAAGGCGGCTGCCGATGCCGGCGGCAAGCCGACCCGCGCCCAGGTGCTCGAGGCGCTGAAGAACCTGCCGGAACTGACGGGGATCACCGGCGCCTATGAGTTCAACGATAAGGGCGACCCCAAAGTGGCCACCTACTTCGTGCTGAAGGTGGTGGACATCAACGACTGGAACAAGAACGAACTGGTGGCACGCCTGGAGATCCCGGCGCCGTAGGAATCACTCAGGTTCACCCCTACCGTCGCGTGCCGTGGGGCTAACGTAGGGTGTGGGGAAACCAGTTTCCTCCCGCCCCCGCCCCGCAGGGGCATGGGGAAACCCGGTTTCCCCATGCCCCCACCCGCGGGAGGGTTTGGGAGGGCTGCGCCCTCCCAAGCACAAACGTATGTTCATTGCGGCGTTGTGCGGCGCAGCCGCATGGATTGCTGTAGTGGATAGCGAAGGACCGAGGGCGTGGCCCGCGCCACGCGATATACTCCCCGGTGAGGGTTATGGCTGCGGAAGCAAAGGCAACCACATCTCCACAGGCCGGCCAGCGCTCCCTTACCGAGGTGCTGCGAATGGTGCTCGGTCCAGTAGGACAGATGCTCCTGTTCGTCATCGGGAGCGCCATTGCCCTGAGTCTGCTGGTTACGCTGCTGGCGCTGGTGCAGATCGGCGCGCGCCCGGATCTGCTGGTTCGCACGTGGACGATTCTGCCCCAGGTGCTGATTGACGGCCTGGTGCGCGGCTTTCTCTTCGCGTCCATCGCTCTGGGCTACACCATGGTCTATGGTGTGCTCGAATTCATCAACTTCGCCCACGGCGAGATCTTCATGGTGGGGGGCGTGGTTGGCGCGGCTGTGGGCCTGGCCCTCGCCGCGTCCGGACTCCTCGGGGCCATGCCTGGTCTGTTGTTCGTGTTGCTGATCATCGCCGCAGGCATGCTGGTCAGCGGCACGCTGGCGGTGACCGTCGAACGGGTGGCCTACCGGCCGCTGCGGGGCGCGCCGCGCCTGGTGCCGTTGATTTCGGCCATCGGCGTGTCGCTGGTGCTGCAAGATGTGACCCGCCTGGTCATGACCAGCACCCCGCTGGGCTTCAATGCGCGCTTCAACACGCCCGATTTCGGCCCGCCGATCCGCCTTTTCGAGATGAACCTCGGCGAGCGCCCGGTGCCGGTGATCATCAGCCCCAAGGCGTTGATCTTTGTGAGCGCCGCGGTGGTCATGCTGGTCGTGCTCAACTATCTGGTCAACGCCACCCGCCTGGGCAAGGCCATTCGCGCCACGGCCCAGGATCGCTCCACCGCCAGCCTGATGGGCATCAATGTCAACCAGATCATCTCGCTGACCTTTCTGATTGGCGGGGCGCTGGGCGGCGCGGCGGGGGCGCTGTTCGGGATGTATGTGGGCACGGTCAACCCCTACATGGGCTTCATCCCCGGGCTGAAGGCCTTCACGGCTGCGGTGCTCGGCGGCATCGGCAATATCACCGGAGCCCTGGTGGGCGGCATCGTGCTGGGCTTTCTGGAGGCCTTCGTGGCCTCGTACCTGTCGCTCTTTACCGGAGGGGCCTTCTCCGGCGCGGCCTATGCCGATATCGCGGCCTTCAGCATTCTGATCCTCATCCTGATCTTCCGGCCCTCCGGTCTGCTCGGCGAGGCGACTACCCAGAAGGTGTGAGCATGGTGCATACCCGCGCTGCCGTCGTGGAGGGGCGCGGGGAGACCACGTCTCTCTGCAAGCACCCGTTCCGCCCGCGGCGGTAGACTGGTCCCGGCTTCGCCGGAGTGCGTATCTGCCATGGGCGGAACCAGCGGATCGCGGAGGGTGGGGCTTTCGGCGGCTCCCCTCACGTTCTCGCCTGGGAGAGCCTGGCTCTCCCAGGAACATCCATGTGACGCCAATGACGCAATCAGCACGTTTCTGGGAGCGGATCAAAACGGCCCTGGGGCGCGGGCCAGGAGCCTATGCCTTCTTCGGCCTCTACGCGGCACTCTGCACCTGGTTGCTGTTCACCAACCCGCGCACCAGCCTGCGCACCGACATTGTCTTTGTGCTGTTCTTGCTGCTGGTGTTCATGGTCTACCGTTCGGCCACGCCGCTCTGGTTCCGCGGGGGGCTTGCCGCGGCGCTGTTGCTGGTGGTGATGCCGATCTTCGGCACGCTCAACCCCTTCTATATTGATGTCGCCACCCAGGCGGGCATCTTCGTGGCCCTGGCCCTGGGGTTGAACGTGGTGGTGGGCTTCGCTGGCCTGCTCGACCTGGGCTATGTGGCCTTCTTCGCGGTGGGGGCCTATCTCTGGGGCATTCTCAGCACGCCCCAGATCACCCAGATCAACCCGGCATGGAGCCCGGTGCCGCCGATCATGTTCTACCCCTTTGTGGTGCTCGGGCTGACCATTGGCGCGATCTTCGGCATCCTGCTCGGCTTGCCGGTGCTGCGGCTGCGGGGCGACTATCTGGCGATTGTGACCCTGGGGTTCGGCGAGGTGATCCGCGTGCTCGCCAATAACCTCGATCGCCCGATCAACATGACCAACGGCTCGCAGGGCATCCGCGAGATCGAGCGCCCGCCGTTGATCCTGGCCGGCTTCGTCCGCGATACGCTGGGCTGGAACCTGAGCGATAGCCAGCTCTACCAGCAGTTTTTCTACTTCGTGGTGCTGCTGATCGTGATCTTCACCGTGGTGGTGGTGAGCCGTCTGAAAAACTCGCGGATCGGACGGGCCTGGGAGGCCATCCGCGAGGACGAGACCGCCGCGGTGGCCCAGGGCATTCCGCGGGTGCGGATGAAGCTCATGGCCTTCGCCGTGGGCGCATCGTTCGCCGGGGCGATGGGGGTGGTGTTCGCCTCCAAGCAGTTGTTCATCAATCCGCCGACTTTCGACCTGTTGCGCTCGATCAACATTCTGGCCATGGTCATCCTGGGGGGCATGGGGTCCATTCCCGGCGCCATCCTCGGTGCGGTGATCGTCACATTGCTGGACTTGCAGATCCTTCCGCGCATGGCCACGGTGTTGCGCGATGCCCAGCGGGCCGGCGTGCCCATCCCCGCAGCCTTCGACCCGACCCAGTACCAGCGCCTGCTCTTCGGAATCCTGCTGGTGCTGATGATGATCTTCCGTCCCCAGGGCATTTTGCCCGACGAGCGGCGGAGCGAGGAACTGCACGCCGATGAGGAGCCGCCTTCGCAAGAAGCAGCGCCGCCGGCCCGTCCCGCCGCCGAATCGGCATAAGTGGCTTCCCCGGCGGACGGGGGTATGGGGCAAGCTGGTTGCCCTGCGGTTAACAAGGGTTCCCGGGGGGCGAAGGCTCTCGCGGAACCGGGAGAGGGGCGTGGGGAAACCCGGATTTCCCTACGTCTCCGCCCGCAGGAGAGGGTGCAAGGGTAAAGCCCTCAAGCAAGGGGTATGGGGAAACCGGGTTTCCGCATACTCTCGCCCCGTGGGCAGGTACGCGGACCCATCCATGCGCAGAACAAAAAACATATGACGGCACATATCCTCGAAGCGCGCAATGTGACCAAAACCTTTGGCGGCCTGGTCGCGGTCAACGATGTCACCCTGACCGTGGAGAAGGGCCGCATTGTCAGCGTGATCGGCCCCAACGGCGCCGGAAAGACCACGTTCTTCAACATTCTTACCGGGATCTACAAGCCCGATAAAGGGACGGTAATGTTCGATGGAACCTCCATCGCCGGGGCCCGTCCCGACATCATCGCGAGCCTGGGAATGCGCCGCACCTTTCAGAACATCCGTCTGTTCGACAACATGACCGTGCTGGAGAACGTGCTGGTGGGGATGCACACCCACCTGCACGCGCCCTTCTGGGGGATCATCGCCAGGGCCGCGGGGGTGCGCCGCGAGGAGGCCCGGGCACGCCAGAAGGCCCGCGAACTGCTGGCGTACGTGGGGTTGGAAGACAAGCGCGACGAACTGGCCAAGAACCTGCCCTACGGCGACCAGCGGCGCCTGGAGATCGCCCGCGCCCTGGCCGGCGAGCCGAAGCTCATCCTGCTGGATGAGCCAACGGCGGGGATGAACCCCCAGGAGACCGACGCGGCCACGGCGCTCATCCGCCGTTTGCGGGATGATCTCGGCCTCACGGTGGTGCTGATCGAGCACGATATGCGCCTGGTGATGGCCATCTCCGAGCGTATTACGGTGCTGGACTACGGCACCAAAATCGCCGAGGGCGACGCCGCGGCCATCCGCAGCAACCCGCGGGTGATCGAGGCCTATCTGGGCAAGGGTGCGGCCGGCGCCGCGGCGTAGCGAGGCGCACATAGCCCCGCGGAGCGGGAGGGTGTGGGAGGGCATCGCCCCCGTTTGGAGCAGGGGGAAACCTGGTTTCCCTATCCCCTCACCCGGTGGGAGGGTTCGGGAGAGCGCAGCCCTCCCGAGATGCGGGAGGGTCTGGCCTCCAAGCAGGGGCATGGGGAAACCAGGTTTCCCCATGCCCCCACCCGCGGGAGGGTGTGGGAGGGCTGCGCCCTCCCAAGAACAACCGTATGTTCATGGCGGCGTGGTGCGGCGGAGCCGCATGGAGGGCTGAGGTGACCATCGTGCGCAGCATTCTGCCCCCCTTCCAGCCCCCCCGGCGGGGGGAGGCACCGGGTTCCCGCCCCCGGCGGGGGAGGGTCCGGGAGGGGGCCGGCATCGTGCCCGCGGAGCCGTGGCGCGGGCGGGACGCCCGCGCTCCCGGACCGGTTGCATCGGGCGGGGTACGCCATGCGCATGGGGCCTAACGCAAAGAAATCATGGCTCTACTTGAATTAAAAAACGTCCACACCTACTACGGCAAGATCCACGCGCTCAAGGGCATTTCGATCACCGTCGAAAAGGGTGAGATCGTGACCCTCATCGGCTCGAATGGCGCGGGGAAGAGCACAACCTTGCGCACCATTTCCGGGCTGTTGACGCCACGGGTGGGCGAGGTGCACTTCAATGGCCGGCGCATTGACCGGCTGCCGGCCCACGAGATCGTCAAACTAGGCATCGCCCAGGCTCCCGAGGGCCGGCGGATCTTCCCCCGGCTGACCGTGCTGGAGAACCTCGAGATGGGGGCCTACCTGCACGATACGCGCAGTCAGACGTACCAGGACGATCTCGAGCGCGTCTTTACCCTCTTTCCACGGCTGCGGGAGCGCACCGCGCAGAAGGGCGGCACCCTCTCCGGCGGCGAGCAGCAGATGCTTGCCATCGGGCGCGCGCTGATGACCCGCCCGCAGGTACTGCTGCTCGATGAGCCTTCGATGGGCCTGGCCCCGGTGCTGGTCGAGCAGATCTTCGAGATCGTCAAGACGATCAACTCCCAGGGCACCACGGTGCTGCTGGTGGAGCAGAACGCCCTCCAGGCCCTGGGCATCGCCCATCGGGGCTATGTGCTCCAGAGCGGCGAAATCGTGCTCGAGGATACCGCCCACGCCCTGCGTGAGAATGAGATGGTGCAGAAGGCGTATCTGGGATTGGAGTAGACGTGGGTGTCATACCCAGGCGTTCCCGGCGGGGCGGGGGAATGGGGAAACCAGACTTGCCCATCCCGCTTCTGGAGCGTGGCTAAGCGGGTTTCAACCCCGGCTCGTGGCTCCACTCCTCGCCAACCTCACGGGGGACCCGGGGTAAGATGCCGGTGACGACCTCGTAGGTAATCGCGCCCAGCCAGGCTGCCACTTCTTCGGCGCTGATGGCCTCTGCTCCCTGCGCGCCGATGAGCACCACCGCGTCACCCCGGCGCACGCCGGGGATGTCGGTCACGTCCACCATAGCGTAATCCATGCAGATGCGCCCCACGATGGGCGCGCGCCGCCCGCGGATGAGCACCTCGCGCCAGGGCGGGGTGCGGCGCAGCCCGTCGGCATAGCCCACAGGGATGGTGGCGATACGGCTGGGCCGCGCGGTCACAAATGCGCCGCCGTAAGAGATGGGCGTGCCGGGGGGGTGGTCGCGCACCTGGGCCACTTCGCTGTGGAAGCTCAGGGCGGGGCGAAAGCCCTCGGGGCAGAACACAGCGGGGCCGGGGGCCAGGCCGTAGCAGGCAATACCCGGGCGCGCCATATCCAGGCGGGCCGCCGGCAGGCGCAGCAGCGCGGCGCTGTTGGCGGCATGGGCCGTGGGCGGGCGCAGCCCGGCCGCCGCGAGTTCGCGCAGCAGGCCGGTGAAGACGGCTAGTTGGGCCTCGGTCTGTCGCAAGTCGGGAGCATCGGCGCTGGCGAAGTGGGTGTAGATGCCGGTCACCTCCAGGCCCGCCAGGCCGCGCAGCCAGGCCAGGAAGGGGCCGGTTTCCGCCGGCGGCAGGCCCAGGCGAGCCATGCCCGTGTCAACCTTGACATGCACCCGCGCCGGGCGACCCAGGGCCACGGCCGCGGCATGGAGAGCCTCGGCGGCATCGGCGTCGAAGAGGGTGCATTCCAGGCCCAGGGCCACGGCCTCTTCGGCCTGCCAGGGGGGCAGATAGCCCAGCACCAGGATGGGCGCGCCGATACCGGTCTGCCGCAGCGCCCGCCCCTCACCCAGCGTGGCGACGGCCACGGCCGCCGCCCCCGCTCCCAGGGCGGCCCGCGCCGCGCGCGCGGCGCCATGGCCGTAGCCGTCGCCCTTGAGCACCACCATCAGTGGCACGCCGGCAAGGGCGCGAAGCCGCCGCACGTTGCCGGCGATGGCGTCGAGATCGATGCGCAGCCAGGTCGGGCGGTCGGGAGCGCCGACGCGCACGCTGTGCCAGGCCGGTTCCTGGCGCACCAGGAGCGGGCCGGCGGCTGGTTCGACCAGCCGGGCGACAACGCGCTCCATGCGCGCTTCGGCGCTGCCTTTGACCAGGATCAGGTCGCCCGGACCAAGGTTGGCCGGCAGGGCGTTGACGGCGGCGGTGCTGGTGTCAACCACACTGATGGGCAGATCGGGGCGCGCGGCCCGCGCGGCATCAGCGGCGGCAACGCCCCAGTCACCCTTGAGGATCAGGACGTCAGCGCAGCGGGCGGCCAGGGCGCCGAGTTCGCGGGCCACGGCGATCGTGGCCGCCGGCGGCAGGTCGGAGAGGGCGCCGAGGATGGCGATGCGGCGCCGGGCGGGGAGCGCGGCGAGGGCGCGCAGGGCGGCGCGCACCGAGGGGGCCGTGGCGCTGAAACTGTCGTCGAGCAGCGTGGCCCCGCTGGCCGCCGGCAGGGGGCGCAGACGCCCGGCAGGGGGGGCAATGCGCGCCAGGGCCGCCGCGCAGCTTGCCAGATCCATTCCACAGACCAGACCGACGGCGACGGCGGCCAGGGCGGCATACACCGCCGGCTCTCCCAGGAGCGGCACGCGGGCCTCGATTGTCTCGGCGCCCCGCCGCAGGCGCAGGCGGGTACCGTCGAGGGCGTAGCATGGCGCCTCGGCCCACAGATCCAGGCCGGGGGTCAGGCCGTAGAAGAAGGCGCGGGGCGCGTCCCTGGCCAGGGCGCGCACCCGAGGATCGTCGCCGTTGAGCACCGCGACCCCGCCCGGGGGCAGGGCGGCGACCAGGGCGCCCTTCTCGGCGACGACGCCGTCCAGGTTGCCCAGGCCGCGCAGGTGGGTCTCGCCCACGGCGGTGACCACGGCGATACGGGGCGGAAAGAGGGCCGCCAGACGGGCAATCTCGCCGGGGCGGTCGCTGCCGTACTCCAGCACGGCGAAGCGGTGCCGCGCCTCCAGGCGCGCCAGGGCGATGGGCAGGCCCAGCAGCGAGTTGAAGCTCCGCCGGGTCTGGAAGGTGGGAGCCAGCACCGCCAGCACGGCGGCGATGGCGCGGCGCGTGGTGGTCTTGCCGACGCTGCCGGTCACGCCGATGACCCGTGGAGCGACAGCGGCCAGGCGCGCGGCGGCCCAGCGTTGCAGCAGGGCCTGGGGATCGTCGCTGAGCACCACCGTGGCGGGGCCGGGGTCGGCGGGGGGCCAGCGGCAGAGCACGCCGGTGGCCCCGGCGGCCAGCGCCGCGGGGATGTAGTCGTGTCCGTCGGCGCGCGCCGTGCGCAGGGCGATAAAACAGGCCCCGGGCGTGGTGAGACGCGAGTCGTAGCTCCAGTCGGCGAAGGTGGTCGCGCGGGGAGCGGTGTGCAGGCGCCCGCCGGCGGCGAGCAGTTCGTCAAGCGCAATCATGCGGGTAGGGGGCCGAAGCAATAGAGCGTTTCTCAGGTAATGATGATCTCAACCGTAACGGTAAGGGCGGGTGGGGAAGCCGCCCCGCCGTCGAGGCGCGCGGCCACGGGCCACCCACCATGGGTTTTGGTGGTGTCAATCGTTTCGAGAGACGCAACAGACCAGAGCGACAGCGCTGCGGCGGGCGAGCCGGGCGCCCGCTCGTATTATAATGTCTCTCCAGCCGTCCAGGCGGCTCCGCCGCACACCACGGGGATGAAAAAAGGTTGTTCCTGGGAGGGTTGCACCCTCCCAGACCCTCCCACCGGGTGAGGAGGTGGGGAAACCGGGTTTCCCCACACTCCTGCTCAAGGGCGTGGCCCGCGCAAACCCCTCCGCGGGCGGTGGTAGGGGGACCTGGTTTCCCCATATCCCGCTCCGAGGCGCTATGTTCACGTCAGCCGTCCATGCGGCTGCGCCCCACACGAACAGGATGAAAACAGGTCTTTCTTGGGAGGGCTGCGCCCTCCCAGACCCTCCCGCGGGTGGGGTCGTGGGGAAACCGGGTTTCCCCACACCCCTCCTCAGAGGGACTAAGTTCACGTCAGGCATCCAATGAGCAACGTTGCCGTCGCGCGGCGGGCCAGGCGGTCCACCTGGGTGTGGATGGGGGTGGCGCTCCTGGCGCACACAGGCTGGGGCGCCTATCCGGTCCTGGCGCGCTACCTCCAGACCGTGAGCGCCCTGCCCAGTATGGCCCTGCTCTCCCTGGGCAACCTGATAGCCCTGCTGGTGTACGGGCCGTTCGCGCTGCGGCATGTTGACCGGCACGTGCTGCGCTCGCGGGTGATCTGGGCCTTTGCCCTGGTCGTGGTGCTGCGGGCGATAACCAATCTCCTCGCCGCGCGCTACACCCTGGCGATCTATGTCCAGTTGATCACCCTGATGACGCCCCTGCTGGTGGCCTTGCTCAGCGCGGGGCTGTTCCGCGAGGCTTTGCCGCCCTTCACATGGCCGGCAATAGGCTTTTCGTTCGCCGGTTCACTGCTGATGATGAGCGGCGACCTCGGCGGCGAAGGACCGCTGCTGCGTATCGGCGCCGGCGACCTGGCCGGTCTGGCCCTGGCGTTGACCTCGGCCCTGTGTCTGGCCTTCTACATGCTCCTGGTGCCGCGCGCGGCGAAGCAGGCCGTTTCGGGTGAAGCGGTGCTGGTGGTGCAGTTGATCGCCCTGACCCTGACCACCGGGGCGATCAGCGCGTTGCTAGGAGAGGATCTGGGGCGCTTCGAGGCCATCGGCGCGAGCGACTGGGCGGTGTTCGGGGCCTTCGTTGGCTTTGTGCTGCTCGGGGCGAACGCGGGGCAGATCGCCGCCCTGCGACACCTGGGCGCGCCGCGGGTCAGCAGCACGATGGCCTGGCGGCTGATTGCCACCCTGGCGCTGGCGGCACTCTTGCTCGGCGAGCGCCTGACCTCGCTCTGGCAGGCCCTGGGGGCGGGGATCGTGCTGGTCACCATTACCGTTTACCTCTCGCGGCAGCGGCAGGGTGCCGACGCGCATGAGCCGTGATACCTTTTCGATTGTAGAGTTTTGGTAAGTATTCACATTTCTTCTGGGAGCGCGGGCATCTTGCCCGCGGAGACGCGACGAGGGCGGGACGCCCTCGCTCCCAGGCGCATGCGTTACCCCAGGTGTGAACACTTACGAGTTTTGATGCTGGATTGCCGTATATGCGGTCCTGAGGTGACCATCGCGCGCCGCGTGCAGCCCCCCTCCCAGCCTCCCCCCGCTGGGGGGAGGCGCCGGGTTCCCGCCCCCAGCGGGGGAGGGTCAGGGAGGGGGCCGTCACCGTGCCCGCGGGGCCGCGACGCGGGCGGAACGCCCGCGCTCCCGGGCCATGTTCATCGGGCGGTGTGCGCCATGCGCATGACTGTCTCACGTGACCATGGGGGACCAGGTTCCCCTATCCCCCCGCCCGCGGGAGGGTTTGGGAGGGTTGCGCCCTCAAGCTGGGGAATGGGGAAACCGGGTTTCCCCATCCCCCCACCCGCGGGAGGGTTTGGGAGGGCTGTGCCCTCCCAGGAACAACCGTATGTGCATTGCGGCGTTGTGCGGCGGAGCCGCATGGACGGCTGATGACAGGACGTACGCGGTGGAGGGACGCGGGGAGGCGCAGCCTCCTCGCATCCCCCTTTCCCCGCTGGCGGTGGCCAGGCGGCCGGGCGCAATGAGACACGCATGGAATGGTTCGTGGAGGGCCTGCGGCGCTCCACCCCTCCCCGCCGGAAGGCGACCGGGTGACCCCTGCTCATGACATCTAGCGATGATGCGCATGCAATCGCTTCAACAGGAAGTGGTGTCATTGCCTATGACCACAGCAACCACCATTCGCGCCCTCACGGTCGAGCGCCTGGACATCCCCTTGCGTGCGCCGTTCGGCATCGCCGGGGGGGCGCAGGAAGTGGCCCGCAACCTGCTGGTGACCCTGGAACTGGCCGACGGCACGCGCGGCTATGGCGAAGCCGCACCCTTCCCGGCCTTCAACGGCGAGACGCAGGCCAGCGCCCTGGCAGCCATCGAGGCGGTGCGCCCGCGCCTCGATGGGGCCGACGCGCGCGCGTGGCGGGCGATCGCCGCAATGCTGCGGGAGAGGATCGGGAACGCGGGCAGCGCCCGCTGCGCCATCGAAACCGCCGTTCTCGACGCCCTCACCCGCCGCGCGGGCATGCCACTCTACGTCTTCTTCGGGGGCGCGAGCAACGCGCTGGAGACGGATATGACCATCACGACCGGCACGGTTGAGGAGGCAGCGGTTGCGGCACAGGAGATTCTGGAGCGCGGGATTCGGGTGATCAAAGTCAAGATCGGCGCGGGTGACCTGGCCCTCGACCTGGCGCGGATCGGCGCCATTCATGCCATTGCCCCCGACGCGCCGCTGATCCTCGATGGAAACGGGGGGATGAGCGCCGACACGACTCTGGCGCTGCTGGGGGCGCTGCGGGTGCAAGGTCTGCGTCCGGCGCTGCTGGAACAGCCAGTACCCGCCGATGACCGGGAAGGGTTGCGGCAACTCACGCGCTGGTCCGGCGTGCCCGTGGCCGCCGATGAAAGCGCCGCGAGCGCGGCCAGCGTGCTGAGTCTGGCCGCCGAGCGCGCCGCCGACGTGGTCAATATCAAACTGATGAAGTGCGGGGTGGTCGAGGCGCTGGAGATCGCGGCGATCGCCCGCGCCGCCGGTCTGGGCCTCATGATCGGGGGGATGGTCGAATCGATGCTCGCGATGACCATGTCGGCGCACTTCGCCGCCGGACTGGGCGGGTTCAGCTTTGTGGATCTGGATACGCCGATGTTCCTGGCCGAAAACCCCTTCAACGGCGGCTTCCGCCAGCACGGCGCGCGGCTCAGTCTCGACCACATCGCGGCCGGACACGGGGTGGAGCCGCGAGGCTGAGGTCATGCGGGGGGTGGCGTGACCACCCGGTTGTTGCCCGCCCGCGGCGGGAGCGCCGTGGTGGTTTCGCCAGGCTGCCCGGCCGCCGCGGGCGGAAAGGGGGTATGCGGGGGGCTGCGCCTCCCCACACCCCTCCACTCCGTACGTCCTGTTATTTAAGAAAAGGTTTCGTGTCGGGACCTGCAGTCACCCAACCGCCGTTTGCAGCGGCGCTACAACGAACCGAGACAGGGGAAACGATACAGCACCCACCCATCCGCCGGGGAAACGGAGCCACGGTGTAGAAGTTCCATCCAAGATCAACCCGCTACGCTTGTACGTTCTTACCATAGTCATGCCCGCCCGGCGGCCCTATACTGAAAAGAATACCAGATCTGATCGCACTGAAGCTCCCTCGCGCCGGGGCCGGCGTAGAGAGGGGCTTGTTGTCTTTTGCGAGCGTGGCGTATGACGACGCGAGTGTTAATTGCCGATGACGATGCGCTTCTTCGCATGAACCTGCGGGAGATGTTGCAAGAGCAGGGCTATCTGGTCGTGGGTGAAACCGGTGATGGGTTGAGCGCGGTCAACCTGACGCGGCAGGTGCGCCCGGAGCTGGTGCTGCTCGATGTGAAGATGCCGCACATGGACGGCATCACCGCGGCGAAGATGATCGGCGACGAACACCTGGCGCCGGTATTGCTGCTCACCGCCTACAGTTCGCGCGAACTGGTCGAGCAGGCGCGGGCCGCCGGCGTGCTGGGATACCTGATCAAACCGGTGCGCGACGCTGATTTGATGCCGTTGATCGAAGTGACCGTGGCACGCTGGACGGAACGGGTCCAGCGGCGCAAGGAACTGGCGCACCTGCAGGAGCGTCTGGAGACGCGCAAACTGGTGGATCGGGCCAAGGGCTACCTGATGGATCACCAGGGCCTGAGCGAGGCCGAAGCGTTCCGCAAGATCCAGCAACTGGCGATGAACAGTCGCAAAACGATGCGCGAGGTGGCGCAGGCCATTCTGCTCGCCAGGCAGTTGAGCGCCTGAGGGTGAATAATGGTCTCTGAGAAATTCATCCGCTATGCCGGGCTGGCCGTGGGGCTCATGGTCTTTGAGAAATTCATCCGCTATCCTGCGCTAGCCGTCGGGCTAAAGCCCTCGGCTACGGGATGCGAAGCCCGCCTGCGCGGGCTAGAGCGGATTATTTTTTCAAAGACCATAAGCCCTCGGCTACGGAATGCGAAGCCCGCCTGCGCGGGCTAGAGCGGATTATTTATTCAAAGACCATCATTCGCGCGCTTCTTTCACCATATTGTAAAGGTGCGGGCAAGCGTAGTTGTGGTATGCTCACTTCGCGCAAGAAGCGAAGGAGAAGACCATGGCTCACATCGCCCCACACCAACCTTGCCTGACGCGCCATGCCGTGATCCTGGCCGCTGGCGAGTCAACCCGCACCCGCCCACTTACCCTCCACCGCCCGAAGCCCCTGATCCCGCTGCTTGGGCGTCCGCTCCTGGCCCACATCCTGGACACGCTGGTAGGTCTGGTTGAGCGGGTCACGCTGGTGGTCGGCTACCGCGCGGAGATGGTCGAGGCGACGTTCGGGAGAGCGTACCGCGGCATAGCCTTGCGCTATGCCCGCCAGGAGGTCATGAACGGCACAGCGGGGGCGCTGCTGGCGGCCGGCCCGATTGATGAGCCGTTCTTGCTGCTCTACGGGGATAATCTGGTGGCCCACGAGGATATCGTGGAGGTATGTCGCGCGCGGTACAGCGTGGCCGGGTTGCGCGTGGCCGACGCTCGTTCCTTCGGCGTGCTCGAGATAGTGGGCGGCACGGTGCACCGGATCGTCGAGAAGCCGGCCAATCCGCCACCCGACGCGCTTGCCAATGCGGGCGTGTACCACTTTGATGGGGCCGTCTTTCCGCTTCTGGAGCGGATCGCGCCCTCGCCGCGCGGGGAACTGGAACTGACGGACCTGGTTGGGGCATTGGCGGTGGAGCAGCCGGTGCGGGCCCACATCTGTACGGGCCACTGGATTCCGGTAGGCACGCCGTGGGAGGCGTTGACTGCGGCGCAGTTTTTGCTGGCGCAGCGGGGGGCGGAGCAAGTCTGGCGCCACCCCGAGGCGCGAGTAGAGCCAGGGGCGCGGATCATCGGCCCGGCGGCGCTTGACGCCGGCTGCGTGGTGCGCACCGGCGCGATTGTTGCCGCCTCGGTGCTCGGCGCGGGCGCGATCGTTGGTCCCGGGGCGCGAGTATCGCACTCATGGCTCGACGACGGAGCGCATGTGGGCGCGGGCGCGAGCCTGGAAGCGCGGGTGTTCGAAGAGGCGCAACCCGTGGCCGAGACGCGGGGGATACTGAGCCGCACGCAATTGACGACCCGGGGCGCGGTGCTGGCGCGGGGTGTTAGCGTGCCCGACGGGGCGGCGATCGCGCCGGGGAGCATTATCAGGGCCTGAGCGGATCCGGCAGGGAGTGGGGAAACCGGGTTTCCCCACTCCCTGCCGGCAGGATGACCGGCGTCAGCCGGAGGGCCTCTCCGAACAGGAAAGGGTTGGGGTGTGGGCGAAGAGCGTATGTGAAAGGCATTGGTCCGAGGGCAACCAGCCTGTCGCCCGTGCCCACGTGCTCGATGCGCCTACCACATCTGTTGGAGGAGGCTGAGCAGGTCCTCCTCGGTCGCGTCGCGCGGGTTCCAGAACATAGCCGCCTCGACGACGGAGAGGGCCGCAAGTTCGGGCAGGGCCGACGCGGGGATCTCCACGTCGCGCAGGCGGAGGGGCAGGCCGCAGTCGGCGGCCAGGTTCTTCACCGCGTTGATCCCGTCGGCAATCACCTCCTCGTCGCTGCGCCCGCCGGCATTCACCCCCATGGCGCGGGCGATGCGCACGTAGCGTTCGGGCGCCACCGGAGCGTTAAACTCCATACCGTAAGGCAGAATGATCGAATTGAGCGTCCCGTGGTGCACGGGATAATGCGCGCCGATGGCGTGGGAGATGGCGTGCACCACGCCGAACCAGCTATTCGAGCAGGCCACCCCGGCCATGGACGAGGCGAGGAGCATCTGGCTGCGCGCCTCAAGGTTGCTGCCCTGGTGGACAGCATCGCGCAGATGGTTGGCGATGATGTCAATCGAAGCCAGGGCCAGGCTATCGCTGAAGGGATTGTTCTCGGTCGAGACGTAGGCCTCGATGGCGTGGGAGAGGGCATCCATCCCGGTGGCAGCCGTCAGGCGCGGGGGGAGGGTGAGGGTCAACTCAGGGTCGAGCACCGCGATATCGGGCATCAGGTAGCGACTGGCGAGGCTGATCTTACGGTTTTCGTCCTCGTCCTTGATCACGGCGACCACCGTCACCTCGCTGCCGGTGCCGGCGGTAGTCGGGACGGCGATCATCGGCATCAGCGGTTGGATGATCGTATTGTAGCCTTCATACTGAGGGATCTCGCCGCCAAGGGTAAGCAAGATACGCATCCCCTTGGCCGTATCAATCGGGCTGCCGCCACCGAGCGCGATGAGCACATCGGCGCGCGCGGCGCGGGCCGCCTCGGTGGCCTCGTTGACGGTTGCCAGCGACGAGTTGGGCGGCACGTTATCGTAGATGCCCACCACTTCGGCGAAGCCTTCGATACCCGCCAGCACTGGTTCGAGCAAGCCGGCCGCCACCACCCCCTTGTCGGCAACGATAAACGCGCGTTCCGCGGCGAGTTCCTGCGCCAGCGAACCCAACTCCCGCGCCAGACCCGCCTTATATTGGACCCGCGCCCTCAGGCCGAACTCGAAAAACTCCTGCATACCCCACCGTCCTTTGGCTCACTGCGTCATGTCGTGAGTCCATTATACGGGGGTTGTGAAGGGGGTGGGCCATCCTTTTTTGATTTTAGATTGCGGATTGGAGATTGCCGCTCCATGCAACAGGAAGCGCTCCAGCGCTCACGAGCTTGCGGTGTCTCTATGACGCTCTGGTATCCCGCCCTCAGGTGGCTACGAGGGCGAGACGTCCGCGATCCCGGGGCGTCCCAGGGCTTATTCGCGCTAAGACAAGGTTGGGAGGAGATTCACGGGTGCAGGGTTGCGCCCTATAGGCGCGAACGTAACGGGCGAGGGCTTCCTGAAGCGGCAACATGGGAGGGCACGCGCCCAGAATCGCCCCTGAAAGTCCGTCGAGAGCCGTAACCCCCGGGCTGTATCGCCCGCTGGCAAGCCGTCTGTGGCTTCACAGAGCCACACGCGTACGTTCGCGCTTATAGGGTTGCGCCCCCCTCCCGGCCTCCCCCCGCTTTAAGGGCGGACAGAATATCTGGGCTAACGCGGCTTCTGCCGCATCGGGACGCCCCAGCGCGCGGCTCTGGTCACCCCTCTCCCGCGCGCGGGAGAGGGGACGGGGGTGAGGGCCAACCAGCGCATCCCAACGCCATAAAGCCCCTCGACGCTCATGTGTTCTGTCCGCCCCTGAACCTCCCCCCGCTGGGGGGAGGTTCAGGGGCGCTTTTCCAGCGCTGAGAGGAGATTCACGGGTTGCAGGGGTGCAGCGGCGACATCCTCCCCGCCATCACACCAATCCGCGCACCGGGCGGAACGAAGGGCCAGCGCGCTCAGCGTTCGGCCAGGAGCATGGCGATGTAGTTGAGGGTGGCGCGACGGGCCTGGGGATGCAACTGGCGCCACAGATCGAGCAGTCGAAGCTCATCGGATGGGCTAACAGCGGATGGGGTGAGAGAAGCCAGTGCAGGAGCGCCTGGGAGCGGGGCGTGGTTTGGCCCGGATGACGGGGCGGCAAACTCGGCGGTCGCCGGAGCGGAGACCGTCGTGGGGCGCTCTTCGGCGGCGGGCCGGGCGGGTGCAAGGGCGCCGCCGTGCTGCTGCACGGTATTGGCGATAATCACGCTGGCCATTTCGTAGGCCGGCACCCCGAGCACCTCGGCCAGGCGCCGGGCCTGATCGGCATCGGGCAAAGTCTGATTGTGCAGATAGTTGCGCAGCGCCCCATCGCTGATTTTGGTCGCGCGGGTCAGTTTGGCGCGCGAGAAGCGGCCCTCCATTTTCGCCTGGAGCCACTCACCGAAGTTTGGAGCAGCGGTGGGCGCGAGTTGCATCCGGCGTCGCACTTCCTCCACGGGCATATCGAGGGCCTCGCCGATCAACTCGAGGGTGCGTTGGCGAGGGCGCTGGGAGGTGCCACTGATAAACTGTCGGAGCGAAATCGCGCCAACATTGATCGATTGGGCATAATTGCTGAGCGACTGACCGTTCTCCATTGCCGCGTAAAAGAGCAATACCGACAGAGGCGCATTCTCCGGAATAGTGCCATTGTATGGCATAGCCAGACTCCTACCGAGCCACAAACGGCCCTCAAAGCATCACGGGAAACCTGATAGCACCTGTCCACCATGCTGGCGATCACCGCTACGTTGCCGGTGCGCGGCCACGCGGCTGCAAGCGGGAGGCATGTCGTTCAAAGGGATTTGAAAGCTTCGAACCTCCGCGCAGATGGAACATGACAACCTGGCATTGCACGCCGCCAGCGACGCAAAAACAAGGCCGAGTGAAGAGAACAGCCCGATCACAGGCCGCAAATCTCGGCGCGCGTCGTCTACCCTGGTCGCGATATGCTTCCTCTGATGGTTCTAAGGTGATAGTATTAGCTATTATCGCGAACTATTGGCAGTATACGTCAACAGATCTATCCTGTCAAGTATTGGGTGGGATTATGTTCATAGAAACACCATACCCGTCGCTGATCAACACGGTTTTCTGTGTCTGGTCGGCCATCGTTGCTTCGAGGGTTGCACAGAAGGAAGGTCTACGAACATAGCTCGGGCTGTGTTACAATCGGTTTGGCGCACAGGCGCGGCCGCACCCATCAGTGCGCCTGAGGTGAACATCGTTCGCAGGGTTCAGCCCCCCTCCCAGCCTCCCCCCGCTGGGGGGAGGAGCCGGGTTCCCGCCCCCAGCGGGGGAGGGTCAGGGAAGGGGCCGTCACCGTGCCCGCGGAGCCGCGATGCGGGCGGGACGCCCGCGCTCCCAGGTTATGGTCATCGCGGCGTGGTGCGCCATGCGCATGACCGTCTCACGTGACCATGGGGGAACCAGGTTCCCCCATACCCCCGCTCGCGGGAGGATTTGGCGAAGCCGCGGGGAGACAGAGCCTCCCGGGGCTTCTGCAGGTAACAATGACACGCTCACGCTTTACGGTAGATGACCTGTACGAACTGGGGTGGCTGGAGGATGTACGCATCAGCCCGGATGGGCGAACGGTGGCGTATGTCCACGTAACGGTGGAGCGACGTGCCAATCGCTACCGCCGGGCGATCTACCTGGCGCCAGTCGCAGGCAGGGGGCCGCGACGGTTCACGGCCGGCAATTCCCAGGATCGGCAGCCGCGCTGGAGCCCGGATGGGACGCGCCTGGCCTTCGTCTCCGACCGGCAGGACGACCATGGGCAGATCTACGTGATTGCCCGGGACGGCGGCGAGGCCCAGCAACTCACCGCTATGCCGAACGGCGCGAGTGATCCGGTCTGGCGCCCTGACGGGCGGATGATCGCCTTCCTGGCGCCGGTGAGCGAGGAGGAACGCCGCCGCGAGGACAGCGGCGAGCAACCGCCGCCCCCCGGCGACGCATGGGAAGCGAAGCGCGCCGAGGAGCAGCGTCGGCACGAGGAAGAGCGCAAGACCGATCCGCGCGTCATCACCCGGCTTCCCTACCGTGGCGGGACGAAGTTTTTCGATGAGCGGCGCCGCCACATCTACGTGATTGAAGTACCCGAGGGAGATATTACCAGCTTGCCCACGCCGCGGCGGCTGACCGACGGCGACATACACTTTGGCCCGCCGGCCTGGATGCCCGATGGCACGGCCCTGCTCACGACCGCCACGCGGGATCCCGAGGCCGATTCGCTCTTCGCCTACTACGACGTGCTCCGGGTACCGCTCACGGGAGAACAGTCCACGGCGCTCACCGCTCCAGGCTTCTCGTACTTCGATCCGCAACCTTCGCCGGATGGCAGCCTGATCGCCTTCCGCCGTCAGAGCGAGGCGCGGCTGCTGGGCGAAGGCAGCCGGGTGGCGATCATTGCCGCGGCGGGAGGCGAGATCACCGACCTGACCGCCCATGCCGACCTGGATGTGGAACGCTTCCTGTGGCGCCCCGATGGGGCCGGGGTGCTCTTTTCCGCCGGCTGGTACGGCGATGCGCACATCTACAGTATTGGCCTGCCGGGCACACCCACCTTTCGCAGCGGCGAAACCATGGTCGGCGGCCGGCGCATGGTGAGCGAGTTCGACGTGGCCCGAGACGGGACGATCGCCTTCATCGCCGGGAACGCCGACACCCCCTGTGATCTCTACCTCCGCGCGCCGGACGGCGCCGAGCGCCGCCTGACCGCCATTAACCAGCCGCTCCTCGACCAGCGGATCATCGTGCCGATCGAGGAGGTGCGCTACCTGGCGCCCGATGAACAGGAAGTGCAGGGGTGGGTGCTCTATCCGCCAGATTTTGAGGAAGGCGGGCCGCCTGCCCCGCTGGTCGTCTGTATTCACGGCGGACCGCATACGATGTGGGGGCCGGGCTTTCGAACGATGTGGCACGAGTGGCAGACGCTGGCCGCCGCCGGCTACATCGTATTCTTTTGCAACCCCCGCGGCAGCGACGGCTACGGTGAAGTTTGGCGCGACGCCATTCGCGGGCGCTGGGGCGAAGCCGACGCCCCGGATATCCTGGCCGGGGTGGAGACGCTCATCGCCACCGGCCGGGTGGATCCGCGGCGGATCGGGGTGACCGGCGGCTCCTATGGAGGGTATATGACTGCCTGGCTGCTGAGCCACGCCGATCTGTTCGCCTGCGGCGTGGCCGCCCGTGGCGTCTACAATCTGATCACCCTCTATGGCACCTCGGATGCCCACGAGTTGATCGAGATCGAGTTTGAAGGCTATCCCTGGGAACTGGCCGAGGAGTTGTGGGAGCACTCGCCCCTGGCGCATGCTCACAAGATCAACGCGCCGCTGCTGCTGCTGCACAGCGAACTCGATTATCGTACGCCGATCAGCGAAGCTGAGCAACTCTTTGCCTTTCTCCGCCGCCAGAAAAAGGTCGTGGAACTGGTGCGCTATCCGCGCGAAGGTCACGAACTTACGCGCAGCGGCGAACCCGATCATCGCGCGGATCATTTGCGCCGGACGCTGGACTGGTTCGAGCGCTATTGCAAAAGGACATAGAGGCAACGAAGCATCCCATGCTCGCACACCTATTCTTCGCGTCACGCATCACAGAGAATGGCCTTTTCTTTACGTACCCCGGACGGGTTCCTGGCAGTAAACCCGATTACTCAGTTGCGTATGCAACTGTTCGTCAGAGTATTACTGTTCAATCATCCTTCAACACTCCACTGAGTGTCATGTGTTGCACAATTTTTGCAATTAGTCTGAAAAAAGGACTTCTCAAATGGGCATGGCTGTGGTAAACTTTCGGTTACAAGCAGCGTCACGTAGCCGCGCGAGTTTCCCCGGTCTCCCCGGTCTCCCCGCCCGCACGACCTCCAGGCCCGAGGCACAGCACGGGACGTTGTGACGCCGTTGCACGCCAGGCGAGGCGAGGCGTGAGCGGTGCGCCGTATGGCATAGGCTGAAGTGAGGAGCGCAGGGGATTTCCCTGCCATTGCTGTGCTACGGCGACGGCCTGGCACGCAGGAGTTGGACCGGAATGCAAGTGAAGCTTTTTGTCGGCAACCTGGCCTGGAGCGTCGATGACCAGATGCTGGAGGGCGTGTTCAGCCAGCACGGCGATGTCCAGAGCGCGCGCGTTATCTACGATCGTGACACAGGCCGCTCGCGCGGGTTCGGGTTTGTCGAAATGGACGTTGAGGATGTGTCGTCTGTGATTCGTGCGACTGATGGCCTGGCCGTGGCCGGCCGGCCGATCCGTGTCAATGAAGCCGAAGACAAGGGCGGCTTCCGCGGTCCCCGCCGTGACAGCGGTGAACGCGGCGGCTACGGCGGCGCGCGCCGGTACTAGTCGCCCTGATTGAACTGGCATACGCCTCGGCCAGTTCCCTAGCGTCTGCACCTTCACCCTCTGTCGAATGACAGGGGGTTTTTCCTTGTATGCATCTCTTCAACTGAGCGGGAGCGAGGGTGAGGTTAGAGGTCGTGGTCCAGAAACGCTAGCCATGAGATCCTGGTGGGCAGGTACTATGTTCGATTGCGGATGGTAGATTGCCGCTCAAGGCAACAGGAAGGACCCATGGGTATTGAGCAATGCATCCGCTATGCCGGGCTGGCCGTGGGGCTGATGGTCTTTGAGCAATGCATCCGCTATGCCGGGCTAGCCGTGGGGCTGAAGCCCTCGGCTAGGGGATGCGAAGGCCGCCGGCGCGGGCTATACCGGATTATGTATTCAATGACCATAAGCTCTCGGCCAGGCAAGGCGAAGCCCGCCGGCGCGGGCGAGAGCGGAGGAATTGCTCAAAGACTATATTTTCGGGTTATAGTACTGATATGGCCGAGACGCTCCTCCACCTGACTCCGCAGGGACTGTACTGCCCGCCGGGCGATTTCTTCATCGATCCCTGGCAGCCGGTATCTCGCGCGGTCATTACCCATGCCCATAGCGACCATGCTCGCCCCGGTATGCGGGGGTACCTGACGGCTCGCGAGGGTGAGGCGGTGCTGCGGGCGCGCCTCGGCCCCGATGCCGCCATCCAGACGCTGGCCTACGGGGAACCGTTGCGCCTGAACGGGGTGGAACTGTCGTTGTACCCCGCCGGGCACATCCTCGGCTCGGCCCAGGTGCGTATCGCCTATCGGGGCGAGGTATGCGTCGTCTCCGGCGACTACAAGACCGAGGCCGACCCTACCTGTGCGCCCTTTGAGCCAGTGCGCTGCCACATTTTTGTCACCGAAGCGACCTTTGGCCTGCCAATCTACCGCTGGCGCCCCCAGGCCGAGGTGCTTGCCGCCATCCATGCCTGGTGGCGGGTGAACCAGGATGCCGGTCGCACCAGTTTGCTGTTTGGCTACGCGCTGGGCAAGGCCCAGCGCCTGCTGGCGGGTCTCGATCCTGCGATTGGACCGATCTGCTGCCATGGGGCGGTCGAGCGTTTCAACAGCATCTATCGCGCTGCCGGGGTCACGCTGCCACCTGCCACCTACACTGGCGCAACGGGGCGTAAGGTGGACTGGTCGCGCGCCTTGATCATCGCGCCGCCTTCGGCGCAGGCCAGCGCCTGGACGCGCCGCTTCGGCGAGGTCTCGACCGCCTTCGCCTCGGGCTGGATGCGCATCCGGGGCGCGCGCCGGCGCCGCGCCGTGGATCGTGGCTTCGTGCTTTCCGATCACGCCGACTGGCCCGGTCTGCTTGGCGCTATCGCGGCCACCGGCGCCGAGCGGGTCTGGGTGACCCATGGCTACAGCGCTGTGCTGGCGCGCTGGCTGACGGAGCAGGGGCTGGACGCCCGCCCGATCACCACGCCCTTCGAGGGCGAACAGGGAGCGGCAACGGGCGAAGAAGAGTGATGATGCGAGCGTTTGCCGAATTGTACGCCGCGCTGGACGAGACGACGCGGACGAATGAGAAGGTCGCCGCCCTGGCGCGCTACCTTGCTGCCGCGCCGCCGGCGGACGCGGCGTGGGCGCTCTACTTCCTCAGCGGGCGCAAGCCGCGTCAGGTGATCGGCTCGCGCCGCTTGAGCGAGTGGGCGATTGAGGCGTCCGGGACGCCCACATGGCTCTTCGGGGAGTGTTACGACGCGGTGGGCGATTTCGCCGAGACGGTGGCCCTGCTACTGGCCGATACGCCGCCAGCAGGATCCGCGAGCGCGCGCGCCGGTCTGGCCTTCTGGATCGAGGAGCGCCTGCTACCCTTACGCGAGGCCGATGAGGCCACCCAGCGGGCGGCGGTGCTACAGGCCTGGTCCGAACTCGACCAACCCCAGCGGTTCTTGTGGAACAAGCTCATCACCGGCGGCTTCCGCGTGGGGGTCTCGCAACGACTGGTGGTTCGCGCCCTGGCTCAGGTGAGCGGGGTGGAGGATACGGTGATCGCCCACCGCCTGATGGGCGACTGGGCGCCGTCCGCGGATTGGTACCGCGGCCTGCTGGTCGGCGAACGCGCCGACGCCGATGTGAGCCGGCCCTACCCCTTCTTCCTGGCCCATCCGCTGGAGGATGACCCGGCCAGTCTGGGAGCGCCCGAGGAGTGGCAGGCCGAATGGAAGTGGGACGGCATTCGCGCCCAGCTCATCCGCCGCGCGGGGCGGAGCTTTCTCTGGTCGCGGGGGGAGGAGTTAATCACCGAACGTTTCCCCGAGCTAGCCGAGGCAGCCGCACGTCTCCCCGACGGCACGGTGCTCGACGGGGAGGTGCTGCCCTTCCGCGATGGCGCAGTGCTACCCTTCAGCCAGTTGCAGCGCCGTATCGGGCGCAAGCAACTCACCCGCAAGATCCTCGCCGAGGTTCCGGTGGCGCTGTTTGCCTACGACCTGCTGGAGGCCGAGGGCCGTGACCTGCGCAGCGCGCCGTTGCACGAGCGCCGCGCGCGGCTCGAGCAGACACTTGACGCCGGCAACGACGCCCTGCGCCTTTCGCCCCTGGTGGCGGGGCACACCTGGGAGGAACTGGCCGCGGCACGCGAGCGCAGCCGTGAAGTAAACGCCGAGGGGTTGATGCTCAAGCGTCGCGCCTCGCCCTACCGGGTCGGGCGGATCCGGGGCGACTGGTGGAAGTGGAAGGTCGCGCCCTATACCGTGGACGCCGTGCTCATCTATGCCCAGCGCGGCAGCGGCAAGCGGGCCAGTCTCTACACTGATTACACCTTCGGGGTGTGGGCCGGCGATACGCTTGTGCCCTTCGCCAGGGCCTACTCCGGGCTGACCGACGCCGAGATCCGCGAGGTAGACGCCTTCGTGCGCCGCAACACCGTCGAGCAATTCGGTCCGGTGCGAACGGTGCGTCCGGAGCTGGTGTTTGAACTGGCCTTTGAAGGGCTGCAGCCCTCAACGCGCCACAAGGCGGGCATCGCGGTACGCTTCCCGCGCATCCTGCGCTGGCGCCGCGACAAACCGCCGCGTGAGGCCGATACCCTGGAGATGGTGCGGGCGATGCTAAGGGAGGGCTGAGGAGTGTCGGCCCACGGGCTGCGCCTCCCCGCACCCCGCCAGGGGAAACGTAGGAGGGAACCAGGTCAAACGAACGTGACAATCCAGCCTTCCGCTCCACAGCGCTCCAGCGCTCCAGACCGGTTCGGTGGAGGTGTGGAGCAAAGGTCAAGCTAGAACGCCCGATTCTGAACCATGGCGAAGGCCGAAGCGTTGGCGTAGTAACGCTTCGGCCTTAGCGGGCAGGGGCCGTCCCATCACTACTACTCGGACGCAGTACTAGCCTTGCTTCACCGCCTCCAGCAGTAACTCGGCGATGTCACGGCGTTGCAGGGTTTCGTCGCGCCCGGTATTCTTGGCGGCGTCCTCGAACATCACCATGCAGAAGGGGCAACTCATCGCCAGGGTCTGGGGCTGGTTCTGGGTAAGTTGCTCCAGGCGGATGTAGTTAACCTGCTCCTTGCCCCAGCCCTCCAACCAGACATTCCCGCCGCCGCCGCCGCAGCACATGGCCCGCTCGCGGTTGCGCTCCGGCGCTTCGACCAGCTTGAGGCCGGGGATGCTCTGGAGCACCTCGCGCGGTGGTTCGAACACGTCATTGTAGCGCCCGATATAGCAGGGGTCGTGGTAGACCACGGTCTGATCAACCGAGCGGACCGGTTTGAGCTTGCCGCTCTTCAGCAGTTCGTCGAGCAACTGGGTGTGGTGCACGACCTCGTACTCAACGCCGGCCCCGCCGCCAAACTGCGGATACTCGTTCTTGATGGTGTTGAAGCAGTGGGGGCAGGTGGTCACGACGCGCTTGAAGCGGTACTGCTTCATCGTCTCGATGTTCTGCTGCACCTGGGACTGGTAGAGCAGTTCCTCGCCCATGCGCCGGGCCGGGTCGCCGTTACAGGTCTCCTCGTCGCCGAGGATGGCGAAATCTACGCCCGCGAGTTGCATAAGCTGGACGAAGGCGCGGGCAACGCGCTTGCTGCGCTCATCGTAGCTCGGGGCGCAGCCAACCCAGTAGAGCACGTCGGCCTCTTCCTTCTCGGCCATCACCGGCACATCGAGCCCTTCGGCCCAGGCGGTGCGTTCCCGCTGGGGCAAGCGCCAGGGGTTGCCGGCCCGCTCGATGCCTTCGAGCACCCGTTTGACGCCGGCGGGCACCTCGCTGGCGATCATAGTGAGGTGGCGCCGGGCGCCCACGATATCGTCCACGTGCTCGATCATCGCCGGGCACTCATAGACGCAGGCGTAGCAGGTGGTGCAACTCCAGAGTTCATTCTCGGTGAACAGGTTGCCGTAGAGGGGCACGGTCTCCACATCAATCGCGGCGTGGCCATTGCCGTTCCCGTTGCTCTTCCCGTGCTCCTCGCCCGCCTCCAGATCCTTGACCAGCTTGACCGTGCCGTCCTTGAAGCGGATCGGCTCCTGGCGCATCAGATCGTGGAGCTTGGTGATAATATACTTCGGCGACAGGTCGGCGCCCGAGGCGTGAGCGGGGCAGTTGGCCTGGCAGCGCCCGCAGCGCATGCAGGCATCCAGGTCGAGGCGCTGCTTCCAGCTCAGGTCGGCGAGGGTAGCGATACCCAGGCGCGGCTCGTCCTTCTCGATCTCCGCCTCCAGGTCAGGGATGGGGTCGAGGGCGCCCTGGGGGGTGGTATCGCGGAAGAAGGTATTGAGGGGGGTGTAGAAGATGTGTTTGAACTTGCTGAAGGGCAGGGTAGCGATGAAGGCGGCGGTGGCGCCGGCGTGGGTGAACCAGAGCAATTGATGCAACCCCAGGGCCACGGGACTGCCGTCGCCCAGGCCGACGGCGCGGAAGAGCCCGGCCAGGCCGAAGCCCACAAAAGCCAGGGGCGCCCAGCTCTGCTCATAGGTGAACGTGAGGCACTGCTCGTGGCTGGGCCAGCACTGGTTGGCAATACGTAGCCCTTCGATCAGGAACCCGCCGATGCCGAGGAAGAGCAGCACGGCGAGCACCCAGGCGTCGGTGCGGCGGCTGTCGAGGCGCGGCTCCTTGCGCTGGTAGCGCCGCAGGGCCGCCCAGAGCAACCCCAGCACGAAGACCAGGCCCAGGGTATCGAGAATAATCTCATACGCCTGGTAGAAACCGCCGACCAGGATCTTGCCGGCTTCCTCACCCATCAGCGGGACGGTAAAATCCTCTTCCACGGCGATAATATCCGTGCCGATGAAGAGCGTCAGGAAGCCGAAGAAGATCAGCGCGTGCATGGAGCCGGGTCGGCGGTCGCGGAGCACCTTCTTCTGGCCAAACAGTTGCACCAGAAACTCCGCCGCCCGGGATGGAACCTGATCGAGCCGGGGATCGGGGCGCCCTTTGCGCCAGCGGCCAATGTCGCGGATAATGCCCCAGGACATCACGACCGTGGTGACGATGATGAGACTGTAGAGGAAGAGCGAACCGTAGGGCTGGGGGATGTTCCAGTAGATCTCGCGGAGCGCAATGACTTGCTCTTGCTGCATGGTGCCGCTGCACCTTTCTAGAGCTTCGGGCCGTGGAATTCTTGCGTATCATAACATCTGGTTCATAGAGCGTCAAAGCGAGGTTTGTTAACGAAATGCGCGACGATCATCACTATCTGGACGAGACTGGCTTGTTAGAGGCCCTGCTGCGCATTCCCTCATACTCGGGGCAGGAGGCGGCGGCGGCCCGCTTCCTGGTAGAACAGATGCGTTCGTTTGGCTGGGAGGCCTGTGTTGATGCCGCGGGCAACGCGGTGGGGCTGGTTGGCGCGACGGGGCCGCTGGTGGCGCTGCTGGGGCACATTGACACGGTATCCGGCGTCATTCCGGTGCGGATCGAGGCGGGCAAGCTCTACGGTCGGGGAGCGGTGGACGCCAAGGGGCCATTTGTGGCCTTCATCGCCGCAACGCGCCGCGCCGAGCTGGCCGGGCGCCTGCGCTGCCGCGTCGCGCTCATTGGCGCCACGGAGGAGGAGGCCGCCACTTCCCGGGGCGCACACTACGCTCGTGACCGCTATGCCCCCGCGTTCTGCGTAATTGGCGAACCGAGCGGCTGGGATCGGGTGACTCTGGGCTACAAGGGACGCTTGCTGGCCCACTACCGCCTGGAGCAGCCCGCAGCCCACAGCGCCGGCGAGTTGCCCGCCGCGCCCGAGGCGATGGTGGCCTTCTGGCGGGCGGTGGAGGCCCATTGCGCCGCTTACAACGCCGGGCGTGAGCGGCTCTTTGACCAGTTGACCCCCTCACTGCGGCGCGTGGCCAGTGGCGGAGATGGCCTCAGCGACTGGGTGGAGGCTACGGTGGGCCTGCGTCTGCCCGAAGGGGTCGATCCGGCGACCCTGGCCGAGATGCTTTCCACCCTGGCCGGTGGGGCCACCCTGCGCTTCGAGGGAGCCTGCCCCGCCTTTCGCAGCCCGCGCACGACGCCGCTGGCGAGCGCCTTCGTGCGGGCCATTCGCGCCCAGGGGGGCCAGCCGGCCTTTCTCCACAAAACCGGCACCGCCGATATGAACGTGGTCGGCCCGGCCTGGGGCTGCCCGATCGTCGCCTACGGCCCGGGCGACTCACGGCTGGACCATACGCCCGATGAGCACCTGGACCTCGCTGAGTACCAGCGGGCCATCGCCGTGCTGACCGAGGTCCTGGCGGGGCTAAGCTGAAGGTGGGGAAACCGGGTTTTCCCAGGCCCCTACCGGCTGGGAAGGTCTGGGAGGGCGAAGCCTTTCCAGGAACACCCTCTGGCCTCCCACCCGGGTACGGTCAAAATCAAACAAGTGTTTCACGTGAAACAGATGGGGTGGAGGGGCGTGGGGAAACCTGGGTTCCCCACACCCCCGCAGGATGGTACCAAAGCGTCATAGAGACGCCGCAAGCTGGTGAGCGCTGGAGCGCTTCCTGTTGCATGGAGCGGCAATCTACAATCCGCAATCTAAAATCTAAATATGGTAGGGAAGGTCTGGGAGGGCCGGGTCTGCTCAGACCTCCCCTGAAGGGATGCGAGCGTGTCCATAATCCTGATCACCGGAGCGGGCGGTTACATCGGGCGCAGCCTTGCCCGCGCCCTGCGCGCCCGCGGGGCCGCCGTGCGTGGTCTCGACCGCGATGGCGCCGCGCTGGAGACGCTGGTCGCGCTGGGGGTCGAGCCGCTGGTCGCCGATGCCGGTGACGCCTCGGCACTGGCGGCGGCGCTGAAGGGGGTGGAAGTGGTATACCATCTTGCCGGCTCGGCCCTGGGCAACCCGGCGACGATCCGGCGCTCGAATGTGGGTGGCGCGGAGGCCCTGGCCGCGGCCTGCGCGGGCCGGCGGTTGCGGGCAATGGTTTTCGCCAGCAGCGGGGCGCTCTACCCCAGCGGTTCGGGCTGGCTCACGGAGGAGACGCCGCCCGCGCCAGCCTTTCATTATGCCCGGGCCAAAGCCGAGGCCGAGCGGGTGCTGATGGAGGCGTACCGGCGCGATGGCACGCCAATGCAGATCGCCCGCATCGCCGCCGTGTACGGCCCGGATAGCCCGGCGTTGATGGTCGAGCAGGTACGGCGGGGGCGCTTCCCGCTTATCGGCGGCGGGAAGGGCTATGCCTCCAACATCCACCTCGATGATCTGATCGAGGCGTTAATGGCTATGCCTGAGCGGGGCCAGGCGGGGCGGATCTACAACCTGGCCGATGATCGGCCCGCGCCTATTCGCGAGTTCTACAACTACCTGGCGGCCCTGCTCGGCGCCCCGCCCCCGCCCTCCATGCATCCCCTGGCCGGGCGCGCCCTGGTGCGACTCCTCGGCATCGCCGGTCGCCTGCGCAGGCGGCCCAACCCGCTGCCGGTAGATCTGGTGGCCATGGCTTCGGTATCGCACCGTATGGCGAACCGGCGCATGCGCGAGGAGTTGGGGGTGCGCCTGCGCTATCCCTCGTACCGCGAGGGCTTGCCGGCGGCGCTGGGTGTTGAGGTAAAGCTGAGTTGAGAATGCACCTCGCGGGCACAAAGACCACATCGTCCTTGCTCAAGCAGTGGCGCCGGATCAACCAGGCGCAGGTACGTTCCACTACCCGGCGCCCCGGGAGGACCGTGAACCCGTGCTTGCCATCCAGTAGGGGCCGGGTTCCCCCGCCCCTACTACCAAAGCGTCATAGAAACGCCGCAAGTTCGTGAGCGCTGGAGCGCTTCCTGTTGCATAGAGCGGCAAGCTACCATCCGCAATCTACAATCTAACATGGTAACGTCGTTCCCCCACGCTCCTATACCGCTCCCTTCCCCCACCAACCGCTCCGGACGCGGATAGGCCAACGGGCGGGGGTGGGGGGGCGGGGCAACCCCGCCCCTGCTGATCACCTCTCGCAACACGGTGAACTTTGCCTACATTCTTTACCTGCGCGGCCGGCGCGAAGGACACCCGGCCGACGCGATCGAGCAGTTGGTACACCTCTGGTATACGATGTCGATTCTCATTCATCGATAAAAGTAGGTGTCAAAAATGACAGAAAAGCGAACGATATGGCTGTTCTTTCTGCTTACCTTTGGTTGGTCATGGATGTTTTGGATTCCAGTGGCCTTATTTGCCAGAGGACTGTCCGTTCCTTCAGGTCTTGAAAGCTTCCTGAAAAGCCCCTTCAATCCAGCCGCTTGGGGACCGTTCATTGCAGCTTTTCTATTCACCTTTCTAGAAGAAGGGAAAGATGGGGCGAAGAAGTTGTTGAAAAGGGGCCTGGACTTTCGATTTGGAAGAGTATGGTACTTTGTGATCTTTTTGCTGTTCCCTGTGTTGATTGGTGGCGCTCTCTTGTTGGCAGTACTCACTGGGGAGCCAGCTCCTGAATTGACCGCGCTGGCAAATCCAGGATCAATCCCGATAGCCTTTGTCTACATTCTCCTTCTGGGCGGCCCCCTCCAGGAGGAATTCGGCTGGCGAGGATATGCGCTTGAACGTCTCCAGAAAAGATGGAATGCCCTTGTTTCGAGTATCATCATAGGACTGGCATGGGGAGCCTGGCATGTACCACTGTTCTTTATGCCGCGACAAGAGTTCTATTACCAGAGACCGATATGGGGGCTAATCCTTTCAACCACCCTGGTAGCAGTTCTGTTCACGTGGTTATACAACAACACGCGCGGAAGCATCCTCGCAGCAATGCTGTTTCATACGATGTTCAATCTGTCACACTATCTGTTTCCAACCCTTGGATCGGATCGAGCCACTCAATACTTGTTCCTTTTGCTTTTCCTTGCTGTGGGTGTCGTTCTGGTCATTTGGGGACCAGAGAGGATGGTTCGTGAAAGGTATAAAGTCTGAATGTTGAGAGGATATTGCGCCTGACACAGCGTGCAGCCGACTGGTGGGACTCATCGCCATGTTCAAGCATTTTTCTGGCCCCGGTTTTTTTCCTGCTCTCAAGGTCAGCGTTGGGGGAAGGTGCGAAGGGTTGCGCCCCATAGGCGGAACGTAACAGGCGAGAGCTTCCTGAAGCGGCAACATGCGGTTGTGTGCTCCCAGGATCGTCCCAGAAAGCTCGTCGAGAGGCTGTACTCCCCGGGCTGTATCGCGCTCTGGCAAGCCATCTGTAGCTTCACAGAGCCACACGCTTACGTTGGTGCCTATGGGGCTGCGTGCGCCGCAATGGTGTTGTTCCGCCAACAGGAACGTAGGGGTAAAGCACGGCTTAAACTCGAAGCCGCAGGGTTGACCTGCGGCTTCGGGCGATTCAGGCTTCGAGTTTCTTTTGCGAGTCCATGGCGCCAAGAATCTTATTGGTAAGATAGGTAGCCAGCCAGGCCGCGGCGAGGCCAAGCAGGAGATTGAGCAACCCGTAGACCAGCCGGCGGCGCAGATCTTCGTCCATTTAGTCCTCCCGTCGTCCTGCAAGCAAGGTGGCGAAGTAGAGCAGTTGAGCGATCGCTTGAGCAGCCGCGGCCACGTAGGTCAGGGCAGCGGCGTTGAGCACGGCGTTTACCCCGCTCATTTCCTGGTTGGTGACCAGACCGTTGCGCTGCAGCATCTCCCTGGCGCGGGCGCTGGCATTGAACTCGACCGGCAGGGTGACCAGGGTAAACGCGACAGCGGCGGAGAAGAGGATCAACCCGACCGTCGCAATGGTGTAGCCGAATGTGCCACTGGCGAAGGCGGTCAGCATCAACCCGATGAAGAACAGGATGGTTCCCAGGTTAGAACCAATATTGGCGATCCCAACGATGCCGGCGCGCGCCCGCAGCCAGAAGTAGCCTTCTTTATCCTGGGCCGCGTGCCCGAGTTCGTGGGCCACAATGGCCATTGCGGCCACCGAGGGCTGCAACGAGCCGTCGGAGAGCCGCATCACCGCGCCGCGGGGATCGTAGTGGTCGGTAAGCATACCGCCAATCCGCTCGACCTGCACGTGGGAGAGGTTCTCGTTTTGCATCAGCGCACGGGCCACATCGAAGCCATTCAGGCCCTGGGCGTTGGGCACCTGGGACCACTTGCGATAGGCCGACTGGACGCGAAACTGCGCCCACATCGCCAGAAGCAGGGCTGGTAGGGCAAATACGAAGTAGAGGGGGTCAAAGAAGAGCATTGCTATTTCTCCTTTATACTTATCTGAAGTTACAGGAGTTACGCGGTCGCCTGCCGGTGGGGAGGGATGGAGGGCTTGCGGCCCGCCACGAACCATTTCATTTGCGGAAGCGCTATTAGCGGTTCGCCGCGGCTCCTGGCCGCCGTGGGTAGGGACTAGAGAATGCGGAGAGGCCGCATCTCCCCGCCCCCGTCCACCGCGTACGTCCTGTGCCGTTCGTACTATAGCGAGACTCCGTCGCAGAGAGGATGGTGGGGGCTTGCAGCCCCTTTGACCCTCCCCTGCAGGTTGCGTTGTAGGGTTAACAAAACGAGCGACGCAAGTTTCGTATGTAGTATATCATTTCAACCGGGCGTCGCTTATAAGAACTGCATAAGAATAAGGCGCGGACGTGGGGCAACACGGTGAAGTAACTTTACAGGTTGCCCCACACGGAACCCGCCAGGCCTACAATGGTGAGCCTTCACCATCGGCTGGCGATGGAGGCTCAGGTGGAGCAGGAGGGAGGTACATCCGGACGGCCCGGTGTTCGGCGAGGCGTTGCCCGAGGACGACCAGTCCAGCCGCCGCCGCGCCGAGAATGAACCCGACCAGCATGCCCCGCAGCAGCGGCCATTCATCGGCCTCGGGGATAAGGCGCGCAACGTCTTCGGCGATGGTACTCATACCATTTCAGTTATCTATGCGGCTACGCCGCACACGAACGGGATGAAACAAGGTTGTTCCTGGGAGGGCTACGCCATCCCACACCCCCCAGGCTGGGGAAACCGGGTTTCCCCAGCCCCCTCGCCGAGGGGCTATGTTCACCTCAGGCCCCCAGACGGGGCTACGCCGCACACGAACGGGATGAAACAAGGTTGTTCCTGGGGAGGCGGTCGCCTTCGGGTGGGGAGGGGTGGAGGGCCTGGGGTCCTCCACGAACCGGTCGTTTCTCGTTCCCCGCCCGCGGCCGGGCGCGCTGGGGGCGTTTGGCCTGGCTGCCTGGCCGCCGCGGACGGCGAAGCAGGAAGGCTGCGCCTCCCCGCGCCCCTCCACCGCCTACGTCCCGTGATATTACACACACCTCCTGGGCCCGGGTCACGACAGCGGCAGTATAGCACGGGGAGGGGATTGGCGGCAACTTCACTGCTGCGCGTAAGTGTTCACACTTGGGGTAAAGGAATCTTAGGAGGCAGCCGCTTGGCTGAGCAGCCGGAGGCATTCGTCAAACGGGTTCAAGCCACGCGCTTGCCAGGTCTCAAACAGACTTGCCAGCGCCATGCGGGTTTTGGTGCCCTCCGGGCTGCGCGAGCCGCCGCTGACCTTGCGGATCACCACCAGCGGACGAATGCTCCGCTCCGCCAGGTTGTTGTCCGCGCTCAATCCCTCCACGAGGACAAACTGGAACAGTTCGTCTTCGTGCCGGAGCAACCGCTTGGCCAACGCCTGACACGGATGCTGTTTCGCACGCGCATATGCCAACCCCAGCGCGTGGGCCCGCGCCGTCAGCGCCACGTACTGCTGCTCGCGCGCGTCCCGGGTGGGCTGCGGCTCCTCGTGCAGCCAGCGTCGGGCGTCGTCATACAGCGCCCGGACGTCCGCGGCCCACGTCAGCACCACGGCATCGTCGGCATGGGCCGCCTGCAACGCGTGCAGGTCGCGCAGCAGGTGCACCCAGCAGCGCTGATGCTTGCCGGCGTAGCCGTTGTAGCCGCAGGAGAAGTCGCTCACCAGGTGGCCTTTGAACTGTCCACCCAGGATGCGCCGAACGACCTGCTGCCCACGGCTCGGGTCATATTCGTAGGAGCGTACGGCGTCCTCGCCAGGGGTGCTGAACGCCCAGATGTAGCCGTTCTGGCCGTTCTCCCGCCACCCCGTCTCGTCGCCGTGCAGGATGGGACTGGCGCGGGCTTGTTGTTTGAGGGCATCGACCTCGCCCTGGAGCGTACGCCGCACCTGATGCAGCAGTTCCACAAGTTCGCCCGTGCTGATGGTCAGCTGGTGCAGCGTGCGCAGGTAGGCCTGGATACGGCGCACCGGTACACGCAGCACCAGCGCCAGCAAGGCAATCAGGCTGGCAATGCGCACGCCGATGCGACCCTGACCGAAGACCTGCCCCGTCAGGTCGAGCGTCGGGCGGTGCCAGCGCTGGCAGGCGGGGCACCAGCGCTTGATGACCTGATGCTCGATGACCTCAACCGGCTGCGGGGGCGACAGTTCGACCACGTGGCGGCGATAGGCGATACTGCTGCCGCGCAGGGGGTAGTTGCCGTCGGGGCAGTGCTCGAGGGCGTGGGGCTCGGTTCGGGTGGGCGCTTCACAGCGACGCCCCCGATTGTGCTGGGCCGCACGCTTCTTGCGCGGACGCCTGGGCTCGTCGGGTTTGGCCTTGTTGGGCTTGACGAAGGGCGGTGGGTCGTGGCGCTGCTGTTCGAGTTCGGCGATGCGCGCGAGGGCCGCCGCGAGCTGCTGCTCCAGCGCCGCGACTTGGGCGGCGAGGGCAGCATGCTCAGTGCGGAGGTGAGCAAGCTCGTCACGCAGCGTCATGCTGCCAAGTATACCAGACCGCTAGGACAAGTGTGAACACGTACTGCTGCGCGGTTGCGCGCGGTCTTCAAGCAGGAGCCGCCCCTGCACGCGGGGGTGGGGAAAGGGGAAGGCGCAGAGGGTTGCGCCGTTCACTTGTGCCGCCCGCGGCGCGCGCCCTGGCGAAGCCGGAACGTGTCTGCCGCCGCAGGCGGAATGGAGAGGCGCAGCCACCTCGCGCCCCTCGCAACCTGTAAGGAGGAGCCAGTCGTGCTGACCGATGCCCTTGGGCGGCGGCTCGAACTCAACGGGCCGCCGCAGCGGATCGTCTCGCTGGTGCCCAGTCTGACCGAATGGCTGTTCAGCGTGGGCCTGGGGGAGCGTGTCGTTGGCGTCACCGATTACTGCATCGAGCCTGCGGCGGCGCTGGCCGGATTGCCCCGCCTGCGGGGCACCAAGAACCCCGACCGGGCGCGGATCGTCGCCCTGCGACCCGACCTGGTGATCGCCGACCAGGAGGAGAACCGCGAACGCGATGTTCTGGCGCTCGCCGCCGCCGGCATTCAGGTGTACGTAACCGCCATTCGCAGCGTAGCCGATGTGCCGGAGCAACTCGAGCGCCTGGCCCAGACCCTGGGGGCGGCCGGGCAGGCCGCTCCCGCGCTGGAGGACCTGCGCGCAGCGATTGGCGCGGCAGAGCGCGCCCTGCCCGCCACGCCATGCCCGACGATCGCCTTTATCTGGCGCGATCCGTGGATGGCGGTCGGCGCCGAGACCTATGCCGGCGATCTGCTGCGGCTCGGCGGCGCCGCCAACTGCGCGCTACGCCTGCCCGGCCGCTACCCGCGTGCGAGCCTTGACACATTTATGGCCCTGCGTCCAGAGGTGATCCTGCTGCCGAGCGAGCCGTATCCCTTTGGTGAGCGTGACCTTGAGGCCTTCGCCCCCTACGCCGATGTACCCGCGGTGCGCGAGGGGCGGATCGCGTTCTGCGACGGGACGCTGCTCACCTGGCCCGGCCCGCGGACGGTCGCCGCGCTGCGGGTGATGCGGGTAGGGCCGAAGGATTGGCACAGCTAATCCTTCGGCCCTACAACTGGTCGCGCGGCGCGGCCTTGCAGGTAACCGTGTGAGGGCGGTTCGGAGGGCTGCGCTCTCGGCGATGCGGGCGGAACGGAGGATGCGGGGAAGCATGGCCTCACTGCGCCCCTCCAACGGTACCGTAGGTGTGAACCATGTCTAAGCTTATCCACCGGCAATAGTTAATTCCTGATTGGCGACCCGATCGCTGCGACGCGCGCTGTCGCTTAGCAAGGTGACTTCCTCGCCCGCGCCGTGGTTGGCGACATAGATTGTCGAGTCGGCGATGATGGCGGCGGTCATATTGGGCGCGCCAGCAGGGCCGGCGCTCGCAGCCGCGCTCGTAAACTCGTTGCTCTGCATACTCAGGTGGCGGCACACCAGCAGGCTCTGCGCGCCTTCGAAGACGTTATCGCTCCACGGGCAGCGACTGAACAGGTCGAAGGGAAAGGTGACGCGTCCCTGCGCCATCGCCGCCTCTTGCAAGGCCATGACGATTTCACGGCTGACCGCCACGCGCGCGATCTGGTTGCCGCGCAGGTGCAGCGTGCCCAGGAAGCCGGCGTTGAACTGGATCTGGTTCTCGCGCAGGCGCCCGAACAAGCGCTTGATGATGTCAGCATTCAGCAGTTCATTGACCTCGGACGGCAGCGCGGGCGGGCCGTAGAGGCTGAGGACCCCGGCGATGTCGTTGTCAACCAGCCGGTAGCGATCGTCCTGATCCAGCACATCAATGCTCGACTGTAGCATCTGCAACCCGGCTTCGTCCATGCGCCGGGCCTCCTCAAGGATGAGGGCCGTGCCGGGGCGGGCCTTGCCAGTGGCGCGCCGGATATCCAGCAGCAGGTCGAAGATCGTGTTCAGGCGCAGCACATCGGCCGCGAGGGCCAGAACCAGTTTGGCGTAACTAAGCAACTCGCCCTGGCTCTGCCCGGCGAGTTGGCGCCACGCCTGTTGCAGAGCGCTCTGGATCTCCCTGCGGGTGCGCGGGTCCAGGGTGACCAGAGCCTGGGCGGCCCGGAGGGCGCTCTGGCGAAAGACGGACAGGCGGAGCTCGCCCTGATCGGGCAGGCCGAACAGGTTTGCCAGATCCGCGGCCTGGACACGGGCGAAGAGATCGCGCGCGGGCGCCAGGGTACCGGGCAGTAGCGCCTCGAACAGGTTCCCCTCCAGATGCACCCGGTCGGCGTTCAAGATCAGCAGCAGCGCGCCGTCCTTGTCGGTAAGACCCGACACCTGGCAGGCGCGCACTTCGACGCTGGAGCAGTGGTGCAGGGTTACGGCGCCGGCGCCGACCACCGGAAAGGCGATATCCAGGGCCAGATCGCGCATAACAACGGACGTAACCCCAACAAAGCGGATTGGCGCGCGCAGCGTCAGGCGGATGCCCGGGCCGCAGCCGGCAATAGTGAGGTGCAGGTCAGGCTCATTGGGGTTGCGCTCGATGGCGATCGCGCCAATTTCCTGATCGCCCGGGCGCAGGCAGATGCAGATGTCGCGTTCCCCGCGCCCGATCAGGTCCTTGAGGGCCTCGTCCAGCCGCTCGTAGTCGCCGCCCGGACCCACGCAGACGCAGCAGCCGCCCCGGGCCAGGCTCAGGTTCGCGCCGAAGCGCAGGACATGGCCAGGTACCGGCGTGTCGCCCGCATCGAGCAACACCGCCGTCACCTGCTGCGAGCCGGCGCTGCCCAGCGTCCAGCCGCACTCGGCGATACCGTCGGGTCCCGTGGTGAGCACCGGCTGGGCGACGGTGAGGCTGCCGCCGCCCTGGGTGACGGTGAAGCGCACCCGCGCACCGATTACCGGCGTTGCGCCGTTGAGCACCCGTGCGCGCAGCGGCTGCGGCAGCGGTTGCCCCGGCATGGCCTCCTGGCCATCGCCGCCGACGTAGAGCAGCGCCACGAGTCTGGTGAGTGGGGGGAAGAACTGGCGACAATCCTGGGCGACGGTGAAGATCCCGCGGCTACGGTTGAGAACAGCCAGTTTGCAGTAGTGGTGCGCGATGCCCGCGCGGGGCTGGGGGATGGGGTTATTACTCGCGTCGCGGGGCCACTCCACATCGGCGGTGACGGTGCGCGCCGGGATCAGCCAGTAGTCGCCAACGTGGTAGCGACCGGCTGAGAGACGGATCTGCACGCCGTCCTCCAGTTCCAGCCAGGTGTTCAGAGCGGGATTGGCGAGCACACCGTCCCAGCGCCGCGCCTTCGGATGGTTGGGCCGTCCGGCAACGCTGGGCGGGAAATCGGCGATCTTCACGCTTGTCCATTTGGGGTCGGTGGTATCGAGGGTCAGGACCTGGCCCTCGGCGTTCGCCAGGCGCACCAGGAGGCCCGCTGCGCCGCGCAACTCGCGTTGCTCATCAATGACCTCGACATGCTGGCCAGCGGCAAAGCGCAGCACCTCATCGCGCCCGATGCTGGCCACGATCAGGGCTTCGGGTTTGCTCGCCTCCTGGCCCAGCCAGCGGGTGACGATGGCGCCGTTGTCGCGGCTCCATTTGAGGCGCGTAATGTTGCCGTTGGCATCCACCGCGTGGACTTCGACGCGGTAGAGCTGGTTCTCCAGCCGGCGGTAGCCGGCGCCCTCGGGCACGATGCACGGCCCCGGCGGGGTGGCGCTCTCCGCGGCCCGGGCACTCAGTCTACCGTTCTGGCTCTGGTCGAGCAAGGCCTTCCATTCCTCTGGCTCGCTCACACAGGTGATCGGGTTGGGGAATGGCCCCAGGAGCTTCACCTGCCAGACGGTACGGGTGCGGGTGGCCGTGTCCGGCCCATTGAGGGCGACCTCGCGGATGCTGTCGTCCTCCAGGGCGGTGATGTGGCGCTGCCAGACATCCAGGTAGGCCAGGTAGAAGCCGTCCGCCAGGCTGCTCAGGGCCATACCCGGCAGGTCGGGTTGTTGATCGAGGGGAACGGGGGCGTCATGCTCGCAGAGGATGCCGTCGACGTAGTAGCGTCCCGCGCCGACGGTGGGCACGGCGCCGCTGGTGAGCGCGAAGCCGGCCGCGTGCAGGGGCGCACCACAGGCGCCCATCACATCGGCGGCCTCGGTCTCGATGCGATGGGCGGTGATATCAATCTGCTCGTTCCAGTCAGCATCGAGTTGCACGCGGCCCTGTTGCAGCCGCACGCCGCTGTAGTGCTTTTCGGGCCTGAAGGTCGATCGGGTGAAATCGCCTTTCATAGCGCTCCTTATGTCACAAAGAAGATCCCGGCTTCGAGGCCGAAGCGCAGGTACTCTTCCAGGCTGTCTCGCAAGTTGGCGAGGCGTTGGGGTTGCTTCAAGAAGGCAAAGGCGCCCATTTCGGCGCCGTCCTCCGCGCCAGCGCCGATCTCCTCCGGGCAGGTCGGGCCGAGTTGCCCGTAGGCGGGTTCGCCGTAGCGGGTGGAGGTGAAGGCGGGCCGCAGGCGAGCCAGCACGCTCCGGGTGATGCTCTCGACCTGGGCGGGGGTCAGCGGGGCGGCGAGACGGGCCGCTTCGGCCTCCAGGGCGGCCACGACGGCCAGGTCCGGCTGGCAGCGGAAGCGCCGCGGGGTCTGCGCGCCGGGCGGGACGTAGCTGAAGCGGGCGCAGCCGGACTGCCGGCGCGCGACGTGGACGCGATGGCTGAAGATCGTCTCCGAGGCCAGGGTCAGTTCCTTGACGTGCGCGGGCCCCAGCACCGTCACCCGTTCCAGGGTCGTGGGCGGGCCGGGCAGGGCGCCGGCGGTATCGCCGCCGATCGCCGGCAGGAAGAGCGGCCCCGCAAGCCCCAACTCGGCCAGGGTAGTGTTATCTCCGGGGGCGTTATCGAAGGCCGGCAAGACCCCGGCGGCGCCGGGGAGGATCACCAGGCGGTCGGGGTCACTCAGGCTGCCGATGAGGGCCTGGGCGAAGGCGGGGGCGGCGCTGGCGGCGCGCAGGGCGGCGCCGAGGCGATTACGGGACTGGATGAGCGAGGCGGGCGAGGGGGTGAGGGAGATCGTGTGCGCCTCCGCGCCGAACGCCGCGGTCACGGCGGGCGACGGGGCACTCAAGGCCGGAAATGGCGCCAGCGGGCCGCTGATCACAGCCAGGCGCCGCTCCGCCGTGTCACGGCTGAGGCCGAGCAACCTGGCGGAGGGGTCGCCTTCCGCGGCATCAATGGTCACCTCAGCCGGGACGCCGGGGAGGATGACCAGGCGATTGTCCACCGTTATGACGCGGGCCTCGCGAAAGGCGCGCGCGGGGCGAGCGTTGCGGATGGCACTCTGCAGCCGGTCGCGGGCCTGGGTCAGACTGACCGGCGCCGCGCCCAGGGTGACGGGATGCGGCCCATCGCCGCCGATGGTGACGCGCAGCGCCGGCGCAGCGGGCAGGCCCACGGGAAACGCGCCAAGATCCGCCGACACCAGGGCCGGCGTCAGTTCAGCCGGATGGCCGCGGAGGGGCGACTCGATGACGCTATCCTGCACATGCAGGGCGACCATCTGCTCCGGCAGGCGCAGCGGCCCGGTGATACTGCGGGTCACGTTCAGGGTCAGGGCGGTGTTGGCGGGGCCGACGAGCACCGCCGGCAGCATGGGTTGGAGCGGCTCGCCGGCGGCATCGAGCTGGCCACCCGGCACGAGCGTGCAGTGAACGAGATCGAGCTGGCGCAGACTGGCCTCATCCACAAGCGTCAGATTACCGGCGATGAGCAGGCCGTTGAGGGCCAGACGGGCGCGCTGGTTGCCTGTCACGCTGAGATTGCCGATGAGGGCCGGGCGCTGGCGATTGGCCGCCTGGATGACCAGGTCATCGGCGGCCAGGGGGAGGCTGAGGTTCTCGGTGTAGGTACGGCTATCGTCAATCTGGATCACCGCGGCGGGGCGGACATCGAGCGCCCACTGGTCGAGGGCGGCCTGGATGGTTCCAAAGGCGCTCGCCGAGACGCGGTAGAGTCGCCCGAGGCCATCAGGAACGGCGACCGTATTGTGGTAGGGGGTTGGCGCGGGATCGCCGGGACGCGGGGTGCAACGCCGGTCGTAGGGGCCGCCGCCCAGGTCGCCGCTGAAGCCATAGGCGTAGCTGACGGTGATGCTGGCCGGGGGATTTGTGACCCCCTTCAGCACCACCAGGCGGCCCAGGGCCGGGTCCACGGCCACCTTCGTCTCGAAGGTGGAGCCATCGCGGGCGCGGGTGAAACTACGGGCGGGGGGAGGTTGCCAGCCAGGGGCGTTCCAGGCGCGCAGATCGCAGACACTGATCTCCTCCGGCTCGAGGGCTGCGCCATCGAAGAACACCTCGATCACCGGCTGGCGCGGTGCGAGATACGCGCTGAGCGGGGCGCCCTGGCCGCTGGTCAGGGCGTGGCGGTAGTGCTCCAGGTCATCGTACAGGACGCGGCGGCGCAGGCGCCCCGGCACGTTGGCTTCGCCGGCCAGGTGGGTGATGGTGGTCTCGGTTTGGGGGCGGTTGAAGAGCGGCGCGTCGTTGCCCAGGGGGCTGAAGGTATAGCGTCCGTCGGGCGGGTCGGCCGCGGCGCGCGGGGCGGCGCGGGTGACGACGTAGGCTTGCAGCCGCCACAGGAAGATGCCCACGTTGGGGATATTGTGCCTGCCGCGGCCGCTGGCGATGCGCCGCACATCAGCGGTGCGAGCGCTGGCGTCGAAGGGGGTGTCAATCAACTCCAGCCCATTCGTCTGGCGCAGGTCGGGCGTGCGCAGGTTATGGGGCCGGAGGTGGTTGAGGTACTGGGTCGTGCCGAGCAGTTCGAAGAACTCGACCACCCGCGCGTTCCACAAGGTGGCATCGCGCGCCAGTTGTTCGAGCATCGCTGGCGTACCCTTGCGGCGGCGGTAGCCGAGGGTGTTGGCGATAAAGGCGCGGCGGGTGAAGCCAGGGGCCTCGAAATCGCGCAGGCCGCGCACCCCCAGCAGGTCGCCGATGTAGGGCATCACCCACTCATCGGCGGTCTCGATGAACCAGTTGGCGTAGAGCCGGGCGATGTCTTGTTCGACAATGCCGATCTCGCGGGCGATAATCGCCAGCAGCGCCTTGAGGGGGTAGCCCCGCTCGGCGTCGCGGAGGCGGTAGATCGCCGGCAGAAGCTGGTAGAGCCGTTCGCTGGCGTACCTGGTCATTGCACAGTCTCCGTGACATCAATCCCGAGCGGGTCAAGCAGCAGCAACTGCGCCGGGCGAAGATTGCACGTTCCGGATGGCGCGGCGGGATCGCAGCGCGCGCGGGCGGCGAGGAGCGGCGTCTGGCGAGTGGGCGTCTGGCCGCGCCGGTGGAACCGGTCGAGGAAGACGGCCCGTACACCTTCGACGGCCTGGATGAGGGCCAGGGCCTCGCTCTCGTGAGCCGGCTGGCCGAAGGCGCGGCGCTCGAAGGCGTAGGCGTCGCGGAGGGCCGCGGTGACGGCCACCAGCACCTTGCTGGCGAGGTAGGCCGGGTCAATCAGCACGCGCGCCTTGAGACGGAAGTAGAGCGGCTCGTAGGAGGCGATAATCAAGCGCTGCGCGGTATCGCGGGCGGCGTCCATCGCCACGGCCAGGTTCGCGAAGAGTTGCGAGCGCGGATCGATGGTGTGGTCCACGCCGTTACTGGTGGCGGCGGCAATGGTAACATGCACCACGCGCCGTTCACCATCCCACAGCCAGGTGGCCTGAGCTTTGCCGATGCCGGCGAAGGCGCGGGCGAAGTCCTCGAAATCGCGGAGCGAGACGATGCGATCCAGGGTCAGCACGGTGAAAGGGGCGTTCTGGCGAGCCTGGTCGCGCGATTCGGGGTCAGCCGCGCCGGTCGGAGCCAGGGGGTTGGTCACTTTCTGCACCCCCAGGGGCCGGGTGAGCAGCAGCGAGAGTTGGCCGGCGCGAACCATGCCGGCGGCGCCGATCCCGGTGCGATAAGTCGCCACGACGTTTTCGTTGCCGGTGGGCAGCCGCGCTCCGGTGAGACCGTCGCCGAAGGTCAGGGTCAGGTTGCCCGCGTCATCAATGCGGGTGCTATAGGCGCGCTCGCGCGGCGGCAGGCCATAGAGCGAGGGCGTCTCCTGCCACAGCACATCGTTCACGCGCACCCGCAGCGTGCTCTCGGCGCCCGCGGGCGTCGCCGCCGAGACGTAGGTCAAGGGTTTCTGTTTGAGGGTGAAGGACTGGAAGGCGCGCGCTCCGTCGCCGCTGCCCAGAACCTCCTGGCGGGTTTCGCCGTGGGTGGCGGCGGCAACGTTGCCATAGACGGTCACCGTGGCCCGATGGTAGACCCGCAGGAGCGCATCGGCGAGGATGATCTCGGTGGGGTCGCTATCGGGAACGACTTCTTTGATCACGACCGCTTCGCTTACAAAGGGATCGTCGGCGTGGGAGGGGACCAGTTCCAGGGAGCGGACGGCTGCGGCGGGGGAGGCGACGGTGACGCTACCGGTAAAGCCGTTCCTGTCGGTCAGTTTCCAGGTCTGCTGTCCAGACGGCAGGGTGGCCGGGGCCTCTTCCAGCACCAGGCTGTCGCCGGGCTGGAGAGCGACCTTGGCGACGCCATCGGCGGCGATCAATTCAAGCGGGCGCAACACGCGGGCGCGCATACGTTTGCCGCTGACGATGAGGGTGCGCTCGATGGGCAGGCCGGGCAGCCGCCGATCCAGAGCGATCCGGTTACCCTGCAGCGGATCGAGGATCGGCCGGGGAGCCAGGGGCAGTTCTTCGCTCTGGGCATACACGCTGGCGCTACGCGGCGAAAAGCGGTTGATATTCTCGCCGGAGATGCCCAGGCGCGTGGTCTTCAGGCTAAGGGTGTAGTCGGTTCTGGTTTCCTCGGCGACGGTCTGCACCGCATACACCTCCGCCCAATCCGCCGTGACCAGCACCACCCAACTTCCCAGGGTAATCTGGCTGTAGATCGCGTCCAGGTTGATAGCTGTGGTACCGGGGGCGAACGGCGCCCCGGCCCAACTGTCCTGCCGGTCAGCATAGGCGCCTTTTTGAAACACGGATGGGGCACCTGCCTGCGGAACGAGTTCGCCGACGCGCAGGGAGGCGGGCAGGGTGTTCCAGGCGGGGGCGTTGTGGCCGAAGAGGTTGGCGCGCAGGCGCAGGGCGTAGACGCGGGGGTTGAGCTTCGGCGGCTCTGTGTAGGGAGCGAAGGACCCCAGGCGGCGATCGAGTTCGACCACGGTGTACGCAGCCGCCGGGTCAGCCGCGGGTACCGGCGTCACCGCGGTGACGCGACGGAAATCCCAGTTTTCGTTGCCGGCGTCCTTGCGGCGTTCGTCGCCGATCAGCAGCACGGCGTCACCGGGCTTGAGGCCGGTGGCGGTTCCTTTGAGGTACAGGCGGCCCTCGGCGAAGCCCGGCTGCTCCATGCGGAAGGTCTGGGGACGGAACTGGTTCCACTCGGGGCGCGCCTCGATCTGCTCAACCGTCTCGAAGGTCTGCGGCTGCTCGTCCTGGCCGGGCAGGCTCTGCACCTTGACGCCAGGAGGAATGCTGACCACAGCGGGGGCGGTCGGGGCGGTCTCCAGTTCAAAGGTCAGGTACGTGCTGGCAGCCACACCGGGGCGGAGTTCGTAGCCGATCGCCCGCGCCAGTTCCAGCACCGACATGCGCTCGGTGGCGGTGCGCAGGTAGCCCTCGTTGGCAATGCGCTCCTGGTAGAAGGTCAGCACATCGAGCATGGCGGCGGCAGCGTCGCACAGGGCAATGCTCGGGTCGTCATCGGCGCGGGTGGTGAGAGCGGGGAGACCGCCCGGGCCGGCCAGACCGGCGAGCATACTACGCTTGAAGCTGCCGTGGACGCCGACGCGGTACACCAGGGCCGACAGGCCGGGTGGGTTCGCCAGGTTGCACGGGGTCAGCCGGATGAGGCCCTCGCAGCAGCCGCATGGGTTCAGTTCGGGGTCAGCAGACATGTGATTCTCACATGATGTAGATATGGATTCACAGGTACGTTACCGTTCCCAGGGTTCCGCCCCCCTCCCAGACTCCCCCTGCCGGGGGAGGCGCCTGGTTCCCTCCTCCAGCAGGGGAGGGTCAGGGAGGGGGAAACCGCGTTTCCCCGCGCCCTTGCGCGGCGGGGAACCGTTGCAGCAACCCGGTTCGGCGGACGCGCACGCGGCGCAGCATGTGGCGCGCCCTTGCGCGGCGGGGAACCGTTGCAGCAACCCTCTTCAATCGCCTGCGGCACGTTGTGGTTCATGCAAAGGTCCGCCTGACGGGGGTGAGGTGCAACCACCGCCGCGGGCGAGAAGCACTCCGGTTGAGAACCCGGACCCTCCCCCGTGTTCACGCCAGCCGTCCATGCGGCTCGCGCCGCACACCGACGGGATGAACATACTTCTTGGGAGGGCTGCGCCCTCCCAAACCCTCCCGCGGGAGGAGGTATGGGGAAACCCGGTTTCCCCATACCCCTTGCTTGAGGGCCAGGCCCTCCCGCGGGCAGGGGCGTGGGGAAACCCGGTTTCCCCACACCCCTGCTCCAGCAGCCTATGTTCACGTCAGGCCCCATGCGCGGGGCGCACACCGCCCGATGCAAACGGCCCGGGAGCGCGGGCGGCCCGCCCTCGTCGCGTCTCCGCGGGCAAGCTGCCCGCGCTCCCAGCCTATGTTCACATCAGCCGTCCATGCGGCTCCGCCGCACACGAACAGGATGAACATAGATTCTTCTTGGGAGGGCTGCGCCCTCCCAAACCCTCCCACCGGGAGGGGTATGGGGAAACCCGGTTTCCCCATACCCCGCTCCGAGAGCTTATGTTCACGTTAGCACCTCAAACTCGATCTTCCCGTGCTCGGGGAAGTTCGGGTCGTTGTCCAGGCGAATGACCTCGTATGGGCCGACGGTGAGCACCCTGGCCGCCAGTTCGCCGCGCGCGGGTCGGCCCTGGCGCTTGAAGCGGCGCGCTTCCACCGTGGCGACCCCCTCGACCGCCAGGGCCGCCGCGTAGATCTGGCTCAGGTAGAGCGGCTGGCCAAAGGTGAAGTTGTCGGGATGGAAGAAGCCGCGGCGACCGTCGGGCAGAACAGCGTTGCTGAAGGCGCGCACAAGTGCCTGCCTGACGTCGGCGGGGAAGTGGCCCGGCGCGACACAGATTCGCAGGACGATGTCCAGCGACACCGGAACGGGATTGGTGATCTCCAGATCGTAGCCGGCCAGGCGGTAGCGATTGAGGTAGTCGCGCAGGTCGGCCTCGAACCGCGCGTCCACCGGCAGACCGCCCCGGCGGTCCACGGTCACGAAGGCGGTGTACCAACTACCCGTCCAGCGGTAGGTCGCGGCGGCGCGCTGCACATCGGCCCGGCGCTGGGTGACCTCAACGTAGTCGGCGGGGGTGACGGCTCGCTCCTGCACGCGAAAGGCCTGCGGCGCGAACTGGCGCGCCGGCTCCATCGCCTCCGGCTCGACGCCGCCCGCGGCGGGCAGGGGGTTCCACACCCGCGTGATGTCCTGGTCGCTATGGACGATGCGGGCAATGGCGCCCGCGCCGACGTTTCCGGCGGTTCCGTTGCCAACGCGGTACTCGGCCTTGAAGGACGCGCCGGGCGCCGGTCGCTGGGCGAGAATGTCGTCGCCGAAGCGCAGATGGGCGGCGCCATCGCGCTCGACTTCGACCACGAACTCTGCGGCGAAACGGTCGCTGGCGAGCAGGTCGCGCTGAGGCGTCCATACCGTCGTTCCATCCAGCAGGCGGATGGCGGGCCGGGCGTAGCGCGGATCCTGGCGCATGGCGGCGCTGGCCGACGCGGCCGGGTCGAAGACAATCAGCCGGTCGCGGTCCGCGGGGTCGGGCACATGGCTCTGCTGGGTCAGCGGGCCGCGCTGGAGGCGCGGGCGATAGTGCCCGCCGGCGGGAACGGGATCCAGGTCCTCCAACGGGGCAATGCGCAGCCCGTGGTCGGCCAGGACGACATTGCCGCGCGCCAGGCTGACATCGTTAAGCGGTTCATCGCGCTCGGAGACGGCCGAGAGGCAGAGGGGGAACGGCAGGGCGTCTTCGAGCGCCCAGGCGATCTCGAGCACCTCCAGGGGCGGATCGGCGGGATTGGCGCGGGAGATTGGCGGGCCGCCGAGGTTCGCCGGGTCGAGCGTATACAACTCGTCCTGGGCGGGTGCGACGGCAGTCAGCCGGACGGCGTGGCGATGGGACGGATCGGCGTCGCCGGGCAGGCCAGTGGTGGGGCTTTTCACCTCCTCGAAGATCAGGACCATCCCCGCCTGGAGGGTCAGGCCGGGCCGGCGCACCAGGGTGGCGCGGGTCGCGCTGGCGGGGAGGCAGCATTCCGTATCGCCCCAGGTATGGAAGCGGATCGCGCTGCGGGCGGCCTGCAGGGTGATGGGGTGCAGTGTCTCGAAGACCTCGGGGCGCTCTTCGGCCAGTACCCGCTCCATGGCGAGCGGGGCGAGGCACGGGTCATTGCCCGGGCCGCGGGTCAGCAGTTGCGTGCCTGCCTCCAGGGTAAGGCCGGCGCCAGCGTACTCGAAGCAGACCCAGGCGCGGGCGTTGCAGCCGTCGTGCATAACGTAATCCAGCAGGCGAGCATGGCGGCGCAGCGAGATACGCTGCCGTGCCGTGCCCAGGTACGCCTCGGTCGCCACGGCATCCTGGTAGTAGCTGAGGTGGTCGCCGACGTACGCCAGCGCTTCGACCAGCATCACCAGCACGTCGGCCGGATTGCGCTCCTGCCAGCCGGGCATGATCACGCTGAGACGATCGAGCATGAGTTGGCGGAAACTGGCATAGTCTTTCGCCAGGTAGTTGATCTCCGGCTGGGGCAGGGCTTCCGGCGGGCAGTCCTCCACTGGCGCGCAGTCGAAGTCGGCGGGGCAGTCCACCTTGAAGGAGAAGCGCACTTCGGCGAACTGGCGATCAAAGCCGGAGGGCGGGCGCAGATCGGTGAGCGCGGCCACTAGGCGCAGGGTGTAGGTGGAGAAATCGCCGGGCTGATTGACGGTGACACTGATCACCCTGCCGGCGACGGCAACATTGGTGACCCACACGTCGCCCTCGGCGACCACACGCTGCACGCCAGGGGCGCTTTCAGCCAGGGTCGCGCCGCGCACCCGCGCGCCCCCGATGATGAGCGCCACGCCGGTGAAGGGCAGGTTGACCGGGTTGATGCAGACGACGCGCAGGGTCCTCTGGTCATCGGCGACTTCGAGATAGTCAATGCCGTTGAGGTCCGGCTTGCCGATGAGCATCTGGCGGCGCGCCTGGTTTTCGCAGTGATACCGGGTCGCCATGCGGATTGGATACTCCTGTTACGCCTTCGCGGCTTCGCCCCACAACAGAAAGAGTTTTTCCCGGGAGGGCGCAACCACGGGAGGAACGAGGGTTGTTCCGGGGGCCGCGCCCTCCTCCCGGACCCTTCCCCCCGGCAAGCGCGCAACCACGGGAGGAACGAGGGTTGTTCCGGGGGCTGCGCCGCCCTCCCGGACCCTCCCGCTACGCTCAGCATAGGGTTTCCGGGATGGCGCCGTCCTCCTCGGATCAGACCTGGCGCTCGAAACGCGCCACCTGGCGCTGCTGGGTGCGGCGCACCACATACTGGACCGTTACCTGCACCGTGGCTTCCTGGCTCTCGACCCGCACAGCTTCGACCATAATCACCTCGCCCAGCCATTGCTGGAGCGCACCCTGCACCGCCAGTTGCACGGTGGCGCCGAGGCTCTCGCTGTTCGGCTCGAAGACCAGTTGCAGCAGGCCACTGCCGAAGGTCGGGCGGTTGACCCGTTCGCCGGGAGTGGTGAAGAGCACCTGTTCGATCAGGTCGCGGACATGCTCGTCCGGCGTGGTGCTGGCAGTACGGCCGCGGCCGTCGAAATGAAAAGGATAATCCACCTGAAGCATGGTCACTGTCCCCTGACCCGCGTCTGGGTCATCACGATGGTGAGCGGCGTACCATTGGGCGCGCAGATGGCCTGGCTATCCTGGAGCAGCACGGGCTGGCCACTCACACGCACCCGCAGGGCGGCAGTCACCCACTGAGCGGTGAGGCAGGGGCTGGGCGCGCCGGAGACGTTAAAGGGGCAGCCAGCCACCGTGTAGGGAGCGGCCTGGGTGACCACCGGCTGTCCGGCGACGCGCACGCGCGGGTTGGGCGCGGTGGGTTGGGCCTGGGCGGCGTGGGCGCAGAGCACGCTGGCGCTCTGGTGCAACAGGAAACCGGGCATCACGTCACCTCCAGCGCACCGTTGTTGATCGAGACCTGGGGGCCGATCAGGGTGATTGTTCCGCCCATGCCGTTGTCAATCTCGACGCCGGTGGCGCTGAGTTTGAACTTCTGGCCTCCGGCCGTCTCCAGGGTAATGCCGCCGATGCCGGGGGTGTCGTCGATCAGAATGCTGTTGCCGCCCTCGGTCTTGATCAGCAGCTTCTTGTAGGGCGGGGCGAGTAGCACCGGCGGCATCTCGGCGGCCGAACCCCACCAGCAGCCCGACCAGATCGGATAATCCGGGTCGCCGTACTCGAACTCGATCCACACCCCCGCGCCGACCGCGGGCAGGGCCAGGAAGCCCATACCGCTGCCGCCGAAGGGCGCGCAGGGCATGGCCCAGCCACTCTCGCGGTCACCCAGCACATCGGGCACGCGGGCCTTGATCCGCCCTATCATCAGCGGGTCCTGAATATCGGTCACCACGCCGCGGTACTTGCCGAAGAACGGTGGCGTGTCCCTTTCAACCATCTCATCGCTCATGAAACCCTCACCACCGGTAGCAGCGCGCCTGTGCCTTCGCGGCTCAGGGTAAACTCCTGGGTATATTTGCCAACCTCGATCTCGTGGGTCACGCGACGCACATAGTAGAGGCCATCGTGTTTCAGCCCGGCCCCGCGCACGCCGACCAGGCGTCGCGCCCGCAGCACGTGCCCGTAGCGCACCGTCTCGAGTTGGCCTGTGGCGCTGAGCGCCTCGGGCGCGCGGGAGGTCGCGGCCAGGGCGGTGGTGGCGGCCTGGCCCGGGTTCTGGCTGGCGGTGCGGCGCAGCAGCGTGGTACGGCGGGGAGTGGCGGGCGCGGCGGCCAGCGGCGGCACGCGCAGCGACGGCAGCGGCGGGATGCGGATGCTGGTTTTGGTGATAGGTTCCACGATGCTGCCCTGCGCGCCGACCGGGGCCAGGGCATCGTTGGTGAAGCTCAGGGTATTGACATTGGTAGCCATGCCCATATTGACCGTCAGCGCCGGCTGGGGCAGACCGAGGCGATTCTCTGGCCCGAAGTAGGCCGTGGTGGCGCCCAGGGTCAACGGCTCAAGGTAGAAGACGAAGCCGTTGCGCGCGGCCATGCGCCGGATGAAGCGCAGATCAGTCTCGTGCTGGCGCGGCACACGGTGGAGTTCGATTGGCACATCGGTGGTGGGCCTGGTCTGGGGAACAATGCCGTACTGCGCGTACCGCGCCAGGATCTCGGTCACGATCAGGAAATCGGGCCGGTTGGGGTACTCGGCATTCTTCTCCTCCAGGTCGAGCAGCACACTGATGTCGCGACCCGAGACCGTGAGGGTAGACGTGCCCGGTTCGGCGCCGGGAGTGACCTGATGGTGGTAGATCACCCCGTCAATCAGCGGCTCCAGACCGGCCCCGAGCAGCACGCCGATCACCACGCGCCGGTCGGGATCGAGCGCCCCGCTGGCGAGGAGGCCATACTCACCGAGCCGGTCCTTGCCCAGGGTGAAGGTGATCTGGAAGCCGTCCTGGCCCTCGGCGTCATTGATGACTCTGACGCGCTGCAGCGCGTTCATCACGCTGGCCGGCGCGGGCAGGGGCACGGTCTTGCCGAGCAGCAGGACGAGGCGAATGCCGAGCTGGCTGGCGAACATGCAGGTGTTCCTTCTCACATCAAACCCTGTTTGCCAGGGTGGACCGATTTCCTTCGGAGGGTCCTCCGATCCCTCCGAAGCTCCCTTGCGGCGAACCGATTTCATCCGCAGGGGCCTCTGACCCCTCCGCACCTCCCCCGCGGCCGGTGTGTCACCGTACCTCCCGCTCACTCGCGGTGGAGAGGGAGGAGGCTGGGGGGAGGGTGAGGACCGGACCTCACAACCCCGGCAAGGCGATCCGCACCACGCGGCCCAGTTCTTCTAGTTCAAGCGGATGCAGCGCGCCATTGGCGTCGCACACCCGCCAGAAGAGCGTCGGGTCGCCCAGGTAGCGGGCGGTGAGATAATCGAGGCGTTCGCCCTGGGTGACGGTATGCTCCACCAGGGTCGTCGTGGCCCCGGCGTCGGGGATGAAGCGCCGGCGCTTGTAGACGATCACCCGCTCACGCTGATCGGCGTCGCGGGTGGTCAGCCTGGCGTCGGCGACGGTTGCGTAGCGGCTGGTTGGTTCAAACATGGCGCTCCCGCTTGTTCATAACAATGTAAAGAGTTTTTTCCTGGGAGGGCGGCGACCTCCTTCACCCTCCCGGCAGGGACGCGGGGAAACCCGGTTGCCCCGGCTTCCTATCAGTGGTCTACCGGAGGGTGGCGCCCTCCTTCACCCTCCGGGGCAGGCGACCGGTCAGGTCGAAACACCACGCTCGATGGCGCGCGCGCTGCCAATGGTCGCCATAACCTCTTTGGCAATCTGGTGGGCCATAAACAGCGTCCCGCCGGGGCTTGGCAGGCCCAGGTCCTGGTAATTCAGCACCCGCAGGTCCAGGCTGACCTTCGCGCGGGTAGGGTTGAGACCGGGATCGAAGGACTCTTCGGTAATGGTCAGGCTGGTCAGGCGCACGGGCAGGATACGGTGCACACCCCAGGCAAAGACGGTCAGCGGGGCCTCGGGGGGGATGATCTCGATCACCCCCAGTTTGAGCAGCACCTCATTGGCAATGACGCGGAGCGCCTTCGGGTAGAGGAGCATTTCCAGGGCCGCGAGGGCAGGATAGATGCCCATGCTGCCGGCGATACTATCACCGCGTTCGAGTTGATCGGCGGCGTCAAGTTCCACATCCAGACGGATCTGCTCCTGGGGCGGCCCTTTGAGGCGCAGCGCCTCACCCTGATCGCCGCCCTGCTCGCCGCCAGCGCTCTGCGCGGTAACGGTGCGCGTCATGGTTTCCGGGTTGTACTGAAAGACAATAACGCTGGCGACGGGGTTGAACGGGTCTAACCCGATGATGGCGCCTTTCTGGAGGAGGGGGGAAGGGGGCATAACTATGGCTCACTCTCCTGAATATGGTGCACCTATCATGCTAAGCGTAGCGAAGTATCTTCCGATACCTGATGCGGTAGACCCGCCCCCGCTGGGGGCAGGAACCGGGTCCTCCCCTCCGGAGAGGGAGGCTGGGAAGATTACAGAACGCTGCGAACTGTAAAGCGCCTAAAGACCTTGCCTAGCGCGCAGACTGTGCGACTCGCACCAGTGCATAAGCCACAGCTAGCGACGCCGGATCATCCAAAATCCCGGCGCCAAGTGTGGCGATATCTTCAGCGAGTGTAGCGATAACGATAGCGATAGCTGCCCCGATCAACAAGTAGCGAACCTCTGGATTTTCAGCAAGGAAGCGTCGCGCAGCCTCTTCAGCATTCACACCAGACTCGACTACCTGTCGGATAAATTCACGAATCTCCCGTAACATATCACGTCGATTAGGCGCTGGCTCAGGCACAGTTTCGGGTACCGGAACACGCACGGGATTACGTCGGCGATAGCAGTGGCAGTTTGGATCTCTCACGAGTTGGCTATAGGCTGGTCGGCAGTAATATCCATACACACCGGAAACAGGTGGATTTACGTATAAAGTTTGGAGTGGACAACGTGGCACTTGAGGATTAGGGAATATCGTTACTTGCGGTGGTATGATACGTGCCAGCGGTTGGATGGTGCGGCTCGGAAACATTCTCTGGAGCGCGGTGAAATAGAACGCCATATCACCAGCACCCCGGGCATAGCCTCCAGCATTTGCAGGCTTGATTTCACCGATTTCAAGGCCGAAAGGTGTTGCGATTGCCAGATCCAGCCTGCCATTTTCATCTGTTGGACTGGATATTGGAAATTCCACTAAACCAAGAGGAAAGAGGATTTCGAACTCCTCCTGAATCAGACGATGGGCAATGCTTCCAGCAGTCTGAGGGCCATGACAAAGGCCACATCCTCCGGCAGCTTCCTCAACCAATACCTGTCTCTGAAGCAGATGCGAGGTGGTCTGCTGGCGAACAGCAACGGGCAATCCCGAAGCAATTCGTTGTTCAGACACGTGCGCTTCCCGCTCACAGGCATCTTCTAGCGCAGCATCTACGGAGAATCTTTGCGGATCGCCAGGAAAGTCACCCTGCTGCACCACGTGCGCCAGTTCGTGGGCGATCAGACGTCGCCCCGCGCTGGCGCCCGGCGCATACTGCCCCGCCCCGAAGACCACATCGCGCCCCACCGTGTACGCCAGCGCGTTCACGGCTCGCGCCGACTCAGCCGCCCTGGCGTCGGTATGCACGCGCACCCGGCTGAAATCGTGGCCGAAGCGCGGCTCCATGAAGGCCCGCGTCTCCGCATCAAGTGGTTGGCCCGGCGCGCGCAGCACTTCGTGGACAATCGGCGGCACGGCGGACGGCCCGGCACTCTCGGCGACCTGGCGCTGGAGGCGCTTCGCCCGGCACGCCGGGCAGTCGCCATCGAAGCCGGGTGTGCCACCACAGGCACATGTGCGTTGGAGCAGCGCGCGATGGGACCAGGATGAAGCAGGTTTTTTGACCGCAATGCCTTCTCGCATGCGTTACCTCGCAGACAATTCGTGCAATCGGCGCAGGATGGCCTGTGCAGCCGGAGCCGAAAACCCCTCGGTTACCAGAGCCATTTCGGTTTCTTGCAGGACCTCGGGGCGGCTGAAATACCTCGGATCGAAGGGAATGAAAAACTCCTCAAAAAGTCCCCTCAGCAAGAACGTAAGCGTCATACCCTGCGGATCGGCGCCATAGCGCTCACGGATTCGACGCACACGATCGTGAATGCTCCCCACGGGCGGCCTGCCGCCGGGACCGGGGGCCGTTGATGTTGGGCGAATGCTGGCGTCACGAATCGTTACCGGCTGGGGTTGAGTCAGGAATATTGGAAGCGTAGCTTCGGTGTGGAGCGCGCTACTTGATCCGGCCAGCAGCGATCCCTGGATCGCGGTTCCGGTCCAGAAACGGGTGGCGTTAACCATCGTGGCTCCGCCGCTGTGTATAGCCTGATGGGCCATAATTGATGCAGGGATGTAGCGGCCGCTGTAGGTTGCGGGCAGGCTCAGACCGCTGATGCCCGCGCGTTCGAGCAGGAGACACTGGGTAGCGCCACAGCTCCGCAGCATCCAGGCCCCACCTTGCCGGAGCTGGCTGGCTGCTTCCAGGAGGGTGACATTGGCGCCTTGCTGCCCGACCACGAAAAAGCTGTTTACCGCCGATGTGCGGAACGTCTCAGCCGTGAAGGTCTGGGCAGGGTAGAGCAGACGCGAAATGCCGCCGTGCAGCCGGATGATCTGCCCCTGCTCATTCATCACATAGATCACGGCGTGGTTGAGCACCCCTTCGCTGGCAACAACGGCCTGGCCCGATTGCAAGGCGGTGTGGATAGCAGTATTTGCTTCCGCCTCAGTAACCGAGCGCATACCGGCTTGCGTCAATTCACGTACCGTCGAACCACTCGCCGTGCGCAACCCGGCGATTCCGGCCTGGCTCAGCTTGAGAAAAGCCGCCCCTGCCATCCCCAGCGTGACAATATCGGCCACCAGGAACACTGCGCCGACTCCGCGTTCAAACCCACTGCGCGCCTGCCAGACCTGAAGGAACGAGCCAACGCCTGGCACGAAGACCCAACCGGTGTTGATCAAGCGCTCACGATCCGCTTCGGCAGCGCGCCGGTTTTCCTCGGTTGAAGGGGCAGCAAGCAGCACTGCTCCGGTAATAAGCAACGCTGCGCCCAGCAGCAGCCAGGGAAAGGTCATGACATCAGCCTGCGGCGGCGAGAAAGAACGGAAGGGTTCTCCACGCAAGGCAGCCCGCGCTGCTCGCTCGGCTTCGAGCTCCCCCGAAGAGTAGAACGTGCTGACTTTCAGCGATCGTCTGGGAAGTGCCGGCGGAGCAGAGGATTGCTTTGCCTGTTGGGCCACATGCGCCAGTTCATGGGCGAGTATCTTCTGGGATTGTGGAGCTTCGGGTCGGAACTTACTGCCAAAGACAATATGTGAACCGAGCGTAAAGGCGCGTGCCCCCACCAGGGTCGAAAGTTCTACGGCCCGGGCGTCATCATGGATGCGTACCGTCGAAAAATCGTGACCATAGCTCCTCTCATAGGGTGAACGGATTTCTGGCCCAAGAGTTGCTCCATTTCCCAACTGGTTCCATTGCGCCACGAATGTGCGTGAACGCTCAAGCAGATCAGCGGTTGAGCCTGGCGCTACCGATGGAGCGGTTCTCAGCGCCTCCTGGAGCCCCCTTATGAAGGGCTCCGGCTCTCTTCGCGCCGGTAGGGAGGTGTCAAAGCGCAGAGCGCCTGGCGCCAGCCAGGAGGTGCGAGGCGTTATTGGATGCGGTTCACTTCGATGAGATCGGTTGTTTTTTTGAGAGATTCGTACTTTATCCATTACTGTTTCTTTATATGTTTGTTGCTATGTTCCTGACCATCGCCTCGGCGACCCGCTCGCCGATCTGTTCCGGCGACGCGCCGGGCGCCATCTCGAATGCCCCGCCTTCCAGCCGGGGAAGGGAAACGTTGCTCAGGCCAGCGGGTGGGCGCCACCCGGCCAGGCGCCGCGACAGTTCGGCTTCCACCGCCGCGGCGATGCGCTGGCGCTGGTTGGCCGGGAAGCCTTCCAGGATCAGGGTGTCGATCTCCATTCGAATGCGCATCGGGTTACCCTCTGGTGCCTATCCAGATAACCAGGTTATCCGCGATCATGTTCTAAGAGGATTGCGCCCTCCTCATTGGGCAGGGACGTGGGGAAACCTGGTTTCCCCCATCCTAGACCCAATCCTTCACCTCACTGGCTGGCAGCGGCTTCTCCAGTTTGGCATACTCGATCTGGGCTGCGCGCAGCAGGTGGGCCATGCGCACCGGTTCGCCCGCGTCGGCGGCCAGGAAGGCGGCATTGAGGGCAATGTTGCGGATGTTGCCGCCCGCCACGTTGAGCCGTGCCAGTCGGGCGATGTCCAGCCCTGCCGTGGGCGTGCCTGGCGGGAACACCCGCCGCCAGATCGCGGCGCGCTGGTCCGCGTCGGGGAAGGGGAAGGTCACAATGAAGCGGATGCGGCGCAGAAAGGCCGTGTCCAGCGCGTCTTTCATATTCGTAGTCAGGATCACCAATCCACGGTACTGCTCCATACGTTGCAACAGGTAACTGACTTCGAGGTTAGCGTAGCGGTCGTGGCTGTCCTTCACCTCACTGCGCTTGCCGAAGAGGGCATCGGCCTCATCGAAGAGCAGCACGGCGGCGCCGTCCTCGGCGGCGTCGAAGACCCGCCGCAGGTTCTTCTCAGTCTCGCCGATGTACTTGCTGACCACCTGGCTCAGATCGATGTGGTACAGGTCGAGGCGCAGCGTGCCGGCGATCACCTCGGCGGCCAGGGTTTTGCCCGTGCCGCTGGCGCCGGCAAACAATGCGCTGATGCCCAACCCGCGGCTGCTCTTCGCCGCGAAGCCCCACTCCTCGTAGACCTTGGCCCGCTGGCGCACCTGGCCGGTCAGGTCGCGCAGGGTCCGCAGGTGGGTCTCGGGCAGCACCAGGTCGTCCCAGCATGCGCGGATTTCGATGCGCCGCGCCAGGTCATCCAGCCGGGGGCGCGCCCACGAGCGGCAGGCCTGCCACAGAGACTCGCCCGGTTCCTGGCCATCCGCCGTGGTGGCCACTTCGGCGGCGACTGCGCTGATGGCCACCGCGCCCAGGCCGAACTGGTCGGCCAGGCGCCCGATCTGCCCGTCCAGGCGCTCGGCGTGTGCGCCCAGCGCCCTTCGCCAGAGCATCCGCCGCTCGTGCAGGGTGGGCCGGGGGACCTCGAAGCCGTAGGATGGGCGCCGGGGCAACGGGCGAGGCTCACGGCCGGCGAGGATGAGGGGTCCGTCCATGCCCTCGCTGAAGCGCGCGATGGCCCATGTACGGGGCGCGTCGGCGGGGTCGAGGTCGTTGCAGTCGAGGAGCAGCGCCGCGCTGCTGAGCCGCGCCTCGCGCTCCCACAGGCGCGCAAGGGCCTCGAGTTCGCGGGGATCGGTTGGCACATGCTGCGCGCCGATGGCGAACATGTCCCAACTCAGGTGCCGGCAGACCGCCGCGGCGATCGCGCGCATCTCGGCGCCCTCCACGCCCCAGAGTTGCACCACCGGCGGCAAGCCTCCCGCCCCGGGTTGCGTCCACAACCCGGCGATGCGCTCAGCCAGGGCGACGTGGGAAGGGGCCAGCGGCGCGGTGGAAGGCGCCGGCTCGACCATACCGCGCAGCCGCTCATCGAGGTAGTTAACCCCCAGCAGATAATGGAGCGCGCGCTCGTCGATCCGCAGCGGGCTGGACACCAGGGCCGGGCCGGCCCCGACTTCGATCAGCCGCCAGCGGCGCAGGGGCGCCTCGGGTGCCAGGGCGCTCCAGTGGGCCCCGGGCAGCGCGGCCAGCGCCAGGCCAAAGGTGGGGTAGGGCCGCCCCGGGTCGGCCTGCGCTTCCGCCAGCAGTGGGCCAAAACTGGCGTCAAGTTCCACCCCGGCGCAGAGCAGCAGCAGGTCGCGCTCAAAGGCCGAGAGGCCAAAACCGGCGCAGAGGGTATCGAGCGCGGCGGGCGCCGGCAGGGACGCGGCGGCCCGTCGCAGTTCGACGCGCGCCTGGACCAGCGGCTCGCTCTCCGCCGGCCCGATGAGCAAGGCGTGCACCAGGTTGAGCGCGGCCCGCAGGTAGGCCTGGTTGGCCGTGTGCCAGTCGCGCGCGCCCTCCCCCTCCTGGAAGATATGGGGCGCCGTCGTCGGTTCAGAAAGAAGTTGCTGGTGGGTTGGCATCGGGGTTGATTCGCCTCCGACTCGTCTCTGTCAGCAAACCCTGGTTATCTGGTTGCTTTTCCGGGAGGCGCCGCCCTCCCAGACACCTTCGCTCCGAGAGGGGAATGGGAAACTCTGGTTTCCCCCGCGCCAATCTCAAATCCAACATCAAAAATCGGCAATCAGATCGTCACCTGTGGCGCAGCGAAGCGCCCGCTGCCGTCAACCGTGAGCAGGCTTTCGGCCCCGTCCACCTGCACGCGGGCCAGGTAGGCCCCGGGAACCACGCGCTCGAGGCTGAAGGTCACCGTGGAGGTCTCCTGTTGCGCCGGAGTGGTGATGCCGTTATCCGACGGCGCGTCGAAAACGTAGGCGCGCGCGGGACGATCATCGGGCGCGTTGAACTCGTACATCAACAACTTCACCCGTTGCGTCCGTCCCACCGCGGGGTCAAGCGTGGCCGTGACGGTGGCCGAGTGCAGGGTCACCCCGTCTACGACCACCGGCGTCACGTTGGTGACCGCGAAACTGGCCGCCGGCTGCAAGACGAAGGCCGCCGCGTTCGACTCGATACCGCCGCGCAGGGCCGGCGGCGCGCCCATCAGCCGCGGATGCTCGACCTGCAGGCCCTGCACCCCGGCGCGCAACCCGGCGGGGAGCGTCATCTCGATGGCCGTGTCGCTGACCAGGTTCGCTGGCGGGGTGACCAGGGCCGGACCGACGCGCACGCGGGTGATCTCGCCGCGCAGGTCGCGCCCTACGATACGAATGGCGGCCCCGGCCAGCACCGGTTGCCCGGCGCCGACGCTCGCCTCGATACGCTCGACGACCGGCTGCCGCAGGGTCACGACATACAGGTTGCGTTCGCGCACCGGCAGGCTCGCCCGGGGCGTGCCCCGGCCCTCGATCAGCACCACTCCGGCCTGGAGGGCCACCGAGAGCACATAGGGCGTCTGGAAGAAGACCGACCAGAGCTTCGACAACTCTTCGAGCGAGAGCGGCGTCTGTGTCAACTTCACCGACTCGACCTCGGAGTCGAGGTTCGAGGCGGTGAGGGCGGGGGTTGCGGCGATGACCTCACGAATGGCCCCCCGCGGCAGCAGGGGTCGCTCAGACAGGGCGCGGAGGGAACTACCTAGCGCCCGTTGCGGTTCCAGGTCGGCGTCGTTGCCGTAGAACGACAGCAGGTAGTGCAGATCGATGGCGGCGCGGGGGTGCTGCACCAGCCCGCCATCGGCGTCGCGCGTCCAGGCATCGGCGTTGCGCCAGGCACCATTAGGCGTCACGTGGTAGAGAAACAGATTGACCCCCGGATTGGGCAGTTGATTACCCGGCGCATTGGGCCGCACCGCGGTGGCGGTCGCGCCCGGCACATCGCGGCTGACAGCATTTTCGAGCATCTGCCGCAGGGTAGCGGTGACAGTGGCAATGGCCAGGAAATTGCTCATCGCTTTCCCCCGTTTTGCTGGCGCAGATACTCTTCGAGCGACACCTGCGGTGCGGGCGAGACCGCCGGACGAGGTTGGGACGGCGCGGGAGCTTGAATGGCACGCACCTCCACCCGCCCGATACGGATCTCGATCACCGGCGCTGGCGGCGAGGCCGGCGGATCAGCGTCGAGGCCCGCCGCGACGGCGCCGGAGGTAGCGCGGATCGGCGTCTCACCCTGCAGCGCTGGCGCTTCCAGCGGCACGAGCAGCGTCTCAGCGGCGGCCCGGGGCGACGGCGCGGGCGTATCCTCCGGCGCCGGGTGCGGAGGTGGCGCGCCGGGCGGGGCGCCCGCGGCTGGCGCCGGCGATTCGGAGAAGGCGCCAGCTTCCGGGGGCGCAACCGGCAGCAACAGCGGCTCGGGAGGAGCGATGGACGGCTGGGCAGGTGCGTCCGCGGCGATGGGCGGGTGAAACGACGGATGGCCTTTCACCTGCCGTGCCGGGGCGCGGGGCGCAAGGATCGGCGCGGCGTCAGGTGACGCACCAGTCGCCGGCGGCGCAGCCCTGCGCGCTGCGGGCGCGACGTCCGGCGGCGGCGCTGCGCTGGTCGAAACAACGTCTGGCAGCGGCGCCGGGGGTTCCTTCGGCACCCCCGGCGCCGCTGTGTTTACCAAAGGAGCGTCCGCCGGCGCAGGGGGTGCCAGAGGAGCATCCGCCGGCGCCGGAGCGGCGCCGGGGAGCGGCGGGTCCGGCGCGAACAGCGGGGCGACCAGCGGCTCGGCCACCGGCGCGAGTCCCAGCGTGCGCTGGACCAGTTTGAGCAGGAGATCAGCCATGATGCAGTCTGCTACGCGCGCATTTGGCGGGGTCAACCTGGTTGCCCCAAACGCCTATTGAAAGATGAAAGACATTTTTTTGGGGGCTTTGCCCCCCAAAACTCACCATTCGAAGCTGAGATTGCATCAGCCCTCCTAAACCTTGCCATCCCAGACATCTCTTCACCTCAGATCAACTCCAGATAGGCCTGCCGCCGCACGGGGCCAAGAGCCAGGATCTCAGCCTCGCTCCAGCCATAGGCTCGCGCCAGGGTATGCACCTGGTGCAGCAGCCGGCGCGCTGCCGCCTCGATCTTGCTCCACAGGAAGGCGCCAATGTCAAAGAGCATCTGCCACTCGTGCCCGCAGGCCGGGCAGGCGAGGGTCAACTCGATCACCGCCAGCGGGTCATGGGCGGCGATCCGTTCCGCCACTGCGGCAACGATGGCCTCGGGAAGTTCCTCCGGCGGCGTTGCCTCCCCCGCGCGCGTCGCCGCCACCACGCAGCGGGCCAGCAGGCGCCGCCGGGCCTTGAGCACATCGCGTTCCTCCACGATCGCGGCCAGGTCGTAACTATCGGGCGGGCGGCAGCGCACCTCATAACCATCGCGGGCTACTAGCAGCGGCTCGCTCAGGTCGTCTTCTGGCCACGAGGCAAGCAGGTCGCGAGCATCCAGGGCCATCTCGACCCCCTCAGCGCAGGCAGGGCAGGCGGCACGGGCCGCGAGGCGCCGGCCAAAGGCGCGCTCGTGGACCGCCAGCAACCGCGCGTCGCGCCGGCCAATGGGCAGGCGCGCCAGGACCTGGCGGCTCTGCCCGGGCTCCGCCGCCGCCAGGATGGTCAGCGTGCGATCCAGGGGGTGCTGGGCGCTGCCCGCCTCCCAGATCCACAGCAGTTCGGCGGCGGAGAAGCCCCGGAACGTCGAGAGCGGGTGCATCACGGTGCGAACCTTGATCCCTTGTCATGTCAGATGAACTGCTGCCCTCACGGATAGGAGCGTAGGGGAGGTGTTTCACGTGAAACACTCCCCTTCCCCGCTGCCCACACGGGCAGGACCTGGGAGATTTCAAACGGTTTCACAAACGCCTGCTTGACCCCGACCCGCACGGGCGCGGAGAAGGTGTTTCACGTGAAACACTCCCCTCCTCCACTGCCCACACGGACGTAGGGAAACCGGCTTGCCCCATATTCCTGCACCCGGTGTTGAGACCGCCGGCGACCTTATCTCCGACGGGGCGTGATCCAACCGGCTGTCTCCACCTGCCGCCAGCCGGGCCTGAGACCGCCGGCGCCCCCGAGGGCAGGGGCCCGGGGCAACCAGGTTTCCTCGAGTTGGGGCGAACGTGTTTCGCCCCAACTCCATCAGGCATACGCGCACTTGCGCTCACGCCGGCTCGGTGAAACTCGGCTCAGCCGGCTCGGTCACCTCGTAGTCGCGCTCCCAGCCCTCGTTTTCGAGCTTGATCGTCTGGATGGCCACGGCGTTGGCGTTAGCGTCGAGATCGGGGAGGGCCTGGTACTCCGAAACCCAGCAGCGGTACACCTTGTAGGCGATCACCAACTGGCCGGCCTCGTTGTACATCTCGATGATAATATCCTTGCGAAAATCCTTGAGCGACACCTCCGCGCCAAGGCCGGAACCATAGTTCCAGACCTTATTGGCCCACTGCTCGAACTCCTTGTCGTGCGTCACCCCGCGTTCCAGGGTTATCGCCTCGTACTTGGTGCGCCCCGGCGACTTGCGGCTGGTGCTGGGATCGCCGCCCTCGCGGTGCTCCACCACCTCAGTGGTACGCTTCAGCGCCCCCACCTTGCTGATGCCGGCCACGTAGCGGCCGTCCCACTTGACGCGGAACTTGAAGTTCTTATATGGATCGAAGCGCTGGGCGTTGACGCTAAACTGGGCCATACCCTCCTCCTGGGCGCCCGTTGAGGCTGCGCCGCTCAAATCCGCTCGCGAGTACGGGCTTCACCTCCACACCTCTACAGACCGGTCACGTGAATGTATCGAGCAACTGTCACATTGACACGCCTGGGCCTGAAACACCCCCTAGACCTGAATCTGGCCCGCCATCTGCTGGAGCTTGATGATCACGAACTCCGCCGGCTTAAGCGGGGCGAAGCCTACCAGAATGTTGACGATGCCCAGATTGATGTCGTTCTGGGTGGTGGTCTCCTTATCGCACTTGACGAAGTAGGCCTCGCGGGGGGTACGGCCCTGGAAGGCGCCCTGACGGAATAGATTGTTCATAAACGCCCCCACATTGAGGCGGATCTGCGCCCAGAGCGGCTCATCGTTCGGCTCGAACACCACCCACTGCGTGCCGCGGTACAGGCTCTCCTCGATGAACAGTGCCAGACGCCGCACGGGGATGTACTTGTACTCATCCGCCGCCACATCCGCCCCGCGCATGGTACGGGCACCCCAGAGGACCCGCCCGTACACCGGGAAGGTGCGCAGGCAATTGATCCCCAGCGGGTTCAGCAGGCCATTCTCGGCATCGGTCATCTCAAGTTGCAACCCGGCAACGCCGTTGAGCGCCGCGTCAATGCCCGCGGGGGCCTTCCACACGCCGCGCTGGGCGTCGGTGCGCGCCATGACCCCGGCAATCGCCCCGCAGGGCACGAAGGTGTCAATCTGGCCGTCGAGGAGAGGATCGGCCTGCTTGATGCGCGGAAAGAAGATCGCCGCGTTCCGGCTCGCGTCGCCCGTGAGATTCATTCCGCTCACCCCCGACTGAGCGGCGCTGACTGAGTTCCAGGCGCTCCTGGGATCCACTAGCAGCATGGCCCGGCGTTTGACGCAGTAGGCCAGCGCTTCCTGATAGACATCATCCGGCACATCGCCGCTACGGGCATCGGGCAGAATACATAGCAGGTTGAACAGATCGGCCTTTTCGAGCTGGTACAGACCGGTTTTGTTCGTGGAGCTACCCTTGTAGGTCGCGGCGTCCAGGGGGGCGCTGTCCACGGCCTCATCGGTGGCGGGAGTGGCTCTGGCCGGTGTCGATTTGTTGGTATCGGTCCAGACATCGGGGTCCGTCAGCGCGCCGCTATGCGCGCTGGGAGCGGTGTCAGAAGGCAGGGTGACGCTGGATTTCACCCGCACCAGGCGCGACTCGGCCTTGAGCACCCGATCGACCCGGCGCGCGCTTTCTTTGGTGGTCAGATTGAGAAAGGTCTCGATGGTTCCGGTGCCACCGTCGCGCACGGTCAGGTCGAACAGGTCGGCGGGTTGCACGCCGAGGCGCCTGGCCACAGCCTGCACGTTGGGATCACTGAGAGATTTCGTATCCACCCGCACGCGCACCTGCATGCCCCAGGCGCCCTCAGAGGCGGCTTCGAGCGTCAGGTTGGGCACATCGTAGGTGGCTCTGGCGGCCTTTCCCGCAACCGGTTTATAGAGCCGCACGATAATCGCCTGGCTGCCGCCGTTGAGGAAGAAGTTGCGCACACCGTAGCTCAGGGCCGAATCGCGGTGCAACCCGCCAAACACACGCTCGTAATCGGCAAAACTGGTGATCGTCACCGGCTCATCGGTGGAGCCCCGCGGCGCTTTGCCGAGAAAGGCGGTGATCGAGGTGGCCACCCCCGTAATCGTGCGCACGCCGCTGGGGATCTCCTCGATGTAGACGCCCGGATAGGTCGGTGTGACCGGCATGCCAGCCTCCTACGCTTGCAAGGATCATGACACGCGCCGCCGTGTTCCACCCCGCCGCGCGGCCCCTCAGCAGGCGCCGTGGCAGCCTTCGGCGTCGTTTAATTGTTGGGAGCTATCGTGGTCTGGCCGATGGGTAACGGGGGGCAACCCGGTTCCACCCGCTGAAGGGGAAGGTTTGAGCACCAGGTTAATTGATAGTAAAAAAATTATCAAAAGCATTCTGTTCGGTAATGATTATACGCCATAGCCGCGGCCCCTGTCAAGCACATTGCCGGGGCGCCGGGGCGCCCAGGGCCATTGCATCTTTTATTCCGAGCACGCGTTCCCGATAAGCGTCATTGAGCGCGGCACGCAAGCTTCTGGTCTTCACGCTGCCTTTGCTCGACTCCTGGCGCAAGAGATTGAGCGCGATATGCCGCACGACGCCCATATGCTGCGGCGCATCGCCCGTCCGAATGCGACTGGCATCCTCGTGAAAGATGACATCGAGCACCCAATGCACCCGATTTTCGATGCCCCAATGCCCACGCACCAGCGCATTGATCGCATGTGGTGGATGTACCTGATCCAGCAGGTAGTAGCGCTATTCGGTGGTCGCGCGGCCATCGGCAGTACGCTGCGCTTCCACCAGCGCGACACTCGCCAGATCGCGCCGGCGGTCGCCGGGGTTCAGCTACGCGATTACCGCTGGGTCGCTGATGATAAACGCGGTGCGGGTTTCGATCCGCCCGTGGTCGCTCGTGGTCTCGGTCGCGCTGGTCATCCCATATTCCGGCTGTTGAGCCGCCCGCGCATCGGCGAGGAGCGCCTGTACATCGGCATCCGACGTGGGTTGATTGGCTTTCACGCCAGCACGTCGCGTCCCTGTCCGTCACGAATTCTTGCTCTGAACGCCCACGGCATCGATGGTGGCGGTACAGCCGCCCGGATCGAGCAGGTCGAGCACCTGCAGGATCGCCGTCATCTCATTGTACTGCGTGCGTACATGTGTTTGCCGCAAAAGAACACAAGAAACGCAGAATATACTGAGCTCATGTTCGCGATGATTTGTGCTCCTGGTGTTCTTTTGCGGCGAACGTGGGTGCGTCTCAGTGCAATCTACAACGAATCTACAACGGTAGTACCTGGATGTGTCGTCCATCGCCATCTGGCCCGGGACCAGGCGGTGTTCTGCTGCCCAGACACGGACCAGATGCGGCGCGGCCGGTACGTTCCCACCGTCGTGCCTGCCGCGATGGGTCGTTCCCGCACGCGAAATCACAGCGGTGCACACCGGTCAGACCGGCTGGATCCACGGGAGCAAGCGCTGCTGGAACCGTTCCGGGCAGTAGTGCGCCACGCACTCCCTACTGCGTAAACGACCCCAGATCATTCTTCAGCGCCAGCGTGGGCCGGTGGGCCGCCAGGGCATCGCCATCGGCGCCAATGCCAGCAATGAGCTGGGTGGCGCGCTCGCGGAGCGCCGGGGTATCCCCCAGCGCCAGGGCACGATCAAGCACCTGCAGGGCGATCACCATTTTCTGCCGCTGCGAGAGCAACGCCCGGGCCTCGGCGAAGAACTGCTCCAGGGGCACGTCGGTCAGGTAGCGCGTGGCGCGCCCGATCAGATCGGCGTCATAGCCGGGACCGGGGGGGAGAAAGGTCGCCAGGCGCTCACCCTCGTACACACTCGTCGCCCCCACCAGTTGCCCCAGGGCGACCACCAGCGCCGTCGCCGGCGTCAGTTTCCCCGGCGGGTAGATCGCGTCCAGTTCCGTCCACGAACCCATGGTGACCTCCTTTCCAAACGCTCCCCCGGACCGGGGCTGGGAAAACCTGGTTTCCCCAGCCCCCCTCCGGCGAGCTATGTTCACCTCAGCCGTCCATGCGGCTCGCGCCGCACGATGAAAAAAGGTTCTTCTTGGGAGGGCTACGCCCTCCCAAACCCTCCCAGGGGCCGGGGCCTGGGTGCGCGGGCCGGAGGCCCGCGTCCG
>Ga0272446_1000400_pt1 | contig 68724 bp, 44 predicted proteins | sample YNPCB0061_FD_194587 | JGI IMG/M metagenome (GOLD analysis project Ga0272446, IMG submission 194587) | Hot spring microbial mat communities from Yellowstone National Park, WY, United States - YNP-CB-006-1 | ecosystem: Environmental > Aquatic > Thermal springs > Hot (42-90C) > Sediment | place...
CGGAGCCGCAGGCGGAGTGAGGAATCTGGCGGTGCCCATGCGCCGCAAGACCCCTCGCTGCGCTCCTCAGAACCAGATGGTGCATGTCATTCCGAACGGAGCCGCAGGCGGAGTGAGGAATCTGGCGGTGCCCATGCGCCGCAAGACCCCTCGCTGCGCTCCTCAGAACCAGATGGTGCATGTCATTCCGAACGGAGCCGCAGGCGGAGTGAGGAATCTGGCGCTGCCCATGCGCCGCAAGACCCCTCGCTGCGCTCCTCAGAACCAGATGGTGCATGTCATTCCGAACGGAGCCGCAGGCGGAGTGAGGAATCTGGCGCTGCCCATGCGCCGCAAGACCCCTCGCTGCGTGTACCCTGCCCCTCGACAAGCTCGGGAGCCGCGGAGCCGAAGGGCTCGGGGTGCCATGGGTTGCTCCCGGCGCCACTGGCCCGCCGCCGGGCCATCAGGTACGCGGAATGACATGGGCGCCGGCATACGACATACCACTATAGTATTATTCGTTCCATTCGTTGATACTGCTATCCAATCCCGATGGACACATACTTCTCTTCAAGATATTCGTTGATACCGGTCGGCCCACCCTCACGGCCGATGCCACTCTGCTTGTAGCCGCCGAAGGGCGCCTGCGCGGTCGAGGGGATGGGGTCGTTGATCCCGACGATGCCATACTCCAGGCCCTCGGCCATCCGCCAGACCCGGCCCACGTCGCGGGTGAAGCAGTAGGCGGCCAGCCCGAAGGGCGTGGCGTTGGCCTGCTGCAGCACCTCCTCCTCGCTGTCAAAGGCGATCAGCGGAGCGACCGGCCCGAATGTCTCCTCGCGGGCCACCAGCATCTCGGCGCTGGCATTGGCGAGCACCGTCGGCGTCCAGAAGTTGCCCGCCGGACTCTCGCCGTAGGGGCCGCCGCCGGTGAGCAGCGCAGCGCCGCCGGCCAGCGCGTCGGCCACGTGGCGCTCCACCTTGGCGCGGGCCTGGGCGTCGATCAGCGGCCCGATCAGCGTGGCGGGGTCGAGGCCGTTGCCTACCCGCAGCGCGGCCACCTGTGCCGCGAAGGCAGTGGCGAAGCGCTCGTAGATCGGGCGCTCCACGAAGATGCGATTGGCGCAGACGCAGGTCTGCCCGGCGTTGCGGAACTTGGAGGCGATCGCGCCGCGCACCGCGCTCTCGAGGTCGGCATCGGCGAAGACGATGAAGGGCGCGTTGCCACCGAGTTCCAGTGAGAGCCGCTTCACTGTGTCGGCCGACTGGCGGATGAGCAGCTTGCCCACCTCGGTCGAGCCGGTGAAGCTCACCTTGCGCACCCGCTCATCGGCGAAGATCGCAGCGGCGAAGGGCGCCGGATCCTGGCAGGTCACGATGTTGAGCACCCCGGCGGGCAGCCCGACCTCGGCGAAGATCTGCCCGAGCTCCAGCGCCGAGAGCGGCGTCTGCTCAGCAGGCTTGACCACGGCGGTGCAGCCGGCGGCCAGGGCCGGGCCGAGCTTGCGGGTGATCATCGCGCTCGGAAAGTTCCACGGCGTGATCAGCGCGGCCACGCCCACCGGTTGCCGCAGCACCATCAGCCGCTTGCCGGCCGTTGAGGCGGGAATGGTGGTGCCGTAGATCCGCTCGGCCTCGCCGGCGAACCAGCTGAGGAAGCTGGCGGCATAGGCGATCTCGCCACGGGCCTCGGCCAGCGGCTTACCCTGCTCCAGGGTCATGATCGTGGCCAGCCGCTCCTGGCGCTCCAGCATGAGCGCAGCGGCCCGGCGCAGCAGCGCGGCGCGGGCGGGGGCCGGCGTCGCCGCCCAGCCGGGCAGGGCCGCGGCCGCCGCATCGACCGCAGCGCGGCTCTCCGCCGCGCCGGCGTCGGCCACCAGCGCAAGCTGCGCGCCGGTGGCCGGGTTGGTCACCGCAAAGCTGCTGGCCGTGGGCTGCCACGCGCCGCCGATCAGCAGCGCGTAGCGCGCCTCACCCAGCAGTTGGGCGGCAATTGTGTCGGGATCGGTCTGCATCGCTACTCCTCCATCAAGCAGAACTCGGTATGAGGCACCGCACCTGCGCCCGGCCCGGAAGATCAGGTATAATCGCCAGCGGCGACCGTAACAGGGGCGCGGCAACCGGCGCGCCCGGCCGTGAGGAGTTGTTAGCCAGCGATGCCCAGACGCACCGACCTCCATACCATCCTGATCATCGGCTCTGGCCCGATCGTGATCGGCCAGGCCTGTGAGTTCGATTACTCCGGCGCCCAGGCCTGCAAGGCGCTGCGCGAGGAGGGCTATCGCGTCGTGCTTGTCAACTCCAACCCCGCGACGATCATGACCGACCCGGGGCTCGCCGATGCTACCTATATCGAGCCGCTCACCGTGGCCAGCCTCGAGCACATCATTGCCCGCGAACGGCCCGATGCCCTGCTGCCTACCGTCGGCGGGCAGACGGCCCTGAACCTGGCCGTGGATCTCGATGCCGCCGGCGTGCTCCAGCGCTTCGGCGTCGAACTGATCGGCGCCTCGGTTGAGGCAGTGCGCATCGCCGAAGATCGCCAGCGCTTCAAGGATACCATGCTTGCGATTGGCCTCGCGGTGCCCACCTCGGGGACTGCGCATACCGTCGATGAGGCGCTCGCCGTGGTGAGCCGGACCGGCTTTCCCGCGATCATTCGCCCCTCCTTCACCCTCGGCGGCGCCGGCGGCGGCATCGCCTACAACATGGAGGAGTTCAAGGAGATCGTGGAACGGGGCCTCGATGCCTCCCCGGTCACCCAGGTGCTGATCGAAGAGAGCGTGCTCGGCTGGAAGGAGTTCGAGCTCGAGGTCATGCGTGACCGCGCCGATAATGGCGTGATCATCTGCTCGATCGAGAATATCGACCCTATGGGCGTCCACACCGGCGACTCCATCACCGTCGCCCCCGCGATGACGCTCACCGACCGCGAGTACCAGCGCATGCGCGATATGGGCCTGGCGGTGCTGCGCGCCGTGGGCGTCGAGACTGGTGGCTCCAATGTGCAGTTCGCCGTCAATCCGCTGGATGGGCGCATCTATGTGATCGAGATGAACCCGCGCGTCTCCCGCTCCTCGGCCCTGGCCTCCAAGGCTACCGGCTTCCCCATCGCCAAGATCGCCGCCAAACTCGCCGTTGGCTATACCCTCGACGAACTGCCCAACGATATCACCCGCGAGACGCCTGCCAGCTTCGAGCCCACCCTCGACTATGTGGTGGTCAAGATCCCGCGCTGGGCCTTCGAGAAGTTCGCCCAGGCCGATCAGACCCTCACCACCAGCATGAAGTCGGTCGGTGAGGTGATGGCCATCGGTCGCACCTTCCCCGAGGCCTTCCAGAAGGCCTGGCGCTCGCTCGAGCAGGGCCGCCTCGGCTGGGGCGCCGATGGCAAGGACCGCATTAACCCCGAGCGGCTGCGTGAGCGGCTGATCACCCCCAACCCGGAGCGCTTCTTCTACATCCGCTACGCCCTGCAGAGCGGGATGGACGTGGAGCAGATCAGCGCGCTCACCAGGATCGACCCCTGGTTCATCGAGCAGTTCGAGCAGATCGTCAACCTCGATGGGCGCTTGCGCGCCTTTAGCCTGGAGACGGTGCCCGCCGACCTGCTGCGCCAGGCCAAGCGCATGGGCTTCTCCGATGCCCAGCTGGCCTTCCTGCTGCGGGTCGGCGATGGCGCGCTCGCCAACCACGGGGCGAGCAGCGCCACCACGTCATCCCCGCTCCGCACCCCCTGGGCGCCCGAGCTCGCCGTGCGCGCACGCCGCACGGCGCTTGGCATCACCCCGACCTTCCACCGCGTCGATACCTGCGCAGCCGAGTTTCCCGCCTTCACGCCCTACCTCTACTCCAGCTACGAGAGTGAGGACGAGGCTGAGGTCTCCAGCCGCAAGAAGGTGATCATCCTTGGCTCCGGACCCAATCGTATCGGCCAGGGCATCGAGTTCGACTACTGCTGCGTCCACGCCGTGTTCGGCCTGCGCGCCATGGGCTACGAGACGATCATGATCAACTGCAACCCCGAGACCGTCTCGACCGACTATGACACCGCCGACCGGCTCTACTTCGAGCCGCTCACGCTTGAGGATGTACTTAACATTGTTGAGCTCGAACGGCCCGACGGCGTGCTCATCCAGTTCGGCGGCCAGACGCCGCTCAAGCTCGCCCGCGCGCTCGAGGCCGCTGGCGTGCCGATCTGGGGCACCCCGCCCGAGGCGATCGACCTCGCCGAGGACCGCGACCGCTTCGGCGCCCTGCTCGACCGCCTGGCCATCCCCGCGCCCGCCCACGGCAGCGCCACCAGTTGGGAGGAGGCCCGCCACGTGGCCGCCACCATCGGCTACCCCGTGGTGGTGCGCCCCTCCTACGTGCTCGGCGGCCGCGCCATGGCCATTGTCTATGACGACGAGACGCTCGAACGCTATATGCGCGAGGCGGTGGACGCCTCGCCCGAGCATCCCGTGCTGATCGACCGCTTCCTGGAAGATGCCTTCGAGATGGACGTGGATTGTGTGGCCGATGGCCAGGAGGTGGTGATCGCCGGGATCATGGAGCAGATCGAGCTGGCCGGCGTCCACTCCGGCGATAGCGCCTGTGTGATCCCGACCTACATGGTCGCCCCGCAGCACGTCGCCACCATGCGCGAGTATACCGTGCGTCTGGCCCGCGAGCTCGGCGTGGTCGGCCTGATGAACGTCCAGTACGCGATGAAGGACGACGTGGTCTATGTGCTCGAGGTCAACCCGCGCGCCTCGCGCACTGTGCCCTTCGTCGCCAAGGCCACCGGCGTGCCCTGGGCACAGGTCGCCGTGCAGTGCGCCGCCGGCAAACCCCTCAGCGCCTGGCACGAGCTGATCGCGAAGGGCGAGGCGCAGCTCGCCAACCATGCGACGCCCCGCTACCACGTCAAAGAGGTGGTGCTGCCCTGGGGCCGCTTCCCGGGGGTGGATACGCTGCTCGGTCCGGAGATGCGCTCCACCGGCGAGGCGATGGGCAGCGGGGCCAGCTTCGGCGAGGCTTTCGCCAAGGCCCAGCTCGGCTGCAGCCAGCCGCTGCCGCTGAGCGGCAATGCCTTCCTGAGCGTCAACGACCGCGATAAGGCCAACCTGTTGCCGATCGCCCGCGACCTGGCCGCCCTCGGCTTCACTCTGCTCGCCACCAGCGGCACCGCGACGTTCCTGCAGGCCGCTGGCCTGCAGGTCACGCCGATCTACAAGGTGAACGAGGGGCGTCCCAATGCGGTCGACTATATCAAGAACGGTCAGATCGCCCTGATCGTCAATACGCCCCTCGGCAAAGCCAGCTTCTTCGACGAGGCGGCCATCCGCCGCGCCGCCATCGTCTACGGCGTGCCAACCCTCACCACCCTCTCGGGCGCCGCCGCCGCCGTCGCAGCCATTGGCGCCCTGCGCGAAGGCGTCTGGACGGTCGAGAGCCTGCAGGAACGGATCGCTTAGTGCAGTTCCAGGCGACCTGTTCGGGCATCAGCGCGACCTCGACCGTGTCCAGCTGCGCCGCGCCCAATCTACCATCGCACATCTGCAATCTGCAATCGCACTAGCCAACCACCTCGTTGCGCAGTACGCCGATTCCCTCGATCTCGCACTCCATCACGTCACCCGCCTGCAGCCAGCGCTGCGGGCTCATGCCCATGCCGACCCCGCTGGGCGTGCCGGTGGCGATGATGTCGCCCGGCTCCAGCGTGATGCCGTTGCTGAAGGTGGCAATACAGGTGGCGATGTCGAAGATCATATCGCCGGTGTGTGAGTCCTGCATCGTCTCGCCGTTGAGCCGCAGCTGCAGCCTGAGCCGCTGCGGGTCGGGGATCTCGTCGGCGGTCACGATCCAGGGGCCCATCGGCGCCGAGCCGTCGAGGCTCTTGCTGTAGAAGAACTGCTGGTGGCGCGTCTGCAGGTCACGGGCCGAGACATCGTTGAGGATGGTGTAGCCGAAGACGTGCTCCAGCGCCTGCTCGCGCGGGATGCGCGTGCCGCCGCTGCCGATCACCAGTGCCAGCTCGACCTCCCAGTCGCGCTGGGTCGAGACAGCGGCCAGCAGCGGCACCGCGGCGCCAGGGTGGTTCACCGCCGTGGGCAGTTTGGAGAAGAAGACCGGGTGCTCGGGCAGCTTCTCGGGGAGCCCTTTGGCCCGTAGCGACTCGATCGCGTGGGCGGCATAGTTCATCCCGAGGCAGATGATGTTCTTGCGTGGCCTGGGGATGGGCGCCAGCAGCGTCACCGCGCTCAGCGGCGTGGCCGCAGCCGCAGAGGCGGCAAGCTCGCGCGCCCGGGCCAGCAGCGCCGGCCCCCCGGCGATCAGTTCGAGCATGGTCGGCGCCAGCGCGCTCAGATCGACCACCGCCCCATCACGCACCGCCCCGATCCGCTCCACCCCTGCCTCGTGGTAGGTTACCAGTTTCATAACCTCAGCTTCCTCGTTCTACGCAGGCTCTTCTGGCAATGCGCCGTATGGTACCATCCCTACGGCCCCACCGTCTCGCTGATCGGCATTGGGGTGAAGACCAGCACAAAGACGAGCAGCCCGAGCAGGGCCAGCAGCCGCCAGCGGCCACGCAGCGGCGAGACCTCGTTGAGCAGCGGGCTGCGCTGCTGGCCAAGCAGCGCGACGATCACCGCCCAGATGAACCAGCCGCTCCAGAGGAAGCCGAGGCCGAGCAGCGCCACCGCCACGACCATGCTCATCAGCCGGGCCGCCCGCGGGCCGAACAGGGCAAAGAAGATGTGACCGCCATCGAGTTGGCCTGCCGGCAGCAAATTGAGCCCCGTGACCAGCAGCCCGGCCCAGCCGGCCAGCGCCACCGGGTGCAGAAAGACATCCTCGCCGCCACTGGGCAGGAAGCGCCCGAAGACGATGATCTTGATCGCCGCGTAGAGCAGGCTGTTGCCCTCGGTGAAGCTACCGGGCAGCGGCGTCAGCGGCTGCACCTCCGAGAGCCGCAGCCCCAGGAAGAGCACCGGGATGGCCACCACCAGGCCGGCCAGCGGACCCGCGATCGCGATCGCCAGCAGTGCGCGGCGGTTCGGCACCGGCTCTTTGATCGAGATGAACGCGCCCATGGTGCCGAGCAGGAAGATCGGCGCCGGAATGAAGAACGGGTAGCTCACCGCCACGCCCTCGCGGCGCGCCACGATGAAATGGCCCAGTTCGTGGGCCAGCAGGATGCCCAGCAGCGCCGCGCTGAAGCCCAACCCCTGCGCTAGCTTGAAGCCCTCGCTGGTCAGCCCGCCCACGAAGACCGTCGAGGCCACCGTCAGCGCAAAGAGCAACAGCGCCAGCCAGAGCCGCGACGGCTGCACCGCCGGCAGGGGCGGCGCCGCCACCAGCGCCACCCGGTCGCCTGCCTGCTGCAGCAGCGGCGTGTAGCCCCGTGCGCGCAGGCGCGGCGCCACCTGGTCGTAGGCGGCCTGGGCATCCAGACGCAGCCGCCCCACAAAGCGCGTCGCCGTCTGGCCCTCCCGTGAGACCTGCAAGTGCTCGACCGCGTCGATCGTCAGTACCTCGCCCACGATTGCGTACAACTCGTCCGTCGAATCAGCCAGATAGAGCTCCATGCCACGTGCCGATCAGTTTCACGGGGGGGGACACCCGGCCCATGCGTAGCGCCCGTTGTCATGCTTCGCAGGAGAGCACACCTCACGCTGCCATCCTGTTAATCATCGTTCATCATACCACGTTGCTCTTCCAGCCGGCAGTGCGTATGTTATACTGAACGCGTCGACGAAGAATACCGCACGGTGATGCGCTACAAACCCTAGTAGAGCTGAGGCGACAGGACGTTCGGCAGTACGCTCCACCCTGCGCCCTGGGCCCACGCAATGATCGAGCCGGCACACATCCTGGTGGTTGAAGACGACCCGATCATCCGCCGTGTCTACCACGATGTGCTCGTGGCTGACGGCTACCGCGTCTCCCTCGCCGCCAGCGGCGAAGAGTCGCTCGCCTACCTCAACCTGATCACCCCCGATATCATCCTGCTCGATCTGGGCCTCCCCGGCATCGACGGCCTCGAGGTGACCCGGCGCGTCAAGGCCGACCGCTCCAAGCCCTTCATCCCGGTGATGATCCTCTCGGCCACGACGGACCTCAGCACCAGCGTGGCCAGTCTCGATGCCGGCGCCGACGACTTCCTCGTGAAGCCGATCGAGATCGACGAGTTGCTCGCCCGCGTCCGCGCCATGCTGCGCCTCCAGCGCGCCCAGCGCGGCCTCCAGCGCGCCCAGCGCAAAACCGAACTGCTGCTCCACCTCACCCGCGACCTCGGCGCCAGTATCGACCTCGATGTGCTGCTGACCCGCTTTCTCGACCACCTCGCCGATGCCGTCGGCGCTATCCGCGCCAGCATTATCCTCACCGATGTGGACGATGAACGGACCCTCTGCTACTCGAGCAGCCGCAACCCGGCTACCCCTGTGCTCAGCCATATTCTGCGCCACGGCGTGGCCGGCTGGGTGCTCCGCGAGCGCCTGCCGGTCATCATCCACGATACCCGCCAGGATACGCGCTGGTTCTCCGCCAATGAGATCCACGCCAATGTGCGCGCCGTGGCCTCGATGCCGGTTATCCGCGAGGGCCGCATCCTCGGGGTGATCACGCTCGTGCACCATACGCCGGGCTACTTCCACGAGGAGCATATCGAACTGCTCGGCTCGGTGGCCGCCCAGAGCGCCGTGGCCCTCGAGAGCGCCCAACTCTTCCGCCTGACCCAGCGCCAGAAAGAGTTGCTCGCCCGCCGCGCCGAGGAACTGCGCAAAGTCAACGAAATCAATACCTACCTCGCCGAGTTGATGGCCCCCGACCAGTTGATGCGCCTGCTGGTCTACATGATCCAGCAGCATTTTACTTACCCGCTCGTCAGCCTCATGCTCCTGCAGGGCGACGAACTCGTGCTCCAGGCGGCCGCCGGCAGCCTCGGCGGCCGCCCGGTCCAGCCGGCACGCATCCGCGCCGACCAGGGCCTCAGTGGCTGGGCGCTCGCCAACCTCCAGCCGGTGTGCGTCGCCGATGTCACCGCCGACCCGCGCTTCGCGCCGCTGCTGCCCGATGACGACCGGGTTCGCTCCGCGCTGGTCGTGCCGATCGTGCTGCGTCGCGAAGTGCTCGGCACGCTCGAGGTGCGTAGCGCCGCCATCGATGCCTTTGGCCCCAGCGACGAGGCCGTGCTCAATGCGATCGTCAACCAGTTCAGTATCGCCCTCGGTAATGCCCGCCTGCTCGAACAGGAACAGCAACGGATCTTCCAGCTCAGCCAGGTCAATCGCCTCTCGGTGGCAATCACCGCCCAGCTCGATGCGCCCCAGAACCTGCAACTGGCCGCCGATGCCGTCGCGGCGATCTTCGCGGCGCGCCAGGCGGCCCTGGTGCTCTTTGGCGACCCCGAGCACCAGGGGCAGGTGCTCGTCGCCATTCACGGCGACCCCACGCCCTACGATACCGACCTGACCCGCCTGATCGCCGCCCGCCCCGATCTGCAGCAGCAGATCCACCAGCTGCGCGAGCCTGCCCTGGTGTGTGGGGTGCGCGCCAGGGCGGAACTGGCGCCGCTCCATAGCCTGCTCACCGCCCGCGGCATCGATGACCTGCTGTGCGTGCCCCTGTTCGCTGGCCAGCGCTGCCTGGGCGTGCTCTGCGTCGATGCGACGGGCCGCGAGGCGGGCTTTGGCCGCGCTGAGCTTGAACTGGCCACGACCGTGGCCAGCCTGATTGTGCAGGTGATGGAGAACGCCCGGCTCTATCGTGTCGTTGCTGAGGAACGCTCGACGCTCAACGCCGTGCTGCGTGGCGCTGCCGACCCGATCCTGCTCGTCGGCCCCGGGCGCGAATTGTTGCTCGCCAACCGCGCCGCCGAGGAGCACCTCGGCGTGCTGCTCAGCGCCGCCCGCGGTCGCCCGCTCACCGATCTCCGCGCCGGCCAGGACAGTGCCCTCGGCCAACTGCTGCCCCTGCTCGAACGGGCCAACGGCGCCAGCGCCGCCGCCGAGATCACCGTCCCCGATGATGTCACCTACAGCGTCAGCATCGCTCCGGTGCGCGGCGCCGATGAAACGCCGCTCGGCCAGGTCACCGTGCTGCGCGATATCAGCCCGATCAAACGCCTCGAGCGCCAGGAGCGCGAACGGGTGCGCAGCGTCTTCCGCCGCTATGTCTCACCCCAGGTGGCCGAACAACTGCTCAGCGCCGGCGGCGCCTTCGGCGCACCCACCGAACGCGATGTCGCCGTGGTCTTCACCGACCTGCGCGGCTTCACGACCATCACCGAACGCACCAACCCCCGCATGCTGATCGAGCGCATCCTCAACCGCTACTTCACCGCGATGACCGAGGTGCTCTATGCCTACGACGGGACGATCGACAAGTTCCTCGGCGATGGCATCATTGGCGTGTTCGGCTCGCCGATTGCCCACGATGACGACGCCCAGCGCGCCCTCGCCGCCTCGGTTGCGATGCAGCAGGCCTTCGCCCGCCTCGCCTGCGAGTGGCGCGCCGAGCTCGGCCTCGAGATCGGTATGGGTATCGGCCTGAGCTACGGCCGCGCCGTCGTCGGCAATATCGGCTCGGAGCAGCGCCAGGACTATACACTCATCGGCGATGTGGTCAACACCGCCTCGCGCCTCTCCGGCATCGCCCGCGCCGGCCAGTTGATCGTCTCCTACCACCTCGTCGAGGCCCTGCCCCACGCCTGGCAGCCCCCCTGGCCCCTCGCCCCGCTCGGCACGGTCGACCTCAAAGGCAAACGCGAACCGCATCGCATCTTTGAGGTGCAAATCCCCTGACACCTCCACCAACATGTACGCAATCTGCCCGCCGTCTTGACAATCGCGTGTAAAACTTTTATTATACAGCCATCAAAGCCTGATCATCAGACCCGTTTCGCGTTTGAGGAGTACCCTTGCCTACCAGCGTTGCCCGACCCCGGCTGCCGCGGCGCGCCCTTGCCACTCTGAGCCTGCTGGTGCTGGCTGCGCTGCTGGCTGGCTGCAACCGGCCCCCGGTGGTGCTCACCGGCACCATCACCGATGCCTACACCGGCCAGCCCGTACCCCAGGCTAGCGTGACCATCGGCAGAACCACCGTGACCACCGATGACCAGGGCGTGTTCAGCACGCCCCGCTGGCGGCGCTCCGATACGCTCGCCATCTCGGCGCCGCGCTATGAGCCGCTCAGCCTCCTGCTGGAGGACCGCCCCGAGTTGCGCGCCAGCGATGCCCTGACCCTCACGCTTGACACGGTGCTGCGCCCGAACACGCTGGCCGGCACGATCAGCGATGAGTACAACGGCCAGCCCCTCGCCGGCGCGCAGATCATCGCCAGCTTCAACCTCACCGATACGCTCAGCGCCACCACCGATGGCACCGGGCACTATCACCTCAGCGGCCTCCCCGAGCAGTTTACTCTGAGCGTCACGGCACCCGACTATGCGCCCGTCGAGCGAACCCTGAGCCGCACCACCAGCCTCGACCTGGCCCTGCGCCCCAATGTGCTGAGCGGGCAGGTCACCGATCGTTACACCGGCCAGGGCGTGCCCGGTGCGACCGTGACCGCGGGCACTGCCAGCACCACCACCGCTGCTGACGGCACCTACCGGCTCACGGCCATCCCCGCTACGGCCACCAGCGTCGAGATCAGCGCCGATGGCTATGCCACCCTCTCCTATGAACTTGCCCGCTCGACGATCCTGAATGCCGTGTTGCGCCCCGATACGCTCACTGGCCGGCTGATCGATAAGCGGAGTGGCGAACCGATCGCCGACGCGGCCATCATCGCTACCACGACCTTCCCCGGCACTGATGTGGCCTTCGAGCGCATCACCGGCAGCAGCGATGGCACGTTCACACTCAAGGGTGTGCCCGAACAGGGCTACCTCCAGGTTCTCTCGCCTGGCTACCGCACCCAGGTCATCCCGATCACCCCCGGCACCGTGCCGACCGAGATCGCCCTCGAACGCTTCCGCGTCAAGGCGCTCTATGTCACCGCCGCGGTCGCTAGTTCGCCAGGCCTGCTCGATGAGTATATCGACCTGATCGACCGCACCGAACTGAATGCGATCGTGATCGACCTCAAGAGCGATCTGCGCGATGACCTGGGCCTGGTCTACTACGATACGCAGGTCCCGCTGGCCCGCGAACTCGGTCTGTCGCGGCCCTACATCGACATGCCGGCCCTCGTGCAGCGCCTCAAGCAGCGCGGCATCTATACCATCGCCCGCATCCAGCTCTTCTCCCACGACAATGCGCTCTCCGACGCGCGTCCCGAGTGGTCGATCCGCCTTCGAGAGACCGGCGAAGTCTACGCCGATTATCCCGGGCCCGGCATCCGCTATGCCTACCTCGACCCGACCAATCGCAACGTCTGGGATTACAACATTCAGCTTGGTGTCGAGGCCGCGCTCATGGGCTTTGATGAGATCAATTACGACTACATCCGCTTCCCCGACTGGTTCGGCAAAAAGGCCGAGTTCCGTGACCAGTTGCTCTTCTCCGAGCCCATCGACCCGGTCGACAATCCCGAGCGCATGTTCGAGGTGATCACCGAGTTTATGGATGCGGCCCACCGCGCGGTGAATGGCGCCGGCGCGAAGATGTCGATCGATATCTTCGGCCGCGTCGTGCTCGGTGGCTCGCTCACGATCGCCCAGGATATTGGCCGCATGGGCAACCACACCGACTATATCTGTCCCATGCCCTACCCGTCGCTGTGGTGGCCCGGCGCCTTCGACCTCCCCTCGCCGGTCGATGAGCCCTTCAAGGTGCTCACCGCCGCCAATGCCGAGGGGCTGCGCCAGATTGCCGGCGAGTACGCGCGCCTCCGCCCCTGGCTCCAGGACCATACCGACCCCTGGGCCTACAAGGTGGTGCGCTATGGCCCCGCCGAGGTGCGCGCCCAGATCGAGGCCACGGAGCAGTATCCCGAGATCGATGGTTGGACGCTCTACGACTCGGCAAACGCCTACAAGGGTGCCTTCGGGGGCGCCGTCAAGCCAGCAACACCCGAGCCTGCCTCGCGGGACGCTACCGCCCCGTAAGGCCGAGGCATTGCTGGAGCCCATGCTTCGGCCCGCCGAGCTCAGGCCGGCCAACACTCGCTGACGGGGTCCTTACCCCTTCTGGGAAGCTGAACTAGCGCGCCGTCGCGGCAGAGACGGCCCCCCGATGGACAGACGGGCGGACCAGGTGCTCCGCCTTCCAGCCTGGGGCTCCGGCCTCGCTCACAGCGGCGTACGAGGCGGGAACGTATGCGAAGGATCACGGCCCTCTTCTCCTCCTGGGCACGATGCGTCGCCCTCGCCCTCGCTATCATCGCCCTGCTCGCCGCTGCGCTCCCCCTCGCGCCCGCTCGCGCCCAGCAAGCGGGTCCCCAGGTCCGCGTCGGCGCCATCACCCTTAGCCGCGTCGCCGACTGGGAGGCCGGCGGGAGTAGCGGCATGCTCGTCACCAACAACGCCGGCGGCGAACTGCGCCTGGCTGATGGCCAGAACTTCGGCAGCTTCGTCTCGCCGCCCCTCAAAGCCGACTTCCCGCTCAATGCCGCTGGCGCCCACTGGCAGGCCGAGGTGCCCTCCGGCACGCAGCTGCTGCTCGAACTGCGTGGCCGCGCCACACCACCCGAGGGCGACCCTGAGCGCGGCTGGGGCCCCTGGCTCCCGCTGGTCGCCGGTGATGCCCGCTCGGCTGCCCGCGGCAGCGAAGATGCCTTCGCCACCCCCGATGTGCTGGCCCTGCCCGCTGATACCCAGTACCTCCAGCTGCGCGCCACCCTCGGCAGCCAGGTCGCCCGCGCCTCGGCCAGCCTTGCGGAGGTGACCATCAGCTACCTCAACACCACGAGCGCGCCGCCGGTCTTCGCCGCAGGCCTGCCGCGCCGGCCTGTGCTCTTCGGCCCCGCGACGCTTACCCCCCGGCCCACGCTTATCAGCCGCGCCGACTGGAGCGGTAGCCTGCGCTCCGCCCGGCCCGCGCGTCGTGAACCGCGCGCGGTGATTATCCACCAGATCGATGCCACTACCACGCCCAGCACCACCCTCGACCTGCTGCGCGCCCTTGCGGTCTATCAGACCGAGGTGCTCGACTGGGAGGATCTTGGCTACCATTACCTGATCGACCCCGAAGGCAACCTCTTTGAGGGTCGCCTCGGCGGGCCGACCTCGACGGTGTCGCGCTTCGCCGGCGGCGACGCCGCCGTCCACCTCGCGCTGATCGCTCCCCGCGACGCTGCCCCTACCCCCGCCGCCAGCGGCACGCTCGTCAGCCTGCTTGCCTGGCTCGGCCAGGCCTACGCGATCAGCCCCACTGGGGAACACAGCGTCGCCGTCGATGATGCGCGCGTTGTGCGCCCGAACATCGCCGGCCATAACGATGTCGCCCCCGAGGCCCCCGACCCCTTCCCGCCCCTGCGCAGCCAGCTGGCCCAGATCCGCACCCAGGCCGACGAGTCGACGGTGCGTGCCCGCTGGTACTTCGCTGAGGGCAATGTGGCCGACTACAGCCAGCGGCTCGCCTTCTTCAACCCTGGCGGCGCGCAGGCCGACGCCCGCGTGACCCTGATCCGCCCCGGGGACTCACCAGTGACCCGCATCGTCACCGTGCCCGCCAATGGCCGCGCTGACCTCACGGTCAATGACCTGGTCCAGGGCGCCCCGGCGCTGCCCGCCATCGTCGAGTCGAGCGCGCCCATCCTCGCCGAACGCAGCATGGGCCTCACCACCGACATCGACGGCGGCCCCGGGATCAGCGAGCTTTCCCGCGTCTGGTACTTCGCCGAGGGTTCCACCGAGGGCGACGCGCGCACCTACCTGATCCTCTTCAACCCGGGCGCCGCTCCGGTCCAGGCCACGCTGAACTACATGCGCCGCGACGGGCTCAACTTTGAACAGCCCGTGACGATCGCCGCCCAGTCGCGCCTGGTGGTCGCTGTGAATGACATCACCCTGCCCGACGGCACGCGCCCGCTGCTGGACGCCAGCTTTGGCGTCCAGGTGATCGCCAGCCAGCCGATTGCCGTGGAGCGCACTATGCGCTTCGGCCCCAACCAGGCCGGCCTGCACACCGGACGCGGCCTCACGACCCTGGCCCGGCGCTGGCACTTCGCCGAGGGCACCACCGAGGGCGATTTCCGCATGCGCCTGCTGGTGCTCAACCCCAACAGCCAGCCCGCTCGCACCAGTGTCACCTTCTTTGGCCCCGACGGGCGCGCCACCATCAGGCGCTACGCCATCCCGCCGCGCTCGCAGCTCAGCATCGACGCCAACGAGATCGTGCCCGGCCTCGGCGTGAGCTCGCTGGTCGAAGCCGACCGGCCCATCGCGGTGGAGCGGGCGCTGACCTTCAATGGCGGCGCGGCTGGCACGATCGGCGCCGGGGCGACCGAGCCGCACTACCGCTGGGCCTTCGTCGATGGACGGACCAGTGACGCCACCTATGTGCTCTGCGTGAGCAACCCTGGCCGCACCAGCGCCCGTGTCACGGTCGACTTCAGCTTCGCCGGCGGCGCCACCGGTACGCAGCGCTTTGAGGTGCCCGCTGGCGCGCGCTACACCCTCTCGGTCCACGAGTTCTACCCCGACGAGCGCGCCGTCTCCGCTCTGGTGCGCAGTACCCAGCCCATCATCGCCGAGCGCTCCATCTTCCCAGGTGGCGGGGTGCGCGGCGGCGCGACCAGCCTGGGCATTCCCCAGGAGTAACTGCGATGGGGGTCAGCCCCGGCTCCGTGAGGCCGAGGCATTGGCGCAGCCAACGCTTCGGCCCAACCCCGGACTAAAACTCCTCATCGCGCCGCAGTCGCGCAACCAGCTGGGTATAGAACTGGTTGCTCGGGCGCAGGCGTACGAAGGTGCACACCCGCGGGCTGCGCCGCACCACCACCTCGTCGCCCTCCTGCAGGGGCAGGTTCTCGCGCCCGTCGATCGCCAGGCTGGCCTGGTGGCGGCTGCGCAGCTGAATGGTCACCACCGCGTCCTCGTGGAGCACCATCGAGGGCACCCGCGAGAGATGCGGCGCAATGCCCACCAGCAGTAGCGCCCGCGAGCGCGGGTCAACGATCGGGCCGCCCGCCGCCAGCGCGTAGGCGGTTGAGCCGGTGGCCGTGGCCACCAGCACCCCGTCAGCGTGGTAGGTGGTCAGCGGGGAGCCGTCCACGCTCACGTGGGCGTTTACCACGCGGCTGAGCTCGCTGCGCGACAGCACCGCCTCGTTCAGCGCGGTGAAATCGGCGATCTGCTGGCCGCCGCGGTACAGCGTGGCGCGGATCAGCGCCCGCTCGTCATACCAGCCGCCCCCCTGGTCCACCAGTTCGATCGCCTGCTCAACCTCGTCTGGCTGCACCTCGGCCATAAAGCTCAGGTGCCCGAGCGCCACCGCCAGCACCGGGATGTCGAGCGGGAAGCAGAGCCGCGCAGCGCGCAGCACCGTGCCATCGCCGCCCATCGCCACCATCATGTCGCTGTCGTGCAGCACGCTCGGCGTGTCGCGCACCTCCTGCGAGACCCCGCGCCAGACCACGATGTCGCGGGCGCGCAGCCACGCCGCCAGCCGCGCCGAACACTCGATCGAGATCTCCGAGAAGGGGTTGTAGAGCACCGCCACCCGCCTGAGCATCGCGAAGTCTCCTTAGGATTGATCCTGCCTGGCTGCGCCTGCGGAACGTTGCCCAAAGCATACCATGGAACCGGGCGCCCAACAAAGGCGTGCTATAATCACCCTGGTGCCAGTAGACCCCGCATCTCAGCATGCGACCGTCGCGTCAATGTTGCCGCGACCGGCCCCAGGCTGCCAACTCAGTGACGAGGAGGGAGTATCCCATGGCCCTGGCAACCCCGATCGAGGAGCCCCGCACGTCCTTTGCCATCGCGCAGCGCCAGTTCGATATCGCCGCCGATCTGCTCGATCTCGCCCCTGGCCTGCGGAGCATTCTCCGCTCACCCCAGCGCGAACTCACCGTCAATTTCCCGGTGAAGCTCGATGACGGCCGCATCCGTGTCTTCACCGGCTTTCGCGTCCAGCATAACCTGGCGCGCGGCCCGCTCAAGGGCGGCATCCGCTACCATCCCGAGCTCTCGCTGGACGATGTGCGCGCCCTGGCGATGTGGATGACCTGGAAGTGCGCGGTTACCAACCTGCCCTATGGCGGCGCCAAGGGTGGAGTGGTGGTGGACCCGAAACAGCTCTCCGCCCACGAGATCGAGCGGCTCACCCGCCGCTTCGCCACCGAGATCAGCATCCTGATCGGCCCCGAGCGCGACGTGCCCGCCCCCGATGTCAATACCAACCCGCAGATTATGGCCTGGATCATGGATACGATCTCTATGCACCAGGGCTACACGGTGCCCGCGATTGTCACCGGCAAGCCAATCAACATCGGTGGCTCCGAGGGCCGGAACGAGGCGACGGCCCGCGGCCTGGTTGCGGTCCTCACCCAGGCCGCCAGCCAGCTCGACCTCGAGCTCAGTCGCCTGCGGATTGCCGTCCAGGGCTTCGGTAACGCCGGCGCCAATGTCGCGCGTCTGCTACAGGCCCGGGGCGCCAGCATCGTGGCGGTCAGCGATAGCCGCGGCGGTGTCTACAACCCCCACGGCCTCGACCCGGTTGCGATCCTCGACCATAAGGGCCACACCGGCACGGTCAGCGACTACCCTGAGGGTGAGCAGATCAGCAATGCTGACCTGATCGAGCTTGACTGTGATGTGCTCGTGCCTGCCGCCCTCGGCGATGTCATCACCGCCGCCAATGCGCCCCGCGTGCGTGCCCGCATCGTGGCCGAGGCCGCCAATGGCCCGACTACCCCCGCGGCCGATGACATCCTCTATGACCAGGGCACCCTCGTGCTGCCCGATATCCTCGCCAACGCCGGCGGGGTGACGGTGAGCTACTTCGAGTGGGTCCAGGGCCTCCAGGAGTTCTTCTGGAGCGAGCAGGAGGTCAACGCCCAGCTCGAGCGCGTGATGGGCCACGCCTTTCATAGCGTGCTCAGGGTCGCCCACGAACGCGGTGTGCATATGCGTACCGCCGCCTATCTGCTCGCCGTCCGGCGCGTCGCCGACGCCGTCACTACCCGCGGCATCTACCCCTAGTGCAGTTCCAGGCGACCTGTTCGGACATCAGCGCGACCTCGACCGTGTCCAGCTGCGTCGCGCCCAATCTACAATCGCCAATCTGCAATCTGCAATTGCACTAGCCATCGCCTTGCCCTGCCCGGTCGCGAAACCTCTGCACCGCCCCTGCGGTACATACAGCGAGATGTTCGCCCACGTACCGCAGGAGGCTTCACCAATGAGCGACCGCGTCCTCTCCACCGCCGCTGCCCGCGAGGCGATTGGCGCCTTCCAGCGCATCGTCACCGGCCCGCTGCTCCAGCAGATCAGCGAGCTCAACGCCCAGGGTCAGATCTTGAGCGAGCCGAACAACTGGGACGGCCGGCTGGCCGCTGAGTTCCGCGCGCACTGGGCCGATACGCACACCAGGCTGATCGGCATCCAGCAGGCCCTCGAAGAGCTGCGCCGCCAGGTCCACCAGATCAACCAGAACATCATGCAGGCCGGCGGCAACATGTAGCCCCGCCCGTGCCACACCACGAAGGCCGCCCGGCGGCGGCACTGCCCGCCCCACCGGGCGGCCTTCGTGCTCCTCGCGACACGCCCCTGCGCCAGCACTCTGCCCCACGCTTCGAGGAGCCTGATGATGACCACGAGCTCGGCGCGTCCCGACGCGCTTGTCTGCTATGCCCGCGTCACCAGCGCTAGCGCGACCCGGCTGGAAGCCGGGGCTAGCCGCCTGGCGCTGATCCTCAGCCACTTCGCCGCCCGCTGCACCGAGTATGCCGTGCCCGAGACCGAGAGCCTCGCCGCGCGCCTCGGAAACGCCGCCCGCAGCGAGGCCGAGCTTGCCGCGTGGACCAGCCGCGTGGCCGCGGCCTTCCGCGCCGCCGACCAGGATGCCGGCGCCGTGTCCAACCAGCAGATCAAGCTGGGCCACTGGATCGCCGCCAATCGGCTGCACACCCTGGCGCTGCTGCCCGCCACCCGCGAGCTCTACGAACTGCTCGCCACCTCCGAGCCAGCTCAGAACCTTGCGTGGGATAGCATCGCCCTGGCGCTTGACAATAGCCTCGCCCTCGCCGAGCTGATCATCGAGGAAGCCGGCGACGCCTGGCCGCTCTTCATCCCCCAGTTGATCGTCCTGCTGACGCCAGTGCTGGTGACCCTGGGGCTCACCGCCAGCACGGTCGTCGTCGCGAGCGATGGGTCGCGCTGGTTGACCGAGCCCGTGCAGCATCCCGCCGACGTGCTCAAGCTGTTCCACGAGAGCTTCTGGCGGCTGATGTACCACCCGATCGATGAGCCACGGCTCATGTCGATCACCGCGCGCCTCGATAAGCTGAATCGAGCTCTCTGTCGCACGCTCGGTACATGCACACGGCCGCGGCCCCCCGCCCACGCCGAGCCGCTGCGCGACCCGTTTCGCGGTACCCGCGACGTGGCGGTGACGGAGATGTTCGATCCCACGACCATCCGCCACCAGGGCAGCGATGGCCGGCTCTATGTGGGGCCGCAGGCGCTCATGCAGGGCGAACACAGCCTGATCAGCTACTACGCTGACGAGCAGGTGCGCGTTGCCCGCGTCGGCGCCCAGGAGTACGCCGTCGGCATCGCCGGGCTCGACCCCGGCAACGCCAACGGCCCCAACAATTTCCTGTCGGTGGCCCAGACCGCCAATGGGCATACCAACGAAAACCAGTACTACGACTACGTGAAAGACCAGTTCTTCGATCACTTGCAGCGCCTGCCGGATGGCAGCACGCTCCATCTGGCCGGCCATAGCATGGGCGGCGGCATGATCATGCTCATGCTCAACGACCCCGACGTCCAGCGCGAGTTGCGCTCCGGCAACCACACCGTCGCGTCGGTGACCACCTTCGGCGCGGTGCGCCCCAACAGCCAGCGGGCCAACGGCGTGCCCCCCGACGAGCCTGCCCCGCTCAGCGCGCCGCTCTACGCCAATACGATCGTCAACCACTACGTTGATACCGACGATGCCCTGGCGCTCAATGTTGGGGCGGGGCACAACCCGCAGCGCTTCACCAACGTGCACCTGCTCGACGACGGCCAGATCACCGACCCGCAGGTTGCCCACGGCGCCTACGACCAGCCCATCTACAGCGATCTGCCGCCCCAGGCGCAGGTCCTGCCGTTCACGGTCGACCCTGCCTACTTCGAGGTCTACGGCCCGGTCAGGATCGAACGGCCCCTGCCATCGCCCTGTGATGTGCCGCCGCCAGGCGCAGGTTGAAAACGAGGTTGCCTATGTCACGCTGGAACCAGTCGATCTGGCACGACGTACGCTGGGACCACCCGGCTGCCGCCGAGGCTGCCGCGGCCCTCCGGCGCACCGCCGATGAGATTGACCGCTCGCTCGCTGAAGCCGGCCAGGCGCGCCACGAAGCCAGCAGCGACTGGCGCGGGGTCTATCGCGAGTTCTTCGACGTCTGGCGCACCCGGCTGCACGCCGAACTGAACGAGCTGGCCGCCGCCTGCCGCCGGGCCGCGCAGGCTGTTGACCAGGCGAGCGCGCGCGCCCGTGAAGAGCAGGCGCGGCGCGTTCGTGAACGCGAGGAGCACGAACGCCGCGAACGGGAGGAGCGCGCCCGCCGCGCGCGTGAGAGCCGGGAGCAACGCCGGATCTGATTCCGATTCTGTTTGCTGGCATCGCATTGGCTCAGCTCCACACCTCCACAGCGCTCCAGCTCTCCAAAGCCCTGTGTGGCGCTGGAGCGCTGTGGAGATGAGTGGGACAATGCGGGATTGCCAATGCCACTTGGATAGTGAACCATGCCTGAGGAGGCCAGGGTGCGCGACCACAGCTTCAATCGCCCACCGCGCGTGCGCCCCCGCTGGGTAGCCGAGCGCGTCGATCTGCCCGAGCCGCCAGCGCCACCCGATCCCGTCCGCACCGACTGGGCACAGCTCACGCTACCCCTGCTGGGGGCGGGAGTCTTTGCAGGCGCCGCCAGCCTCGGTGGCGGCAACCCGCTGCTGGTGGCCCTGCCCAGCGGCGCCATGGCCGTGCTCGGCGTTGGCGCGGCGCTGCTCGGTCAGCGCGCCAGCAGTCGCCGGGCGGCTGGCCAGTACGCCGAACGGCGCGCCTACTTCGAGGACCGCCTCGAGAGCCAGCGCGCCCGCCTGCGCCGCCTCTACGACCAGGAGTACAGCGCCCGGACCTACCTCTGGCCCGACCCGCAAGAACTGCTGCTGATCGCCGGCGCCGCCGGGGGCAGTGCCCCCGAACCGCGCCTCTGGGAACGGCGCCCCGCCGACGACGATTTTCTCGACCTGCGGGTCGGCAGCGGCCAGCTCCCGGCGGCCAGCCAGGCCCAGGTGCCAGCCCCCGCACCCGACGGCGCCGTGGACCACCGCTTGCTCCAGATCGCTGCCGAGCACGCCACGCTGCGCCAGGTGCCGATCAGCCTGCCCCTCGCCGCGCTCGGCTCGCTTGGTCTCGCCGGGCCGCGCCTGCCAGCCGCCGCCCTGGCCCGCGCACTGATCTGGCAGGCCGTCACCCTGCACGCTCCCGCCGACCTGCGCCTTGCCGCCCTCTACCCCCTGGAGGCCGCGGACGAGTGGGAGTGGCTCCGCTGGCTTCCCCACACGATGCCCCTGAGCAACGATCCATCACCGGGCGGACGCATGCTCGCCGGCCATCCCGACACCGCCGCGCGCCTGGTCAGCGACCTGCTCGACCTGCTCAGCCGGCGGCGGGAACAGGCCGGCCGCAGCGAGGCCACCAGCCACGTGCCACGTCTGCTGCTCGTGGTCGATGGTGATCAGCAACTGCAAGCCCATGCCGTCTTGACGGAACTGCTCCGCCACGGCGGGCCGCTCGGCATCGTTGTGCTCCTCCTGGTCCCCGCCTGGCCTCGCATCCCTGAAGCCTGTGCGGCCATGCTCGAGATCGAAGCCCATGGTGCACGCTGGACCCGCGCCGGCGACCAGTGGCCGCGCGAGCGCTTCTCACCCGACGGCGTCGACCTTGCGGCCAGCGACCGCCTGGCCCGCCATCTGGCCGGGGTGCGGCTGCTCGAGAGCGGCGGCGCCCAGGACATACCTCGTGCCGTGCGGCTCTTCGACCTGCTCGGCATCGCCGCAACCGAGGATCTGGCGCCACCCCGCTGGTGGCGCGAGCCGCCCACAACTGCCTGGCATCCGGCTGTACCGATCGGGGCCGGCGCTGACGGGCAGCCGGTGTACCTCGATCTGAACGAGAGCCGCCATGGCCCCCACGGGATCATCGCTGGCGCCACCGGGGCCGGCAAGAGTGTGCTGCTGCAGAGCATCATCGCTGCGCTCGCCGCCACCCATGCCCCCGAACGGCTCCAGTTGCTGCTGATCGACTTCAAGGGCGGCGCCGCCCTGATGATGTTCGCGCCGCTTCCCCACACCGCTGGCATGGTGACCGACCTGGAGGGCCGGCTCGCCGAGCGGGCGATGATTGCGATCAAGAGTGAACTGCGGCGCCGCAAAGAACTGCTCAAAGCGGCGGCCGCCGACCACACGACGAAGGTTGAGAACATCGGCGACTACCGCGCCCTCGCCGCCCGGGTCGGGCTGCCGCCCTTGCCCAACCTGCTGATCGTCGTCGATGAGTTCGACGAGCTGGCGCGCAGCTACCCCGCGTTTGTGGCCGAGCTGATCCGTGTCGTCAAGCAGGGCCGCTCCCTTGGCGTGCATCTGCTCCTGGCAACCCAGCAGCCGTCCCGCGCCGTCAGCGATGAGATCCGCAGCCAGCTGAAGTTCTTCATCGCACTGCGCCTGGGCAGCAGCGAAGACAGTCGCGAAATGCTGCTCAAGCCCGACGCAGCGTTTCTGCCCACCGACCTGCCCGGTCGGGCCTACTTCCGGGTTGGCAGCGAGCTGCGGCTGCTGCAAGTTGCCCAGGTGACCTGCCCCTACCGTCCCGCCGGCCCCCACCACGCGGCAGGCCCGCGGGTCAGCTTTCTGCGCGATGGCCGCGAGCAGCCCATCGCTCCCGATCAGGCTACGAGCGCTATCACGACCCGCGAGACCGACCTCGACGTGCTGGTGCGCGCGCTCTGCGCCGCCGCTGCCGCCGCCCCACCGGCCTGGCCCGGCTGGCGTCCGCAGCAGATCTGGCAACCGCCCCTGCCCGCGCGCCTGCCCCTGGCCGCGCCTGGCGTCAGCGACTGCGCCAGTTGGGTGACATCACCCGCCGGCGCGGCCTGGCTGCGCCAGTCGATTGGCCTGCTCGACCTGCCCCAGGAGAGCCGCCGCGAGCCGCTCACTGTGAGCCTGGCCGATGGCCACCTGGCGGTCGTCGGTGCGCCAGGCAGCGGCAAGACGACCCTGTTGCGCACGCTTATCCTCGGGCTGGCCCTCTCTCACGCGCCAGCCGATCTCTGGTGCTACTTCATCGACGCGGGCGGCCAGGGCCTCAGCCCGCTCGCCGACCTGCCCCACGTCGGGGCGCACATTCAGGCTCGCGAGCGCGAACGGGTGCGACGCCTGATCCGCATGCTCGATGCCACCATCCGCGTGCGGCAGGACCAGCTGCGCGCCGCCGACGCCGCCGATCTGCCCGCCTTGCGTGCCGCCAGCGGCGCCCGGCTGCCCGCCATCCTCGTCGTGGTCGACAAGATCGCCGTACTCCGCGAAGAGTTCCGCGATGCCCACGACGACGGCGGGATTATCGACGACCTGACCCGCATCGCCCGTCTCGGGCGACCCTTCGGCGTCCATCTGCTGCTCAGCGCCGACCGTGCATCCGACTTCAGCTATCGCCTGCTCTCGCTGCTCGAGACCCGCGTGGCCCTGCGCCTGCCCGAACTCCACGACTACACCGATCTGCTCGGTGTGCGGGTGAGCAGCCAGATCCCGCCCAGCCTGCCCGGTCGCGCCCTGGTCGTCCACCCCGACTATGGCCCGCTCGATGTGCAGATCGCGCTCCCCGCCCTCGACAACGAGACCACGGCGGGCGAAGCCATCGATGAGCGCAGTGGCACATTCGATGCCGAACTGAGCGCCGACTTGCGGCGGCAAGCAGCAGCCCTGCGCGCTCGCTGGGCAGCACACAATCAGGACGGCAGCGCGGCGCCGCCCCCGGTCGAACTGCTCCCCGAACGGCTGGATCTGGCAACACTGGAACCTGCGGCCGACCCGGGCCCGTCCTGCGACGGTCTGGCGGTGCCGATCGGGCGCGAGAGCCTGTCCCTCGGCGTCGCCTGGCTACGGCTGGCGCGCGAGACGCCCCACGCCCTGGTGCTTGGCCCGCGCCGCAGCGGCAAGACCGGCGTGCTCGTCTGTGTGGCGCGCGCGCTTGCGGCCCGCTACAACCCCGCCGAACTGCGCCTGTTCATCCTTGATGGCCCACGGGGCGGGTTGCGCCCGCTCCGGGCGCTGCCCCACACCGCCGCCTATGCCGACGACGAGCCCGGCGCCGCGAAACTCCAGCTGGTCCTGATCGCTGCCCGCGCAGAACAACGCCCGCTGCGCCGCCTCCTGCTGATAGACGACTACACGCTCTGTCGCGAACGTATGCGCAGCCAGCTTACCCCGAGCTACGGCGGCGAGCCCAACCTCCACGAGTTGCTCTGCGCGATCGCGCAGGCCGGTGGGCAACACGGCGAGCACCTGATCGTGGCAACCGGCATCACCTATCCCGACGACAACCTGCTGCGGGCGCTGGAGGCGGCACGGGTCGGCCTGCTGCTCTGGCCGGGCCGCTACGACCCCGGGACGCGGCTGTTCGGCATCACGCTGCCCCTGGCCGACCAGCGCGACGCCGAGCAACCGCCCGGCCGCGCGCTGCTCGTCTATGAGGAGGAACGCGACCTCGTGCAGGTCGCCCGCGCCGATGCCAACGGGTGATAGCAGCAGGAGCCGACGATGCGCCAGCGCCAGGATATGCTCACCGTGACCCTCCACTGGCTCGTCGGGGGCGCAGAGCAGACAACGACGATCGTCTGCGAGGATAGCCCTCCGGCGCAGTTGATCCCGCTCCTTGTGCACGGGTGTGGCCTGCCCGCTCAGGACGAGCAGGGCAGGCTGATCCCCTACACGCTGCGCCTTGCCGCGCCAGCTGGCCGGCCCCTGCACCCCGCCGAGATCGCCAGCACGCAGGGCGTGCGCTCCGGCAGCCACCTCTGGCTAATGGAGCGTGACCTGGCGACGCCACAGCGCTGTCTGCTTGGCCTCAGTGATGGGAGCGAGCTGGCCCTGCCGCACCGGGGCGTCGTCCTCACCCGGGGCTGGCTGCTGCAGGCCCTGGCGCTCCTCAACCCGGAGGCGCACCGCCGCGAACTGGTCCTGCTGGAGCAGCGTACCTCGCGCTATCGCTATGTATCAAACCGGCCGCACTGCCACGTCGGCCTTGCCGCCGATGGGGGCTGGGCCGTTACCACCGAGCGCAGTGATGTTGTCACGCTGCTGAACGGCGTCCCGCTCGCCGCGGGACGCCCCGGCCTGCTGCAGGATGGCGACCACCTGACCCTCGGCGAAAACGGCCTGTGCCTCCCCGTCACGCTGATCGGCGAGCGGCTGGCCTGACGGCCATGCCCCGTCGGGCCGCAGGAGGGCCGCAGCCAATGGTTTTTTAAGCATTCATTTGGGCAGACGCCCGTACCGTCGGCGTAAGCGCCTCGGCTATGGGATACGAAGGCTGCCTGCGTGGCCTATACCCGTTTTCATTCTTAATACTCATATGCTGCGGCCCTCCTATCACGATCCTGCTGGCAAACCCGGGTACGCGGGAAGGAGCTTGCCAGCAGTACCCTGTCACCTGCCCTGGATGACCACCGCCGCCCGCTGCTCGGGCGAACCGCTCAGGTAGACCGTGGTCGTCACACCTCTGACACTTCCCGTCGTGGGTGTCCAGAACAGCACCACGCTCCAGGTCGAGGCCCCGAGGCCGCAACGGCCGGTGTAGCCGTTAGCGTCAGTCTGGTTCTGATAGCTGTGCTCGCCGTTGTTGATCCCGACCACTGCGCCGCTCAGCGGGCCTGCCGGGCCGAGGATCTGGATGTCGATACACGAGGCGAACTGGCCGCTGTTGCCGCTCCCCTCGAAGCTCCTGCGCTGGACCACACTGAAGGCCGGCGCCGCAGGGCGACTCGTCGGGCGCGTGGTTGTGACTGGGCGGGCTGTGGCGGTAGGCGCCAGCGCCGTTGGCGTCGCGGTGTCCTGCCCGGCAACCAGGGCGTCCAGCTTCTGGCTGAGCCGCTCCAGGCAGGCCTGCCCGGCCTCGCCCGGACTCAGGGCCTGGGCGCGCTCACAGAGCTGGCGGGCCTCACGCCAGCCCGTGTCAGGAGCCACGGGATCGGCGTCGCCGGCCTGCTCATAGCTGGTTGCTGCAGCCAGCAGACCCGCAGCGGCGAGTTGTTCCGCACCAGGCAGATGTGGTTCGACCACGGCAGCCGCGGCAGCCCGCTCGGCCAGGGTGCGCGCAAGCCCGAGCCGTCGGGCCGGATCCGCGTCGGCGGCAGCGGCGAGGGCCGTGCGGGCCTCCTCGGCGGCAAGCAAGCTGACGATCGCGCGCTCCAGCCCGAGCAATTCGTCCTGGAGCGCCCGGTCTGCCGGGCGCAGCGCGAGGGCCAGGCCCACCTGGTCGAGTGCCGTGCGCAGCGCGCCAGGCTCAGCTGGCGCCGCGCTCAGTGCCGCCTGCGCCAGCCCGGCGCGGGCCCGCGCGAGCAGGGCGACGTGCTCGGGGCTCGTCGGGGCTGCCAGTAACTCCACCGCTTGCAGATAGTCGCTGCGCGCCAGGGCGGCCCGGGCGGCGGCCAGCTCTACTGGCTCAGCCGTGGCTTCATCAGCAGGTGACGATGGCGCCGGGCTGACTGTAGCCGGTGCCGCACAGGCGCTCAGCAGGCCAGCCAGACAGCAGAGCCAGATCAGGTGGTGCAGACGCAGCATCGTGGCCAACCTCTCATACCAGTGACGAGTGACGAGTGACGAGTGACGAGTGACGAGTGACGAGTGACGAGTGACGAGTGACGAGCCGCATAGTTCGTATCACACTGCAGCGCAGGGCCAGTTCGCTTCGCAATGCCGCCCTGGTATCACGGGCAGCAGCGCAAGCCGAACCATCCCGGTTGCTGCTGGCCCTTGCGGGCCTCGGGCAAGGCGGCGAGGCGCTCCAGCAGCGCCGTGATCGTGGGAAGCCCTGCGGCCCGCTGCGCCGGGTCGGGCTCGGTGGCGAGCGCCACCACCTCGGCCAGGGCAGGCGAAACGTTGAGGCCAGCGGTGAGTTCGCGCAGCAGTACCCCCAGGCCAAAGAGATCGACCAGCGGCGTGGCCGGCGCCGGTGGGTCCTGCAGGCGCTCCGGTGCAAGGTGGCCCACCGTGCCGTACACGGCCCGGCGGCGCGGCGCCGCCGGCGTCTCAGCCGCGCCCAGGTCGATCAGCACCGCGTGCAGCCCGCAGCTACCGGCTGGCCGTACCACGACGTTCGCCGCCCGCACATCGTGGTGGATGATCCCCCGCTGGTGCAGATGCGCCAGGGCAAGGCCAAGCTGGACGATGATGCTGATCGACCAGGCGACCGGCAGCGGCCGGCGCGCCAGCACGCGGTCGAGCGGGGTGCCCGGCTCATGGGCCAGGGCCAGGTAGACGCGCCGCCCCGCCAGTCCCAGGTCGCGCGCGGCGCCTGGATGGCGCTGGCTGTACAGGCAGGCCAGGTGCGGGTGTGCAGCGCCAATGCTCCTCAGATGGGCGTGCTCATCGTGCAGGCTGGCTGCGGCGTCGGGATGGGCGACCTTGAGCGCTGCCAGCCGCTGCTGGTGTGCGCTGCGCGCGTCGATCCAGCCGGCCCCAAGGCGGACCTGTAGCGCCCAGCGGCCCACACGGCCGGCAGCGCCGTGAGCGAGCCAGGGGCGCGCCAGAAAGACCTCGCCCTGCCCACCTGCGCCCAGCCGGGCCAGCAGTTCGTAGCCGCCCAGCCGTGCGCCGGGGCCGATCACGGGGCCGCCCCGGCGCCGGCCCGCGCGGCTGCCTGCACGCTCAGGCGCACCTCCGGCCCGATCCGTACGATCTCCCCAAGCTCCAGCGGCTCCGGTAGATCCGGCGCAAGGATGCGCCCGGGCTCACCGACGGTCGTGCCATTGGTGCTCCCCAGGTCGGTGATCTCGACGCCCTGATCGACCACGCTGATACGGGCGTGCAGCGCCGAGACCCACTCGCTGGCGATGCAGACGTCGCACCCCGGGTCCCGCCCCAGGCTGATCTGGCGGTCGCGGAGCGGCTGCACGCGCCGCTCGCGCCCATCCCACACGACGAGCTCCAGCGCCGGCGCGGCACCCTGGCGCGAGCCACGGGCCGTGGTTACGGCACCTGGCGCCCGGTAGCGCGCCGTGCTCGCGCCGCTGCTGCCCGTCGCAGCACGGGTTGCGCGGCGCCGCCAGGCCAGCAGCGCTCCGCCAATCACCAGCACCGCCACTCCAAGGCTCGCCGGCCAGCCACCCACGCTGTGGCGGGCGACTGCGGTCTCGAAGCTCGTGGCGAGTGGCGCGCCGCAGCCTGTGATCGTCAACTGGTGCGCGCCGGGAGCGAGCGCCTCGCTCGCTACCTGCAAGCGCAGCGGCGCTGCCAGCAGCGCACCAAGCCCCTGGTCCACGCTGGCGGCCTGCGTCGGGAGCGCCGCGCTCTCGGCAGCGTGGTAGGACAGGTAGACAGCGCCCAGTTCGGAGGCGGCCCGGGTCAGTGCACTCGCCGCGCCCGCAGGGCCGCCAAGCTCCACGAGCGCGAGTGAGAGCCCGGTGTCGATCGGGGCGCGCAGCGTGGTGGGGTCGAGCTCGCCCGCAGGCCCGGCGGCGAAGACAACCAGCACACGGGGACCCGCCGGGGCTGCGGCGAGCAGTTCAGCACCGCGGCGCAGCCCCTGATCGAGGGCATAGCCGGAAGACGAGTCTTCGGGCGTATGGGGGGCCGTCACCAGGGCGCCCAGGGCGCGGCGTGCCGCGAGGATGTCAGTACTCAGCGGTTGAATGACCCGGGCCGTACGGTCGAAGGCCACCAGGCCCACCTGTGAACCTGGCGGGGCACGATCGAGCAGCGCCGTCGCGCGGGTCACTGCATCGTGCAGGCGCGAACTGTGAGGTGTGCCGGCCTCACCCATCGCCGGGGTCGTCTCGATCACCAGGGCCAGGGCTGCCGGTTCAGCGGCAGCGGGCTGGACAACCAGGTCACGGGGCGCGCCGTCGATCGTGGCGGCCAGCGCGAGCGCAGCGTTCTCAGGGCAGACAAGCTCGGCCACCAGGGCCTCGCGCCTCACCTCGACCACGCGCAGGGCGGGCGCCTGATCCTGGGCGTGAGCGGCGGCAGGTGCGAGGATGCACACCAGCAAGGTGGCCAGGACGAAATGGTAGCGCATCGGCAGAGCCCTCCTTCAGGCATTGAGCCAGCTCTGCCTATGTACCGCCCCCTTCGACAAAATGATGCGCGGCGTGCGCCCGGCCACCGTTAGCACAACGCCACGCCAGCAATAGTACAGATTCGCGCCGGTTTGCGTTCATAGAGATGCACTGATGACCCGCCGCACGACGCGGTAGTAGCGGAAAGGAACCTGCCACGATGCTCAGGATGGTAACGCGTGGACGGCGTGTAGGGGGAGTTGCCTTCATCGCCCTGCTGACGCTGATCGTGACGGTTGCGCTGCCAGCCGCGGCCCAGTCGGGGCCGGCTAGCATTACGCTTGCAGACCAGCCGGTCATCTCCGGGACCATTGTTGTACAGCGGGCGATGATTCCACAGGATGGCTGGATCGTGATCTACAAAGCTGGCCCGGACGGCAAGCTGCTCGTGTCACCGAGCATCGGCCGGGCAGCGCTCAAGGCGGGGACGAACCGCGATGTGGTGGTGCGGCTGGCCGAGGAGGTCGCTGAGGGCGCACCACTCTGGGCCATGCTGCATGTCGATGAGGGGGTGATCGGCCAGTACGAGTTCCCGGGTGGCCCGGACAGCCCGATCGTCATCGATGGCGTGCCGGTGCTTGCCGAGATCACGGTGCAGGCGGGCGGCCTCGACCTTACGGCAGCCAGCGACGCCACGCCTGTCACCACGAGCCCGCCGGACATCATGCCGCACACGGCCGGTGAGGAGGACCTGCTCCTGCCCCTGCTTGCTCTGGCCCTCGGCCTGATCGCCCTCGGCGGTTTCACCACGAGCCGGGCCGCGCTCCAGCCGGCGTAAGCCTGGTCGGCACGTTCCGCACGACCACAGACAACGCGCCCCCCGCGCCACTCGGCGTGGGGGGCTGCGCGTCTCCCTGCCCGATCACATCACCAGGGTGACAGACCGGGGATGTTGAAGCGACCGGTGCTAACCAGGAAGTACAACGTCGGGCCGTAGTTGATCGCCACCAGCACTAGCGAGCCCAGCACCCAGGGCCAGAAACGGTCAAGTACTGCGGGCACGTCCTCGGGGCCCGAGAGCGCTTTGGCGAAAGGCACTTCGGCCGGCTCTTCACGCCGGCCGGCGTAGATGGTCATCAGCGTATTTACCAGGAAGCAGAGTGCGCTGGTGAACATCAGCAGCCCGCCGATCATAGTGAAGGGCAGCAGCAGCTTCCACTCGGGCAGCACATAGGGCGCGGCGCCGATCATTGTGCGCCGCGGCATGCCATGTAGCCCCAACATATGCATAAAGTGCGAGAAGAGGATCATACCGATCAGCCAGAGCCAGGCCTGCGCCAGGCCCAGCCCCTTGCTCCAGAGCGCGCGACCGGTGAGGTAGGGCACGAGCCAGTAGGTGATGCCCATAAACGTGAGCGCCACGGCTGAGCCGACGGTCAGGTGGAAATGGCCGGAGATCCACGAGGTGTTGTGGACCACCAGGTTCAGATTGTAGCTCGCGTTGATCACGCCGCCGGCGCCGCCGAAGGCGAAGAGCAGCATCGCGAAGACCTGGGTGGTAAACGACGGCTCCTTCCAGGGGAGTGCGAAGATCCAGGCCAGCCAGCCCTCGCCACCCCGGCTGCGGCCCGCGTGCTCGAGCGAGGCAACCACGTTGAAGAAGGTGAGCAGGCTTGGGAAGAAGACACCCACCGTGAAGATGAAGTGCACCAGCTTCCAGATCTGGGAGATGCCCGGGTCGGTGTACTGGTGGTGGATGCCGATCGGCACCGATAACACGAGGAACAACACGAACGACACCCGCGCCATCGGTTCGCTGAAGAGCTTGCCGCCCGCCTGCTTCGGCACCAGGGTGTACCAGGAGATGTACGCCGGCAGCAGCCAGAAGTAGACGATCGGGTGCCCGGTGAACCAGAACAGGGTGCGCGCCAGGAGCACATCCGTGCCGGGCACCAGGCCGAAGGCCCAGGGAATGAGCAGAAAGATCATCTCGGTGGCGATGCCGAAGGTGGCGATCACCCACATGGTCATGGTGATGATCGACATGTAGGCGGCCAGCGGCGTCTTCGCCGCCGGGTTCTCCTTACGCCAGGCCCGGTAGGTCATCACCAGGTTGACCAGCAGGAAGTAGGTGCCCACCACCACCATCGTCAGGCCGAGGTAATAGAAGCCATTGGCCTTGAGCGGCGGGTAGAAGGTGAACATCACCGTCGCCCGGTTCAACAGGATGGGCACGGCCGCGATCAGCAGACCGGCAACCATGAAGTAGAACGTGAACCAGGCCATACCCTTGCTGGCGAGCGGCCGGTTAAAGGCCTTGGCTGCTATAAAGGTCAGAAAGCCGATGATGTAGAAGGTGGTGAAGACCAGGACATTCAGCACGCCGTGCAGCGTGAGGCCCTGGTAGTAGCCGCCCGGCAGGATCGCCTTGAGCGGGCGATAGAGGTCGATCCCGTTGTACTGCAGCACCTGCAGCACGCCCATCAGCCCGCCCAGGGCCAGCGCCAGGAAGGCCACCAGGATGTTCCAGCCGGCGATGCTCTTCTCGGTGGCGAAGCGATCGACAACCTCTTCGCGCACCATCCCGCGCGGTCGCGCCATCACAGCCATAGCACAGTTCCTTACTCTCAGCGCGCATCGTGCATCCGGCTCGCGCCGCGGCGGCTACTGCACGATCACCTTGCCGGACATCACGTGGTGGCCACTGCCACAGTACTCATGACAGACGATCAGGTACTCGCCGGGCTGGTCAAACCGCACGGTGAGCTTCGAGATCTGGCCCGGCACGACCATCATGTTCACCGCTGTGCCGACGATCTTGAAGCCGTGGATGACATCACGGCTGGTGAGCACAAACGTCACCTCGGAGCCGGCGGGGATCTCGATCTCATTCGGTGTGAACAGGAAGACCTGGGCCACGATCGCCGCCTCGTACTTGCCGGGCGCCAACTCGCGCAGCCCGGGCTGATCGAACGGCGCCGTCACCGCGATCGCCTTCGGCTCGATCCGCCCCGCAACATCGGGCACGCGGATACCCACCGCAAAGGCCGTGAGCACCACGGCGGTGATCACCGCGACGGGGATCGCGACACTGGGCAGGATCCAGGCCACCTCGAAGATGTAGCCAATGAACTTCTCGTCGTTCTTGATCATGGCTGGATGACTCCCCCGTTGCTCAGGAGCTGCAGGTAGACCTGCAACCACAGGCCCACGATCAGCACCAGGTAGCCACAGGTGATCAGCAGGGCGCCGCGCGGTGGCTCGTGCGACTCATGGGCTTCGTCCTGCTCCTCCACAGCGGGCCGCACCTGTGCCCAGCGCTCGTTCTCCGGTGTGCCTTGCATTGCCATTGCCTCACTACTCCCTGCGAACGCGGCCTGCCGCGCCCGTTCCAGCGATGTGCCAACCTACGCTCAGTCGGGATAACAGAGAAACAGGTGTGACGCCTCGTAGACCTGGCGCATCAAGCCGCTGCTCCCGAGTTCCTGCTGGACCAGCCCGATATCGCGCAACAACTTGCCCTGGTCCAGCGCATCGGCCCGGTAGCGGGCGCGCAGCATCCCATGTGCGTCCACCAGCACGACCCGCTGGTCGTGCGCGATCCGCCCGGCTGTGTCGGGCTTGTCGTAGTAGATGCCCAGCTCACCGCCGATCAGCGCCTTGAGGCTGGTGGGATCGGTGGTGGCGAAACGCCAGCTATTGCGATCGGCGGCCAGTTGCGCCGCGTAGGTCTGCAGGGCCTCGCGCGTATCGCGCTCCGGGTCGAAGCTGATCGTCAGGAAGACCACCTCGCTGCCGAGGCGGCCCTGGGCCCGCAGCGTCTCACGTAGTGCCACCAGGCTCGCGCGCTGGGCGGCGCACTCCTCCTCACAGCCGGTGTAGGTGAAGTTGATGAAGACCATGCGCCCCCGCAGGTCTGCCGAGCTTAGCGGCAGGCCATACTGGTCCTCCAGGCTGAAGGCCGACAGGGGCGCAATCCGCGGCAAGACCTTCACCGGGCGGGCTACTGCGAACCAGAACGCCAGTGCGAACAGCGCCAGCCCGAGCGCCAGGCCACTGAAGAGCGCCGCTCTGGTGCGCCTGCTCAGGCCAGGCACGTGGTCGGGGATTGGCTCGGCTGGCAGGACGAGCTTCATAGGGCTCTGAAGTTACTTGTGATCGCGGGAACAATTTACATGGCAGAGTATATGAAAGAGCTGGAGACAGCACGGTGAAGCCATAGCTACGCGCAATGGTCATGTGTTAACTGCCCCCGCCCCCGATTGACAGCAGCGCCGCCCTGCGGCTATAGTGCTCCTGTGATGGAAAGCGATCTCAGCATGTGAAAATCCATGGTCCAGTCACTCGACCGTGCCCTCGATGTACTCGAAGCGCTGGCCGACGCGGAGGGCGATGTCAGTCTCTCCCAGCTCAGCGAGCGCATCGGTCTGCCCCTGGGCACGATCCACCGGCTGCTCGGCAGCCTGGTTGCCCGGGGCTATGCCGCCCAGGATCGCGAGACGCGCCTCTATGGCCCCGGCCCCAGGCTGCTCGAAGTGGCCGCGCGCGCCGCCGGCAATCGCCGCTTCAACCTCGGGCGCATTGCCCGCCCGGCGCTGCAGCGGCTCACCGAGACCACCGATGAGACCAGCAACCTGGTTATGCTCCACAACGACGAGGGCGTCTATAGCGAGCAGGTCACCAGCCCGCGCCTGGTGCGCATGTTCACCGAGGTGGGCCAGCGCGTCCCGCTCTACTGCACCGGCAGCGGCAAGGCCATCCTCTCCGCCCTGTCGCCTGACCTGCTCGAGGCCTACCTCGCACACACGACGTTGCAGGGCTTCACCCCCCGGACGATCACCAGCGCCGAGCAACTCCGCGCCGAGCTCGAGATCGCTCGCCAGCAGGGCTTTGCCCTGGACGATGAGGAGCGCGAACTGGGCGTCTGCTGCGTCGCTGCGCCGATCTTCGACCGCTTTGGCCACTGCCTCGCCGCGCTCAGTATCTCCGGTCCCACGGCGCGTATGAGCATCGAACGCGCCCGCGCGCTCGGGCCGCTGGTGCGCCAGGCCGCCGATGCGTGCAGCGCCCAGCTCGGCTACGGCCCGCCGCCCACCACCGGCTGAGCAGCGTCACGTCAATGCGCACCTGGACGCCTTGCGCAACCCGCTGCAATCCGCAATCGCTGATCTGAAATGGTCTGACATGGATCCTGGTCGTCTCTGGACCGCCTCGCTCCGCGCCATTCCGCAGGGCGACGCCATCACCCGGATGATGGCCGCAGCGCTCAGCGCGGTTGAGCCTGGTGCTGCTGTGCGCCGCGTTCTGCGCCGCGACGGCGATACGCTCTACGCCGGTGAACGCAGCTTCGACCTGCGCACCATCGACCGGGTGCTGGTGGTTGGTGCCGGCAAGGCCGGCGCCCCCATGGCCCACGCCGTCGCCGACCTGCTCGGCGCCCGGCTTGACGCCGGCCTGGTGGTGGTCAAGGACGGCCACCTGAGCGGCCCCACCCCCCACCCGATCGAACTGGTGGAGGCCGGCCATCCCGTGCCCGATGCGCGCGGTGTCGCGGCTGCCCACCGCCTCGCCGTCCTGCTGCAGGGTCTCAGTGCGCGCGATCTGGTCATCGTCCTGATCTCCGGCGGTGGCTCGGCCCTGCTCACCCTGCCCGCCCCGGGTCTCAGCCTGGCCGATATGCAGGTTCTCACTGCCGAACTGCTCGCCTGTGGCGCGAGCATCGGCGAGATCAACAGCTTGCGCAAGCACCTCGAGACGCTCAAGGGCGGCGGGCTCGCCCGCCTCGCGTACCCGGCCGCCATGGTGACCCTCATCCTCTCCGATGTTGTCGGCAACCCGCTCGATGTCATCGCCTCGGGACCCACCGTGGCCGACCCCAGCAGCTTCGCCGATGCCTGGGCCGTGCTCGAACGCTACACCCTGAGCGCGCGCCTCCCCGCCGCGATCGTCACCCACCTGCGCGCCGGTCTTGCCGGGGCCGTTCCCGAAACCCCCAAGCCCGGCGATCCGGCCCTCGCCGGGGTCACCAACCTGCTGGTAGGCAGCAACCAGCTAGCCGCTGCGGCTGCCATGGCCACGGCGCAGGCCGCCGGCTTCCAGACCCTGCTGCTCACCACCTCGCTGGAAGGCGAGGCCCGCGAGGCTGGCCGCTTCCTGGCCTCAGTGCTGCGCGAGATCGCCACCAGTGGCCAGCCGCTGCCGCGCCCCGCCTGCCTGATCGCCGGTGGCGAGACGACCGTGACCCTCCGCGGTGATGGGCAGGGTGGGCGCAATCAGGAGTTGGCCCTCGCCGCCGCCATGGCGCTCGCCGGGCTGCCCGCTGTCGCCATTGCCGCGCTTGCCACCGACGGCGGCGATGGCCCCACCGACGCCGCTGGCGCCATTGCCACCGGTGAGACCGTCGCCCGGGCGCGGGCGCTTGGCCTCGACCCTGCGGCGCACCTGGCGCGCAACGACGCCTATCCCTTCTTTGCGGCCCTCGATGATCTGTTGCGCACCGGGCCTACGGCCACCAACGTGAATGACCTGACGCTGCTCTTCGCCTGGTAAACACCCCCGCGGGCTCATCGCCCTGCGCTGCGACGAGCGCTGCCCGATCGACGAGCACGCCGAGCTCGCGGCCGTCCGCCGCGGCGAAGGTCGGGCTCTGCAGCCTGATCTCGCTCGTTCCAGCGGGCAGCACCAGGCGTACGGTGCGCCAGTGCGCATCTAGAACCACGGTCGCGCACTGTGCCCCGGCGCAGATCTGCAATGGCCCTGGCCGGTTATCCGGCCAGGGCGCCGCCACCCGCAGCGTCAGTAGACCCGCCGCCGCACCGGGCACTCCCACCCGCACGCGGCCGTCGCCCACCGTCCAGCGCGCCGTGGCTCCCTGCACCAGCTCCGCGGGGTACATGCCGCCGACATAACCAAAGTCCAGGCCATCGCCGAGATCGATCTGCGCCGCCGGTTGTGGCCTGAGGAAGCGGTAGCTCCAGTCGGTCAGGCGGCCCTCATCGAGGTAGTACCCGCGGAACGCCACCCGCGCCGCGTCGAACTGGCCCTGTTCGCGCAGCAGATCGCCGCGCCGGGCACTGGCAGCGGCATAGGGCCGGGCAAGTGCTTGCGCCAGGTCGTAGGCCTCGCCCGCGCCCGCCAGGTCGCCCTGGCGGCGGCGCAGGTCACCAAGGGCGAGCCAGCCGTCAGGCGTCTCGTTCGCCGCCAGGGCGGCTCGATAGGCCTGCTCTGCGCTCGCCAGCTGGCCCAGCGCCGCCAGGCCGTCGCCGGCCCCGCGATAGAGGCTCCGTGGCACACCGTGGAGCGCCCAGGACCAGGGGTAGTGGACCAGGAGCGGCAGCAGCGCCAGAGCCAGGGGCAGCGTGGCGGCCAGGGCCGCGGCCGGCCGCAGACGCACGCCGCGGAGCAGCGCATCCGCGCCCACCCCGGCGAGGGGTAGGAGCACGATGAACAGAAAGTGGCGGTAGCGTCCTTCGGCATGGGTCAGCAGCGTGACGGCCACGAAGACGCCCAGCCAGAGGGCGATCAGCAGGGCTAGCCCGTCGCGCCGGGGCAAGCTCAGGGCCAGCCCGAAGCTTGCCAGACTCAACACCAGCAGATAGAGCAGATCATCGAGCACCAGCCCTGCGAGGAAGACTGCGGGCGGCGGGTCGGCGTAGTAGCTCGGCAGCAGGAAACGGTCCTGGATGATCTTCACCGCCCACAGGCGTCGCCACTCGACGGGGATCTTGCGCAGCAGGATCGACGGGTCCTCACGCAGCCGCTCCAGCCCTCGCCGGGTGGCCTCGTTCGCCCGATCGACGGGGTTGGGGATCGCCTCCAGCGCCTTGTTGATCGCCTCCAGGTCCTCGCGCGGTTCGTAGAAGGCCCAGAGGTTGTAGGCAAAGCCTGTCTCGATCAGGATGCACGTGCCATAGGCCCGGCAGTTCCGCACCGTCCACGGCGCGATCACCAGCGCCGCGCCGATGGCCGGCAGCAGGGCCAGCAGCAGCTGCTTGAACTGCAGCCGGCGCTCTCGCCACACCAGGACACCCGCAACCCAGAGCGTGAGCAGTGGCAGAAAGACCAGCGCGGCCGAGCGCGTGAGACAGGCCAGCCCAAAGAGTACGCCCGCCATGGCTAGACGCCATCCACCTCCGCTTCGCCGCCAGACGGCCAGCATAAGCAGTGCGCCGCCAAACAGCAGGCTGAAGAGCGTTTCGCTCATATACAGGCTGGCGAAGGTGGCGTTCGTCTGCAGCAGCGCCGCAGCGAGCGCGGCCAGCAGCGGTCCCCGCTCACTGCCCGCCGGCGCCAACTCACGGGCCAGCCGGTAGACCAGGTAGACCACGCCCACGCTGGCGAGGATGTTCGGCAGCGCGGCCCGCTGCAGGTCACCCCCTGCCAGCCAGAGCGAGCCGGCCAGAAAGAGTGGGTAGAGCGGAGCTCGCAGCCAGCGCCACGCTGTGTAGAACGACCAGCCGTGGCCGGCTAGCAGGTCGCGGGCGACGCGGATGTACTCGACCTCGTCGTTGGCCGGCTCGTGGAGCGGCTGGGCCCAGAGAACGAGACGCCAGCTCAGGGCCAGCAGCAGGATCAGCAGCAACGGGAGCCAGGCCCGTAGCCGGCCCCACAATAGGTTATACCATTTCCGATTGCAGATTTTGGATTGCAGATTGCCGCACATGGCGTCACGATGAGCGATAACGGCAACGACAATGCGGAACTGCCAACTGGATTTGGTATTAGGGGCGATCGCGTCACGCACCACGCCATGATAACGCAGAAACGCCGGGTGACTGTCGACAGAGCCCAACCCAGCCAGGGCCGTTGCAACGATACTGCTGGCACACGCTGTTGTTCCCACGCCGGGTATACGGGCGTCCCACCCATATGCGGACCGGAGGCGTTAAGCACCTGCGCTACACCGGTCCTCCCAGCTCTCAGGTATAGGGTTTGTGGGAGTTGCGCCCCCAGGCCCCGCATGCCCCACCCCCCTACCCCTGAGAGGGTCCTCCCAGGGCGGCCCGCCCACGATCCCAGCATGTATGCGCGCTACTAGCGTTGCAGAGGTTCTGTCCACTCAAGGGTAGGGCGCATCATAGCGCAGCGGCAACACCACCCCGTCGCCGGTCGCCTCCAGCGCGAAACGGTTGCTGCCGCTGGTACACACGACCACGCGCCACCAGCCGGCCTCCGGGGTGAGGAAGCTGTCCTCCGCCCACGTGCCATCACCCGAGAGGTTCGCCGCCACACCCCCCGATCGACCCCACGGGTCGTACAACTGGCCCGGAGCATACACACGCAACCCACTCATGCCCGGCCCGCCCAGTTCGGGATCGAGGTCGAAGTTGCGCAGGCGCAGCTCGGCGCTGCCCGGGGCAACGGCGACCCACGCGGTCAGGCACACCTGTGCATCTGTCGCCCCGTGCAGTTCGACACTGCTCAGCAGCGTACCGATACGCACCCGCTCGCCATCTGGCAGTTCTGCCAGCGGTTCGGTGCCAGGCAGCCCATCGTCGTCGTAGCCGGCACGCACCGCCCAGAAGTTGTCGTCATCGCCATCGGTCTGGCTGCTCAGCAGGTAGCGCCCACAGGCTTGCGGCGCAGCGATCGTGAACATGGGCGCCCAGACCTCGCTGGCGGTGGTGGCGGTGTAGGTCTGTGTGATGAGCGCGCCAGATCCACCCGGGGTGACCGTGGCGGTGCCGGGGGCAACGCTGCTCCCCGTATCGTAGAGCGTGAACCGCGTCTCATTCGGCCCGTCTGCCGCGTCCGGATCGACCTGATCAGCACCTGCGCCGGCGCCGTAGTGAATGGCCGCGCTCCACAGCTCCACGGTCAATGGCTGTCCGGCGGGCCAGCTGCATGGCACCGCGATCTGCACGAAGTTGGCGCCCCCTGCGCCACCTTCAATGGCGCTGGTGTACCAGGTGCCGGCGCGGGGTGGCTGGAGTGGCCCGGCAGTGACGAGGAATTGGGGCGACGCCAGCGGTGATGCGACGCCGTCCTCCTCGATCAGCACCGTGACCAGCGCCGGAGGGGCCAGTTCCGTGCCGTCGCCGGGGAGCAGGAGCAGCGATAGCGTCTCATAACGCTCCTCGGCGGTGGCATCGTTGTCGAGGATCGGCAGGGTCACCGTCTGGGTTACCTCGCCCGGGGCAAAGGTTAGCAGACCGCTGACCGGCGTGTAGTCCTCGTCCGGCGTCGCTGTGCCGGGAAACGTCTCGTAGCCGGCCGTCACGGTGTAGGTCAGCGACTGCGCAAGCCGGGCAGTGAGTCGCGCTTCCCCGGCCGCCTCGCTGACCAGAACGTCACCGGCCGCAAAACGCACCCCCACCCGGTCCTCATTCAGATTGGTGAGCCGGATCTCGGTCACCGCGCCGGGTTGTCCATAGCCGGAACCTGGATCGACGGTCACATACACTGCGTAGGGAACAGGCCCATCGCGTAGCCCGTCGGCGACCCCCGTGACCGTCACCGAAACGGGCAGGTTCCAGTTTGTCGCGTCGAAGACCAGCGGGAGCGTGGGGGAACTGACCACCGCCTCGCCGGGGTCACTCGTGGTCACCGACACCTGCACCGGAGCAGGTGGCTGGCTCCGCAAGCGCACCGTGAAGCTGACCGACCCGCCAGCTTCGCTGGTCGTCCAGCCCGACGGCGATGAGACAACGAGGCCTGCTTCGTCGTCGTCCTGCACGGTCACGGTCAACGTTCTGCTGGCCACGGCGGCGTAGCCCGGATCATCGCTGGTTGCGCTGTGGCTGATCGTTACTGTTGCATCGGGGGCGTCCACGTCGTCGGCGGGGCTGGTGATGGTGACCAGTTGCGCCCGGTACCAGTTCGCAGGATCAAAGGCCAGTGCCGCTGGCGTGACGGTGATCGGTCCGGTCACAGCCAGCGCGAGGGTGACAGGTCGCGTTGGCTGGGTTGCCAGGCGCACCGTATAGGTTGTGGACAGCCCCTCGGTCATCGTAAGGGTGCTGGTTGAGAGCAGGATCCCTGCCGAGTCGTTGTCGATCACCCGGACCACCACGCTGCCGGCGGCAAGCGCATCGTATGCCGGGTCTGCGCTGGTGACCGTGTGGGTGATCCGCTCCGTCGGATAGGGGATGTCTGTGTCGTCATCGGCGACCCCCACCGTCACGAGTTGCGGCACACTCCAGCTGCTTGCGTCGAAGGTCAGGGTCCTGGGGCTAAGGCTGAGCAGCCCGTCAGACTGCTCGTCCAGCTGCACCGTCACCGGGGCGCGCGGCTGGCTTGCCAGACGGATGCTGTAGCTGCCTGCCTGCCCCTCGGTGATCGTCAGGCTACTCATCGTCAGCAGGAGCTGTGCCGTATCATTGTCGGTGATGCTCACCGTCACCACCGGGCGCAAGTCGGGCTCGTTGCGGTTGTAGAACGGATCGGCGCTCGAGGTGGTATGCGCGATACGGCTGATGTGCGGGGTCGTATTCGGCTGGAGCGGCGGGCGATCGCCGTCTTCGTCAACCTCGTCGTCCACGGCGCGCACGGTCACGATCTGTGGCGTGTTCCAGGTCAGCGGCGTGAAGCTCAGGTTCAATGAACCGGTAGCCCGGCCGTTCAGCGTCACCTCCTGGTCGAAGCGCAGGGCGACCACGACCGGCGCGGTTGGCTGGCTGCTCAGCCGCACCGTGTAGGTGGCAGCCTGCGACGGCCCTGCTGCCTCGGTGAGGCTCAGGGCCACAGGGTCGACCACCAGGCCAGCCTGATCGTTGTCGAGGATCGAGACGGTGACCGGGGCAATGTTCAGGCCCGCATAGAAGCCATCGGCACTCTCAATCTGGTGGGTGACCTGGCCGGGGTGCGCCGTGCCCTCGTCCACCGTATCGTCGATTGCGATGAGTCGCACCGTTTGCGGCGTACGCCAGGTTGCCGGAGTGAACACCAGCGTGCGGGGCGTCACCTCGACCTGCGTATCCGGGGTCAGCGTGATCGTCACGGGGGCGGTTGGCTCACTCTCCAGTACAACCGTATACGCGGTCGCTTCGCCCTCCGCCAGGGTGAAACTCGTCCGGCTAAAGCTCACGCCAGCCGTGTCGTTATCCTCGATCGCCACCACCAGCGCGCTGACGGCAAGGCCGGCGTAGTTGGCATCGTTACTGATCACTTCGTGGCTGAGCCGGCCAGGATGCGGGTCAGGCTCGTCCACATTATCGTCCAGGGCGGTGACGGTAACCGTCTGGGCGCGGTTCCAGTCCTCGGGAGTAAACACCAGCGTCGTGGGCGTGACCGCGAGTTGCCGGTCGGGGCGTAGACGGATGGTGACGGGCGCAATCGGTTCGCTCTCCAGCGCCACGGTATAGGTTGCCGCTGCACCCTCGGCGAGATCCATGGCGGTGCGGCTGAGGGCGACCCCCGCGGTATCGTCATCAACGATGGTGAACAGGTAAACGGAGGGGCTGCCAGGGCTGGCATTGGATGGTGTACCGAGGGTGACGACGATCTGTTCGTCGTCCTCATCGATCCTGTCGTCGATAATGGTGAAACGCAGCCGGGCGCTGGTCGCGCCAGCCGGGATGAGCACGGCCCCCGGGCGCAGATTGTGGTCGGCAGTCCCGGCGCTACCGCTCACCACGTATGGCACGACCACATCGATCGCACCTGGCTGGTTCAATTCAATCGACAGGGCGGCCGAGCCAGCACCCTCGGCGAGGGTGCGGCGCTCGCCGGCAAAGCGCACGATCGGCGGGGCATCGCTATCGGTAATCGTCAGCGTCGCGACGCTTGCCCCGATGATCACGGCGTTGGTCGGCGCACTGAGCCGGATCTCCAGGCTCTCATCTAGCTCATTCAGGTCGTCGCGCAGGATCTCGATCGTAAATGACCGCGTGAGCGTGCCCGGGGGAAAGCTGAGTGTGCCGTTCGCGGGGCGATAGTCGGCATTAGGCGTGGCAGTGCCGCCGCCCGTGTTATAGGCAACGCTGACGGTATTTGGCGCGGGCCGGTTCAAGCGCACCTCGACCGTGGCCTGGCCCTGGGCCTCACTGGCGATCAGTGTGGTGGCAGCGAAGCTCAGTTCCACTGGGAGCGGCACGGGCGTGCTGGTCGCGGTTGGCGTGGCAGTTGGCGGGACGGGCGTGCTGGTCGCCGCCGGGGTGCTGGTCGGCGCCGGCGTACTGGTCGGCACGGGCGTACTGGTTGGCGCCGGCGTACTAGTCGGCGCTGGCGGATTGGTCGGGCGCGCGGTCGCCGGAGGAGGGCTACCCGGTTCGGATACCGGCGTTGCGGAGGGCGGCGGCTGGGTCGTGGCGGTTGGCAGTGACGTGGCGACCGCCAGCGGGGCATTCGTCGGCGCCCGCCGCGGGGCAAGCGTTGCCGTTGGGTCTGGCGTGAGCGTCGCTGGCGCCTCGGTCGGCGCGGCGGTCCGGGTTGTGGTCGGAGTGGGTGAGGGCGCCTCAGTGGTGGGTGTGGGGCTGGGCGTCATCACGGCGACAACCACGAGCGGCACACTATCGGGCGGCTGCGGCTCGCCGGACGGGCTCATGGCGGGTCGGTCACGCTCGGCTGCGGCGATCGCCTCCGGGTTGATCGGCGGGATGCGCGGGCCGCCTGGCCAGAAGCCATAGTCGGCCCGCCCGCGCGAGGTGACATCACCCGCGTAGCGGGCCATGTCAGGCGAGGCCAGATCCAGCGCAATACGAGCAATGATCGTAACGCCGATCAGCACGGTGATGAGGGCCAGCAGGATGAGCCAGGGCAGTGGGCGTGAGAGCGCCCGACGGTCAGGCAGCCGCAGCCAACGGGGTCGAAGAGTTTTCAGGGCTCGTGGTGTCATTGGCGTAGCGGAGTGTGAAGTAGAAAGTGCTGCCCTGCCCCGGGACGCTGGTCACGCCGATCGTTCCGCCCTGGCGCTCGACGAGTTGCTTGCAGATCGCCAGGCCGAGCCCGATGCCGCGCTCCGTAGAATTGATGCCCTCGCTGGTACCGTCACCGCGAATGAAGCGCTCGAAAACCTGTTCCTGCATGTCCGGGGGAATACCCCGGCCAGTATCCTCAACCTCGACGCGCACGTGATCACCGCAATCATGTGCCCGGACGGTAATACCTCCCGTGGCGGTGTAGCGGCGCGCATTGTCCAGCAGCTGGTAGATGATCTGCCGGACCTGGTCGTAGTCGCCGAGCACCGGGCGCAGATCCGCCGCGACATCGATGGTCAGCGTCAGGCCCTTGGCCTTGATCTGGCTCTGCAGCGGGAAAGCTGCTTCGCCGATCGGGCGTGCCAGGTCCATCGGCTCGAGGTCGGTGCTGAGCGTGCCGGAGTCGAGGTTCGCGATGATGATCACATTGTTGACCAGGCCGGTCATATTGTTCGCGTGGTGGCGGATCGAGTCGACGAAGACGCGCTGTTCTTCGTCGATGGTGCCGGCCAGTCCGCGCAGCAGCACATCGGCATTGCCCCGGATCACGGTCAGCGGCGTGCGCAACTCGTGCGAGATGGTGCCGATGAAATTCGTCTTCGCCCGATCGACGGTGACCTCGGCGGTCATGTCCTGCAGCAGGCAGACATAGCCCGAGCGGGTGCCATCGCTGGCAATCACCGGAGCGATCGAGGCACGTACGATATACTCGCCGAGCGTGTAGAGATCGCTGGCCCGCTGCGAGCCGAAGCCGGGCACGCCTTCAACGAGCCGGTTGAGCGGGATGTCGCTGAGCTTCGCCGGCGGCGTGGCATCATCGCTGAGGCCCATCAAGCGCCGGGTTGCCCGGTTGATCAGCTTAACATTGCCCAGGTCATCGACCACCACGATGCCGTCGGTGATGCTCTCGACGATGGCGGCGCGCTGACTGGCCTCCGACTGGACCTGGCCATAGAGCCGCACGAGGTACTCGGTCATCTGGTTGAAGGAATTGGCCAGCTGGCCGATCTCGTTCTCAGAAATGATATACGCGCGGCGATGGGTCTCACCGCTGCTGATCGCCTTGGCCGTGGCCGCCAGTTCTTCAAGGGGCCGGGTGATCAGCCGCGCGATGCTGATCCCGGCGACGATGATCACCAGCGACAGCACGACGATCAGGGTCACGATCGGACCGAGCGTGCTGTTCCACGTGTCCATCACGTAGTCCCGCGAGAGGGCGGGTGCCAGGATACCGACACTGCTGCCCCGGATGATCAGGGGCACGTAGGCAAACTGAAACTCGCGGCCGCCGATCGTCTCTTTGCTGAACAGGGCGCTGGTCAGCGGATCGGCCCCGGCCTCGAACTTGCTCAAGAGTTCGAGGCTCATCGGCGGCACAGTGCCATCATTGGTTGTGTCGAAGGTCGTACTGACGACGCGACCGGCCTCGTCGTAGAGGGTGATCCCCGCGGCCTGCGAGCGGGCCGCCATGGTCGCGAGGAGGCTATCCACGCGCATCGCGGCGATCAGCCCGCCCACGACCTCATCGCCCGCCCGCACTGGCGCAATCGTGGCAAAGTAGAGCGTGTTGGTATCGGCGAACTGGATCAGGCCGGCGTATTTATCTCCCTGGTCGTCGGCCACACCACTGAGCACCCGGTCGGTGAACCAGGCGCCACGCAGATCGAGCGCGGGGTGGACGAGGTAGTCGTCAGTGAGGGCCTCGGTCGAGCGCTCGAAGTCGGCCAGCGTCATCCCGCTGCGGTCGAAGGCGATCATCCGATCGAGCCGTACCCCATTGCGGCTGGCGCCAACGCGGAAGAAGGGGTCGAGGGCCCGGGCCAGCCCGTCAGCATCACGGCGGGCGAGCGCGTAGGCCACGGCCGGTGCCCTGGTCGTCTCATTGGGCAGGGCGAAGGCGACCTCGCGCAGAAACTGGAGATTGGCCTGCTCCTGGCTGGTCAGCGCGTCGTTGGCCGATCGTGTAACACTGGCCAGCTGGTTGTCGAAGCGCTCCTGCAGCGACTGGCCGACCAGATAGAAGACAACGAGGCCCCCGGCCACTGCCACGATCAGGGTCAGCAGCAAGAAGGGGAAGATAATCTGGTAGCGGAGCTGTGAGTTCAGCTCTTTCCACAACCGATACATCGTCGTCTACCCCGGCGCTGGCAAGCCATGCCCGGCGCCCGTACCCGTTGCAGGGATGCCAGCACCTGGCTGATCCTGCGCGGTCTATCCATGAGTATAGGTTCACAGGTAACGTCGATCAATAGGACGTTGGTTATAACTGTCTAACACTTTTGTCAAGTACCCAGCGGGCCGTACGAGCGCACCACGTAGCTACACCAGCAAGAGGAAGCGACAGTGGATATGCTATAATCAGCGTACGGCGCGGGCGGCGCGTCGTCCACCTGCTGAGCCCCGCGGAGTCATGCAGCTACGCTTTCTCGGTACTGGCACCTCGATGGGCGTTCCGGTGATCGGCTGCAGCTGCAGTGTTTGCACCTCAGCCGACCCGCGGAATCGCCGCATGCGCACCTCGGCTCTGCTGCGCACGGCTGATACGACGATCCTGATCGACGCCGGGCCGGACTTCCGGGCCCAGGCGCTGGCCGCCCGGCTCACCCACCTGGATGCGGTGCTGCTCACGCACTCGCACTTCGACCACGTCGCCGGCCTCGACGATCTGCGTCCGCTCTGCTTCCACCGCGGCTGTGTGCCCGTGTACGGCAGTGACCGCACGCTGAGCGAGGTCCGTGAGCGCTTTGCCTACGCATTTAATGAAACCTCGGCCGGCTCGACGCGCCCGAGCCTCGACCTGCGGCCCACCGACCGGCCCTTCCTGGTCGGCGATCTGGCCATCCGGCCCTTCGATGTGCTCCACGGCACCTGGACGATCACCGGCTATCGCGTGGGCGGTCTCGGCTACGTCACCGACGCCAGCAGTATCCCGCCCGCCTCCTGGGCCGTCTTAAAGGACCTCGACGTGCTCGTCCTCAATGCACTGCGCCACGAGCCGCATCCGACCCACTACACCCTTGCCCAGGCGCTCGACGTGATCGCAGCCTTAGGCCCGCGCCGCGCCTACCTGGTGCACATGACCCATGGCATCGACCACGCCACCGGCACGAGCCTGCCCCCTGGCGTCGAGTTCGCCTACGATGGCCTGGAGGTGACTGTCGAGCTGTGAGGCGCGCACCACCTGGCGCAGCCTCGCCGCTCTGATCTGCGCATGCGCATCGGGATTGATGCCCGCCTCAACGCCTATCGCCAGGGCGGGATTGCGCAGTACACCCGCCAGTTGCTTGCCGCCCTCGCCGCGGAGGCCCGCAGCGAGACGTTCGTTGCCCTCCAGCACCACAGTCAGCGCCGCCCACTGGTCATCGCTCCCAATGTCGAGCGCGCCATGCTCTTCACGCCCCCGCACAACCGCTTCGAAGCGTGGAGCCTGCCGGTCGAACTACTGCCCCGCCGCCTTGCATTGTTGCACTGCCCGGACTTCATTGCGCCACGGCGTCGCCCCTGCCCGGCGGTCGTTACCGTCCACGACCTGGCGTTCCTCCATTTCCCCGAGATCCTGGATGCCGAGGCACGACGCTTCTACGGCCAGGTGCACGCGGCCGTGCACGATGCCGACGCGGTGATCACCGTCTCGGAAGCCACACGCGCGGATATCGTGAAGCTGCTCGACCTGCCGCCCGAGCGCATCGACGTGGTCTACGAGGCGGCTGACCCGCGCTTCGCGCCGCTCAACCTGGCTGCAGGCGAGCAGCGCATCATCAACGGACAAGTACTGACAGCAGGTGGGTTCCTGCTCTTCGTCAGCACGGTCGAGCCACGCAAGAACCTCGAGACGCTTCTCCGCGCACTGCGCATCTGCCGCGACCGCCGGCCCAGGGCTGGCTACCGCCTGGTGGTAGCGGGCAGCCGCGGCTGGCTCGATGAGCCCATCTATGCCCTGGTGGGCACGCTGGGCCTGGGCGAGGTGGTGCACTTTCTTGGCGCTGTTGACCCCGAGGACCTGCCCTGGCTCTACAGTGCGTGCCGGATCTATCTGAACCCTTCGCTCTATGAGGGCTTCGGCCTGCCAGCGCTGGAGGCGCTGGCCTGCGGCGCCCCGAGCATCGTAGCTGATACCAGCAGCCTGCCCGAGGTTGTGGGCGATGCTGCCTACCTGCTCCCGCCACAGGACGTAGGCGCCTGGGCTGAGCGCATCGCCAGCCTCTGGGATGACGAGACGACCCGGGCCGAGTTGGCGCAACGCGGGCCGCAGCACGCCGCCACGTTCTCCTGGCGCCGCGCCGCGCAGGAAACCCTGGCCATCTACCGCAGGGTCGCGGGACGAGCGGCCTTAGGTGAACATGGCCGATAGCCGATAATACGACAGTTGTATGTCATATGCCAGCGCCCCTGCCATTCCGCGTACCTGATGGCCCGGCGGCGGGCCAGTAGCGCCGGGAGCAACGCTGGTTGGCATCAGGATGCGCTTCCACGGTGACGTCCCGTTGTCGTGCTAGACGTGGTGTAGACCGGGATGGAGCTTGGTGGCGGCGAGCCAGGCCTCGATCCCCTCTGCCGGCTGCACACCCTGCTCGGTAACGATCCCGGCCAGGGCCGAGAGTGGCGTCAGGTCGAAGTAGAGGTTGGTGATGTGCACACCCGGCGGTGCCGCGTCCCAGACCTGTTCGGCCGGCCACAGCGTCTGTGCTGGCGGTACATACCCCGGCGGCAGGAACTTCTCGCTCCCGCAGAGGGCGTACATCGGCACACCACAGGAGTCTGCAGCAAGCGCAATGCCATAGGTGCCGACTTTGTTTACCAGGCCGCTGCTGCTCAGATAGTCGGCGCCCACCAGCACCAGGCTGGTCTCCTTGACCATGGTCACAGCGAGGGCATCGATCACCAGGGTCACGTCCATGCCACTGGCCGCAAGCTCGGCTGCCAGCGTGCGGCCCTCGCAGCCCGGGCGTCCCTCGGCGCAAATGACGCGCAGACGCCGGCCGGCGCGCTGGGCGTGGCGCAGGGCGGCTCGCACGGTGGTGCTGCGGCCGTTGGTCAGGATCTGGCCCTCCTCCGGGATCAGGCGCAGCGTCGTTTCGGCAATCGCCGCCTCGTGCACCCGCAACCAGCGTTTAAAGTCGCCGGTGGCATCAGCCAGCGTGCGGCGCGCCTCGTCGGGTGTATCCACCGTCTCGAGGCGCCAGAGGACCCCGTTGACCAGGTTCACCAGGGGCGCCATCGTCGGGTGGGCGCGGATGAGCGCCCAGCCAACCTCAAGCACGTCCCGGCTGAGTTCTGCTTTCTGGGTCGACTGATCGGTGCGAGCGAGGCGCTGCAGCACCTCGGCGCTCTTCTCAGCCACCTCAACCGCCCCCGAGACGCTATCCTCGGCGATCGCCGCGATCGCCTCCAGGGTAAACTTGTCCACTCCGTCCATCCTGTGCGTGCTTACAACACCGGCGCCACAACGAACCGCGCCGGTGCCGGGCAGGTGAGCGCGTACGTGGCGACGAACTACTCCGTATCATACCGCAAGACTCAAGGTATCCGTCTACGGCCGGTCGAGCCGTGGGCTGGCCAGTCGTCAGGTGCAGCGGGGCCAGGGCAGAGGGACAGCGCGTCGGTGCCTGTGCGCCAACTGGGAGGATCTCACCCAGGCCAGGCAGATCGGTCGGGAGCCATGCTCAGGGTTCGCGCGACCCGATTGAGCGGCGTTTCAGCATGAACCGCAGGGTGTACTCGAGCTGTTCGACCGAGAAGGGCTTGGCGAGGAACAGCGCGCCACTCTCCTCGATCCGGGCGCGGGTGAGGGGGCTCAAGGTATCGCCAGAGACAAAGATCAGCCGCTCAGCGAGCTCGGCGTCGCGTTCACGGATGATGCGCAGCAGTTCAAAGCCATTCAGGCCGGGCATTTTGACATCACAGAGGACGGCATCGAACGGCCCCTGGCCGAGAACCTCGAGCGCGGCCTCGCCACTGGTCACCAGGGTCGAGCGGTGGCCCATCTGCTGCAGGAGGCGGGCCATTAAGGCGACGACCGGCTCCTCATCGTCCACCACCAGGACGTGCAGTTCCGGCTCAGGCTCGTCCGGCTCAGCCGGGGGCGTAGCGACGGTAACGGGCGCCCCCTGAGGCTCGACGCGGATCGGCAGGGTCACCACCACGCGCGTCCCGGCGCCGATCTGGCTCTCTGCCCAGATCTGCCCCTCGTGTTCTTTGATGATCCCGAAGCAGATCGACAGGCCCAGTCCCGTGCCCTGGCCCACCGGCTTGGTGGTGAAGAACGGGTTGAAGATCTTCTGCAAGTCACGTTCAGGGATGCCGACGCCGGTGTCGATCACCTCGATATTGATCTGCTGGTTGCCATTCAGGCCAGGGGCGTGGCTGGTGCGCAGCGTCAGCGTGCCGCGACCGCCTTTCTGTACCATGGCGTGGCGCGCGTTGGTGATCAGATTCAGGAAAACTTGCTGCAGCTGGTGATAATCGGCAGTGGTGAGCGGCAGGTATGGGTCAAGCTCAAGCTTGAGCGCAATATTATCAACCCGCAGCTGGTAATTCTGGAGCGCGAGGGCGCTACGCAGGGCCTCATTGACCGAGATCATCCGGCGTTCGGGCTTATGCTCGCGGGCAAAGATCAGCAGATTCTGGACGATCCTGGCTGCTCGCTCAGCCTGGACATGGATCTGCTCAATATCCTGGCGCGGCTCCTCGGGCAGGCGCTGGTCGCGAAGCAAGAGCTGGGCGTAGCCACTCACGCTGGTGAGCGGGTTATTCAGCTCGTGGGCCACCCCGGCCACCAGTTGACCAATGGCGGAGAGTTTCTCCGAGTGGAGCAACTGTTGTTCGAGGCGCCGGCGCTCAGTCAGGTTACGCGCGATACAGTGGATGCCCTTGACCCCGATACCATTCTGGATCATCTGGGCGGAGACCTCAAGGTAGACTGGTTCGCCATCGCGGCGCACCAGTTCGAGCTCGAAGGGAGGCACGCTCCGACCGGCGAGCAGCTCGCGCAGATAGGGCTCGGCGGTGACCCAGGCCTCAGGGGCGCAGAGCGAGCGCAGCGGCCGCGCGAGCAACTCATCGACCCGATAGCCAGTGAGTTGTTCGCCAACCCGATTGATGCTGCTGATCGTCAACTCCGGGTCGAGCATGAAGATCAGGTCATAGGCATTGGCGAAGAGGCCCTTATAGCGCTGCTCGGAAAGTTTGACCTGCTCATAGAGCCGGGCATTCTCGATCGCAATCGCGGCATAGTCGGCCAGCGTCGCGAGCAGATACTCGTCATTCTCGGAGAAGGCGCGCTCGGCAACCCGGTTGTCAACTGCGAGCACACCCTTGACCTGATCGCCGACCATCAGCGGCACCTGGAGGATCGAGCGCACCAGGAAGCCGGTCTTCACCTTGAGCGCCGTACCGACCCGGATCTGGTCGAGGCGAATGGGTTTGCCAGTGCGAAACACCTGACCGGCGAGGGTATCGTCGATCGGCATGCGCAGACTCTGGGCGCGCTGCTCGCCGAGATTCTTGGCTGCGCGCAGATAGAGCTCATTCTGGCTCTCGTCGTGGAGCAGCAAGAAGCCCTCCTCAGCCTGGGTGATGAACACGCCGGCCTCGACGATGCGCTCAAGCAGCTGTTCCTGGTCCATCAGCCCGGTGACCGACTTACCGATGCGATAGAGCACGGTAAGCTGCTGGACCCGTTGTTGCAGTGAGGCCGTGAGGCGCTCCTTGTCGCGGCGGAGGCGGCGTTCGCGCAGCGCCTGGTCGATCACGGCGCGGGCCTCGCTATCCGAGAACGGCTTGATCAGATAGTTGCGTGCGCCGAGGCGGAAGGCCTCCACGGCGATACTCTCCGAGCCGTGCGCCGTCATGAGGATGACGGGCACATCATAGCCCTCCTGGGCGATCAAGCGCAGCAGATCGAGGCCGCTGATATCCGGCAGTTGCAGATCGAGCAGGATCAGGTCGGGCAGCCGTGCCCGCAGGCGCTGGAGGCCCTGGCGCCCCGTATGGGCGACGACAGGAGCAAAGCCGAGTTCGGGCAGCACATAGTTGGCCAGGAGCCCGGCGATCTGCTCGCTATCGTCGATGATCAGGATCTCTTCCATCATACTGGTGCGCCCTTGAAGCAACAACAGGTCACCAGGCTGGCGCGGGCTAAGAGTGGCGACGGCAATCCGTCGCCCATTTGCCGATTGCAGATGTTAATTGTACACTGATGCACCATCCACCGCAAGGTGCCGGCGAGAGACCCTATGCGCAGCGCGGCCCCGCCTACCATTGTCGTGATCGGCGACCTGAACGCCGATCTGACTTTTAGCGTGCCTTTCTATCCAGGCGAAGGCGACGATGTGCCAGCCGACGGGTTACGCTGGGATAGTGGAGGCACGGGCCTCAACGTGGCGATCGCCTTCGCCCGGCTCGGCGCGGTAACGCGCCTGGTGGCCCGTGTGGGCAACGACCCGGCGGCCGAGGTGGCGCTGGCCGCTGCCCGGCGGGCGGGCATCGATCTGACCAGCATCCAGCGCGACCGGGAGGCGCCGACTGGCCTGTGCGGCGTGGTGGTAAGCCTGGGTGGACAGCGTACCTTGTTCAGTTACCGGGGGGCCAATGCCCGTTGCGATCCGCGTGCGATCGGGCCAGCACTGCTCGAGGGCTGCAGCATGCTTTTCGTATGCGGCCACGCGCTGCTGGAGGGGCCGCAACGGGCGACAGCCGTCCGTGCCATCGACCTGGCGCACGCGCAGGGCTTACCCGTTGCGCTCGACCTCTGTCTGCCGGTTATCAGGGCGGCGCGCCGGCTTGTGCTCACGCTGCTGCCCAGGATCTGGCTCCTGACCCTGAACGAAGATGAACTACGGGCGCTGGCGCCCACGCAGAGCACCCGTCAGGCCATCGACACGCTTATCCAGGCAGGGGTGCGCCATGTCGCCGTCAAGCGCGGTGCCCAGGGCTGCAGTGTTGGCGAGGGCGCCAGCCGGCTCAGTGTATTACCGCCAGTCGTACCAGTCATTGATACCAACGGCTGCGGCGATGCGTTTGCTGCCGGCTATGCGTGGGCCCTGCTGCGTGGCGCCGACCTCTCGGCCAGCGCGGCTATTGGCAACCTGATGGGCGCGCTGACTGCCACACGCCAGGGCGCTGCCGATGCTATCCCGACCCGGGCCGAGCTCGCCGCCCGCCTGAATTACGCGCTCCATCACCTGCTCACCCCGATCTGACACTCGCTACCTTTAATATAAACGCACTTCCGGCCAGAATAGTTATGCAGCGGAAGGAGCAATCTATGACCCCGCCCTGGAAAGCACGGCTCGATGCCCTGCGGCTCACGGATCTGCGCGCGCTCTTCGGCGTCGCCAAACCGGTGATCGGCATGGTCCACTGCTGGCCGCTGCCGGGCGCGCCCGGCTACAGCGGCTACGGCATGGAGCCGATCATCGAGCACGCCGTCCGCGATGCGACCGCGCTGGCCGAGGGAGGCTGCCACGGCCTGATCGTCGAGAACATGTGGGACATCCCCTTCCGTGCCGGCCCGCACATCCAGCCGGAGAGCATCGCGGCGCATGCCGTGGTGGCACGGGCGGTGCGCGACGCTGTGCCGCAGCTCCCGCTCGGCATCAACCTCGTCCACAATGGCGGTGTGGCGTTGCTCGGCATCGCCATTGCTGCCGGCGCCAGCTTCATCAGGGTCTGCATGTTCACCGGCGCCGGGGTGTGGGACGCCGGCAGTTGGGACGAGGGCTGCGCCGCTGATCTGCTGCGGCGGCGCAAGGAGTTGCACGCCGAGCAGATCAAGATCTTCGCGGATGTCGATAAGAAGCACTCGGTACGCTTCCCGGGCATCGATCTGGCCACCCACATCGAGTGGACACGCTTCTTCGGCGCCGACGCGCTGATCATCTCCGGCCGTATGACCGGCGATGCACCCGACCTGGAGCAGGTGCGTGAGGCTCGCCGGCTGGCCGGCGACACCCCGCTCCTGCTTGGTAGCGGCACCAATGCGGAGAATATCGGCGCGTTCATGGAACTGGCCGACGGCGTCATCGTCGGCAGTAGCATCAAGGTGGACGGCATGATCGCAAACCCGGTGGACGTCGAACGCGTACGGCGCTTCGTTCGAGCAGCGGGATAACGCAGAGCGTCATAGTACCACGGGGGGGCTTTGGCCTAGTACCTCTGGCACATCAATCTACTGACCCTTGCACCATTGAAGCGCGCGGGGCCAGAATGGTATCCTTGTGCTCGTGAGCGACAACCCTCCCCGCCATCCTTGCCCAGGCGCTCACCGCTGTTCATCCGGTTGGTCGGACTGATGCTCCTGAGTACCAGCACAACGTCCCAGCATCGTCCCGGCCCGACATCGTAGCACCATCGCAGCACCGTCCCAGCCCGACATCGCAGCACCGTCTCAGCCCGACATCGCAGCACCGTCTCAGCACCGTCCCAGCCCGACATCGCAGCACCGTCCCAGCACCGTCCCAGCCCGACATCGCAGCACCGTCGCAGCCCAACCGGTTGTGCCAGAGTGTCAGCAGCACTACTCGACCACGAAACCAGTACGTTGCTACGCAAGTGCGCCGATCAACCTGACCAGCAGCGGACTCAGCCCCGGCCCAGGCCGGGGCTGAGTCATGCTGTGCGGCGGGGCTTATACCATTTCAGATGGTAGATTGCGGATTGCCGATTGTCGCGCAAGGCGTCCAGGTGCACTTTGACGCAACGCTGCGTGCGGTGTGTGCAAGTGAAACTGGCATGATGCGTTCAGAGCGGCCAGAGATATGCTACAGTAGCAGGCCAGGTGTGGCCGCATAGCGAGAGGAACGAGCGATGGCCGAGCTACAGGGCATTATCAGCGCCATGCTGACCCCATTCACCAGCGACGTGGGGCCGGTCGATTATGAATGGCTGCCGGCGTATCTGCGCTTTCTGGAGGAGGGGGGGCTGCACGGCGTGCTGGCTCTGGGCACAACCGGCGAAGGCCCCTCACTGGGCCTTGCCGAGCGTGAGCGGGTGCTCGACATCGTACTGGCCCAGCGCGGCAAGCTGGCGGTGATTGCCGGTACGGGCTGTGCCGCACTCACTGAGACGATCGCGCTGAGCAACTACGCGCTGGCCCGCGGCGCTGACGCCGTGCTGGTGATGCCGCCGTTCTACATCAAAGGCCCGAGCGAGACGGGCATCCTCAACTACTTCCGTGCCGTCGCCGACACACTGCCGGGCGATGCCCGGCTGATGCTCTACCACATCCCCCAGGTCACCGGCGTTCCGATCACGCTGCCGATCATCGAGGGGCTGCTCGCGAGCCACCCCGGCCAGTTTTACGGGATCAAGGACAGTAGCGGCAACTGGGAGCACACGAAACGGTTGATCGATCGCTTCCCACAGCTGAAGATCTTCCCCGGCAGTGACCGGCTGATCAGCAATGCGCTGGCGGGTGGCGCGGCCGGCGCGATCACCGCCCTGTCCAGCGCCTTTCCGCAGCTGGCGCGGGCGATCTACGATGCCCATCACGGCGGCGGCGATGTCGTGGCCGCCCAGGCGCGCCTGGACGCGGTGCGCGCGCTGATCGACCCGGTGAACACGCCGCCCGCGCTCAAGGCAGCCCTGGCATGGACGAGCACGCTGCCCGAGACGAGCGTGCGGCTGCCGCTCGTCGCCCTGGCAGATGACGAGGTGGCAGCGCTGAAGGCGACATATGAGCGTGTCGTCGGGTAGCCGGTGGCTCAACCCTCGTCGCCAAGACTGAGCCAGACCTGATAGACGATGCTCTTCTGGAGGCCCAGTTCGCGGGCCACGGCACGGGCTGCCGTGCTGCCGTTGTAGCCCTGGGCGCGCAGCAGGCGCAGGCGCCGCGCGATCTCGGCCTCACTGGGCGGCTGGGCTGCCTCCAGCGGGGCCTGGAGTTGGTAACGGTCGCGTCGACGTTCACTGCTCGCTGGCCGCCCGGCGATCACCAGCGTGAACTCACCACGTGGGCGCTGGGTGCTGAAGTGGGTCACCATTTCAGCGATGGTACCGCGCCGCAACTCCTCGAAGCGTTTGGTGAGGTCATTGGCGACGACGATGCGCCGATCGCCCAGCACTGCCAGCATATCGCGCAGGGCATCGAGCAGGCGATGGGGTGCCTCGAAACAGATCAGGGTCATGGTGAGCCCGGCCATCTCCGCGAGGAGCACGCGCCGGTCTGCGCCGCGCCGCGGCAGGAAGCCAAGGAAGGCAAAGCGGTCTGTGGGCAGGCCCGAGGCCACCAGGGCGGCCAGCGGCGCCGCCGGGCCAGGGATGGGCGTCACGGTGACGCCAGCGCCGATGCAGGCATTGACCAGCTCGAAGCCGGGATCGGAGATCGCCGGTGTTCCGGCATCGGAGACGAGGGCCACGTCGCCTTCAGCCAGGACGGCCAGAATCTCGTCGAGGCGCACGAGCTTGTTGTGCTCGTGATAGGAGATGCACGGCGTGGTGATGGCGTAGTGATCGAGCAGCCGGCGCGTGTGACGAGTATCCTCGGCTGCGATGAGCCGCACCTCACGCAGCACCCGTAGCGCGCGCAGCGTGAGGTCCTCCAGGTTGCCGATCGGCGTGGCGACGAGGAAGAGGGTGCCCACAGCTCACCCCTCGCCGCGCAGGCGCTCCCGCCAGTAGTCCAGCAGCTCATCAACGATCGCCGGCATGTCGATCATGGGCTCCCAGCCGGTGGCAGCGCGCAGCTTGCGATTGTCACCGACCAGGATCGGCTCATCGCTCGGGCGCAGCCGTGCCGGGTCGATCTGCACCTCGACTGGCACACGGCCCCGTGCCCGCACCAGCTCCACGATATCGCCGATGCGTGTTGCGTAGCCGGAGCAGAGGTTGTAAACCTCGCCGGGGGCGCCGCGCTCGATCAGCAGCCAGAGGGCGCGGGCCACATCGCGGGTGTGGGTGAAGTCGCGCCGGGGTTCCAGGTTGCCGACGGCGATCACCGGCGGCTGCAGGCCCAGTTCGATCGCGGCCATCTGCTGGCAGAAGGTCTGGATGGAGCAGCGATCGCCCTGGCGCGGGCCGACATGGTTGAACGAACGTGTGACCACGACGTGGAGGCCGAAGGTGTCGTGATACTGCAGGCCGGCCAGCTCGGCTGCGACCTTGCTCACGCCGTAAGGGCTGGCGGGGCGCAACGGGTGGGTCTCGGCGATGGGCAGCGCCGCGGGCTGCACGACGCCATACTGGGCGCTGGTGCCGGCGATGTGCACACGGGCGGAGGGGACGTGCCGGCGCACGGCCTCCAGCAGGTTGATCGTCCCCTCGACGTTGACCCGCAGCGTGTGGATGGGCGCGTCCCACGAGGCGCTGGGGTAGCTCTGCGCCGCCAGGTGGAAGATCCGCTCGGGGGCGGCGGCGGCAATGGCGCGATCGAGGGAAAACGCATCCTCGACATCGCCCTCGTGGAGGGTGATGCGACCACGCAGGTGGGCGATGGGGCGGGGATCGCTGCGCCAGCGCTTGAAGCCGTGGATTGTGAGCCCGGGGATGGTGAGCAGATGGTCGGCGAGAAAACTACCGACCGGGCCGGTGATGCCGGTGATGAAGACGCGCACAGAACCTCCGCCACACAGCGCCGTTGCAGGCACGATTCAGAATCGGGTATTCCAGCCCTCAGGCATGCTTCAAACTCACGTGACAATCTGCCCTTCACCTCCACAGCTCCACAGCTCTCCACCTCCACAGACCAGTCATGCGGGGCCGTGGAGCAACGGTCATGCTGGGAGATCCAGGTCTGAACCATGCCTTACTCTTCAATGACGACCAGAAAACTGATCAGGCGGTCATTGCTATCGCGGAGCTCGGCCCGATCACCGACGCGCCAGATCTCGGTCCGATTCCAGAAGAAGTCGCCGGCGATCAGGTCGTTGGTACCAACTGCGCTGAAGACGCCGATCGACTGGGCAGGTTCGATCACATAGTCGGGGAAGACGAAGGGTGGGATCGCGCTACCGCGGGTCACGTTGCGCAACTGCCAGCCACTGATGTTGATCGGCTGGGCGCTGGCGTTACGGATCTCGACGTACTCGCGGCGCTGGCTGGGGGCCGTGGCGTCGCGCAGGACGATCTCATCGATCTGGATATCGTTGGGCCGGGGAGTCGGGGTTACGGCGCTGGTTGTCGGGCTCACGGTTGGGCTGGCGCCAGCCGTGGTTGTCGGCGCGGGCGTAACGCTGCCGGATGGCGCCGATGTCGCGGTGGGCACCACAACCACGGATGTGGTGGCGCCGGCAGGTGGCAGGGTGGCGGTGGCTACCGGGCGCGTCAGCGGGGCAGTAGGCGTCACGGCGCGCTCAGGCGCAGGCGCGGTTGGCGAAGCGGTGGGCGTGCTATCCACCGGGGTATCGACAAAGCAGGTAAAGCGCCCGACCACGGCGCGGGTGCTGCGCAGTTGCACCTCGACGGGGTAGACGCCTGGGCGCTCGCGGGCGCGCAGCGGCAGGCTATAGACACCCCCCCGGTCGGCGGCGCCCCCGCCAACCGGCCGCTCGCCCAGGACGATCAGCAACGCCTCGGCGGGCGGGGCCCGGCCCTGGAGCAGCACGGTCTGTCCATTGGGGCAACTGAGGGGCAGCGGATCGGCAGCGCGGAGCGGGCTGGCGCCAGCGATCAGCATGCTGAGGCCAGCAATCAGGAGCGTGAGCACAACAATGGCGCGATAGGCCAAGGGGATGCACCGGTGAGGGTTGCGGCGGCTACGGGAGGCGGGTGGCGTGGTAGAATGCTGGTGGGCGATAGTGGATTCGAACCACTGACCTCCACGATGTCAACGTGGCGCTCTAACCAACTGAGCTAATCGCCCGTTCCGCGGGTATGCTACCATCGAAGCCGGCCGCTGTCAAGCAAGGCTGATGCCATCTGAAGGCCGTCGTACGCACAGCGCACCACCCATGCGCCACGGCGCGCGACGCCCCGTCTGTGTATGCCGCCACTGAGCCGCGACAGTGCCGACCAGCTTCTCGCGCGCCTTCCCGTGGAACTGCGCGCCGCGCTCGCCTGTGCCGCGCGGCTGGCGGCGGTCCGTGCGGGCCGGCTCTGGCTGGTGGGTGGCATGGTGCGCGACGTGCTGTGCGGCATGCCACCGGGCCGTGACGTGGACCTGGCGGTGGAGGGCGATGCACCGGCGCTGGCCCGCGCCTTTGCGGCCGCGACCGGCGGGCGGCTCATCGCGACGCATGCCGCCTTCGGCACGGCCACGGTTGAACTGGCTCTGTCGGCAGGGCCAGCGCTGCTGATCGACTTTGCGGGCAGCCGGGTCGAGCGCTATTCGCAGCCGGCTGCGCTGCCCGAGGTGCAGCCCGCCCCGATCGAGGACGACCTGCTCCGGCGTGACTTCAGCGTGAGCGCCATGGCGATCGAGTTGCGCGCCGAGGGCGATCAGCTACGGGCCGGGCGCATGCTCGACCCCTTCGGCGGGCGGGCCGACCTGGCAACCAGCCGCCTGCGGCTACTCCACGCGACAAGCCTGCGCGACGACCCGACGCGCCTGTTGCGCGGGCTGCGGCTGGCCGCGCGCCTCGATCTGCAGCCCGACCCGGCCACCGAGGCCCAGATCCAGGAGGCGCTCGCTGCTGGCTACCTGGGATTGCTGAGCGCGGAGCGGGTCCTCGCAGAGCTCTGTCTGTGCCTGGAGGAGCCCCGGCCCGATGCAGTGCTGCGCCTGGCCGACGCCTGGGGGGTCACGCCCCAGGTGCTGCCAGGCCTGAGCTGGAACGAGGCGCTTGCGGCCAGAAGCACACGGTTGGCGACGGCGCCCGATGATGGGCCACGGGGCGGCCCGCTGGTCTGGGCGGGGCTGCTGCTCTATGAACTGGACGAAGCGCAGTGTGCCGCCATTGCAGCACGTTACCCGCTCCCGGCGGAGGCCAGCGAACTGCTGCGGCATCTCCCAGCGCTACGGGCGCTGGCGCCGCGCCTGGATGGCACGCTGGCCAACAGCACGGTCGACCGGTTGTTGCGACCATTCAGCGTGGCGGCGATCACCGTGCTCCACTATGCCGAGCCGGCGGCGGCAGCGGTTACGGCGCACTATCTGCGCGCGGTGCGCCCGGCGCGCGCACTGCTCGACGGCAACGATCTGCAACGGCTGGGGCTTGCGCCAGGGCCAGCGCTGGGCCGCATGCTCGAGGCGCTGCGCGCCGCCACCCTGGACGGCGACGTGAGCTCGCGGGAGCAAGCGGAAGCCTGGGTGCGGCAGCGCCTGGCGACGCCGGGGTAGGTTGGGGACACTTAGCACCTTTTCATCCTCCTGCGGTTTGCCCCGATGCTATACTGCTTGAGGCAGGATTGATAGCAGGAAGAATCGCAGGATCATTAGCAAGATGACCGAATCGCCACGTGCTTTGCTCCGCGCCCGCATCCCGCTCTGGGTCGTGATCGGCCTCCTCAGCCTGACCCTGGTGGGTGGTCTGGGTGGCGGGCTCTTTGCCGGCTATATGCTCAAGCGACCGGCCGCGGCCTGTCCCGAGAGCGCCGAGGTCTGCGCGCAGTTCTCCGTCTTCTGGGAGGCCTGGGAGCTGGCGCGCGCCCGCTATGTGGATCCGGCAGCCGTTGACCCGGGTGAGATGACCGCGGGCGCGGTCAATGGGATGCTTGACACGCTGGGTGACCGGGGGCATACCCGTTTTCTCAGCGCCGACGAGGCCCAGCAGTGGGACGAGGCCCTGCGCGGCTCGTTCGAGGGGATCGGCGCATACATCGATGTGCGCAATGGCCGAACGATGATCGTCGCGCCGATGGAGGGCTCACCGGCTGAGCAAGCGGGTCTGCGCGCAGGCGACGTCATCCTCGCAGTGAACGGCGAGTCGACCAGTGGCTGGACGGTCGACGAGTTGCGCACGAGGGTACGCGGCCCGAGCGGGACAACCGTGACGATGCGCGTGCTGCATGCCGGCGAGACCATGCCGGTGGAGCTCACGATTACGCGCGCGCAGGTGGTGGTGCCGAGCGTCAGCTGGCGGATGCTGCCCGACGATGTCGCGCTGGTGCGGCTCAGTTCGTTCGACGACGATGCCGCCAGGGAGCTGCGCGAGGCGCTCAGCGCCGCCCGCCAGGCGGGTGCGCGCGCGCTGATCCTGGATCTGCGCAACAACCCGGGTGGCCTGCTCGAGCAGGCGGTCATGGTGGCCAGCCAGTTTCTGCCCCAGGGGACGACCATCCTGCTTGAGGAGAACCGTGACGGCGAGCGCGAGGTCACCACGGCACGCAACGGCGGCGTGGCGCTCGATCTGCCGCTGGTGGTGCTGATCAACGAGAACTCGGCCAGTTCCGCGGAGATCGTCGCGGGCGCGCTGCAGGCCGCAGATCGCGCCCGGCTGATCGGTGAGACAACCTTTGGCACGGGCACGGTGCTGACGCCCTACCGCCTGAGTGATGGCAGCCGCCTGCTGCTGGGCACCCAGCAGTGGCTGACCCCGGACGGGCGCATGATCCGCGGTCAGGGCATCGAGCCCGACGAACTGGTGATCCTGAGCGAGGAGGTCGCGCCACTCGCGCCAGCCGAGGCCGCTGCGCTCAGTGCCGCTGCGCTGCGTGACAGCGCCGACACCCAGCTGGCTCGCGCGCTCGACGTGGTCATGGCGGAGCTCGCCAGCCGGTAGGAGCAGGAAGCGTACCAGGGCGCGGTAAAATACCACGTGGCATTGGCAATCCCGCATTGTCTCGCTCATCTCCACCGCTCGACAGCTCCACACAGGGCTTTGTCGAGCTGTGGAGGTGTGGAGCTGAGCCAATGCGCTGCCATCAAGCAGACTCTGTATAATGGGGGTACCGTACCGCGCCCGGGCTCTGTGCCGGGCAGAGCGATGGAGAGATCCGGCGTTGGAACGTAGTCGCCGTCCCGCCCGGCCCGCCCAGCGGTCGCCGCTGGGGCTGGTGGCGTGGCTGGCCTGCCTGGGGCTGCTTGCCAGTGTAGCCTGGCTGCTGCTCCAGGCCGTGGAGACGCGCCGCCAGCTCGCGGCGCTCGTGGTAACCCCCGTCCCCAGCCCGGAGCAGGCCGGACCTGCCGTGGCCCTGCTCAGCCTGCCGACGCTTGCCCCCGCCCGCTCCGACCTCACTGTGCCAGCCACCGTCTTGCTGCTTGGCGCCGACCGCCGCCCTGGGGAGGAGGTGACTCCGCGGAGTGACGCCATCCTGGTGCTGCGGCTGGACCCGGCCCGTCGGCGGGTTGCCGTGCTCTCGCTGCCACGGGATCTCTGGGTCGCCATCCCGGGCCATGGTTACAACCGGTTGAACGCGGCCTTCCTCTGGGGTGAGCGTGATGGCCCGCCCGGCGGCGGGCTGGCGCTGGCCCGGGCCACCGTGGCCGAGTTGCTCGGCAGCCCGGTGGATTATGGCATGGTGGCCGATTTCCGCGGCTTCGTTGGCGTGGTGGACGCCCTGGGCGGCATCAGTGTCGACGTGCCGCGCCCCCTGGAGGATCGACAGTTCCCAACCAGCGATCGGCGCGTCACCACGGTACGGTTCGCCGCCGGCCGGCAGCGCATGGATGGGGTGACGGCCCTGACCTACGCGCGCATCCGCCACCCCGACAGCGATTTCGAGCGCGGGCTGCGCCAGCAGGCGGTCCTGCTGGCTATCGCCGAGCGGCTGCGTGAGCGGGGCGACCTCGCCAGTCTGCTCACGGCCAGGCGGGTCAGCGCTGCGCTGGTGGGCTATGTGCAGACGGACATGCCGGTGGAGCGGATGTTGCACCTGGCCTGGGCGCTGCACGAGCTCGACCCGGCCAGCGTGGAGCGCTACGCGTTGAGTGAGGCCGATGTGCGCTTCGGCGTCGAGAACGACCGCTTCGCCCAGGTGCCCGGCCCCGGCGTGCTTGAGCGCTATGCGCGGCTGCTGCTCGACGGACCGGAGGCGCACGGGAAGCGCGTTGCGCCAGCGGCGGCGCCGTGAGGCACGGGCAAGCAAAGGTAAGACGTGGGTCGAACTGAGGTGAACATAGCCGATAGCCGATAGTACTACAGTTGTAGGTGCGCTCCCCGTCGGGCTGAAAGCCCTCGGCTACGGGGGGCAAAGCCCACCTTCGTGGGCTCAACAGGCCACGCAGGTGGCCTTCGCAAGCACTAGCCGAGGCGTTTACGCCGACGGAAACGGGTCATCTGCCGAAATACAACTGTAGTAATAGCCGATAGCCGATAAGCTGCCGCTGTTTTCATCGCGGCGTTGTGCGGCGGAGCCGCATAAGGGTCTCACGTGACAATCCAGCTTTCAGCGCCACAGCTCCACAGGGCTACAGACCGGTTCTGTGGGGGTGGGGAGCTGTGGGGCTGTGGCGCAACGGTCAAGCTAGAACGCCCGATCCTGAACCTTGCCTAATGCTTGGAGGCACCATGGCGACCGAGATCAAGATGCCGCAACTGGGTGAGAGTGTGACCGAGGGGACGATCGGTCGCTGGTTGAAACGGCCCGGCGAGCTGGTGGCGAAGTACGAGCCGCTACTCGAAGTGATCACCGACAAGGTCGACACCGAAGTGCCGGCGCCGAGCGCCGGCACCTTGCTGGAGATCCTGGTGGCCGAGGGTGAGACGGTGCCGGTGGGCACGGTGATCGCCCGGCTGGGTGCAGCCGAGGAGCAACCGGCGCCTGAAGCGGCGCCCGCAGCCCCGTCGGCCCCGGCCAGTGCGCTGCAGGCAACGGCGCTGGCGGAGCCCGCCACCGCGACCACGGAGCGCAGTACCTACCTCTCGCCGGTGGTGGCCCGTCTGGCCGCCGAGCACCGGCTCGACCTGAGCCAGATCCGCGGCACGGGCCAGGGCGGGCGCATCACCAAGCAAGACGTGTTGCGCCTGATCGAGTCGCGCGGCGCTGAGCCCGCCGCCCCGGCTGCGCCACCGCCGCCCGCGCCGTCCCTGGCGCCGCCGTCCCTGGCGCCCGTGCGGCGCGCGGCGCCCGAAGACGAACGGCAGCCCCTGCCCGCGGACGCCGAGCTGGTGCCACTCTCGCCGATGCGCCGCACGATTGCTGAGCACATGGAGCGCTCGGTGCGTATCGCGCCCCACGTCACCACGGTGATGGAGGTCGATCTAAGCCGGATCATCGCTCACCGCGCGGCCCACCGGGCCGCCTTCGAGCGCCAGGGCGTGCGGCTCACCTACACCCCCTATTTCGTCCAGGCCGTCGTGGCCGGGCTGCAACAGGTGCCGGTACTGAACGGCAGCTTCAGCGCCGAGGGCATCATCCTCAACCGGCGCATCCACATCGGTGTCGCCGTGGCGCTCGACGAAGGGCTCCTCGTGCCGGTGGTGCGCGATGCCGATGAGAAGAACCTGCTGGGCCTGGCACGCCTGGTGAACGATCTGGCGGAGCGGGCCCGCACCCGCCGCCTCGCTCCCGACGAGACACAGGGCGGCACCTTCACCATCACCAACCACGGGGTGACCGGTAGCCTCTTCGCCACGCCGATCATCAACCAGCCGCAGGCGGCGATCCTCGGCATCGGGGCGATCGTCAAGCGCCCGGTGGTGGTCAGTCAGGGTGGGGTGGACGCGATCGCGATTGCGCCCATGGCCTATCTCTCGCTGACCTTCGACCACCGGATCGCCGACGGGGCCACCGGCGACGCCTTCCTCGCCGCGGTCAAGGCCGCGCTGGAGCAGTATGAACGATAATCGCCCATTGCGCGTGCTATACTGTCCCGCGGTGGGTCGGCATAGATGAGAGGCAGCGATGAGTGCTATGTGTGGCGACGATGTGATCATCTTTGCGGGCAGCAGCAGCCGGCGACTTACCGCCAACATCTGCGATCATCTTGGCACGACGCCTGGCCGGAGTGAAGTGATCACCTTCTCCGAGGGCAATACGTTCGTGCGCGTGCTCGAGAACGTCCGTGGCCGTGAGGTCTATGTCGTTCAGAGTACGGTCTTCCCCACCAACGACAGCTTTATGGAGTTGTTGTTCTGGATCGATGCCCTCAGCCGGGCCAGCGCTGCCTCGGTTACCGCGGTCATCCCCTACTTCAGCTATGCCAAGGGCGACAAGAAGGACGAACCGCGGGTCTCGATCCGCGCCCGCGTCTGTGCGGACTGCATCGAGGCAGCCGGCTGCGACCGCGTGGTGACGATGGACCTGCACGCGCCGCAGATCCAGGGCTTCTTCCGCGTTCCGGTCGACAATCTCTATGCCCTGCCGGTGCTCGTCGGGCGGATCACGGAGCTCCGCCTGCCCAACCTGGTGGTGGTCTCGCCCGACGCCGGCTTCGTCAAGGCTGCCCGCCGCTATGCCCGCGCGCTCGGCGCCTCACTAGCGATCGCCAATAAGGAGCGCCCGGCCCACGATGAGCACGCCGAGGTGCTCGAGATCATCGGCGATGTTGCCGGCAAGACCGCGCTGATCGTCGACGATTTCACGATTTCCGGCGGTACGCTGACCCAGGTCGCCGCGCGCCTGGTCGAACGCGGTGCCCGTGAGGTCTACGCCATGGTCACCCATGGCGTCCTCACGCCCGGCTCGGTGGAGCGCATTGAGGCCAGCCCGCTCAAGCGGCTCTTCATCACCGATACGATCGAGACCCAGCCCATCGCGCTTTCACCAAAGGTCGAGATCGTTTCGGTGGCGCCCTTGCTGGCGGAGGCGATCCGCCGTATCCATACCCGTGAGTCGGTGAGCGGCATGTTTCCAGACTAGAGCACGGGTTTCAGCCAGCCGTCCAGCCTGGTGGGGACGAACGCTTGTCTGGCACGGGTCGACGACAGGCACGGCACGCACAGCCACACGAGAGGAGAGAGGGCATGTCTGCCGAGCAGAAGATCAGGATCGGGGTGATGACCAGTGGCGGCGACGCGCAGGGCATGAATGCGGCTGTGCGCGCGGTAGTCCGGACCGGTATCAGTCGTGGCTGCGAGGTCTATGCGATCTACGAGGGTTACGAGGGCATGATCAAGGGCGGCAGCTACATCCGCCCGATGAGCTGGGACAGTGTTGGCGGTATCCTGCACCAGGGCGGCACGGTGATCGGCACCGCCCGCAGCCCTGGCTTCCGCACGCGCGAGGGCCGGCGCACCGCGGCCGCCAATCTGCTTGTGCATGGCATCGACCGGCTGGTGGTAATCGGCGGCGACGGCAGCCTCACCGGCGCCGATGCCTTCCGCCGCGAGTGGCCCGCGTTGCTGCGCGAGCTGGTCGAGAGCGGCGCAATCGCGCCCGAGCTCGCCGCACGCCATCCCTTTCTCGGCATCGTTGGCGTTGTCGGCTCGATCGACAATGACTTCTCCGGCACCGATATGACGATCGGCGCCGATAGCGCCCTCCACCGCATCACGGAAGCCCTCGACGCGATCACCTCCACTGCTGCCAGCCACCAGCGGACCTTCGTGGTTGAGGTGATGGGCCGTCACTGCGGCTACCTGGCGCTCATGAGCGCGATCGCCGGCAGCGCCGACTGGGTGCTCATCCCCGAATCACCCCCCACCAGCGACGACTGGGAGACGGAGATGTGCGACGCGCTGCGCGCTGGTCGCGAAAGTGGTCGCCGTGATTCGATGGTCATTATCGCCGAGGGGGCGCACGATCGCCGCGGTACCCCGATCAGCGCCGACTACGTCAAGCAGGTCCTTGAAGAACGGCTCGGCGAAGACACGCGCGTCACCATCCTTGGCCACGTCCAGCGGGGGGGCGTGCCCAGCGCCTTCGATCGCTGGATGAGCACGCTGATCGGCCATGCCGCCGTCGAAGAGTTGATCACGACCAGCCCCGAACGCGAACCACAACTGATCGGGCTGCGCGAGAACCGGATCACCACGGTGCCGCTGATGCAGTGTGTGGCCGAGACCCACGCCGTCGCCGAGGCGATCGCCAATCACGACTACGAGCGTGCGATGGAACTGCGGGGCAGCAGCTTTGTGGAGGCGTTCCGGACGCTGCGCACCCTGGTCAAGGCGCGCCCGTCGCAGGCCAGGGTGGTCGCCAGCCCGCTGCGTCTCGCCGTGCTCCACTCGGGCGGTCCTGCCCCTGGGATGAACACGGCCGTGCGGGCCGCGGTGCGGCTCGGCATCGACCACGGCCACGTAATGCTCGGTGTGCGCAACGGCTTCCAGGGCCTGATCGACGGCGACATCGCCGAGATGGACTGGATGAGCGTGAGCGGCTGGGCGACCACCGGCGGCGCTGAGCTCGGTATCAACCGCAAGCTGCCGCAGGGCGCCGAGCTCTACCAGGTGGCCCGCAATATCGAGCGCTTTGGCATCAACGGCATCCTGATGATCGGCGGCTGGGCCGGCTACACTGCGATGCACAAGCTCTTCAGCGAGCGGCATATCTTCCCGGCGTTCAACATTCCCCTGATCTGCCTGCCCGCGTCGATCAACAATAGCCTCCCCGGCTCCGAGCTCTCGATCGGCGCCGATACCGCGCTTAACAGCATCGTCGAGGCGGTGGACCGCATCAAGCAGTCGGCGGTCGCCGCACGCCGTTGTTTCGTCGTTGAGGTGATGGGCCGCGACTGTGGCTACCTGGCCCTGATGGGCGGGATCGCAACCGGCGCCGAGCGGGTCTATCTCCCCGAGGAGGGTATTCGGCTGCGTGATCTGCAGGCCGATCTCGATGAGATGAGCTACTGGTTCCAGCGCGGCAAACGGCTCGCGCTGATCATCCGCAATGAGAAGGCGAACCCGGTCTACACGACCGGCTTCATCTGCGACTTGCTCGAGGAAGAGGGCGGCAGCCTGTTCGAGGTGCGCCAGTCCATCCTCGGCCACCTGCAGCAGGGCGGCAACCCCTCGCCCTTTGACCGCATCCACGCTACGCGGCTGGCCGTCAAGTGCATCGAGTTCCTGATCGACCGGGCCACCCACGGCCGGCCCGATGGAGTGTTCATCGGCTACAAGGGTGGCCGGCTACAGCTCGTCAGTCTCGAGGAACTGCCGCGTATGACCGAGCCCGGACATACGCGACCCCGCGAGCAGTGGTGGATGGAGCTCCGCACAATCGCCAACATTCTGTGCCAGCCCCCGGCGGAGCTCCGGGATGGGACAGAGGTGAACGCAAAGGATCGCTGATGATCGAACTCCCCACGGGTCCCCTGGTGAGCACCGCGTGGCTGGCCGCGCAGCTTGGCCATCCCCAGTTGCGCGTCGTTGACGTGCGCGGCCTGGTGCTGCCGCCCAGCGAGCCCAAACCCCACTACTTCGCCCGCCACGCGGACTATGCAGCCGGCCACATCCCCGGCGCGGTCTACATCGACTGGACCAGCGATATCGTTGACCTCGACGACCCGGTGCTGGTGCAGGTGGCCCCGCCCGCGAAGATCGCGCGGGTGCTGGGTGAACTGGGCATCGGCGATGACACGGTCGTGGTCGCCTACGATGACTGGTTCTCGATGTTCGCCGGACGGCTGCTCTGGGTGCTGCGCTACTACGGCTTCGAGCAGGCCCGCATCCTCAACGGCGGCCTGCTCACGTGGCTTGCCGAGGGCCGCCCGCTGACCACCGTCACGCCCAGCTACCCGCCGGCGATCTTCACACCCCGCCCCCAGCCTGCGCTCCGCAAGACGGCCGACCAGATCCTCGCCGCGCTGGGCACGGACACGCTGCTGATCGACGCGCGCAACGAACTCGAGTACCACGGCGAGGAGTCGCGGGCGGCGCGTGGTGGCCACATCCCCGGGGCGGTCAACGTCTTCTACCAGAGCTTGCTCGACCCGGAGCTCCACACCTATGCGACCCCGGAGGAACTGCGCGCCCGGTTTGCCGCCGCCGGCGTCGACCTCGCCAGTCTGGAGCAACGTGAGGTGGTGGCCTACTGCAATGGCGGTGTCTCAGCCACGCCCGCGGCGCTCGCCCTCGAGCTTGCCATCGGCAAGCGGGCCGCGATCTACGATGGCTCGTGGAACGAATGGGGCAATGACCCGAGCAAGCCGCTCGAGCGCGAAGGGTTGAGGACACAACGGCATCGGGACGCGGCAAACACCCCTGGCGGCTAGTACGACAACGAGACGGGTCATTCTGCGTAGCTGGTGGCCCGCCGCCGGGCCAGTGGTGCCGGGAGCAACCCATGTCACCCCGAGCGCAGCGCGGGGTGTTGCGGCGCATGGGCAGCGCAAGATTCCTCACTCCGCCTGCGGCTCCGTTCGGAATGACAAGAGTCATCTGGTGCTGAGGCGCGCAGCGCGGGGTGTTGCGGCGCATGGGCAGCGCCAGATTCCTCACTCCGCCTGCGGCTCCGTTCGGAATGACAAGAGTCATCTGGTGCTGAGGCGCGCAGCGCGGGGTGTTGCGGCGCATGGGCAGCGCCAGATTCCTCACACCAAATCCAGTTGGCAGTTCCGCATTGTCGTTGCCGTCATCGCTCATCGTGCCGCCATGTGCGGCAATCTGCAATCCAAAATCTGCAATCGGAAATGGTATCACTGCGCCTGCGGCTCCGTTCGGAATGACAAGAAGCATCTGGTTCTGCGGCGCGCAGCGCGGGGTCTTGCGGCGCATGGGCAGCGCCAGATTCCTCACACCAAATCCAGTTGGCAGTTCCGCATTGTCGTTGCCGTCATCGCTCATCGTGCCGCCATGTGCGGCAATCTGCAATCCAAAATCTGCAATCGGAA